>Ga0351889_10101_pt1 | contig 33136 bp, 20 predicted proteins | sample TotcelFGM3001M14_FD_206767 | JGI IMG/M metagenome (GOLD analysis project Ga0351889, IMG submission 206767) | Enriched cells from coal bed in the Powder River Basin, Montana, United States - Total cells FGM rep3 HSBNCT.FGM.300.1.M14 ...
TGTGCCGGTCAAGGCCACTCTCCGTGATCCTGTTTTTGTTCTGTGTAGAACGTCCTAGCAGGGTTTGAGCCGTTTTGGAGTGCGGTGGCTTGACGCCGCTTTCGTTTTGCGGCAGCCTTGCGTTTTGCATGATAGCGGTTGGAGGAGCTGAGAGAAGGAAAGGCACAGCCAAAGCGGCGTCAAGCCACCGCACTCCCAAAAAAGCGGACCGGCCAGTGGGGAACAGAAATCGTCACGTTCCAGGAGTAGAAAATTGGGCGAAAACGGCACAAACTGAACACGCCAGTCTGGACCTCAAACAGATCATCGCTCCCTCGTACAGTGAGGCCCTGAATCCGCAGATGGAATCGGACGGGGCGGGCTTGGCCTCCGCATTGGCCTACATCGCTTCGGATCATCCGGCCCGGTTCAAGGACTTGCTTGACGCCCTACGGTCCGTCATCCCGTCCGTGGAGGACATCCGTTTTCCGCGGGCGCGCGTGGTCCGTCCGGAGTCGGAAATTGTCACCGTCGACGGCAAGACTTACACGCGACAGAGCAAACGGGTGTTCTGGGGCAACGCCATGGAATTCGATTTCCAGGGCGCCTCGCGAATACCTGCGCACATGGTCAGCGAAGGCACGCTGTTGGTGCTGGCTTTGCTCACTGCTTTGATGGGCCCGGCGCGTCCAAGACTTGTCCTGTTGGACGATCTCGATCGCGCCTTGCATCCCCAAGCTCAAAGGGACTTGGTCGGCCTTCTGCGCAGGCTTTTGGATCAGGCGTCAGATCTGCAGATCGTGGCAACAAGCCATTCGCCGTACTTGCTGGATCAACTTCATCCCGAGGAAGTCCGCCTGACGACGATTAAGGACGACGGATCCGTGGCCTGCGCCGGATTGAACCAGCATCCCGAATTCGAGCGATGGAAGGAGACGATGGCCCCGGGTGAATTCTGGAGTTTTGTCGGTGAGGCATGGGTGGCGGAAGTTGGCGCGCGGGAGTGGCAGCCGTGACGTTGTCGATTGCGGTCGTTTGCGAGGCGCCCGCGGACCAGCGTTCCGGCTGCACGCTTGCGGACCGCGTAATTTGCGATCAGATCGTCTGGATCGAGTCGGACATGCTCGACCATCTCCGCCGGTGGCGAGGATTCCGCAGCCACGACCCGCATTTGCTGTGGAAGGAAGTGCCTTCGTTGGCGAAGCAACTTGGCATTTCGGCACGCGGGTACTTCGATGGGCGACCAGGAGCACTGGAGGCGGGCGCCGTGCGGCGTGCCTTGCTTGTCTTGCTCGCAAGTTCCGACCGCGTGGACGCAATCATGCTGCTTCGCGACGACGACGGCGAGACCGGATGGCGGACAGGCTTCGAGCAGGCTCGCGAAACAGTCAAGACCGTTGCGCCGGTGATTATCGGGTTGGCCCACGCGAAGCGGGAATGCTGGGTGCTCGCCGCATTCGAACCGCGGAATGAGCCAGAGCGGGCGATCCTCGCCGAACTACGATGCTTGGGCTTCGACCCGCGGGAAAGGGCCGAGGAACTAACCGCGAAGCACGACCACGACAAGCGCAGCGCCAAGCGGGTCCTCGCTCGAATTACCGCAGGCAATGTCGACCACGAAGACGAGTGCTGTCGGACCGCTGATCTGGGCGCCCTACGGGCACGGGGGCGACATACAGGACTTGCCGCTTTCCTTGATGAAGTCCGACAAGGATTGGTGCCGTTGTTTACACTGACCTCACCGACATAGCCCGATCTTGGCGTGCCGCTGTGCCGCTGCGCACTGGCCAAGAGTCGTACCCGGACAACAGCTCGTTCCCGTTTCTTCGCGGTTCCATCGGGCTACCCATGTAAAGGTGCTATCCTCGTTGGAGTTCCAAGAGATGCGTGCGACCATCGGTCGGGCATTGTGTACCTGCGAGCAGTGGCCTCCGCCCAGGTTGCGTAGGGACAAATTCCCTTGCCCGCAATTCCCTTGCCCCATAATCCGCACGCACCATTCCCTTGCCCAGCCAAGGGACCGGGATCAGTGACGCGTGTCTCGGACGCTCGATCTCTACCGGCCTCGCGGCGGAACGGCACGCCGTTTGTTACGGCACACTCGCCGCCGTGACGGCCAGCAGGGCGGCGGTGCCGCGGTCGCTTTCTCCGGACACGATATCCAGCGAACGGATTTCGACTTCCGGCCGCGGATTGGTCCACTGCCGGGCGTAGACCGCCGCATGGAATTCGGTCCCTTCGTAGGGCCGCGTCCAGGCCAATTGGGCGCCGGGCAATGCCTGGGGCTGCTTGACTCGATAATCATCGATGTCTTGCTCGGTATAGATCGGCAGGACTTCGTCCCGGCCGTCCGCATAGCGGATCACATAACGGACGATCTCGTACTGTTGGCCTTCCTTTTTTTCCTTCTCGTTGCGGCGGCGGTCGATGCGCGCCGTATGCAGAAAGAACAGCGCGTCGGCCCGGCGGTTCACCGGGATGCCGGTGACTTGCGCGGGTAACGGGCCCGGGACTTTCGGGCCGGCGAGCATGATGCAGGTGGGTACCGGCGACGTTGGGAAATCGTAGATGTCGTAGCTGACGCCGGCCAGTTTCTGCTCGCCCACAGGCAGATCTTTGAGCGTCCAGCGGGCATCGCCGAACCAGCCGCGTTCGGTACGGTACTGGTTGGCGTGTTTCGACAGGTCGATCGGCGAGTACGTCAAGGGCGCGCCGGCGATCACCGTCTTGCCGCCGCCGAACGGGGCGCCGAGGTTCCGCAGGATCGACGCCAGAACGCTCCGCTTTTTGCTTGCGTTCGCGGGCATTTCCTCGGTGTCTTGGAACAGCAGGTTGACCAGCACGGTCCCGCCCGGGCCGCGCGGGTACTCGACCAGCCCGCCGACGTTCAGCAGCGGCCGGACCCGCTCGCGAAAATCCGCCGGGCGCTGGGCATAGAACGCCAGATTGTCGCAACCGATGATCTGCACGCCGTTCTGGCGTTTGGCCGGAATGTCGTCACACTGAGCGTGCCGGACCGTGATCTGCTTGGCCGATCGCGGCGGGTCGATGTCGAACGTCGCCGGCTCGCCGTCGGGCGGCACGGCGAAACTTAACTTGCCCGCCTCGTCGCCGTCGAAGACCAGTTCGACCTGGTGCGTGGGGTTGTAGAACACATTGCCGTCCCACGTCCAGGCGACCAGTTCCTGCGGCTTGGGCAACGTCAGCCCATAGCTTCTGTTCTCGGCCGGGTGGTTCTGGATGTACTTCCAGCCGTCGGCGCTGACCATGCCGTTGACGAAGTTGTACCAGGCGTCACTGTCCCACGTGCCGAACGGGGCCACCTCGTCGCCGTCCACGACATAGCGGAAAGTGTCCGAGGCGACGTAGTGGCCGGCTTGCCACGCGAAGATCTTTTCGGACGAGTACAGGGCGACGTCGCTGAGCGATACGCCGGCCAGCAGACCGCTGCGCGGCACGGCGAACGTCACCCGCTCGCGGCGGAAGGGCCGCATGATATGCTCGAAGCCGACGATTCGGTTGAAGTTCGCCAGGCCGTCGGGCGTCACGTCGTGCAATATCAGCCAGCCTCCGCCGTCGTAAAACGCCTGCAGCTTGCCGGAATCGGCGGCCAGCGACTTCAGATTGGCAGCCGTGGCCGAGACGACGGCGATCTTGCTCTGGGCCAATGCCTGCGACGGATCGTTCGCTGTTGCGTACTGCAGGTTAATCGAATCCAGCACTTTGGCCAGCGGCGACTCGACCGCCGCGGCGGTGGGGAGGAATTCCAAGCGATAGCCAGCGCTGTAGTCCAGGGCGTTGAACAACAGCGTCTCCGCCGCCGGATGGTCCGCCAGCTTTTCGCCCACGGCCAGCTGGCACAGCGTCAACAGGCCGTCGTTGATCGGCACGCTCAGCAAGGCCGAATTCAACAGCGATTCATTGCATTGCACCAGCGACCTCGCGCCGCGCTGCGGCTTGAGATACGCGTTCTTGTAGACCACTTCGCCCGGTTCCCAGGTGAAGAAGTCCTTGTCCTGCAAACCGTCCAGCAGCGGATGCGACAAGTCCTCGGCAAAGGCTGTGCGGCCGACGTTCAGCTGGAATTCAACCTCCGCCGGGCCGAGCCCCTGGTAACGTAGCGGATGCTCTTGCTCCAGCAGCAGCACGCGGCCACCACCGGCCGCATAGGCGGCAAACGCCGTGGACGACGTATCAGCCGCCGTCAGCGCGTCCGCTCCGATCAGCCAGATTTTGCCGGGCGCCGGCGGCGGATCGAGGCTGGTCAGCGGCGTCAACGCTACGGCGTGCGACCGTAGCAACGCGGCGGTATTGCCCTGCGGGTCGTAGACGAACAGGTCGCCGGCCTGTAACCGGGCCAGCGCCGGCGGTTTCGTTCGGTCGCGGCCGCTCGGCAGCACCGAAATTTCCTTGACCGCGCGGAACACTTCCTTACCTTCCGCGGCCAGCGTCAACGTCCACTGCCCCTCAAGCCGCCGAGCTGTGTTCGGGATCGACAGTTCGACGTCGAACTTTTCATTCTCTCCCGGCGGCACCGCATGGACCGTCGAGCGTTGTACCACGGTCCGGCCGTCGAGCGTCAGCGTCCAGGCGAACGTCAGCGGGTCGGCAAACCGTGTATTGTTAAAAATGCCGACGGTCCGCTTCGCGGTTCGGCCGGAGGCGAAGGAATCATCCCACTGGCGCACGAGCACGGCCCGCGGCGCCCAGGCGTTGTATTGCGAGCCGTCGGCATCGGACGGCTGCTGGCAGAAGTCGCACGCGGCGATGCCGAACCAGCGGTAGCCTTGCGAGATCACCTGCATGGCTTTGCCCACCGCGGGCCGGTTGCCGGCCTTGCCCAGAAAGACCTGCTCGCCGCCGAAATATGCGTAGGCAGGATTGATCCCCGCGGCGAACAGCTCCTCGCCGATGAACTTGGGCCGCTGCTGGTCCCACGTCCATTCGCGCTGGTCCGCGTTGGCTTCGTATGCCAACTGCGGATAGTTCCAGAACGGTTTGGTACTGTAGTGATCGCCGTGAACCGGCAACGTCTGGGCGCGGGTCGCCCCGCCGCCGTCGATCATGATCGGCCGCGTCGGGTCCACCTGCTGGATCGCTTGCCAGGCCCGCGTCAGCACGGGCTCCCATTTGTCGAGCGCACCGAGGTTGCGGGCGTTGATAAAGTTCAGTTCGTTCTCGACCGACCAGATCATGATGCTGGGGTGGTTCCGCTCGCCCTTGATCCACGCGGTCAAATGATCGATCCAATTGTCGCCGAGTTCCGGCAGGACGGCGGGCATGTATCCGGCGGCCTCGCCATCCAGATACCCGGTGCGGCGGATCAAGGCACCGCCCCGATCCATGAACGACAGCACCTCGTCCGGTTCCTGGCCTAACCATTGGTAGCGGCCGCCGTGTTGCGGCCACATGCGGCTGAAGCCGTAGTTGAATTTCGGGTTCTTGAGGGATGCCAGATGCTCTTCCGGCGTGTTGCCCGGCACGCCGTGTTCGGTGAAGCCCTGCCACTTGATGCCGTTCAGCCGCAGATGGATCCCGTCGATCGTCCATTGGCGAAAGCCGAATAGCGTCTCCTGCACGTCCACCGCTTGGCCGTCCCGTTGGACCGTAGTTCGCAGCCGATAGCAGTTCGGCTCGTCCGGCCACCAGAGTTTCGGCTGGTCCCACGCCAGCTGGTCGACTAACACGGCTTGGCCGGCGCGGCCGTCGACCGCCAGCGGCCCCCAACGCTTTTCGACCTCGCCTGTCTTGTCGTTCACCGCTTCGATCAGGACGCCGGTCTGCGATGCGCTAGGGCGGTTGTTTTGGACCGTGATTTCGATGCCCAGTTTCTTGTCCGCCACAGACGGTTTGCAGAAGACGTCCGCGGTATACGCCGGCCCCGCGGCGATCCATTGCGGCGTACCGACGATACCCATCCGCGTCTGGTTCCAGATCGGGTAGACCAGTTCCTGGAAGCCGTTGCTGAAAAACTTGAGCGGCAGGTTCCAACGCCGCCGCAGCTTCAACGGTTCCGCCGGATCGGCCTGGTAGCCGTACCAGCCGTCCTTGATTCCGACCCACACCTCGTTGACGCCGGGCCGGGCCGCTTTGGTGATGTCGAACTGCAGGCGGGCGAAGGGGTTTTTGTCAAAGCCGCAGAATTGGCCGTTGACGTACAGCGTGGTATTCAGGTTGTTGGCCGGGAACACGAGAACCATCGAGCGGCCCGCCAGCGTGTCGGGCACGTCGACGCGGGTGCGGTACCACAGCCGATGGGCGAACACCAAGTCGTCGCGCCGGTTCTTGTCGCCGGGCACGTCGATGGCCGTCCAGCGCGGCGCGACGGGAAAATCCTCGATCGGCGCCGCGACGGGGCCGGGCAGTGTTTCGTCGTGACGACAGATTTCCCACAGTCCGGCCAGCGGCACCGACACGCGGGCCGCGGGCGCGGGCGCCGCGGGCAAGCGGAACGTGTGCGCCGCCGCGGTTCGGTCGCGGTCCGTCTGATGGTCCTCGCCGGGCTTGTAGAACTGGTACGGATGGAACTCGCCGGCGGCCAAGCAGACACAGTCCAAGGCGAACAGAATCCGCTGCGGCTTGCCTTGCGCGTCCTTCGTTTTCGGCACTCGAAAAGACAGCGTGTGCGGTCCGGCGGCCAGCGGCTGTTTCCCCAGTTTCAACCAGGCGACTTCGGTCCAGAAACTGAGTTCCATCAGGTCGGTGGTCAGCTCCTCGGGCGACATCGAGTTCCATGCTCCGTCGTCCAGACGCCACTCGAACGGCGAGCGAACAAATTCATAACCGATCCGCGCCCAGACTTCGTACTCGGCCCGCGAGGAAGTGTCGAACGCATAGTCCACCAGCACGCCTTCGGCGGGCGCATCGCGTTCGACCTGGTTGGCATCGATTGCGGCTTGGAACCAAGCCCGCTCCGAAAGAAACTCCGGATGGCCCACGCCTGCCGGACGCTGCGGGATATTCACGCGCGACGGCTGTTCGCCTTCGAGCCACAGGAAATCCAGCGACTCGGCAGCCGGGCACAGGCCGGGCACGACCGTCACGGCCACGGCCGCGATCCAGCAGCAGAGAAGGCAGGATCGGAAGTTGGTGAACGGAAAACGATCCAGGATCATCATCGGCGAGGCTCCGTGGGCGTGAGGCAGGCGGCAATGGCGCAACGTGAGTATCGTAGCACAGGCTGCCGGCCTGCGTAACACCGAAGCAACGTGCCCGTGGCAACGTGCCCGAAATAACTTCCCGAATTCTCGGTCTTCTGCCGCGTAGCGGCTACTGAACGTAGCCGTGGGTTTCAACCCGCGGAGGTCAATCCCAAGAATCGGAACAAGTCGCGTAGCGACGACTGAACCTACGCCTTGACGCGTTCGCCGAGTCAGCCGTCGCTACGCGACTGAGGCAACTCGGCGGAACTCCCACCGTGGGTTAAAACCCACGGCTACGTTCAGGAGGTCGCTACGCGACGAATTCTTCGTCGCTGCCGGTTGCATCTCGAACTGAAAGCGGGAAGTTATTTCGGCTCGCGTTGCTACCACGGCCCGCTTACCGGCGACCTGCAGGTGCAACCCACCTCGCGCTCCGCTTGCTCAAGTGCGGTCCTTCTCCCATAATGAATCTGACCTCGTCAACAAGGAGTTCCCATGTCTACGGCAACCGCAACCTCGCCCCCGGCGACGCTCGAACTCGCCGCCGGAACGCGGCCGCACGTCTGGCCCAGCGGCTGGAGCTTGGCCGACTTGCAACAGCACCTCGGCGGGATTCCCGCCGAACGCATCCGGCTGGTCCCGGCCCCGGGCTGCGCAACCGAGCAGGACTTGCTGGAGATCGCCGACCGCGAAGACCGGCTGTACGAACTGGACGACGGCGTCCTGGTCGAGAAGGCGATGGGCTGGTACGAATCGATTCTGGCGACGTGGATTGCGGCGCAGATCGCCGCCTATCTGAAGACGCATGACCTGGGCCAACTGCTTGGGGCGGACGGTCCGCTGAAAATCCTGCCCGGCACGATCATGCTACCCGACGTAGCGTTCATCGGCTGGAGCCGCTTTCCCACACACCGTTTGGCGCGGCGGCCGGTCCCGGCTCTCGTCCCCGATCTGGCCATTGAGGTGTTGTCGAAAGCGAATACCAAGGCCGAGATGGAACGGAAGCTGAAGCAATACTTCGAGGCCGGGGTCCGTCTCGTTTGGTACATCGACCCCGAGACGCGATCGGCCCGCGTGTTTACCAGTCCGACCGAGGTCACCGAGGTGGACGAAGACGGAATGCTGGACGGAGGTCAAGTCCTACCCGGGTTTCAACTCTCATTGCGCCGGCTGTTTGAACGGGCCGATCGGCAGGGCCCCGCGCCGGCGGAGTGATGATTGTTCCTCCGCGCCATGGCGGCTGTGAGAGCCAGCTCCATGAATCGTCACGCGAACTTCGTGCCATCGACAAGCTGTAATAGGTCAAGGAGAGCACCGTGAAAGCGTTGGTCAAGAGCAAATCGGAACCGGGACTTTGGCTGCAAGACGTGCCGGAGCCGAAGATCGGAATCAACGACGTCTTGATCCGGGTGCATCGGACCGGCATCTGCGGCACCGACCTGCACATCTACAACTGGGACGCCTGGGCGCAGAAGACGATCCCCGTGCCGATGGTCGTGGGGCACGAGTTCGTGGGCGAAATCGTCGAAGTGGGCTCGAACGTCACGGACTTTTTTCCCGGCAATATCGTCAGCGGCGAAGGCCACGTGGTCTGCGGACGATGCCGAAACTGCCTGGCCGGCCGCCGGCACCTGTGCGCGCACACCAAGGGCGTCGGAGTGAACCGGCCCGGGGCGTTCGCCGAATTCGTCGCCTTGCCCATGACCAACGTCTGGCTGTTTCACGAGTCCATCGAGCCGGACGTGGCGGCGATCTTCGACCCGTTCGGCAATGCCGTGCATACGGCCTTGTCGTTTCCCGTGCTGGGCGAAGACGTCCTGATCACCGGGGCCGGGCCGATCGGCCTGATGGCGATCGCGGTCGTTCGCCAAGCGGGCTGTCGGTACGTCGTGGTTACGGACGTCAACCCCTACCGCCTGGAGTTGGCCTGCAGGATGGGAGCGACATTGGCGCTGGACGCACGGACCGAGCGGATCGCCGAAGCGCAGAAACAGCTGGGAATGAGCGAAGGCTTCGACGTCGGCTTGGAGATGTCCGGCCATCCTGCGGCGTTCCGCGAGATGCTGGCCAACATGTGCCACGGCGGGCGGATCGCCATGCTGGGAATCCCGTCCGGCGAGATGGCCATTGACTGGAACACGGTCATCTTCAATATGCTGACAGTCAAAGGCATCTACGGCCGCGAGATGTACGAGACGTGGTACAAGATGACCGTCATGATCCAGAGCGGCTTGGATATCCGGCCCGTGATCACCCACCGCCTGGCGTGGTCGGATTTCGAAGAGGGATTCGCAGTCATGAACAGCGGCCAGTGCGGCAAGGTCGTGCTAACGTGGAGTGCCTGACGCAGCATGGTGTGGCACGGGCGGATGGCCTATGGGGTTGCCCGCACCCCAGATGGACTTTCAGCGGGCAACCGCCGATAATAGCAGCGTGTGCTTCTGGGCGAGGAACAACGATACCTGTCGAGCGGGAGATTTTCGATGAGCGTGACCACAAGCTATCCGCACATCCGGATCGACGATGAAGGCGCGGCGCGACTTGGCCGTACCCGCTATAAGGTACTGCACCTGGCTGGTGAGCACTATCACTACGGCTGGACGGCGGAGGAGCTGCTGCGGCAGCACCCCGACCTGCGGCCGGAGGAGGTATACGCCACCCTCGCGTTCTTCTACGATCACTTCGACGAACTCGTTGCGCAGATGCATGCGCAGGAGAATGAACTTGCCGCCCTACGGCCTCAGCCCACGTTGTCGCGTGCCGAGTTGCTCCGTCGGCGAAAGGGAGTTGCGTAGGTGGCGGCCAAGTATTACCTGGACGTGCATGTCCCGGCGGCGATTACCGCGGGTCTCCGTCACCGCGGAATCGACGTGCTGACAAGCCAGGAAGATGACACTCGCCAAGTCGACGATGAGGTGCTGCTAGCGCGGGCGACCAAGCTGTCGCGGGTGCTGTTCTCCCAAGACTAGGATCTGTTGCGAATCGCCTCGGATTGGCAGGCGACGGGGCGACGCTTCTCAGGTGTCGTGTTCTCGTCCCAACAAGGGATCAGTCTCGGACGTTGCATCGAAGACCTGGAATTACTGGCACAGTGCTGCAGGGCCGAGGAGCTGAATGATCGTGTGACGTTCCTGCCGCTCGCGTAACCATCTTGCTCACGGCTGAATCAGCCGGGGCACCTTGGTCTTGCCGGTCGCCCAATCCAATGCGTCGGGCATGCCTTGCCGGAAATCGACCTTTGAACGGTAGCCCAAGATCGATTTGGCTTTGGCGATCGAAAAGTTTAGGTTGACGGCCATGAACTTGATCGTGGCTCGCGTCAACAGCGGCGGCTCGCGGCGGCCGCGCAGTTTGGCCCATCCTTCGATGAACGGAACGGCCGTCTTCGCCAGCCACAAGGGCACGTGGCTCGGCCGCGGCTGGCCCAAGTAGTTGGCAACCGTCATCAAGTACTCTTCGCGGGTCACCAGCCGCTCGTCGCGGATGTTGAACGTTTCGCCCACCGCTTGGTCGTTGGTGATCGCCAGGAAGACGGCGTCGACGAGGTTGCCGACGTAGGTGTTGTTGAGCACTTTTTGACCGTCGCCGATAAACTTGACCACGCCCTGCTCGAAGCGTTTGATCAGTCGAGGAATCACGGCCCGTTCGCCGGGTCCATAGGTGAAGCCGGGCCGCAGAACCACGGCCGGCAGGCGATACTCGCCGACGTGCCGACGCAGCAATACTTCGGCCTCGGCTTTGGTCCGCGTATAGCCATCCAAGCCGGCCAGGCTCGGCGCGGCCGTTTCGTCCGTCCCATAATGGTCCCGCGCCGCGTAGACGCCCAGGGAACTGATCTGAATCCAGCGCCGCAGCCGGCCCTCGCGTTCGGCGGCCGTCAGCAGATGCTCCAGACCGACGACGTTAATCTGGCGGTACTTGTCGGCCGGTCCCCAGTCGCCGATGTGGGCCGCGGCATGGACGACGATATCGACTCCCGCCACCGCCGCAGGGAGCGAATCGGAATCGGCCAAGTCGCCGACCGCCGTTTCGACGTCCAGCCCCTGCAACAGCGTTCGATCCGACGAGACCCGCGCCAAGACCCGCACGGCGTAACCCAACTCGACGGCGCGGCGAGCCACAAAGCTGCCAATCATTCCCGTGGCGCCGGTAACCAGAATTCGTTCTGCGGACATGACCAATGGCTCCCTGTTTTGTAACGGGCGACGGCTTTGCACTTTCAGGCACTCTTCGGCAACAGCCGATCAACGAAACCGAGATCGCCGACCAGGCACGGGTGTTTGTACTCTTCAAAGTTGCCCCGCGCCGCCGACCGCTGGTCGCGCAGGACTCGCCACGTTCCGGGCGGCACGCGGCGGATCGTGAGTGGTTCCAGCCGGCCTGTGCGTCGCTTCTCGGCATACTCACAGTTCAACTGGTGGAGGTGCTCGTCGACGCGTGCGGCCAGCTTGTCCCATTGCGCCTCGTCCAAGGTTTCTTCCAGCAGCAGCACGTAGCCCGGCCGGTCCCGCATCACGGGAGCGACGCTGAATTCTACCACAGCCAGTTGCAGATCGGCGAACGCTTGACGGACCGCGGAGAGGACCTGAAATTCGCTAAGCTTTTCGCCGGTAATACTCGAAAAATGAGCCCCTTTGTTGAGGAACGTCAATAGCGGAGCTTCGCCCTGGAAGCCCACACAGCGCACCACGTCGTGAATGTCATAGCGATAAAGGCCGGCCGAGGTCGTCAGCAGAATGTAATAATCCTGTCCCTCCTCCAGCTCGTGGGCTTCCAGCACGACCGGATGCGGCGAATCGTGTTCGCCCACGGGGATGAACTCGAAAAAATGGTGCATGAATTCGATGATTCCGGCGCTGGATTGGTCCTGCAGCGGCAACGTCATGCGGGCTTCGCTGGCGTTCAATCCGTGATCGCGGAGCACGGCGTCGCCGTAGTACCGCGGCAACTGCGGCAGGTATACCGACACCGATCCGCCCGTCCAGACGGCCACGACCGAGAGCTGGGGCCAGATGTCTCGCGGATAGAGGGTTCCGGTGCGGGCCACGATCTGCTCCAGTTCCCGAGCCCGCGCGTGATTCCGGCGCCGGATGTGAGGCTGCAAGGCTTCGCGTACGACCGCCGGCAAATCGGCCTCCCGCTCCAGGCTGCCATCGCAAATATCGCGAATCAGGGATTCCCGCCGGGCGTCGGCCAGCCGGGCGAATTCGATCAGCGTGCTGGGATTGGCCGTCCCCACCATCCCCACTTGCGGGTTTGCGAGGGACAGTCGCAATGCCGTGTAGTGCTTCAGGAACGGGTCGTCGATCCCATACACGCTGCTGGGCAGTACGAAGCGGTCGCGCGCGACCCACGGTGCCGTCTCCGCCACCAAGCCGCTGATCGCGCCGCAGGGGATACCGCCTTCCGTATGGAATTGCCGCCAGTTGCTTCCCAGCTTGAGCGTCTTCTTCCGGAGCAGGTCGAGATGGTCGCGGTAGACGCCGAGCCCCCAGAGGTTCCAGCCGTGGCGGTACTCGTCAAAGAACTCGCCAGTGATCGGCACGAACTTGCATTTGTCCGTGGTTCCAGACGTGAGGGCGAGCATCAGGACCTTGGTCTGAGGCCCGAACATGGCTCCGATTTCGCCCTGTTTCAAGCGTTCGATGTACGCCCGGTAATAGGCGTAATCGGTCACCGGGACGCGGCGGCGAAAATCGTTGACCGTCCGGATCTCGCCGAAGCCATGATCGCGGCCAAACGCGCTAGGAGCGTTTCGGCGCAGCTTCGCCTGCAGCACTTCACCCTGAACTCGACGCGAAGACCGGGCCGACGCAGCGAGGCGGTTCAGTTCCCGGCTTCGCCACAAGAGATAGGCGTACTTGACGGGCAGGTCCAGCATGTCAGGTTCCTTCCGATAGGTTGGCCGCCCGCGTCCCGTTCGTTCGCGGGCCGAGTGATCATCCGCTTGTTTTCTGCCACGCAACGGCCCGTTCCAGCCCCTCTCGGACGTTCATCCGCGGTTGCCAGCCCAGGCGGTCGCGAGCCTTTTCGTTGCTGAAAAAGGTGGGACGGCTGAGCAGCGCGATGCCGCTGCGGGAAGCGGCGGGCGCCGTCTTGCGCCGCGTGGCGCGGCTGGTCAGTTCGCTGATGAAGCCGGCGGCGTCCGCCAGCCAGAACGGCACTCGATGGCGAACGTGCGGCAAGCCCATCCAATCGCACAGCAGATCGAAGAACTGCCGTTGCGTAATCTCCCCGTCGCTCACCAGATTGAACACCTCCCCCGCGCCGTCCGGGGAATTGGCAGCCAAAATCGCTCCTTCCGCAACGTCCTCCGAGTAGACGATGTTCAGCAAGTTGTCTCCCGAACCGATGATCGCCACGCGGCGATCCCGCAGCGCGCGGATCATGCGTGGCAGAACAACGCGGTCCCGAGGCCCGTAGATCCACGTCGGACGCACCACGGTGGCCAGGGATCCCAGGCTGCGCACTAGCCGCTCGGCCTCCAATTTGGCGCGGCCGTAATAGTCCCAGCTACGGAATCGCTGGCCAAGCGGCGTTTCCTCGTCGCACATGCCGTCCCCAGCCCGCGGTTTCGGACGTCCGTAGACGGACACGGAACTAACGTACAGCAGCCGCCGCACGCCGCCGCGTACACAGGCATCCATGACATGGCGCGTCGTATCCACCGTTCCCGAGCGGAAGTCTTCCCAGCGTCCCCAGTCGCCGACGGGAGCCGCGCAGTGATACACGCACTCGGTTCCCGCCACCGCCCGCTGTACGGCACGGGCATTCCCGAGATCGCAAATCGCCACTTCCACGTCCCGATGCTGCAGGAACGGCGGAAGGGAATCAGAACGCACCAGGATCCGTACCGCCTCGCCACCAGCCAGCAGACGCTCGACCAACTGGCTGCCAAGCAGTCCCGTCGCTCCCGTGACCAAATTCATCGGCATGTATTCACCAGTTCCGCTAGCCGGCGGGCGTTCTCCCCGGCGATCATTGAAAAATGGTCCCCAGGGGCCGTATGCAGACGAAGCAGATCACCGATCAGCTGGCCCCAGCCCAGGTCCGGACCCAGCGTCTGGCCGGTCATCTGACTCAGCACATCGGGCTGCTCCGGCCGCACGAGATGCACCACTTGATCGAACGGTGCGATTTGATAATTCAGAATCATTCTCGCGTGGGACTTGGCCGCCTCGACGACACGCCGAATGTGATCGGTGGACGTGTCCGGCGGGACCGCGCCATGCGTCTTGGCGATCTGCAGGGCGAACTCCCAGCGCGTGCCGTCGTCCATCGTCCGCAGCTCGTCGTACGAAAGACGGTCCACATCAATGTCCGAACCGGAAAACCAATTCGCGAATTTGCCGAGGTCGAACAGGAACTTGACATCGTCATCCAAGCTGATGTCGTCGTAGATCGACGGCAAGGGCGTGTCGAACAGCATCAGCAAACCGGCCTCTTCGCCTTGCGCACGCAGCGCCCGGGCCAGTTCATACGAGAACATTCCCCCCGCCGACCAGCTCGCGAGATGGTAGGGGCCCCGCGATTGGACCGAGTGCAAGGCCTCGATATAGGCGTCGATCATCTCGTCCATCGCCGCGTGCGGCGGAAACCGGCCCTCGCTGCCGCGCCCGCGCAACGCATACACGGGGCGGCCCTGGACCTGCCGCGCGAAATCGCGGTAACAGTTCACATCGCCCCCCAACGGATGAACGCAGAACAGCGCGGGGCCCTCGCCCGCGGCCTGCAAGCACACCAGCGGCGACCACGACGCCATCTCTTCGACAGAGGCGGCAAGCGTCGCGGCGGCGGCTTCGTCCGTTCCCGCGACCAGGGACTTGGCCGCATGCCCCGCCAGCGATGTCACGCTCGGACGCTCGAGGAAGGCCGCCATCGGCAAGCTGAATGCCAGACGCAATTCCAGGTTGGTCTTCAGTTCCATGGCCAGCAGCGAATCCATGCCGATCTCGTTCAACGGCTGGTCGAGTTCCAACTGCGAACGGTCGATACCCATGATGCGGCACAGTTCAGCCGCGAAATATTCTCGCAACAGGGCCGCCCGCTGGTCCAGTTCGACCGCCAGCAGCTGTTGGCGAAATGCGTGATCGACCGCGTCCGCCGCCGGTTTCCCACCCCCGCCGGCTTCCTGTTCGGCGATGTCGCCCAGCAGCGGCGGGACTCGTCCGCCCATCCGTCGCAGCATGGCGGACCACTGGGCGTCCATCACAGCCACGTTGGTACAGGCGTTGCGGAGCAGCGTTCCCAACAACTCCAGAGCCGCCGGCGGCGGCAACAGGCCCATGCCTCGCGACTGGAGCTGATCACCCCGGCCGGCTTCGGCGGCCATCCCCGCGTCCGCCCACGGGCCCCAGTTGACGCTCAACGCCGGCAGTCCGCGACGCTGCCGCCAAACGGCCAACGCATCCAGAAACGCGTTGCCGGCTGCATAGTTGGCTTGGCCCGGCGAACCGAGGACGCTGGCTACCGACGAGAAGAGCACGAAGAACTCCAACGGCGTTTCCCGGGTCGCGGCATGCAGGTTCCAGGCGCCTTGAATCTTGGGACCCATCGGCCGTTCGAGCTGCTCCAAGCTCATGTCGAACAGCAGGCCGTCATCCAGCACGCCGGCGGCGTGCAGCACGCCGCGCAGCGGCGGGAAGTCTTGAGGAATCTGAGCAAGTGCCGCAGCCAGCGACCGGCGGTCCGCCACATCGCCGCGCAGCTCGGCTACGGTGACGCCTTGCGATCGCAACTGGTCCAGTCGCTCCGCCGCCGGCGCCGACGGACCGCGGCGGGAAAGGAGTGCCAGGTACCGAGCGCCTTGGGCGGCGAGCCAACCGGTCACGTGCTGGCCCAGCGCGCCCCAACCGCCGCTGATCAAGTACGTTCCGTCCGGGCGAACGACGGCGCTGGCATCGTCGCCTGCCGAAGCAACGGGCAGCGTTTCGGAGGCAGCTTCCCCAGCCGCCCGCGCGGCGTTCGCCGCGTCGCCGATGTGTACGACGACCTTGCCGATGTTCTTGCGCTGCGCCATGTACCGGAACGCCTCGGCCGTCTGCTCCGCCGCAAACTCGGTCAACGGAAGCGGCCGGTACGCGCCTCGCTCGACCTGCTCCAGCACTTCGGCGAACAGCCCGCGCACCGTTTCGGGCCGTTGCCGCAGCAAGCGGTCCAGGTCGATGGCAAAGTACGAAAGGTTGTCCTGAAAGGGCAGCAACCCGATCATGCGGTTCTGGTAGATATCCGTCTTGCCGATTTCCAGGAACCGTCCGTAGGCCCGCAGCAGCGCGAGACTTTTGGTGATCGCGTCGCCGGGCAACGAATTCAAGACGACGTCGACGCCTTGCCGCCCGGTAGCATCGAGGATCTCATCCGCGAAATCGAGCGTTCGCGAGCTAAACACGTGCGGAACGCCCAAGGACCGCAAGAATTCGCGTTTCGCGTCGCTGCCCGCCGTGGCAAACACCTCGGCCCCGATCTGTTGTGCGATTTGGATCGCCGCCAAGCCGACGCCACCCGCCGCCGCATGGATTAACACACGCTCGCCGGGCTGCAATTGGGCGAGCCGCACCAATCCATAATAGGCCGTCAGGAACGTGACCGGAATCGTGGCGGCTTCGGCGTCGGTCAGTTGTTGCGGCTTCGGCGCCAACGCATATTCGGCTGTAAGGGCGTGGGAAGCGAGGCTGTACGGCACGACGCCCAGCACCGCGTCGCCCACGCGGAATCGTTCGACGCCCGTCCCCAGCGCCGTCACCACGCCGGCGCATTCGATGCCCAGCGGCACGATTTCATCTGTGATGCCGGGGTACAGTCCCATGGCTTTGAGCACGTCGCTGAAATTCAAGCCTGTGGCATGAACCCGGACTTCGACCTGCCCCGGCCCTGGCGTCGGGCGGTGACACGATTCGTAACGCAGGGCATCAAAGCTGCCGGCCGCTCTCAGCCGCAAGCGGAACGGGCCAGCAGCGGGAATCGTCAACGGTCCCGCGCGGTCTGCCGTCCCGGCGTTCGACAGCACTTCGGGCGCCCGCCGCAAGCGGGCGACCAGCCGCCGGCCGCTTCGATAAGCCACTTGGTCATCGCCGGCCGAGCCCGTCAGTTCTTGCAGCAATTGAGCCGCCACAGAAGCCGCGTCCGCGGCGGGATCCGCGTCGATCAGACGGCACGCCAGTTCCGGATGCTCCAACGCCGCGACGCGCCCCAGGCCCCACAACGGCGCTTGGCCGATCGAAATGCCGGCTTGATCGTCGCCGGCGGCTTGCGCGCCCTGTGTGGCGAGCCACAATTCCGGAGGCCGGGGAAAGTGGAACCGGACGAGTTGGTGGATCAGCTGCAACACGCTGCCGCAGCCTCGTCGCCGCGTCTGGTCCCAAGCATCCGAGCAGGCGGCATCCGAAGCGGCATCTTCCAGCGCGGCGTCGTTCGGCGCGGCGAGATCCAGGCTCCACAGATGCACGATGCCGGCGCACGCGGTATTTTCCACCCCGAACGCGTCCGACAATAAACGTCCGTAGTCGTCCGCAGCCAGCGGATCGATCTGGTAGGTTTCATCGGCATCGTCGTCGGCGGTAGACAAAGCGCGAAACCCGTCGCCGGGGATTACGAGAACGCACCTCCGGCCGCTGGCTTGGTGCAGGCCGGATGCCAACTGCTGGGCGACGCCTTGCCGGTCTGCGAAAATCAGCCAGCGTCCCGTCCGCGGCGCCGTCGCGGGGGATTCCAGCGCCGCCGGCTGCCAAGTCACTTGATACAGCCATTGCTGGACGTCGGCGGTGCGCTGAGCCGCCCGGCCGCGGCCGACGCGTTGCACGCGCACGCCCAGCATCTCGACCAAAACCCGCCCCTGGTCATCGACCAGAAATACGTCTCCCTCGACCGATTCCGGACTGGGGCGGTCTTCCGGCGAGCGGCGCACACTGTAGGCGAACATGCGTTCGGTCGCCGGGCCCAACACGCGCACCCGGCGAATGCCCATCGGCATGTACGTATATGGACTGTATGAACCGTCCTCCTCCAGCGGAATGATGCCGGAGGCCGACTGGAACATCGCGTCTCCCAAAGACGGATGCAAGCGATATCCGGCCAGTTCCCGCTGGACGTCGGGCGGCAGGCGGACTTCGGCCAAGGCATCGATTGGCGTGTGATACACGTAGTGGATCGACCGAAACATGGGGCCGTAGACCAAGCCCCGGTTGGTCATGATATCGCGATAGAACTCGTCGTGCGCGTGGGTCTTGACCGCGCGGCCGCGCACCTCGTCCAGATCGATTCCCGTCACCTCGGCGGGCGGAACCGCGGAACCGCGGCGCACCGCGCCGCAGACGTGGAGCGACCAGCGCGCGTCTTCCGTCCCGGCGTCGGCCGGCTGGCTGTACGTTTCGAACGAACACGCGCCGCCCGACTCCGGCGAGACGACCACTTGGACCGTTCGCGCGATGGCTTCCGGCAGGAACATGGCATGCTGGATCGACAGGTTCTCCAGGGCATGCGCATCCGGGCCAAACACCTGGTCGGCCGCCGCCAGGGCCTGTTCCACATAGCCCGCGGCCGGAAAGACGGGCGATCCTTGGACCTGGTGGTCGACAAGGTACTTGGGCCAGTGGCAACTCAGGCGGGCCGCAAACAGTTGGGTCGGCAAGGCGGACGGAATGCGGTTGCCCAGCAGCGGATGCACCCCAGGCCCCTGGCCGGCACTTTCGATGCGGCGTGGCGACTTGGCCGGCTCGAACCAGTATCGCTCGTGCTCGAAGGGATACGTCGGCAGGATCAGCCGCTGCCGCCGATACTCGCGATCGAAGCCTTGCCAGTCGATTCGCGCTCCCAGCACGTACAGTTCCGACAGGCTGGCCAGCACGCTCGACCAGTCGTTCTGGCCCTTGCGCAGCGACGGCAGCCACAGGACTTGCCAATCCGGCAAGCAGCGCCGGCCCATGCCCAGCAGGCTCGCCGTCGGGCCGACCTCCAGCAGCGCGTGCAATTCCTGCTCGGCCAGCGCGCGCATCCCATCGGCGAATCGCACCGTACCGCGAATGTGCCGCCGCCAATACTCGGCATCCAGCGGCTCGTCGCCGATCAAGCGTCCGCTCAGATTCGAGACCAGCGGGATTTGCGGACGCTGGTACTGGAACTTGCTCGCCGCCGCTTGAAACTTGTCCAAGATAGGATCCATCTGCGGCGAATGAAAGGCGTGCGAAACGCTCAGCAGTTGCGTGCCGACGCCGGCCCGTGTGAATTGTTCCACCAGCTCGCGGACCGCCTCTGCCGCTCCCGCGATCACCGTGTTCTCCGGCCCGTTGGCCGCAGCCACCGCGACCGCCTCGCGAAACGGCTCCAGTTGGCGCTCGACGCGGTCCGCGGGCGCGAACACTACCGCCATCAGGCCGTCGCGCGGCAGTTGCTGCATCAAGCTCGAACGCGTGGCGATCAGCCGCAGGCCGTCCTCTAGACTGAAGACGCCCGCCACGCACGCCGCGACGTACTCGCCCACGCTGTGGCCGAGCAAGGCCGCCGGTTCGATCCCCCAAGACTGCCAGAGCCTGGCCAGCGAAATCTCGAGGGCGAACAGGGCCGGCTGGGTGTACGCCGTCTCGTCCAACAGGGCCGCGTTCGCGGGATCTCCGTACAGTGTCTGCAGCAAGGGCTGGTCCAAACAGTCGCGGAGGATCTCGTCGCACTGCTGGAGCGTCCGGCGAAATACCGGCTGCGTCTGGAACAACGACCGCCCCATGCCGGCATACTGCGCGCCCTGGCCGGTGAACAGAAAGGCGATCTTGGGCGCCCCGATCAACTTGGCGCGGCCCGCCTTGACGCCGGCTGATTTTCCGCCTGGGTGCCAGGCCTGCAAACGCTGGCGCAACTCAACGGCATCCTGTGCCGTCAAGGCTGCGCGATGGTTGAAATGGGAACGCCCCACATTGGCACCGTAGCATACGTCGGCCGCCGCTGCTTGCGGATTGCCCTCCAGATAATCGGCGTATCGCGCGGCAAGTTTCGCCAGGCCGGATTCGCTCTTGGCGGACAAAGCGAGCACATGCAGCGGCCGCTCGGGGGCGTCCGTCGGCGCGAGGACCGCAGGCGACGTCTCTTCCAGCACGATGTGCGTATTGGTTCCGCCAAAGCCGAAAGAACTCACGCCCGCGACGCGCGTCGAACCTGCCGGTTGCCAAGTCGTCGGCTCGGTGGGGATTCGCACCCGCGAACCTTCCAGCCCCAGATGCGGATTGAGCGTTTGGAGATGCAATTGCGCCGGAATCAGGCCGTGCTGCAGCATCAGCACCACCTTGATGATGCCCGCGATGCCGGACACGGTCTCGGTGTGCCCGATGTTCGCTTTGACCGACGAGACGTGCAGCGCCGGGTCATGCTCGGTGCGGCGGCGAAAAACCTCCACCAGGGCCTGCGTCTCGATCGGATCGCCCAGCGGCGTGCCGGTGCCGTGCGCTTCGATATAGCTGACGCGATCGGCGGTCAAGCCGGCTTGGGCCAGCGCCGCCCGGATGACAGCCTGCTGCGCCCGTCCGCTGGGAGCCGTGATGCCGGACGTGCGGCCGTCCTGGTTCGCCGCCGTACCGCGAATGACCGCTCGCACGCGGTCGCCGTCGCGGACCGCGTCCGTCAGCCGCTTGAGCACGATCATCCCGCAGCCTTCGCCGCGGACGTAGCCGTTGGCCCCGGCATCGAAGGGGCGGCAGTGTCCGTCCGGCGACAGCATCCGCGCTTTGGAGAACGCGATTGTTGTTTCCGGCGACAGGATCAGATTCACGCCGCCCGCCAGCGCGGCGTCGCATTCGCGACTGCGCAGACTCTGCACCGCCAGATGGACGCCCAACAGGCCCGACGAACAAGCCGTGTCCACGGACAAGCTCGGCCCGCGAAGATCCAGAATGTACGACACGCGATTGGACGCGATGCTGAGCGCGTTTCCCGTGCCGACGTGGGCGTCGATCTGCTGGTAGTAGTCCTCGAATTGAGCGGGAATCTTCGAGTAATCCGTGCCGCCGATCCCCACGAACACGCCGGTGGCCGTGCCGCACATCCGCTCCGGCGCCCAGCCGGCAATCTCCAACGCTTCCCAGGCGACTTCCAGCAGCAATCGCTGTTGGGGATCCATCCGGGACGCCTCGCGGGGAGAAATCCCGAAGAATTGGGGATCGAACTTGTCCACGTCGTCCACCAGGCCGGCCCAGCGCACGGACATCTTGCCGGGCTGCTCGCCGGTGGGATCGAAGAGCGCGTCGACGTCCCAGCGGGTCGACGGGATAGGCCCAGTGGCATCGACGCCGTCGCGGATCACCCGCCAAAACTCGTCCAGGCTGCCGGCTCCCGGCAGCCGGCAGGCCATGCCCACAATCGCGATCGGCTCGGCAATCCGTCCTTCGCTGCGAAGCCGTTGCTCCAAGAGCTGGCGTTTCGCCGGCGTCAGCCCGGCCAATCGTTCCGCAAGATCCGTCATTCTACACCTCTTGGCCGCGCTTCTCGAGCACGCATTCTCGATACGCCGCGAAGGTCCATCTCCATCCGTGCACCCGCAGGCGTCAGTATATTCCCTGGACGAAAATGATTCAACGCGGCCTTTCACGGCATCCCCCTTGGGCAACACGGCCGAACCTGCTATAAACCACGCCGCAGTCGAGATTTCCAAGTCTTACCCGGTGGACTCGATGGTATTCCCGTGAGCGATGTAGCCACCCCGCCCTCCGCTTCCAAGCGGCTGAAGATCTTGTTCACCGAGGGCTCGAGTTCGTCGGCCCGCCAAGCGCTGTACTGTCTGGGACCGCAGCACACGATCGATCTTCTGGACCCCGCGACGTTTTGCCAATGCCGTTTTTCGCGCTACGTGCGCCGCTGGTACCGGTGTCCGTCGTACTCGCGCGAGCCGGATGCCTATCTGTCGTTCCTGGTCGAGCGATTGCGCGCGGAGCGGTACGATGTCTTGCTGCCCACGCACGAGCAGGTGTTCTTGCTGGCGAGATTTCGGGAAGCCTTGAGCCGTTACGCGGGTCTGGCACTGCCTGCTTTCGAGGCCCTGGACCAGGTGATGAGCAAGGCCGGTTTTGTTCGTCTGTTGGCGGAACTGGGACTGCCCTACCCGGCAACGAAGATCGTTCGCGATCGCGCCGGACTGCTCGCTTCCGCGGAGTTTCCGTGCTACGTCAAGCTCGCGTACAGCACCGCCGGCGAAGGGGTGCGATACGTTGCCGACGCGGACCAGCTGCACCGCGTCGCCGAGGACTTCGAGGCGGCCGGATGGTTGGACGGGCGCGCCGAGATCCTCGTTCAAGCCCCCGCCGTGGGCAGCAAGCGGGCCGTTACCGCTGTGTTCCAGCACGGCCGCCTGGTGGCCTCCCACTGCGTCGAGGCCCGGGCTATCGGCGTGGGCGGATCCGGGATGGCCGAGGTGGGAGTGGCCCACGCGGAGGTGATGGACCCGCTCACGCGACTGGCCGCACACCTGCAATGGCAGGGGGCGATCTGCTTGGAATACTTCTACAATCCCGCCACAGGCGAACCTCAGTTTATTGAGTGCAATCCCCGCATGGCCCAATCGTGCAACGCCTGGCTGAGCGGCGTCAATCTGGGCCAGCAGCTGGTCGACGTCTCGCTCGATCGCCGTGTTTCGCCGCTGCCGCCGGGCCGCGTCGGCGTGCGCTCGCATCAGGGCTTCCTCGTCCTCACGGCGGCGGCTCTGGAAGGCGGCAACCGCCGGCGGCTGCTGGGTGAAATCGGGCGAGCTTGGCGGGGCCGCGACATCTACCGGGAAAGCCAGGATGAATTGACGCGTCCCCGCGACGATTGGCAGAGCGTGATCCCGGCCACCGCCGTCTCGCTGTTGCTGCTGGCCCGCCCCCGCGCCGCAGGCTGGCTGGTCACCCGCACGGTCAATAACTACTCGCTGCATCAAACGGCTGTCGAAACCATGCGGTGCCTGCGCCCCACCCACCCGTTCACTGCCGAAGGGATCGGGGAAACCCATACTTCGGATCGCGAAGGGTGTGAATGAAACATTGGGAAAAGGTCCTCCCGCTGCTCGTCAGTGCGGGCCTGATCAGCTGGCTGCTGTACCAGGTTTCGCCCGAAGCCTTGCTCGCGGCTGCCGCCCAGTTGCCGTGGAAGCAACTAGCGCTGCTGACGATCGCCATGGTATTTGTTCTGTACCTGTGGGACGGGCTCTGCCTGCAGGCGGTCTATGCGACCGACGAGGCCCCGCTGGGCTATTGGCGCATGCTGCACATCCGCGGGCTGTCGTACTTGCTGAGCGCGCTGCATTGCCAATTGGGCCAAGCGATGGTGATCTGGAATGTGGCCCGACATCAGGGAGGCTCGCTGGTCACCACGGCGTCGCGCGGGATCCTGTTGCTGTACCACGATGGCGTGATTCTAATATCGGCGGGATTCATTGGGGCCTGGTTCAGCACCAGTCCGCGGGCTCCGAGCATTCGTGTCTTCTGTGGGGCCGCGCTTGTCCTGCTACTGGGCATCGCTGCCGTGGTCACCTTGTCGCCCGTTTCCCTGCGCCACCGTTTCCAAAACACGCGGTGGGGGAATTGGCTCGGCGATTGGACTTGGCGTCATTCCCTCCGTCTGTTCCTCTTGCGAATCGTATATTACGCCGTCCTGGGGCTCTATGCTACCTTGGCCCTGCGAATCTGCGGAGTTTACAAGGACCACGCCACCGTCCTCAGCACGATCCCCTTGGTGCTCGTTGCCGACTCGCTGCCGAGCATCTCCGGCTTAGGAACCCGCGAGACGGCCCTGTACCTGCTGTTGGGGGCGGAACATCGCGAAGTCCTGGTGGCCATGGGCTTGTTCTGGTCCCTTGGTCTCCTTCTGGTCCGGCTGGCGATCGGCCTGATCCACCTGTGGTTTTCCGGCGAGATGCTGCTGCCACCGGCCGTAGCCATCGGCGAAGCACTGGACGGCGATTGTGCGGCCGAGCCCAACGTCCGCTAGCGTCGGCTGGTGGGGGACCGAAGGGAACGGCTGGTGAGGGACCAGCTCACTGGCTTGCACATCGCGTTTACGGTGCGCAGCGGTGCCGGATCTCAGAGTTTGGACTCCAACGCTGGGCAGCCGCCCGATGATGCCTTTCGCGATTCGTACGTTCGGCGAGTGGTGTCGCCGTTGCGCGAGTTTTCCACGGCCAGGTTGTACAGCTTCTGGCCCCAAGGCGTGGGATAGCAGCCCGTAATGCAGGCCTGGCACAGCTGGTTGCTGTGAAATCCGATGGCGCGGGCGACGGCTTCGACCGGCAGGTATCGCAACGAATCGGCGCCCAGATCGGCGGCCATCGCCTGGAGAATTTCCTCGTTCAGCTGCCCGTCGGGCGCATAACCGGCGGCGAACAGTTCCTTGATGGTCGACATGTCGATTCCGTAGAAACACGGGGCGATGATCGGCGGACAGGCGACGCGAACGTGAATTTCGCGGGCACCACCGAACGAGCGCAGGCGGTCCAGCAGCACGCGCATGGTCGTCGAACGTACGATGGAATCCTCGACCAGGAACACGCGTTTGCCGTGCAGGACTTCGCGCAGCGGCGTGTATTTCGTTTCCGCTTTCTTCCGCCGGCCCTCTCCGCTTTCGATGAACGTGCGGCCGGCATAGCGGTTGCGGATCAGGCCCTCCATCGACTGGACGCCCAGCTCGAATGCCATGGCATCGGCCGCCGCCTTGCTGGTATCCGGCACCGGAACCACAATCGTGTTCTTGTCCAGAGGCACACGGCCTTCGGCCAGTTCCAGCCGCGCCAGTTCCACTCCCAGCGCGGTCCGCGACAGGTAGACGCCGCGGTCGTCCAGCGTGCTGGCCACGTTGGCAAAGTAGATCCACTCGAAAAAGCAATGGGCGCTGCGGCCGCTGTCCGCAAACGATTCGATCTCGAAACGACCGTCGGCGGTGATCGTGATCGCATGGCCGGGCGGCAGCGAGCGGATATTCTCCGGCTGGAATCCCAAGTTCAGCAGGGCGACGCTCTCGCTGGCGGCGGCGAACAGCGGGCCTTCCTTGGCGTATACCAACGGTTTGATGCCCAGCGGATCGCGGGCCACGAGCATGTCGCCCAGCGCATTGAGAAAGACCAGGCTGTACGCCCCGTCGACGCGGCGACTGACGTTCCGCATCATGTCGACCAGCGATGGCCGGCGGTCGCCCGACAACTCGCGGCTGAACTCGTGCATGAAGATCTCAGTATCGGTTTCACGGGCCAAGTGGTGATCGGCATCGCTGAGCAGCAGATCCCGCAATTCCTCGTAATTCGCCAGCTGGCCGTTGAAGGCGAAGCTGAACCACTTGTATTTGATCAAGTGGTGCCGTTCGAACGGCTGGGCGTACCCTCGATCATCCGCGCCGCAGGTGGCGTAACGCACGTGGCCGATCGCCGCCCGGCCGGCATACTCCTGCATCAACGTTTCACACCCGCTACGATGCGCGAGGCGGAATACCTCGGTGACGGAGCCGACGTCCTTGTGCGTGTCGATCAGCTGGTCCCGCTCGGGATGAAACGACGTCATGCCGGCGGCCAACTGGCCGCGGTTCTGGATATCCAACAGCATCCGGGGCACCAGACGCGATGCCTGCTCGGGTCCCGGTTCGGGACACAGCGGGCTAGGTTCCGCGCTGGGCAAATGATAGACGGCAACGATCCCGCATTCGTCGTGCAATTCGCTCATAAGAAACGGCGACTCCGTGTTGATTGACCAGGGGAAAAATGGAGACACCCGTCGGAGCAAATGCCATTGTAAGGCTCCGCCATCGCTTCCACAACTCATCTCGGCACCGCCGCCGTGACCGAAACGCAGAAGTACAAGCGTACCAATCGTTTGGAACGAGCGAAATCGGCCGTAAACTTTCTTGCCGGCCTAGTCGCATGCGGCAGAATCGGGAATAATCATGAAGGCAGAACCACCATGCCGTTGGAAGGAGACCGTTTATGCAAATGCTGTATCGCTTGGGTGCCGATGCGGTGCTTGTGCTTCACGTCTCCTACGTGGCTTTTGTGCTGGTCGGCTTCCTGTTAACGTTGATCGGGATTTTGGCGCGGTGGAACTGGGTCCGAAATCTCTGGTTTCGCGGGCTGCATCTGGCCGCGATTCTGTTCGTGGTCGCCGAGTCGTTGTTGGGCATCGTTTGCCCACTCACGATTTGGGAAAGCAGGTTGCGGGAACTGGGCGGCGAGACGGCTTATAGCGGGGATTTCATTGCCCAGTGGCTGCACGACTTGCTGTTCATCGATGCCGAGCCGTGGGTTTTTACGGTCTGTTACACGCTGTTCGGGCTGGCCGTCCTGGCCACGTGCGTGTTCGCGCCGCCACGATGGAGAAAGACACACGCCGGGGAACCCGCCAATAGTTGACGAAACGACCACTCTATGTTAGTGTTTTAGCATTCGGAACATCCCTTCCCACCCGTAAGACTGTGGAGTCAGGACGACTTTGACGAACGTTGCCCCCACCCCCTTAGCCGCAAGCTTCGAAGAATTGGGCCTTTCCCAGGTGATGCTGGACTCTTTGAAGCAGGCACGCTACGACACGCCGACCCAGATCCAGGCGGGTTTAATCCCCTTGGCGTTGCAGGGAATTGACGTGATCGGGCAAGCGCGGACAGGCACCGGCAAGACCGCTGCGTTTCTGGTCCCGATTTTGGAGCGATTGAAGAGTTCGCGTGACGCGGCCGGACCCCAGGCCCTGATCCTGACGCCCACGCGGGAATTGGCGGTCCAGGTCCGCGACGAAGCGGACAAGCTGACGTACGGCCGCCGCGTTCATTGCGTAGCGATTTACGGCGGAAAACCGATTCGCGGCCAAATCGAGAAGCTCGAGCGCGGCGCCCAGATCATCGTCGGCACGCCGGGCCGCGTCTTGGATCACATGTCCCGCGGCACCTTGAAATGGGACGACTTGTGGTGCGTCGTGCTGGACGAAGCTGACCGCATGTTGGATATCGGCTTTCGCCCGGACATCGAGAAGATCCTTCGCCGCTGCCCCAGCGAGCGGCAGACGTTCTTGCTGAGCGCCACCGTGCCGCCCCCCATCCTGCATTTGGCCCGGCGCTACATGCGCGAACCCCAATCGCTGAACTTCTCGCCGCAAAATCTGGCGGTCGAGACGATCGACCAATACTACTTTACCGTCGAGCCGGAAAAGAAATTCGAATTGCTGGTGCGGCTATTGATCCGCGAGAAGCCGCATCAGGCGATCATTTTCTGCCGCACCAAGCGAGGCACCGAGCGGATTTACCAGCGATTGAGCAAGCTGACCAAACGCGTCGAATGCATCCACGGCGACATGCAGCAAACGTCGCGCGATCGCGTGATGGGCATGCTCCGCGGCGGAAAGTTGCGGTTGTTGGTCGCCACGGACGTGGTCGGACGCGGAATCGACGTCACCGCCATCTCCCACATTATCAACTTTGATATTCCCCAGTTCTGCGACGACTATGTCCATCGGGTCGGACGCACCGGCCGTATGGGCCGCGAAGGCGTAGCGTTCACCTTCGTCGAACCGGAGCAAGGTTACGAGTTAACCCGGATCGAACAGCGGATCAACCAGCTGTTGAAACGCGACGAGATTCGCGGCGTGGAAGCCGTTCGTCCGCAAATCGTCCAGGCTTTAGAAGGGGCTCCGCCTGCGGAGGCGGAAAAGCCGAAACCGCCGCCGTTCGGCTCGCGGCGTCCGCCTGTCCGCCGCGGCATGTAGTTGGACGTGGCCTTCGGCTGCAACCAGGTTGGAGTTCGCGTTTAGCGCGCCCTGAAGGCCCCGCCCGAGCGTGAACTCCAACGGATCAAGCAACACCTCATGCCCGACACGCGCCGACATCGCGGTCCGCATCCGGAGGATGCCGAGTTGTTCCAAGCCGGCCGCCGGCCGGCACTGTGCACCGCGGTCGCCGACTTGGCCTGGCTCTTGACCCACGGCTATTCCGAAAACGCCGCACTCCAATTGGTGGGCGATCGCTTCCAGCTGACCCAGCGACAGCGGATCGCGGTGATGCGATCGGCATGTTCCGACCAGGCCCTGCAGCGCCGCCGCGCGGCGCTGGTACCCGCCGAACAGCTGTCGGGCCAGCGGCTGGACATCGACGGGTTCAACGTGTTGACCACGATCGAAGCCGCCCTGGCGCACGGCGTCCTGCTGGGCGGACGCGACGGTTGTATTCGCGATATGGCCAGCATGCACGGCAGCTATCGCCACGTGGACGAGACCGGTCCGGCCTTGATGCTGATCGGCCGGACGCTGGATCGATTTTCCTTGGCCGCCTGCTGTTGGTACCTGGACCGTCCTGTCTCGAACAGCGGCCGCCTGCGAGCGCGGCTGGAACAACTGGCCGCCAGCCGCGGTTGGCCGTGGCAGGTCGAGTTGTCTCCGAACGTGGACGCCGTGCTCGCCGTTTCCCCCCACGTGGTCGCGACCGCCGACAGTGTCATCCTGGACCGCTGTGCCCGTTGGTTCAACTTGGCTCGCGAAGTTCTCACGTGCGGCCTGTCCGGCGTGGAAATCGTCGATTTAGCCGATGCTCCGCGCGATTAGCGGGCTGTTGCTGCGATGTAGCGCGGACACTCCGTGTCCCCCCTATGTCGCGGATCGCAACTTAACCAGCCGCAAAGCGTCGGCCCGGAGGGATCGCCCGATCGAAACGTAGACGCGCCGGACGGCCCGTCCGCGTCTTGGTGAGCCACAGGACCGAGCGCGCCGTCCCAGTGGAACGCTGGGGCGGCGTGGTTTCACCCGAGGAGCCGCACGTTTTTTTGCGATGCCGAAGATGCGATAGCGGGAAGGGCCGGCCGAAGCCAAACGGCGAGGCCAACGGATGGATCTGGCCAGTGCTGTGTCTGGCAGCCACGGCGGAGCTTGCCTCCGTCGAGCGGTGTTCAGAACCAGAACCGCGTCCCTCGCGACGCTGGTGTCGCCACCACGCTGCTTGCCAGCGTGGAGCGGTGTTCAAGGCCGAGGGACACGGTTGCCCGAGCGTCGCTACGAGGCGGGCAGCGCGTTTGACCCAACCATCAAAATCCTCGTCCTGCGTGAACAGCACGCGTCGCTCGGCCCGTGCCCGCTCCACGTGTTCCTCGTCCATGGCGTCCAAGAGACCAGCTTCCGGTACGGTAAGCACGTCAACGCCGCGGTGCCGCAGGCCACGGACGACCGCCCGCGCCACATGCTCGTCCGTGTAGAAGCTAATTCGCATCCCCATCGCCGTGTCGCTCCTTGAGCCTTTGGCGGACCTTGGATGGCATCTGTTGATGCAAAGCTTCTGCGAATGCCTGCCCCGCCTCGATGGATCGGTCGATCTCCACGCGGTGGTCGAAGTAATATGCCAGCGCGGCATGCACGTCAGCGAGCGTCAAGTCGTATTCGCTGGCGATCTCGTCAGCGCTCATGCCAAGGCGGTCGTGCCAAATGGCGATGTTTTGAACGGTAATGCGATGCCCAGCAATCCGGGGCTTGCCGCCGGCAATGCCTTCTGTACATTCGATATGCTGGCCCAACGTCTGGATCGTCATGCGTGAGCTCCTGGAATCTCGGCCTCCACCGCTAATTGTAACGCAAGGGCGGTTCCGACCCAAGCCGGTGTTGGCGGACGGGGTTCGATCCGTCACGGAGCGACAGGACACCAGCGATGACCTGGCAGCCTAGAAAACGCCCCCCAGGGTAATCCGCTTGCCCATCATTCAAACGTTCGAAGACCGTGGCGGCAAGCAACGTGCCCACGCGCCCACGTTCATCGCAAGCGTGGCAATCGAGGTTTGGCTACCCTCTGCTACCGCAGCAGTTTTGCCGCGTTTCCGGGCTCGCCTCCATTGACGCCCCAGACACCGACTGGCTGTTGCCCGCGCCAGATCGTGCCGTTCTTGTCCACCTTCATGTCGCTGCCCAGCGGTCGCATCGTCACTGCTGCCGACCTCTCGACATCCGTCCCAGTCGCTGCTCCCGGAGACGGCTCCGGCCAGTGATCGCCGTCGGTACGGATGCAGACGACACGGGCCAGTGCGGCCAAAAAGACGACGCCCATCCCCGAAACAACCCAGCTCCGGCTCCCCACCAGCACCTGCGGGCGAGACGCCCGTTGCGTGGACGCCGGGAAACCGCCCAAAGTCCGGCGCTGTGTCCGGAAAGCGGCCCGATCGTCTCGCGTGCTGGCTTGGGTGCCTTCCCTGCACCGGCATTACCCGGCTTCGATCCATTCGATCGGTTGTCGAGCTTCAACGGTACTTCGCATCCTTCGGACTCCCCGTTGTCATTTGCCTCCTTTGCTTGTGAGGCTTGTCGGGCATACTCGGACGGGCATGATTGGTCTTCATGATGTGTCCAAGAACTTCAGGGCCTCACTGGTTGCCTTGCTGACATGATGTGACACGCAAATGGGCCTTCGACTCCGGGTCTCCGATCACCGCTCGCCATGACGCGGTGAATCGGTGTTGCCTTCAGGTATGGACACGCCCCGGGGCAGGATCCGACAGATACAAAGATTTCGGAGCTCAATACCATTCACAGCCGGACGGCTACGCCCGGTCCATTCATCCTCGCGTCCTTTCTGTGTACGCTTCAACGCTGGACTTCGGGGGAGTGCCTGGTTACCACCCACTTTGCCGCCCTTATACCAACGCTGCAACACTCGATACGGAGCCTCTGGCTAGGAGCTACTCCGGCGGGGTTTACACCCGCTTGTCAACAAACCATTTCCAGTCCGCACGTTCATCGCGTTGTTCGGCGTTTCTGTTGCCGTGAATTCATCTCTGATCGGAGCACTAGGATGAAGACGGCGACGCCGATGATCGCCGCGGACACGATGGCCGTACCAAGCACGTAGAAGAACTCCGCAATGTCTCCATAGTACGAGGCGGCACCAGCGGGGCGACGCACGAGAAGATATGCGATGCCACCGCCGCCGCAACTCGCGAATAGAGCGGCCCAAAAGGCAACCCACAGCGCCCACACAAGGGCCAACAGCCAGCGAGGGCCCCAGGGGCCATTCGTGCTCGCAGCCGTCTCCAGTTTCGTTGCTGCATCTTGCTCCCGACGTGCATGTGATTCCGCATCCGCTTGTGGCGGAGAAGACAAACCATCTGCCTCGCGCTGGAAGTTGGGCGCGACGGTGCCATCCATGGCCGTGCCGCAATTCCAACACACATCGAACGTCTCTTCAACCGTCTCGTGGCACCGTGAGCAAATCCACATGGTCCGCTCTCGTTGAACGTAATCTGCGGCCGCCGAACGAACGTTCGCGTTAACGCGGCGGGCGCGTTGGACTGAGTTTTCCGAATCGGCGCGATCGCCCGCTCGCGTTCAACGCTTTGTTCGTCGGTCTTTCGGATTGCCACTCGGGGTGATCCGCGCGATGTAATCGTAGTCATGTGCGGTTACGTACAGCGGCACACTCAGGTCCTTCATTTGCTGCGCAGCCAACTGCATGAAGCGTTGGAATTTCGCAACCACGACCAGCCCGGAAATGTACGCGGCATCATTGTATTGTTCGTCGTGAAAGGCGTCACTAGCGAAGACGGCCTGCAGGGGTTCGAGTCCTTTAATCGTGTAGTCCTCGAAGTACTCTGATTGCCAATCGGAAAGCCAGTCGAAGTCATCGAGGCCGCCATCATGATCGTATGCAAACAAGTCGCAGTACCACCGATCAGGATTGATGTCGAATCCGTTCATTTCCGTATACGCGGCTTGCACGTCAGATCGCGCCGATTCCGTGCGAAAGAACCTATCAAAATGCTTCGCGATGTCGTTTGGGTCGTTGGTGATATTGAGACCGGCGGCGATGTGAAATGGTGATTTCGTCAATGCCAATAACGTATCAATGGCAGCGACTTCGCACGCCTGAAGATCACCTGCTCGAAGCTGCGGCGTCAGCCGTTCCATCGTGCTGAAGAACAGATCAATCCCCATGCTGCACCTTTACCGACGAACGACCAGGGTGACCGAGCGGCGACGAGAAGGAGCAACCACATCGCTGGACCTAAACGCCGCTTCGGTCCACCCAATAGTTACCTGTACCCTGCCTATCGCCCCAGCATCCGCCCTGCGTCTTTCTTCCTCAGTGCGCTAAGGTCAAACGCGCGACGTTCATAACCGACTCCCCGTCGTGCGACGCACCACGCCTGACCGTCACGGCACAGAAGGTACGTATCGTACTGCCCCAAGTATAGATGAAGATCGTAACCTGGGTAAGTATCGTCATTCGGCCGGTCGGCTTCGTAAATCAGAATTCCGTGACGCGTCCATGGCGCTGATACACCCGCCTCCTCCAGGTTCGCTGGATATCGGCCCGTTTCCTTTCGGAATCGCTCGATGGCATCCACAACTGGGATGGCCTTGGCGACAATCTGTTCGAGTTCCTCCGTTGGTGCCACGGGGGGCGAGAAGATCGCAAGCCATCTGAACAATGCGACCGACAAAGCAAGGATCACGCCCGCGAAGAGCGTCGCCAGAAGCAAGGTACGAAGGCTAAACTGAAACTTGCGCGTCACGGTTGAGACCCTCGGCCGCTAGATCCCGTCCGCGCTGCCAGCCGACGAGGACGGGCGGCGCTTGCGGCAGGTAACGATGGCGGTAACGGGGCCGCCGCCAAAAAACTATGATTTCAAAAGCTGCCCGATCGGCGGCTCCCGTTCACCGCTTGGTTCGGCCCCCGGGCTCGCCCCTATTTCAGGTGCCCGTACTTCCTGATCGCCTCTGCCACCGTCGCGGTCGCCTTTCTCCGCGCCTCGGTCCTACCGCCGGCCGCCTCGACCTTGAACAGCCGGTTTCCATCCCGAAACGCGATCACGTCCCGCTCGCCGTCCGACGCGTTCGCCGCCCGGAGCCCGTGGAACTCCGCCTGCGCGTACCGGTAGTCTGGTTCAAGGAGTGGCACAGACGGGGTGCCGGGCCCGTCCGCCTTCGCCTGCTTCTCCCGGAGTCGATAGCAGTTGATGGTGACCTGCAGCCCGGCAGTCTTGTCACAAAGGGTGATTGGCTTCCGCCATGCAGCCTTCGGGGCGAGTCCAAGGTCGCCCGGTCCACTCACGTAAACCAGCCCCTGGAACT
>Ga0351889_10102_pt1 | contig 32928 bp, 35 predicted proteins | sample TotcelFGM3001M14_FD_206767 | JGI IMG/M metagenome (GOLD analysis project Ga0351889, IMG submission 206767) | Enriched cells from coal bed in the Powder River Basin, Montana, United States - Total cells FGM rep3 HSBNCT.FGM.300.1.M14 ...
TGAGACGCAAGCCCGCGCGGGAGGTTGTAATGTCCCGTGCGGGTTTGGCGCTTTCCGGAATGGACCAGATTTGGAACCAGCAAAGATGAAGAAGGCGGACAATGCCGGTTCTCGTGCGGAACACCGGAGCCAGGGATGGCTCGGGGTAGCCTGCATGGGAGGCAGCCCGACAGGGCGCTGCAACGCAGGCCGGATGGCCGAGGCCAGGCTTTCAAACGAGCGGGAGCGAGCGAGGCAACCGCAGAGGCGCAGAGAAGGGGAAATGCGTCCCCTTGGCTGCTTCATGTCATCGCGTCAGGCTGTTTTGCGATTATTCCAGAAGGGCTTCTGCATCTCTTGCACCATGAAGCACCCGGATAATCTCCAAGGGCCGGGTGTCGGGCACATAGACGACGAGATATTGACGGCGCACGGTGAAAAATCGAACGGGTTTGTCGGTGAGATCGCGACGCAAATGGCCAAGGTCTGGATTGACGATCAGCCGCTCAAAGACCGCGAAAAACTCGTCTTCGAGGGCATCCGCAGCGGCGGGATTGTCACTGGCAATGTAGAGCCTGATTTCGCCGATGTCGTCCCTGGCTGCGGGGGTCAGGAGATAAGCGGGGACAGCCCCCATTCTCAGTGCCGGGCCGCCTTGATTTCTCTTAACGAAGCGCGGGCTTGCTCCGGGGTAAGGAACTGCCCGGCCTTGGCCTGGCTCCAGCCTTCGTCAATTTTTTCACGGGCGGAGGCTCGCCATGTTTCTTCCTGCTGCCGGAGCAACTGGAGACCCGCCGCAATGACATCCTCCGTGCTGGAAAAAGCGCCGTTTTCCAACTGGCTTTGCACGAAAGTTTCCAACGTGGCGGGCAAGGTGACAGTCATGTCGGGAATATGGAAGCGGCCCGGCGTCAAGTCAATTTCAAAGCAGGATTGCCAAGCGGGTTCTCGCGCAGAGGCGCGGAGAAGAGAGGAAGAATTTGAATAATTTCTCATTCTTACCCTCTGGGTCTCAGCGCCTCTGCGGGAAAACCTCATCGAAAACTAGAGGAGCATCGCTCCTCCTGACCCTCGTCGTGGTGGCAGGGATCGTCGTGCTGTTCACCATTCTGGCGCGGGTGGTGATGGTGGAGCGGCGGGTGAGTCGGGGGTATAGCGAACTACAGCGGGCGGAGATGGCGGCGCAGGCGGGCGCGGCGGATGCGAACAATCTGCTGCTTTATCTGTTCCAGAATTTCCCCGACTCGGCCACGTATTGGGAACCGAAGGTGGCGAATGCGGCGACTCCGGGGACGGTGTTCATGTTCCGCGACAAGGCGCCGAATGATGCTGCAATCACCTACGACGGCTCGGGCTATGCCACGAATGTAAAGACTTTTGCCCGCCCGCTGATGTCGGGTGCGGTGACGAAGGAGTTTTATCCCAGCAACCAATTTACGCAGACGCTGGTGGCGGCTGCCATCACGGACCATGCGCTTTCTGTGGATCTTAATGAGCCGGAGCAGTATGGGGGTGGGGATGAAAATGGCTGGATCGGAGCCATGCCGGGCGCGACGCCGGTGCCGATTCGCGTGCCTTGGGTGGAGGTGCTGGAAGACCCCAGTGCTCCGAAGAGTCCCACGAATCGGGCGGTCGCCCGGTATGCGTGGTGGGCGGACGACGAGAGCTTCAAACTCAATGTGAATACGGCGAAGGCGGCGTTGCGGGGGAACCCGGATGCTGAAACGAAATTGTTCGCCGGAAAGCCGGAGGGTAACCCGCAGCCGAGTTTACAGGGGTTGTTCGCGAATAGTGCCTCACCGCAGAATGTGGCCGAGAGTATCGAGGAGGCGAGGGAAAATTTGGCGGCAACCGGGGGCCAATTCCTCTCCGCCGCTCAGGTGGGCCATGCGAATACGGTGCCCAGTGATACAACCCAGTTGGGTTTTGCGCGGGACTACAAATACCTGCTCACGGCCGATAGCTCGGGGCTGAATCTTTCCCGCACGGGAGCGAAGCGGCTCAATGTGAATGAAGTGGTGGGCGATGGGTCGGACGATCCCGCCGAGGTGAAGAAGGCGGTGGAGCAGATCATCGCAGCGATCAATGAAAACGCTCCGCAGTTCGGCCAGCGGTTTTTCCGTCTGCAAACTTCCAGCTTGTCCGTGCCGACCATCAGCACGACGGTGGCGACAAACAAAAACCGGCTGGATGTGCCCTCGACGGCTTACGTGCCCGGTATTTCCGAATCCTTTGAGGATCTTTACGTGCGCAAGATTGCGGTCAACATCTACGACCACATCAGCCCGAAAATCAATCCCACCGTGATGGATATTCAGGGCAATGTGTGGCTGGGCGCTCCGGTGTATGCCGATGAGATCTTCGAGACCATGGGGCCGGTGGAGGGAGACATCACGGAACCAAACCCTTTGGCGGCCATCGGCAAGAAACCGGTGCCGTATTTCACGGAATACATGATTAATGCGAATCTGCTGAACCGCAATCCCGCCAGCGGAGCGAAACCGGGGGCGAATTCGATTATCGGCTATGCGGATTATGAACTGGAGATCGACCATTATTTTGAGTTCTGGAATATGTCAGGCGAGGACATCGTGCCGGCCAACGGCGACCTTGGTCCCTCCCCCTACATGGTGCTTGATAATCAGCCCGCAATCTCGGTGAACAACAAAGGCAAGATATCCGCGCCGCCTAATACCGAAGTTCCTGCTGGCCGACCCTTTGAGATCAAACTAGACGAGAAATTTAGCCTCAATGGTGGGGCGGATGCGGACTTAGTCTTTCCCGCAGGTTCCGTAACAGTGATCACCACCGACCCAAACTATGCAGCCCACACCGCCCACACGGGCCTGGCCGGGAAAACGGTGTATGTGGCGAAGACACTGTATATTCCTGGCACCTCCACTTCATGTAGCGATCCCGGTGTCGTTTCCACCCAGCCATTTCAAGCAGGAGAAGGAAGCGGGATGGTGCCAAACGTGCTGCGATACAATATTACATCTTTCGACTCCCGCGAAGACGAGGGCCATGAGATCCAACTTGGTCCAGACATGATCGGATCGGCCAGTGTGAAGATTGTGCTGGGCAATGCCGAGGGGTTGCTGGACGTCCATCCCGGTCTGTCCATGGGGCCACAAAGCTCGAACATGATCGTGTTCAAGCCCGGACGGGTTCATCAATACCGAGGCTCGTTTATCGGCGGAGGAGCCGTCGGCTTTTACGATCCCAGGGGCAGCATGGAAGCGGTGGATATCCGGCTGGTGAAGGTTTCCCTTCAATCAGAAAACCACGATTTTATTCTTAACTCCTCGATGACCGTTCTAAATGGGCAAAACGGAGATAACCAAGGTGTCGAGCAAAGTAATTTCGGTCAACTCCGCCTCGCCACAGGCCAGACGGGGAATACTGATAAAATCAGCTCTGTTCAGGGTGCTGAAAACGCCCCGATAGTAGCAGGTGGAGCCCCGATTCAATCCATCGGCGAGCTTGGCCATGTCTTCGATCCGCTGCGCCCTACCGCAACGGTGGCGAGCGGAAACACGCTGGCCAACATCAAGCGGCGGCGAGCGGGTGGTCGAACCCTCCCCATCGGCCAGCCAGATACTTTGTGGGATGGAACTAGAGTATCCAGCCTTTCTTCCCTGTCCGACGAAATGCGCTACCAGAGTTCGCGCAGCCGGAATTGGACGGCGTGGCGGCTCGCCGACATCCTGACTACTCAACGGGATGAAAATATGCGCGGGGACAACGCCAACTCTGCCAATCGCACTGAGGTCGCAGGACTCTACAATCCCAATGGCATCCTGCGCGACGAAGGTCGGGTTTTACGCACGCTGGTAGAGGGCATTCAATTTGGCAATGCGCAAAAGTCAGACCCCACCCTTGCAGGCACTATTTTCTCTTCTACGGATACGGACGACATTCTGCCAGAAAGCAGCCGGGCCAGCATCTCGGCAGCGCAGGCCGGTTCGGGAGGCAAGGCATTGGCGAATTTTCTGGCTCAGCGACTCACACGGAGTGTGCCCAAACGATTCAGCCCTCTGTGGGAGCCGGGAGAGTTATCCCAACTGGATTTCTTCGCTTACAAGCTGGGCAACTATTCCGCGACAGGATCGGGAGGCACGACGGCTCCATTTATCCGCACCGGAATCAATAACGACACGCTGAACGACCGTGGGTTGGAGGAAATCTTCAAGCGGCTGGTTGATCTGATCACCCCTAAAGGCAACACCTACACCATCTACGTGGTGGGCCAAAGCCTCGACCGGCAGGGAAAACCGACCGCCACAAAGGCCCAACGCATCACCGTGCGATTGAGGCCGGTATATAACTCTGTTTTGAAAGCGGATTTCGATCCGGCGTCAGAGGCTGCGGATCGCTTTCGCGCCCCGGACTCCTACGCTTTGCACGTGATAAAAATCGAGGAGGCATGATGAAAGATTCTTTTTATAAATCGGCGGTCTGGGTCGCTATGCTCAGCATGAGTTTCTCTCTCTGGCTGCATGCGCAAGAACCGAGCCCGGCCCCTCAGGCAAGCCAAGGAGGCGTCAGCCATCTGCGAACGTGGGCTGTGTTGGGCGATACCAATTCGACGAATACTTACAGCCTGTCCTGCGAAATGGCCAAAGCCCCGGAGGAAGATAAAATGCGGATGCTCTTTGCCGGAATCAAGGGCTGCTATCGCAGCGGGTATGGTAGCGGATATGTGATTTTGCCTGCGGGTAAGGTTCAGTTTTCACTGTTGCGTGGCAATGCCAAGGTGGACGAACTCGATGCCACGTTGGAAAAAGACGCCGCATACACCTTACTCGCCATTCTCGAAAACGGCACACCAAAACTCAAACTGGTGCAGGAATATCCCACGCCGCCCGAGGAGGATGGAATCTACATCTTTAACCTGCTCGCTGAGCCTGCCTTGTTTGTGCAAATCGGTGAGTCCGCGCCAAAACCTGTTTCGTATTCGGTCGCTCTACCCTTTGTGATACCCGCCGCCCAACTCACCGGACCGGTGACATTTGTTTATCCTTCCAAGAAAAAGACTGAAATTCGTCGCTCGGTTTCCTACGAAGGAAAAGGCCGCGTGAGTGCTGTTTTTATGCGCAACAATTACAGCCGCCCCAGCGTTTTCGTTTACCCCTCGGAGCCTGAAATAGAAACACCATCCGATGAAAACTCCAATGATTCTCAAACCAACTAACAAAGGCTTTAGCCTCATCGAATTGCTGACGGTGATGGCGATCATGAGCGTTATGATGGGCTTGCTCGTCAGCACGGGCATGAACACCCGGCCGGCCGGTTCCCGGCAAGGAGCCATTTCGCAACTCATGGGAGGCTTGGAAGAAGCCCGGATGTCGGCCATCGAAAAAGGCACGACGGTCTATTTCGGAATTGCCGATACCACGCACCCGGATTCGGGAAAGCAGCTCTGCTCTTATATACTTTTCCGCGAGCAGACCGCCGATGAGAAAGCCGTTTCCAATACGGAAGACATGGTGCCGATCACTCGCTGGGATTGCCTGCCGCGGGGCTTCTATTTCGACTTGGACAAGATTTCCAGCATGCTGATTCCCGTGGCCGGGAATGGCCTGCCGGGTAATCCGACCACCGTGCAAGTCATCGAATTTGGCTCGCTTGGCCAGGTCACCGGCCAGCCTTTGGAAGAGACTCCGCAAATAGCGGTGACCGATGCGGTTTTTGATCCGGCCAGCAAGAATCTGCAGCGCAAGGATAATGGAGCCGGAGACTTCGCCGTAAATATCTATCGCCTTACCGGGCGATTGCAACTGGCCCAGACCCAAATTCCATGAACAGGATTCACCAGACCCCCGGTTACCACGGAGACATCCTTCGCACGCCAAATCCCTACCTCATCGGGAAAAATATCCGCAAATCCTACGGTGAAACCGTCGTGCTCAATGACGTGTCGTTCGGAGTGGAGAAGGGTCAGTGTCTCGCCCTGCTCGGACCTTCCGGCTGTGGCAAATCAACCTTGCTCAACATCCTCGCAGGGCTGTTGCCTGCCGATGGCGGAGAGATCCAACTGGGCTTGGACATTATCGAAGACGCAGCGACCCATAAGGGACGGTCGGCGCAGGACCGGGGCTTCGCCATGGTGTTTCAGGATCTGAGCCTGTGGCCGCACTTGACCGTGGAGCAGAATGTTGCCTTCGGTCTCGACTATCTCAAAACGCGGCTGGGCCCCGACGATAAGCAAAAGCGCATTCAGAAGGTCTTGCAGCGTGTCGGCATGCAGGAAATGCGCGACCGTCTTCCCTCGACGCTTTCCGGCGGGCAACAACAACGGGTGGCCATTGCGCGGGCCATCGTGGTCGAGCCATCCGTGTTGCTCATGGATGAGCCGCTGGCCTCCCTCGACACACAGTTGCGGGAAACACTCCGTGACGACATCGCGGCCCTCATTCGCCGCCTGGACATTACCACCATCTATGTGACGCATGACCATCAGGAAGCCACCACGGTGGCCCATCAGATCGCCGTGATGAACAAGGGGCGCATCGAGCAGATTGCCTCGCCGGATGAAATTCACCGTTTTCCCGAGACCACCTTTGTCGCATCGTTTCTCGGCACGGCCAGTGCCATCCCCTTCACTTCGGAACTGGAAGACCTGCGCGACGACGCCCAGCAGCCAATTTTTCCACGACATCCCAAACGCAAGGGTCAGGGCTATCTCCTCGTGCGACGCGAGGACGTGCGGATTTTCCAACAAGTGCAAAAGGACGAATTCCCCGGCGACGGCATGATCCGCTGGAAGGCCGTGTGCATCAAAAGCAGCTTCACCGGGCTTGCCTACGACGTTCACGCCATGACCCAAAAGGGCGAAATTTTCCGGGCATTCACTCCGCATTCCATCGCGCTCGATAGCAACGTGCTCGTTCAGTTCGACCCTCATCAAGTGATCTACGTCGAGAAGTAATTTTAACCACGGATGACACGGATGGACACGGATAAAGACAAATTGTCAGGAAGCATGGACATGTTCTTCATGGCTTTCCCATCCGTGAGCATCCGTGGTTTAATTTTTTTTCTACTTTTGCTTTCCGTGGCCGCTTGCGAAAAGCGTGACGCGGATATTCTGGTTGTCTATTCCGCCGGACCTCGCGGCCTTGCGGAGTGGCTCTGCGAATCGTTCGAAAAGCAGACGGGCCAGAAAGCGAAATTGTATTCCGCGACGACTGGCGAAGTGATGGCAAAGTTGATGGCGGAGAAATACCACCCACAGGCCGATGTGGTGATCCTCGCCAGCCCCACGGCGGCGGAAGCACTCAAGCAGGAAAAAATGCTCCTGCCGCTACCGACAGGATTAACGGCCCGGCCCGATTGGGACGACAAGGAGGGATTTTATGCTGGGACCGCCGCCAGCGCCCTCGGCATCGCCATGCGTGATGACCAATACAACGCCTCGCTGGAATGGATGGACATTTTTTCCGGTAAATTCCAAGGCAAGCTCCTCATGCCATCGCCGCAACAATCCGGCACCAGTGGGGAATTCATCATCGCCTTTAACCGCAAGATGGGCGATGCCTTCTGGGACGGACTGAAAACCGCCAAGAAGCAGGGCCTGCAAATTTCCGGCCCGAACAGCCAGGCCTTGAGCGGCCTCGTTTTGCGTTCGCATGATGCGGTTTTGGCTTCGGCGGATTACCTCGTTTTCAAGCAGATCGAAAAGGGCGAACCACTGGTGATGCATTTCCCGGCCTCGGGATGCCCGGTGATTCCTCGTCCGATTGCGGTGCTTAATGGCACGGTGAACCGTGATGCGGCGGACGCTTTTGTTCGGTTTTGCTTTTCATCCGAAGCTCAGAATCGCATGGCTGCCGAGCACCTGATTCCGGCTGACCCTGCCACTCCGCTTAGTCCGCTTCGGAAGAAGGCCGCGATGTCCGCTGCCTTACCCTACGATGTGGCCGCAGCGCTGGAGGCGCAACGCGACGTGCTCATGCGCTTCAAATACGAGGTGGAAAAGAAGGTCCGATGAAAGGCAATGGCGTCACTCCCATAGCCAACGCATATAAGTGGCCGTTCTGGATCGGGCTGGCTGGCGTGCTGCTCTCGATCGGGTTCCCCGTAGTGATGTTGCTTCTACAAAGCGTCTTTCCGGCTATCGGCGAATCCTCCGCTGCCGGGGCTTTTCAGCCTTACCGGGATATCTGGACGACGGACGGGCTTTGGCGGATGTGGAACAATTCGCTCAGTTGCGCAGCACTGACGACGCTTTTCGCCTGGGCACTGGGCCTGCCCGCTGGCTGGCTCATGGCCAGAACCAATCTTCCCGGCAAGTCGCTCCTTCGGGTGAGTCTCCTTCTCCCGGTCATGTCGCCGCCGTATCTGCTGGCGCTGGCCTACGTGCTCCTTCTGAACGACAACGGCTTGGTGGACACCTTTGTCGGGCCTTTGCCGGAGAGCATCCGGGGGGCCTTTTTCGGCATGGGGGGCGTGGTCTTCATTATGGGCCTGACAAGCTTCGGGACGGTGGCCTTGCTGGTCGAAGCGTCCTTGCAGAATGTCTCGACCCGGCTGGAGGATGCCGCCCGCTGTCTCGGCGCTCCGCCAACCGCCATCTTCCGGCGCATCACGCTGCCATTGCTGGTCCCCGCATTGGTCAATAGTGGCGTGCTGGTCTTCATCGACACCCTTTCCAACTTCGGCATTGCCGCCATCCTTGGTCCGCGTTCGGACTTGGTTCTATTGCCCGCCGTCATTTACGAAATGTTGACCACCTGGCCCGCCGATGTGCCGCGTGCCGCCGCAATTTCTTCCATCCTCGCGGTGGCGGCGGTCGTGCTGGTGACAGTGGCCCGAATCTATATCGGCATCCGCGTCATCGCCAATGGACGCATTCCGGCTGGCAGGCTCACGAAGCTCAATGGCCTCGAATTGTGCCTCGCGCTTGCGTTCTTCGGGATTCTCTTCCTTTTCAGTTCGTTTCTGCCCAACGCGACGGTCTGTCTGATGAGCCTCATTGAACGCTGGCAGGGCGGAAACCCGGTCTTCACCCTGCAACACTATCAGGCGATTCTGGCATGGGGTTCGGGCGGATTGCAGGCCCTCAGCACCAGCGCGGGACTCAGCGCGGCGGCGGCCACCGCCTGCGCTGCCCTCGGTGGCATCACCGCTTATGCGCTCGCCCGCTACAAGGGACGCGGAGTTTCCATGCTCGACCATTTGAGTATGCTGCCCCGCGTGTTGCCAAATCTTGTGATCGCGGTGGGATTCATCCTGGCCTGGAACGCGCCCTGGGTGCCGGTGCGGATCTACGGCACGCTGGCCATTTTGTTTCTGGCCTACGTGGCGATCTATCAGGCCGTCGCGCTGCGTTTCGCCGATGCCGGAATGCGGCAATTGGCTCCCCGGTTGGAACAGGCGGCGGCGTGCCTCCGTGCCCCGCGCCTTTCCATTCTATCGCGCATCGTTTTTCCGATGCTCTTTCCGAGTCTTTTCGTGGCCTGGATCGCCATTTTTGTCATGTGTTTGCGGGACTGGGTGGCCTCGATCATGCTGCTGCCTCCGGGGGCTCAGACGGTCGGCAGCTTCATTTTTTCCCAATTCGAGCAAGGGGACTTCGCTCAAGCCATGGCGATGAGTGTTTGCACCGTCGTTCTCAGCACGGTTCTCCTCGTCGCCGCCAATCTCAGATTCTACCGTAATAACACCCCGTGACCTCCCTATCTTCTCATTCAACTCATCATCAACCTGACTATGGAATCATTCCTCATTGCAGTCCTGCTTCTTGCAGCCACCGTCGCCATCACGTTTCACCTTGCCGGGCTTAAATCTGCACGCATTGTGAAAAATTGGTTTGCGCGCCTCGCCAACGGAGAATCTATCCCTGAAAAGCCGGATGTCGGCTGGCGGTTCTGGCTCCGCGCCTCGCACTACGAGGCGAGAAGCGTTTCTCAGAAAATGGAGGACATGCGCCAGCGCATTCAAGCTCTTGAGGAACAGTTCTCGAATTTTCAACACATGCAGGACTGCATGTTGGGCAGTCTCCTGGAAGGCGTGATGGTCGTGAACACCAAGCTGGAAATCACCGTGGTCAATTCGGAGTTATTCAATATTTACCAGCTCCAGCAAAGCCCGCTCAAACGCACGATTACTGACGCACTTGGGGACAACAGCCTCCATCGAATGGTGCGGGAAACCTTTCGCTCCGGGCAGGTGCAAACCGACCGCATCATGCCGACTCAACCCATCGGAAGGGGACGAGTCCCATCCTTCGAGGTGAGCGCCATTCCGTTTGTCGAGGGGGAGAGCGGCGCATCTTTTGTAATCGTGGTCTTTCTTCCGCCGCCAGACCGCACCCGCATGGTGCAGGTGCTCAAGCAGCACGGCGAAAAGGTCCAGCGACTGGCCGACGAATGGACGCGCCGGGGCAAGGTGCTCCTCCGCTCCACCGTGGCCGATGAGCCCGATGCTCCGGTCGAGACCGCCGCGCTAGAATCACTAGCGGTGGAACAAAAACCTGCTGACGAATCCAGTTCATTAAAAAATTGACTATGCACGCAAAGAATCCCGGCACGCGGTCAGGAGCCTTTTCCCTCGTGGAGGTTGTCCTGGCCCTGGGTCTCTTTGCCTTTTGTATCGTCGTGATTCTCGGATTGCTTGGCACGGTCATGAATTCCTCCAAGGATTCCTGGATGGAATCCCGCGCCGCGCAGATCGCCCGCCAGATCGCCAGCGACCTTTTGCCCGACCCGGTGGGTGATGCCAGTTCCACCAGCACAGCAACTCCGCTGGCTGGAATGCTTGTCACGCTGCCCAACCCGATCCAACTCCCGCTGATACCTGCGGCGACGACGACAAATACGGTTTACTATTCAACCGATGGGGAGCCAGTCGCTCCGGATGCACCGAACGCGGTTTTCCGCGCCGACGTGGTTTTGACGCCGGTCGTTCTGGAACCGGCGGCAGGCACGTTGCCGGAACGCAAGGCCAGCCAACTGCGGATTGATATTCGTCCGGCCACTCAAACCAACGCCGCGCCATTTCAATTTGTCGCCCGAGTTACTCCGCAAGTTTCCAAGCCGTGAACAAATCTCAAAAACATCCCAACGCCTTCACCATCGTTGAGCTTTTGGTGGCCTGTGTCCTGTTGATTTTCCTGGTGATGCTATTGCTTTCGGTCTTTCAACATGTGGCGAGCAGCTATCAGCAAACCGAATCGCGGGCCGAGAGTTTTCGCGACGGACGCGCCGCGCTGCATTTGATGGCAAAGGAGCTGAATTCCCTCATTGATGCTTCCGGCGTCCAGACGAATACCAATGCAGTGGCGCTGCCGCGCATCGTCGTTGAAGGCTCAGACACTAACAAAGCCTTTGGATTTCTCGCGAACGTTTCGCAGGCTTCCCAGCCAACGACCAACGCCCTCAGCGACGTGGCGATTGTTGGGTATTTTGTTGCGGAAAACACGAACGCCACTCCGCCAAGCAAGTCGCTTTTCCGCACTCTCCTGCCGAGTGACGAAGCCTTCACCCGCTTGGAAGCGACTGGCGGAGATTTAATCGAATCTGCCGACCTCGACCCGAGCATGCCCTTTACGGAGCCAGTCGCCAACAATGTGGTGGATTTCCAAGTCAAGGTTCTCGATGCCGAATATCAGGAAATTGCCAATCCGAACGGCGGGACCAATGAAGCCTTTATTGAAGTGGATCTCACCGTCATTGGTTCACGCAGCGCTCAGGCGTATTTTGCACCATCGGCCCCGGCAGCTTTGAAAGAACGCATCATGGCGACCGACGCCCGAAATTTTGTCCTAAGAACTCGATTAAAGAACAGTCCCAACTGACCCGCCTTGAAATACTCCTCCTTTCCGTCTGAAACATCAGCGGAGAGAATGGCCAAATGTTTGCTCTGTATTTCGAGCAAATCGAAAGGGAGTCGGGCATGAACGCGGGCTCACGCCAGTTAAGAAAACGTTTGGGCGTTTTGATTCATGACTTGCGCATTCGCAACGGATGGACGCAGGAGGAACTGGCCAGTGAATGTCGTCGGGCTGGTTTTGAGCGCTGCAAACGCAGCCTGCTTTCACAACTGGAAGTCGGAGCCGCCTCCATTCGCGGTGAGGAAATTTACTGGCTTCGCAAAGTTTTTGGCGAATCCTTCGAATGCGAGTTTTGGAATCCCTATCACAATCGGAAGATTAAGGAGGTGGATTCCCAGGAAGGAGGTGGGTAGTGCGCCTCTGGACAAAACTGCCGATGTTCTGGCGATTCCAATTGGCGGGATGGGTCACATTTGTGGTTGTCACGCTGCCGCTCAAAATCGACATCATGGGCAGTGTTTCCGCCGCGTTGTTCCTGAGCGTGACTCGCGATGGAACCAGCTTTTTGCTCACGCTGGCTCTGCGAGCACTATATCGTGCGTATTGGTCCGACAAGGGCGGACAGATGGCCGTGCTAATCATCGGCGCTTGCACCGGGGCCGGGATGCTCCAAAACGGGCTCTTCTTTCTCCTGCGTGAAATCCTCCCGCTGGACAGCGAAATCTTCCGGTATCGTTCTCTTGCGTTCAGCGTCTTCTACGAAAGAGTGGGTCTCCTTTATAGCTGGAGTTTTCTCTACTTCGGCATGCGCCAGGCGTTGCAAAGCAAGCAACACCAACTGGAATTGGCCTTGGCCAAATCTGCACGGCAGGGCGCGGAAATCCAAATGTTGCGGGCGCAGATGAATCCGCACTTTCTTTTTAATGCCCTCAATTCCATTCAAACCAATGTCGAAAACGTAAACCCCAATCTGGGCCGGATGGTGCAGTCGCTCTCCGATTTTCTGCGCTTTTCTCTGGATCACAGCGACCGGGATTTTCTTCCGCTGGGCCGCGAGTTCGATGCCATGTGCGATTATCTGGCTGTAGAAAAATCACGCTTCGGCGACACGATGGAGTTTCATTGTGAAATCGACGAGTTGGCGCGCGGCGTCTTGGTGCCGGGCATCATCCTGCAACCGCTGGTCGAAAATGCCGTCAAATATGGGCGCGATACGTCCGAGCTACCTCTGCGGATCCGCGTGCAGACCGTCCGGGTTGACGCCTCCACGCTCCAGATCATCGTCTCCAATTCCGGGGAATGGCAGGAGCCTGCGTCCCGCGACAAGGAGAGCCATCTGGGTTTACAGAATCTACGCCGCCGCCTCGTGCTGATCTACCCGGACAAACACCAGCTTGATATCGTCCACCGCGACGGTTGGGTAACAATCACCATTTGCCTTCCGATTCTATGATGCCCCTACGCCGTGCCCTGATAGTTGATGACGAGGACGACGCCCGCGCCAAGCTCCGCAAGCTTCTGGCCGCGCATCCCGAAGTTGAAATTGTCGGGGAGGCCGACAGCGTGACGGAAGCAATCACCCAGTTCCATGCGCACCGGCCCAATCTGATTTTTCTCGATGTGCAGATGCCAAAACGCGGCGGCTTTTCACTTCTTCCCGAGCTTCGACCCGCACCGGAAATTATTTTTGTCACGGCCTACGATGTCTTCGCGGTGAAAGCATTCGAAGTGAACGCGGCTGATTTTCTCCTGAAACCGATTCAACCGGATCGGCTCGCCCTCGCTCTGGCTGGACTTGCCCGCCGAGCCCCGCGAAAGGCGAAACCATTTGCTCACGATGATCGCGTTTTCCTCTATTCCGATCACGAGACGCGAGTGGTTCTCGCAACCGATATTACGCATATCGAAGCCGACCAAAATTATTGCCGCGTCCACATGGCAAAACACGAGCCGATTCTGGTTCGTCGCACGATGGCGGAATGGAGACGGCTCCTGCCGGAGCGGCACTTTCTCCGCGTGAACCGATCCACGCTGATCAACCTTTTCCGTGTGGAAAATATTTCGCCCTTACCCCACCATCACACGAGGGTCTCCTTCGTCGGGGGAGGGAGCACTATTGAGCTATCCCGCATCCCTTCGCGTCGCCTGCGCAAGGGAGTCGCTGCTACTTTGCCTGTGTGATTTTTCGACCTCGCCGGGGTTTGTTCGTCACATAATAGGTTCCATTCGTCACACCCATCGGATGCCCGGTTGTTCCGCGCTTTCGTTTGGGCATGAAGCGAAATCTAAACATCATTGGTCCGCAAATCCGGCGTCTGCGTAACGCCATGGGATGGTCGCAAAACTATTTAGCGATCAAACTTCAACTCCTCGGCATGGAAACAGCCACCCGAAAGAAAGTGGCCAAAATTGAGTCCCGCGAAGTGTGGGTGTCCGATGACGACTTGCTCTTTATCTCCCGGGTTCTCCGGGTGGATTTGAGCCAGCTCTTTCCCCCGAAAATCTTTGGCGCGCGCCATCTCTACGACGCCATTTGCGAAGCCAAGGAGTCCCGATTCGGATGTCTAATTCCGGCGTTGTTTTTTTGCCCCGAACTCGGGGCAAGGGTTCTCGATTTTGCCTCTATCGTTTCCGTCGTATGAATAATCTACTTCTCGCTCAAGCCTCCCTCGACGGTGCGATGTCCGAAGGTCTCGGAATCATTGCTCGTTTTCTCTTCATCATCGCCGTGGTTGTCATCGCCCATGGCGGATGGCAGATCCGCAGCGGTAATGCCGATCAGGGCAAAATGTCCATTGTCGGTGGTCTGCTTCTCGGCCTCGCCGTGGTGATCGCCGAAGCCCTCTTCAATGCAGGCGGAATGCCAACCATCAGCATTTCCCAATGAGCAAAGGCACCGTTCCCACCCAGGCTGGCGACGACAGCGATGGCAAAATTTGGGGCATCGAAGGCACGAACATTCTGTTCCTGCTCGCCGCTCTCCTTGCCACCATCGGACTTACCCTCCTGCTTTCGCGACACCATGCGCCGACGTTTAGCGTCAGCATGGGTGCGGTGCCGCTGGTTCTTGTCGTCGGCTATGTGTTCGCACTTCGGCAAGGCAAACCGAAATCCTTCGACACGGATTTGCTCGAAACCTTCAGCACCGGCACGGGCTGGATGCCGCCAACCTATCAACCTCGCAATCCCCTCTTTCTTCATGCAAGCACCTAACGGCTGGTTCACGAATGATCTCATTGTTTGGAACGAACTCGATAAACGCGGTTTCGTTTCCAAAGCGTTCACCCTCGACGTGCCCGATCTCCGCCACGCCAGCGAGCACGCACTTGACGCTTTTTATCAATCCGTCCGGCATTTTCTGCACACGCTGGATGAAAATACCCGCGCCCAAATCCGCTGGTCGGTGGATTCCAATTACCGGGATGAATTGACGGCGTATAAAGCCGTCACCGATGAGAAGTGCGATCCAGGCTCATGGGCGGCTATCGCACGAAACGAACGGTATAACCGTTACTGGCGGGCCATGCAGGATGGCAGACTTCGCCGCGAAAAGCTGGTGTTGTTCCTCTCGCGCCGGATCACGGCCAACGCTCCCGCAGGCGTGGGTGGGGAAATGCTCAATGAGCACTACCGGCGCATTCTCGCCCAATACAACGAAGGCTTTGAACAGCAAGGGAGAGTCATTGCCTCTCTACTCGAACCGCATGGCTGCCGTGTGTCGTCCCTCTCCACGGAAGATTTGTTTCGGTATTACGCGACTTTCTTTAATCCGTCCTATCTGCGGCGCAACAATTACGACCCCATCGGGCAGTTCCGGGAGCATGAAACCATTCATCAGAACTGCTGGCATCAGGGCGTGCAGGGCGGAAAAGCCTTCGGCTTCTTCTCCGATGGTTTTTTTCACAATCTCATTGTCCTGAAACGGCGGCCCCAGCGCACCCGGCGCGGGATCTTCTGGGCTCTGACCTCCCTTCCGTTTTTGGACTACGCCATCACGGTTAATTTGTATCCGCAGAATGTTCGCAAGGAAATCAACCGTGCTGAACGCTCGCTTGAGCGCGTGCGCGGTGATTACGCAGCGGAGGGCAAACAATCGTTGCTGACCTCGAAGGCCGTTAAAGAGGAACGGATCAGACATCTTGCCCAAGGCGATGTTGTGCCGATTTCGTATGATTATGTCGTTCACGTCTGGGCGGATAGCGAGGCGGAACTGATTTCCAAGACCCGGCAGATTGAAACGGCTTTCGGCGCGATGGAGGATGCCCAATGTTGGACGAGCAACCTTTCCTCGGCTGCCACCACGAAGAATGTTTGGTTTCAAACATGGCCGGGGTGGTTATGGGGCAAATATACGCATCATGCCGACAACGGACTGGATGAATGGTTGGCCGACATGTTGCCGTTTTCCTCGACCTTCACGGGCCATCTTGACGGGGCGGAGGCGCTCTACGACGGCAGTAATCGCAATCTGATCGGAGTTCGCAATTTCATTTCCGGCACGCCGCAACTCGCGGTTTTGCTCGGCATGACTCGCGCCGGAAAGTCCGCCTTCATGTGCGACCTCCTTTCGCAAACCGATCCGTATTATGATTTCACCCTTATCGTCGAGGAAGGGCTGTCCTACGGAATTTGGACACAGGTGCAGGGCCATACGCCCATTGTCATTCAGCCCGACGGAGACTTGACGTTGAACTATCTCGACACCCAGGGCGCACCGTTAACCAATTTGCAGATCACGACTGCTGCCGCGCTGGTGGCGAAGATGGCCGGTAATCCCGCCGACGAGGACAAGCGAAACCTTCGTCTCGCTCAAATCACTCAATACATCGAACAGCTTTATTCTGATCGATTCGAAGAGTGGATTAGCGAGGACGCCTCGCGTCTGGATTTGGTGGCGCGGCACGCGTTGGCCACGCTCGCTTACAAAAAGGCCCGTCTGCCGATTTCGGCGACCTTTGTCGAGGCGTGGGCCGAGCTGCGCCACACGGCAAGCGAGGAGGAGCGGGAGGCCCTGATTGCCGCTCCGACCGCGGAAGACGTTTCCCGGTTTATCAAATCTCCCGACTCCGAACGGTACGTCCGCAATGCCGCGTTTGCGTTCTTCCAGCCTACGGACTATCCGACCCACGACATGCTCCAGCAGATGATGCTGGTGGCTCCGTTCGCGGAACATGACCGCACGGAAATCAATCATTTGGCAACCCTGCTTGCCCCATGGAACGAGCAACGGTTGGTTTGCGGACATTCGACGCTTTCCATCACCGGAAGGCTCGCCCACTTCGATTTGACCTACATCCCGGAGTCCAACCGTCAGTTGAAGGAATTGGCGGGTTTCCTCATCGCGAACTATGGCCGGCAGCACATTATCACACTGCCGCGTGGCGCAAGGAAACGCGTCGTTTTTGAGGAAGTCGCCAGAACTTTAGACATTCCCGGCGGGGAACAGCTGGTTTCCGAGTTCTACGCCCAGCTTTCCAAGTTCAGCACCTGGATCATCAGCATCGTTCAGCAATACAGCCGGTTTCAGCGGTCGGGCATTCGCCCCATCGTCTTTGGCAACGCCAAGCAGTTCTTTTTTACCCGGATGAATGACCGGCGCGATATTGAGGATGTCGCGGCGGACATTGATTTGTCCGAGGCTACGAAGGAGGCGATTTCTCGTTATCCGCTTCCTGAACATTTGCCGGACTCCAATAAGTATGCGGCTCTGACGTATTATCATCTGGACGTTCAGCAGCCTCGTTGCGGGACCGTTCACAACCGCGTTTCGCCGGAGATGCTTTTCTGTTCCTCCTCGACCGGGGAGGACTTCGACAACCGGAGCCGCTTGCTCCGCAACCATCAAGACATTGTCAGCGGGGTTCTTTCCGAATCTGCCGCCTCTACTCCAAACAAACCCTGATCCCCATGAAAAACTTCATTCGTTTCTTTGCTTCTAGGAAAAGAAAAGCCGTGTGTGCTGCCGTCACGTGGTGCGCGGTCGTGGTCTGCCTGTTCCCGGCGTGTGCGTCTCGCAGCCAGTATCAAAAGGGCTACGAGCGCGGCGCGTCCGATACCGTAAAACGCCAGTATTGGATTTTGCAGGACATGCAAAAGCGCGAGGGGGCGGACCGATCCAAGCCGCGCGTCTCACTCTACCGGATGCCGGTAGAACCCGATCCAAACGCCACGGTGAAGACCGTCCCCTACGAAGTCACCATTCCCATTTACCAATAAACCCCCAACTCCCCAGCCATGAAAAAATTTGTCCCTACTCTCGCCGCCGTCACCCTGACCACCGTTCCCTTCGCCTCCGCGCAATTTGTCGTTACCGCGCCGGGCGTGGAGGCTCGGCAGGATCAGAAGAACATCTTCGACATCCTTAAATACACGTGGGAGCAGGCGAAGTGGGCAGAAAAGCTCGCCACCCTCCACAATACGTTGACCACGGTTCAGGAACACCTGGAAACCGCCAATCAGGTCAAGCAGGCTATCGGAGATCCGGTGGCGGCAATCGCTCTCATCGATAACGGCCTTTTTTCCGGCTATCTGGAGGAGTCCGGCATTGCCGACACTTTGGGCGAATTGGCCAACATCGCCCACGAGGGAGAGGAAATTTCCGCAACCATCGGCCAATTGTTTGAGCCGATCAATATCGACTCATGGAAAAACCTCGCCACGGACACCACTCGCAGCTTTGACGGCATCGCTTCGTTCCGAGACGGTGACGATCCACTGAAACGCTTTCGAGCCGTTGAAAACGCCTATTCGCGTTTTGAGATTCTGCTGGGCCGTGCCCACAACAAGCGGAAGGTTCTCAACCGGCAAATCGCCAAGCTCAATACACAGATCAAAGGGGCGCAGGATGACGCCGAGGTGCAAAAGCTGGTCGGGTCACTCGCCGCAGCGCAAACCGCGCTCGACGACATTGACTACCTGACAGAATCCACCGCGAGCCAGGTGCAGATGATGCACGTCCTGAATCAGAATCGCGCGCAGGCCGAGGAAGTCGCCGCCGAGGATATCAGCCGCGAACGCAATCGGGAATTGGCCCGGATGGCGGCGGAAGCCGAGGCGGAAATCGAATTGCCCGATTTCAGTGCCCCGAACGAAGACCTGCCGCCCGGATTCTAGGGAACCTTCGCGTTTGTTAACCCCCAAGCCAATTTTATGATTCCTTCACTCACCAATCTTTATGAGGCCGCGCTGGAGATTCGCACTCTGTTGATGCCTTTCGCCTTTATCCTTGCAGTCATCGGCATTGGAGAAATGGGCTGGCGAGCCGGGTCTGACACCCGCGCCATTCTCGGCGCTTTGATCAAAACGGTCCTGATCGTTTGCCTGCTCGCAGGCTATCCGTCCGCAATGGAAGGCGGGCAAAAAGCCTTTGTGGAAATGCGCAGTCAATTCACCGGGGCGAGGGACGCAAAATTTGTTCAGCTCCTCCGCTCTCGAATCGAAAACCAGCCGTCTGATTCTTTGACCGACATCGGTAAGATTGTTCCCGCCGCCATCGGCATGTTCTTCCAAGGCATCGGGCGATTCATGCTCCTCGTCCTGGTCTTTTTTCAGAACTTCGCCATTGCCGGACTCGTTGCCGTTTCGCCGTTGCTTTTGGGATTCCTGTTTTTCTCACCCACCCAATCGCTGGGCATCCAGTTCGCCGTGACTTCGCTGACCGTCCTTCTCTGGCACGTCGCCATTTGCCTCGTGGATATTGTGATCGTTGCCATCAGCGACACATTGTTTCTCCCAATCACCACGGGCGGGCTGGTGCAGGTGGCGCAAAATGCCATCGTCGTTCAGAACTGGCTCCTGTTCCCGTTCATCATGGCGTTCGCCGCCATTATCACAGTGTTTTTCTATCTCAGCGTTCCGTTTGTTTCCGGCGCGATCATGAAAGGCATGAGCGGCACGACCGCTGCCCTGCAAGCTGGAGTTCAGGGAACAATGCAGGCCGCCGGGCTGGCCGTGGGTGCCGGACTCACCGCAGCGGGCGCTGCCGCCACCCTCGGTGGTTCCACCGCCGTGCAAGGCGCTCTCGCCGGCGCGCAAGCCGCTGCGGGAGCCGCTGCGGGAGCCGCAAGCGCGGGAGGTCGGATCGCCAGCGATATTGCCGGCTCCATGAGCGGGAGCGACGTTCCCCCGCCGCCGCCCATTCCACCTTCTGCATCGGGCGGCGAGTCCGTCGCTAGTGCCGACAACCCCGCGATGGTTGCCCACCAAACGGCTCCGAATGCGTTTGCCGTGGTCGATAGCAATACCGGCACGGTGTCCCACCATCCCGGCAGCATCGCCACGCCCTATACCGCCCAGGCCGCTTTCAATTCTCACGCCAGTAAAGCTCAACCGCTTCCTCCGGATTCTCCGCTCGCCAACCGCAACGCCTAATTCCATGAACCTATCCGCCATTTCCACTATCGCAAACAACGCCATTGCCGCCCGTTTCTGGATGGTCCTTGCTATCATCGCCACCGCTTTTGCGGTAGCTGCGCCTTACCTCACGGTTCAGGCCATGAAGCAGGAAGAAAAAGTCGTCATTCTCGATCCGGGCGGAACGCTGATCTACGCACCCTTGCTTGGATTCGAGGAAGCCGGGAATCTTCATGCGTATCATGTCCGGCTCGCGTGCCTGGCTCTACTGCAACGTAATCCCGTGGGGCCTGATTTGTCCGACTTGCTGAAAAGGATCTATCTCGAAGATCCCGCCCGCAAAAAAGCCGCTGCCCTCTACAAAGCCCAGAACCCAGAATTCAAGGAGAAGCAGATTCACCAAAAGGTCGAAGTCACGAAAATAGACATCCTCGACACCCGAAAAATTAAAGACGGTTCCGGGCACTCATACGAAGCTGTAAGCGTTCGGGCCGAGGGTAATCTGGTCCGCACCGGCACACTCAAAGGCATGGACTTCCGAGAGCCGGTCAAATTCCAGATCGAATTCCTCTTCGTCCGCAATCCCGACCTCTTGGGCAACGGACGCCTCCCGCTGGTTGTTCAGGACTTCAATTATACCGAACATCCGCTATAATCGGTTAAATGAGTGGTTGGATTAACCTCGGATTTCCCCCATTGATCTTCCGCGTTCGAATGTCGCTCGAACGCGCGAAACGTGGGGAATGGGCTGGATTTGAGGCGGTTATCTTTAGCGCCATGGCCGCCGAAGCATTTTTAAACGATTTTGCCGAAATGGCAGATTTCCTCTCGCAACCAGAAAACTTGCCGGAAGTCCGTGCCGCCCGAGAAATAATTCTCGGATTGGAAAGGCAAAGGGCAGGTGTTCGACGAAAGTATCGCTCCGTTTACAAGTCGCTCTACGGCCAAGACCTCCCTACTACTGAACCTTGGTGGTGTGACTATGATTTATTAGTAAACCTTCGCAACGAATTGGTCCACGCGAAGGTCGATATTGCAGCGCCAGATTATCCTGAGCGTGTCCAAACACTCGTTGCGGAGTTGGAAAAGCGGCATCTCGTAAAATGGGGGCCTCCCAGCGACTGGCGCATTGCTCTGGACGAATGGGAAAAACCGTCCGCCTGGGCCTTTGAAACAGTAAAAACGCTGGTTACGATCATTCTCAATGGGGTGCCGCCCTGCCGATTTCGGGATAGCTACGTTGAACCCATTTTGGGACCTCATTCGACGCTCAACATGCCCATTGAATTCACTTCGGACTGAAAGCGTAGCCCGAGGTTTATTTGCGTCTCTCTTTCAATATAATATCCAAAATCACAGCCTCTCGAGTATTTGAGTTTTCGAACCGCACGGTATTTTTTTCGTAGGACCCTTCAATGGTTTTTAACTGCTTCGAAGACAGGCTGCCTTCCAACTCTCCCAAGCGTTTGCAACGACTGAAAATGTAGTGCAGAAGCATTCCCGGTGCGTGAAATCCATCAGGGCCGAAGTGGCCCGATTCTAAAACTTCGGTATTGATCCACTCGGAACGATCGGGAAAGACGATCAGTCCGACCAAAATGAGCGGACCGAGTTTTACATAGGTAAAAGCATTCTCGTCGGAAACTACGACGTCCATCTCGGTCGTCCGCATAAGGTAACGGTTTATGTTCGACGGAACATCCTCCATCGTATGGTCGGCCACTCCACAAAACGGAACAAGGTGAACTTCATGACCCGCTATGTCGTTTCGCGTTCCTAGCAAATATTCTTTCCAAGTCTCCAGTGCCGAGGCCAAGGCTCCTTGATGTCTGCTACGAAAATTTTTAAGTCCATATTTCTGTTTCCCGTAGGCCAAAGCACGCCAGACTACACTAGCCGCAAATTTTCGAAAATATTCGTCGTAATCCGTGGCAAACGAATTGTTTTGAACAAACGGAAGAAAGATTTTGGTTGCAAATGGCGTTTCGAATTTCTGAAACCGATCCTCACACCCTTCGCACAAAAAATAACCCTTAACACCGTCTTGTGTGCGCCGGTTCATCTCCCGACCAAAACGAAGAAAACCAGTGGTGGAACTTTCCTTTAGCCACCGATAAACAAATGCGGGGAGGATATGACTTTCCTCCAAAGGGACATACTCTCTGCCGCACAGACCACAAATTTGTGTGTCGGGCATGTTCGTTCAGCTAGCGAGAAAAATTCTGCTGTATCGCTTCGAGAACAATTGCCATCACCAGGCACAGCGCATTTTCTCCCACCCCAGCTTTCCGGAGTTCTCGTCCACGTAGCGCCTCAGCGGCATTGCTCAATGCATTTTCCAGTTCGGCTTTTTGTTCTGGCCGCTGAGCGCAAGCTTCGATCAGGCCGCTGTCGTCGATAGTTTTCATAAGAAGGTCTACCAAACCGCCTTCATCAACAGCTGTGTAGATCTCATCAATTGTGAACGAAGGCTGTTCTTTTCGATCCAGCATCATATTTGCACACCAACCGACGGAAGTGATCTGAGAGAGTCGCATCGCGACATTCTAAACCATCTCGAAGGGATAGGCAAGATTGCCCCGAACTCGGGGCACCGTTGCGGCGAATCCGTGCGAACCTCCGCTCATGAAATGGATATTCATGCCTCTCGTAATGCTCGGCGGAGTCTTATCGGCTCATGCCGGGTCAATCGTCCAAAAGCCGCTCGACGAATATGTCATCTACGACATTCCGGTTGCGGAGAAGTCGGGAACGACCACGATTATGTTTCCGTCCGAGATTTCGGGCCTGTATGCGAAATCCGTTTCCACGCAGGAGCAGGAAAACGCAGGGTTTCTCATTACGTTCACGCCGGGAAACTTTTATTTCACTATCCGGGCGCTGAAAAAAGACGCCGAGGATCATCTGACGGTCATCTTTAACCGCAAGGCTTACGTCCTTCACCTGACCTCATCGGGCAAGCCATTCTACAACGTCACGTTCTATCAGGACGACCGCCAAGGAAAGGACGGGATCCGCCCGGCTATCGTGCCGGAACGCCTGCTTTCCCTGATGGACAAGGCCAAGGCGTATCCCCTCTTCACCAAGAACCACCCGGACGCGCTTGCCGGTGTCCTTCACGCGGCCCCAAGTATCGCCAACTATTACGACGGCTTCACTGCCCGCATATGTGAGGTGTGGAGGTTCGAGCAGGACGACACCTTGATTTTCCGGCTCGAATTGGAGAACGCGACTGACCGCGCCATTTACTACAAACCGCAAGATTTGGCCGTCCGCCTGGATGAACGGATTTACACTCAATCGCTCGCCGATGCGTCCGGCGTCATGCCCCCTAAATCCATCACGCCTGCCTTTTTCGCCATCACTGGAAACGGACAGGGAGGCCGCAACAACCTCGCACCTGAAAACAAGTGGAACGTCCTCGTGGTCCGGGCCGAATCCCAATTCCCAACCCAACCCCTCACAGGAGACTTCAAATGAACCTTCGCAAGATCTGGACTGAGCTTTTTCAAAAACCTACTGGCCGACTGATTCTATTCTTGCTGGCCGGTGCATTGGTTCTCGCCTTTCTTTTCCCAGGCCGAGACCGACGTTCCGCCGAGCCAGTCAATCCGACCATCCCCGCGCAGGCCACTACGGCTAAAGGCTACACGTTTACCGAGGATATCCCGGTCGCGCCGCCTTCTCGTCAGGTCAAGGCAGCGCCCAAGGAGGCAGACGACTCGCCGCGCGTCGTGCCGACACCAAAGCCGCCACCTCCCATCCCACAGGCAATTTTCGCCACGAAGGAGGCGCCCCGCAGCGAGTATTTCCTACCCTATGGCCGGATGCTCCGTTGCGAATTGGTCAATACGGTGGATTCCACCCTGATTGATACTCCGATCATCGGGCTGATTACGGAAGATGTCTGGCATGGCGGGCGGCTCGTAATTCCGGCGGGCACCGAGGTGCATGGCTCCGCGCAGAAAAATGCCGCCCGCGAGCGCATCGGCTCTGAACGGCAATGGATGCTCGTTTTTCAGGACGGCAGGGAGTTACCGCTTTCCGGCACCGTTCTTGATTACGCACCAGATGGCACCAACCCCGATGCATGGGGCGAAACGGACGGCTCCGCTGGTTTGCGTGGCTACATGATCGCTTCCGACAAATACGCGGAGGCCAAGGCTATTCTCGCAGCCATGATCTCCGCGGGTGCGGGAGCCTTCCCCTCCATGACCAATATTATTTCCCCGCTTACCGGTGGCGTGACCCAAGTGCAGGACGGCGGCTATCAGGATGCCATTGCCGCAGGGATTCAGGCGGGCGGGCAAATTTACTCGCAACGCCTTTTGGATGGCTTGGAGAAGGAGCCGTATTACGTCCGCGTTCCGGCAGGAGCCCTCTTTTACCTCTACGTCACCCAAACGGTGAACCTAGCTCAAACCACCACCGGGCTTTTCTCCAGCAATCCCAACCCACCCAAGAAATGAAATACCTCATTCCCATCATTGCCCTGTCCCTGTGCTCTTGCGCCACGCGAAAGGTCGCTCAACCAGAATCCGTCAGTGTTCCCGGCACGACCATTCCCGCCCGGTCCGTGTCCACGGTGCGAACGCCCGAGACAGTGAAGGCGTATCCGGTGGGCCGATACACCGACCCAAACTATCCCAATGAGATGCATGAACGGCATACGGTTTATCGCCGCGAACAGTCGCCGGATTGGAACTATCTGCCCGACCCACCGTATGCGCTGCCGCTTGGTCCGACCGTGGCTGTCTCCAACCCGTCGCCGTCCTACTACGTCAGCGCGGATAGTGAGCAGATGAATGCCCAGCAACGCGCCTACGCCGAAGCATTACAGGAGCAGAACCGCGCCATGAAAAAGCGCATCGAGTCTTTGCAGCAGGAGGCGGGGAAGGTGCCGGAGCTGGAAAAGGAGGTTAACCGACTGAAAAACCAGCGAGACGAAAATCCGGAACCGCCCGCCACGCTGCAGGATCCGGATCCGGCCAGGACCAAAGACGATGATTTTTTCTCCAGCGTGGAACCGGCCCTGCCCGAGTGGGACGAGGGAATTTCCGACCCTTGCGAAATCGTCCTCTTTGCCGACTCCGATGACGGCAGCCAGGCATTCCTCATTTCGCAAATGCGGCTTCATGACGAAATTTCCGTCGAACTTGCCGCCGCCGAGCGGCGCAGAGTTGCCGTCGTTCTTAATGCGCCGTTTCTCCGCCGCGAGGAACTCGCCCTTCTCACCAAATAAAAACCATGCACATCACCAAACCCGCCAGTGTCACTGTGAGCCTCGACGAAGATACTTTTGCCATCTTCCGCGAGGCGTCCGAAATCGTCGAGAAAGCCGGAATCCGCGTTCCGACCAATCAGCTTGTTCAAGTGCTCTTGAACGCGGAAAGCCAGCGCCTTGCTCCCCGCAAAATCGCCCAGCGGTTCGTGAAATCCGTCATGGCGCAGATCGGCGGATTGCGCGGCACGCCTCTTGACGACGAGGACGACGACAAAATTCCTCAAGTCAAAACTATGTCCGCCAAGCCTTAAATTCTCATCACCAAGCCCGTCAAATCGCCCGGCTACGGGAACCCATAACGCCGCGCACAACCACCATCAAAATATGGCAATCGCATCCCCAAAGAAAAAAGAGGAACTGGCCCGCCAGTTCAAAGTTAACCCCGAAGTGGATTCCAGATTAAACGCCTATATGAAGGCGAATTCCGATCTGGTTCAATATGTCAAAGATCTGCCCCGTGAACAGCTTGAGCGGAAATTCCTCCTTCGCAAAATGAAGGACGAGGAACAGCGCCAGGGCTACGAAACGAAGGTCAAAGGTTGGCTCGAAAAGCCCGAGCAGGCCGACCTTGCGAAAAGCCTGCGGGCAACTGTCAGTCCGAACATGAAGCCGGAACAGCAGGAACGTGCTGTTCTCACCCAGGCCAAATACTACATCCGCAACAGCAAAATCAAACTTGGCTGAAAGCCCGCCGCCGGATGCCGGAAAGTGAATCCCGGCATCCGGTTCGTTTCCGTCGTAACCCAATCTTTCCATGTTCCACACATGCAGCCGAAAACGAAAAAAGTCCCCTCTGAGAACGCCGAATTTATCGCAATCCGGGAAGCCGCTGAATGGTTGGGAGTGCCGTTTTCCTCTCTGCGTCAGTATGTCTCCCGAGGAATGTTGCCTTCATACAAACTCGGGCGGCATCGGCTTTTCCGAAAGCGTGAACTCCTCGAAGCCCTCCGCCAATCGACCAAAGCGAGCCTCGACGAAATTTTACGGTAGGCTGGGTCAATCTGACGAGTGAGTCTCTCGACCGTGGAGAGAAGCCAACAGGGATTACCGCCCTCAAGCGGTGGCCCGCTTCGAAAACTCGGCTTGCCAGGTCTGTAGCTTCTTCAAGTCTGCTTCAAACTCATCTGGTTCCGGCAGAGATATGGGAGCTTCCCTTGGCTGAGCATGTTCATAGCGGGAGTATTTCGTCATCATTTCATCGAGAAACTCGCAGTCAGTTTTTTCGATTAGCGCCAGCTTACCGATTTTTCCCATCGTGGTTATGGGACGACGAAAGCGTTGAACCACATCCGCCAGCAAATCCAGTTCGATCAATCGTTCGATGGTAATCCGAATATCGCTGCATAATGCCTTTGCTTCTACCGCGTAGGCTTGGCTTCCAACATCTTTCCATACTTTTCTCGCTTGGGCGAGACGCTCATGGAGCAGGCTATTCAAAGCCTTTTTGGGATTTTGCGCGGGCAATGGAGGTCCTGCCGGTTGCCCTGTTCCCCAAGACTCACGCTGTAAGGATATGGTGCGGCATTCAATATGCGCCTTCTTCGCGGCATCCTCGAGCATTGCCAGTAGGGACAAGCGATGTGTAAAGACGATGACCTGTCGCGTGGCGCAGAGTTTGATCAACCTGTCGGCCGTCGCCTCCTCGAAATCCTGGTCCAATGAAGAAATCGGATCGTCAAAAATGAAGGCGGCAGCACTTTCTCCCGTATCGACATCGGCCAAAAAGGCTGCCAAAGAAACTATTCGAAACTCTCCCTCGCTCAGCACGTCGATGGCTCGCACGTCCGTTTTGTTTCCCACCAGTTTAATCTCGTGCAATACCTGACCCTTCGGACTGCGCGTTTTCTCAATCGTCACTTTAACTCGTGATGCACCGAGGACCGACAACTCTCGCTCGAAACGTTTCACGAACGCGCTGGTTATGAGTTCTTCGGCTAAAGCCGATTTCTTCCCCGACAAGGCTTTTGTGTTTGCGGAAGACTTCGCCTTTTCCAATAGACGGATCTCCTTTTGGCGAGCGATCTCGGTCTGAATCGCGCTCTTCTGTTCAGAAACCCATTTCTTTGCCTTTAATTCACGTTCATTTCGCTCGTGTTCCGATCGTTTGTTCGTTTTCGCATCCTCGTCAAATGCCTTGGCCTGAGTTTCAAGCGACGACTCTAAATCGCTCAACGCATCAAAAGCTGTTTGATTGGGCATGGCTGTCAGTTCGCTCAGCATGGATGCCGTCAAGACGCTTTGTTGTCGCTTAACTAATTTCTCCGCGTATTGCCGTATTTTTTCGCGGGCGTCTTCTCCCGTGATTTCGCAGAGGTCAAGTTTGTCCTCGATGCCCGCATCAATAACGCAATTTTCCAATGCAGTTATACGCTGCTGCACTACTGTCTCACTGTCCTTGGCTTGTAGCTCCAGATTTCCGGTGACGAATGTCTCGAAGGCACTCAGCCTTTGTTTACCCGTGGCTTCAAGGGGTTGCTGACATAGGACGCACACAGCACTTTCAGCGATATTCGGAAACGTAGCGTCAGGATAAGCCACCTTTTCAGAAAAGTTGCGGGCCTGCTCCCACAACAACTTCCAAGATTCGGTTCCAATGCCGTCCAAAGGCGCACCTTCGAAGACTTTTTTGGCATCTGTATCTGCCGCCGTGCGCTTCGTCCCTGCGTCACTCTTCGCGGTGACCAAAGTTTCAAATGCTTTGTCGCTCAGAAGCGAGACACTATCCTCGAATTGCTTCTTCAGCGCTTGGACATGTCCGCTTGACTTGCGAAGGGTTTTGGCTTTTTCCAGCGGGTTTTTTTCACGAAGTCGATCTGCAAGCTGCTGAACCTCTACCCCGTTTTCCTCCGTCCATACTGCGTTATCAGAAACGTCCTGATCCGTCGTCGTATGAGTGATTTGTTCATACCAATTTCCGGCCACCGTCATCATGTATTCTGGCGGGAGTGAGGGTTTTCTTGAGGGCTTGGCGGTAATTTCTCTTCCGATAGATTCACTTATCTTCTCCGAGATTTCCACCAAGACGCGAAAGCAACCAAGGACGAAGGGTTCATAACTCACCTCGTTTTCTGAATCCACATAGACATTTGCAGCAGCAGTGTCATAGAGGCTCAAATGCCGCAAATGTTCGTGCTGTTCCGTTTCTGGGAGCCAGTCAAGTTCGTGGGAAGCTCCGTCAAGCGTGTAACGGATTGTGCACTTTTGGGCCGCTTTCATCTCATGGAAGACATCACCATGCAGCAACGCACGTCCACGCCCACCCGAGCACTGTTTCAAGATTCGTGTGTAACCCGATTTCCCCGCACCATTCACCCCATAGATGAGGGTAAGAGGTTCTTTCTGAAATTCCAGTGGTGTGCGAGGGGCCAATGCATTGATTCCTGAAATATTACCAATGGAATCCAGCCGCAGATTCACCTTCTGTTGACTCTGCGCGAAACTGTTTTTGTCCAGTTTTCCAGCTTTCAAGTCGGCGAATCCCGAAACGACGATTCCGGCCTCTCGCTTGCATAGCACCGCAAGTTCATCGGCATCCTTCTTTTCAAGTATGCCGTTCGCGAAAAGCCTCCGAGCTGCCTCTTGCAGCCATCCAGGCCGTCCATTAAACCAATCAGCGAGGTCTTGATCGTTCTCTTTCATACCGAAGTTGTGAGCAATGACATTGGCACTTTTTGAACTTTCTAGGGGGGGGAATTGGGGCGATCATCGTAACAGGAGTCCTTCGCGAGAAAAGACTTTCTCACGGATGTAGTGCGCCGAATCGTGAACCTTGCGGGCGCGAGTGCGACATTCTTGTGCAGGGAATATCGGAGGTTGATCAGAGAGTCGTAACCTCCTCCTCGGCCTGATTCAGTTTTCCGGGTAGGAAAAAAATACCGCTCTCGGTTGCGCTGCCCGCAATGTGGTTCGTGCCGCCGCTATTCGTCTATCCGGGCCATTTTCCCGTCGAGGGGTAGTTGGGCGGAATGGGCGACACCGTATAGGTGCTCGGAGCCGGACTCGTCCAAGTGGAATAGTGGGTTTCGGCTGTAACTGGGGCGGGGGCGGGCCGAACTTCACCTAGCTTTGTTGCACTCAACTCGTTCATCAATTCGGGATATTCTTTCCAGCGGTTCACCACATGATACACAAAGGCCCAAGGATTGATCGCGATGATGAATAGATCGTTTTCTTTCTGCTGCACGACTGGATAAGGCTGATATTCGGGACTTTCAGACATATCCCATCCCCAACGAGTTTTATCCGCGCCTTTCACGAAATGTTTTGGGTGGAAGTAGTGCTGCACGCCGACGCGATACATATCCCAAAAGCTCTTGAAGTCCTGGGGAGACACCTGTCCATCAAAATCCTTTGAAGCTTCCTCGTATCGGGCACCATCGTTTGCTGATTCACCCCGACTGTGGATACGCGAGGACAAAAATCTCTCATAGAGTCCGAAGGACATGGCAAGAGCGCCAAATGCCCCGTCTCCGTCCGGAACCGCACGAAGTGCCTCCAGAGGAACCAAAACCCAACGATTAAATAGGATTTCGTTTTCGTCGGACATAGATCGTGATTCTACAGGCGTGCGTTTTTCATTGCGAGACGATCTGTCGCACCTTTTTTGGCGTGAGGGCAAACCACTCTTTTCCCTCGGCTTCCGTCACAAGCTCCCGGTAGTGCTCAAACAGCATCTTCGGACTGTTTCCGGCCTCTAGCGCGACCTGGGGGGCGCTTTTCGTGACTGCCATGCGGTAGGAGCAGAACGAGTGCCGGAGCCCGTTGTGAACCAATTCCACCCGAGGCTTGCCTTTCTCGTCATTCAGCGTGGATTTTGCCGCCGCGAACAGGCGGGTAAAATGAGCCTCGTTCCGAATGTCAGGCAAAACCGGGCCGTCTTTCTTGGCACACGGCTTGAGCCACTGTTCCAAAGCCGGGCAGATCGGGGCCAATCGCCGCGTCGCCGTCTTGGATTTGTCCCGGCCAACCTCGACATAGCCCTTGGCAAACCAAATGTCCTTCCACTCCAAACGCAGGATTTCGATGCTACGCAGCCCGGCAAAGCCTCCGAGTGCCACGAAGGGCAGAAACCGCTCATCCACGTAATGGAGCAGCGTAGCGAACTCCTGCGGCGAATAAATGCCAATGCTGCCGCCCTTCTTGCCATCATGCCGCGTGACGAACTCCGCTTCGGTCTGTTCGCCGCGTGGCAGGTAGTTTTTGTCGCGGGCGTAGGAAAACAGCGTGACCATCGCCATGCGGTAATTGTTCTTCGTGCGGTCTCCGGCGTCGTCCATCCCGTCAAGCCACCTGTCGATGTCAACCGCCCGGATGTCGCGGATTTCGCCGTCAAAAGCCTTGGCCGCCCGGTTGAGCTTCGAGGTAAGGTCTTCCACATACCGCTTGGATTTCTTGCCCTCGATGGCGGCAAGGTATGTTTCGACCATAGCGGGCAGGGTGATGGGCTGCAACGCGCCTCGGCGCTGTTCCCGCTCCCGGTGTTTGGCGAAGAATTCCGCCGCTTGGAGAATGGAGGTATCGCCAAGAATCCGCCGCGCTTCCGCGTATTGCCGGGCCACATCCGTCAGACCCACCTTGAAAGGCTCGATGATTTCCAAGGCGTCCATGATCGCTGCCGTCTGCTTGAGCGTGAAGGTGGTGACATGCACCTTTCCCGCTGATAGCTCGTCAATGAGCACCTTCGCCCTGCGCCGTGCATCCTCAATGCTCGACACCCGTTCCATCTTCCTCTTGCCCTCCTTGTAGTAGGCCAGAAGAAAACTCTCCTCCCCGCGCCGCAAGGCGAGGTAGATCGGAACCTTGATGCCTTTTCCTTCGATGATTTCGAGCGGGCCGCGCTCGTTCTTGCTGTCCTTCGGGATGATTGTTGCCATCGGATAACCTTGATTGTTACCCATATGTTACCCAACGCCTTAAAAGAGTCAACTACAGAGTAAAATCAACGTATTCGAACCCTGTATCGCGCACCATTTTCCGACTCGCGACTGTCCGCGGCTGGGAGCGTTAAATTTTGGGCTCGGGTGGAGCCTCTGCGCTTCGCAAGGGTTGCCGCGGGGAGTTACAGTGTTTTTTTGTTGGCTGGGTTTTTGGCGTTGGCGGCCAGCGTGGTGCGGAGGTTTTTGACGGGGGGCAGGATGTCTTTGAATGCGGCGCCGTAGATGTCCCACGCAGTGAGGAAAAGGCCGCAGACGATGGGGCCGACGATAAATCCGATGGGACCGAAGAGGAAGAGGCCTCCGAGGGTGCCGATGAGGATTAGCAAATCGGGGATTTCGGCATCCTTGCCGACGAGGGTGGGGCGAAGGACGTTGTCGACCGTGCCGACGACGGCGGCACACCAGATGGCGAGGAGCGTGGCGGGGACGGGCTGGCCGATGGCGTAGAGGTAGATGACGGCGGGCACCCAAACGAGGGCTGCGCCGATGCCGGGCACGATGGAGAGGATGATCATGATGGTGCACCAGAAGGCGGCTCCGTTGATGCCTGCAAAGTAAAAGGCGATGCCGGCAAGGGAGCCCTGGATGAGGCCGATGAGGAGGGTGCCTTTGATGGTGGCTTTGGTTACCGAGGCGAAGCGATGAAGCATGCGGACTTCGTCATCGTGACTGAGGGGCATGTAGTAGAAAATTTTCTCGAGGATCTGTCGTCCGTCTTTGAGGAAGAAGAACATGGCGTAGATCATTACGAAAAGATCGAGCAGGACTCCTGCGGTGCCTGCCGTGAGTGCGGATGCGCTGGAGACGAGGTAGCCGCCGGTGGCTTTGGCGGCGTTGCCGACGGTCTGGAGGATTTCCCCCTGGCTGGGAATGAAGTCGCTGATGACGGGGAAGCGTTCGACGAGCCAGTCGTGGATGTCGAAGGAGGTGGCGCTGCCGAATTGTTGCTGCATCCAGGGGATGGCGTGGTCGCTGACTTCGAGGGCTTGTTTGACGACGATGCCGAGGAAGGCGCTGAGCGGGCCGACGATGAGCAGGAGGAGGATGGCGAGCGTGACAATTGAGGCGAGGGAGCGGCGGCCCCGGAAGAGTTTTACCAGCCAGCGGTACATCGGACTGCAAAGGCCGGCGAGCATGGCACCGAGCAGGAGGGCTTTGAGGAAGGGCCAGGTGACGGCGAGGAAGAGCAGCGTGATGCCCAGTACGAGGATGAGGACGAACGCGGTGCGGAAATTTTTTCCGCTGAGAGAGGATTGCTCGGTGTGCTCCATTTTACGGTGGGTGGGCGCGGCGCGCTGGATGGGGATTAAATCACCGTTGAGCGCCGCAGCAAAGTCCGCCTTTCGGTGGGGTGCGTGATTTATTGGGGCGGCGTGGTGGAGTCGTTGCGAATCCAGAGGGTGCGTTGCGGGAAGGGGATTTCGATGCCAGCTCCACCTCCGCCTTGCCCGGAACACAAATCTCCTCGCACACCAGCCAGTTCGCCCGCGCTCTCAACACCACCGATGTCCCAGTCTCCAGCCCCACCGGCGGCTGGATCGTCGTCAACAGCATCACCTCATCCCCATACGCGTAAACCTGGAGATCCCCCGGCTCGAGAA
>Ga0351889_10097_pt2 | contig 32766 bp, 24 predicted proteins | sample TotcelFGM3001M14_FD_206767 | JGI IMG/M metagenome (GOLD analysis project Ga0351889, IMG submission 206767) | Enriched cells from coal bed in the Powder River Basin, Montana, United States - Total cells FGM rep3 HSBNCT.FGM.300.1.M14 ...
TCATCGAGCCGATCGAGTTCGCTCCGCGCGTCGCCCGTCCGGCCCAGCGACGAGAACGCCACGCTGCGGGCGAAGTGCCGCTCGGCCCTGCTGAGCAGTCTCCACGCTTCGGGAGCCGGCTCGGCGAGGATCTGCTCCCATTTGCCGAAGCGGATCAGCACGTGCAGGGCGGTGGTCGTAAAGCCATCGGCGATGGTCACATAGTTTTTGAGGAACTCGGGCGGAATGTTGCGTTCGATCTTGCGGGCCGCGTCGATGGCCGTCTGATATCGTCCCTCCATCATCGCGGCATACGCGAGGAAATGGATATTGTGCATGAAGTACAGGCTGTAGAAATCCGGCTTGGGAGCGAGCCGAAAATACGCCTCATCGGCATCGATCGCTCGGGCGTTCGACTCGACGGCATCCGCGTAGCGTCCGACTCGGATGAAGATGTGCGACGGCATGTGGACCAGGTGACCGGATCCCGGGATCAACGTCGTCAGCCGCTCGGCCGCCGGCACGGCCCGTTCCGGCCAAGGGGACGCTTCGACAGTGTGAATATAGAAATGATTCGCCCCGGGATGCAGAGAGGCCTTGGCCAGCGTTCGCTCGAGAACCGCGGCGATCTCCAGGACCCGTCCTTTCGGGGAACCGTTGGCGGTCCACAGATCCCAAGGCTGCAAATTCATCAGCGACTCGGCGTACAGCGCCCCCACGTCGGGATCGTCCGGGAATCGGTGCCACACGCTCTCCATCGCCTCGGCATAGGCCTGATCCAGGGGCGAACGATCTTCGGGAGCCGGCCAACGATAACGATGCCGGAGGGCATGAACAAGCGCCCGTTCGACCTCCGACTCGTCGTCGAGTGCCGCGATCGCCTGCTGCGCCGCCTGGTCTGCGAGCCGGCTCTGTTCGTCGCCCATCTCCGGATTGTTGATGTGCAGGCCGCGCGCATAAGCCGATCCCCACCAGGCCATGGCACACGAAGGATCGAGTTCCGCCGCTGTTTCAAACGACCGAATCGCTTCGTCGTGATTGTAGCCGTACAGTAGTTGCAGTCCCTGATCGAACCATTTCTGCGCCTCTGCCGCCTTGCACGTCACGGGTCGCGCGTAGCCCGTAAAGCCCGGATAAAAGCGTGCGCTGCTCGCAGGCTTGACGGCAGCGTGCCTGTCCGGCGGATTGGCCTCGCCTCGCTCGGTCGCAATGGCGTGCAAGCTGCATCCTATTCCGATCACTACCCACCAGGAGCAAGTTACCACAAATCGTGCCATCGAACGGTCCTTTCCGAAAGGAAGGTGCAGAAGGGATCGCGTACAGCTAGATTGTATGCTGGTGCTTGGCGGAGGCCAGTCTGTGCGGTTCACCGCAGGCGAGCGGGCAGGCGGGGTCGCAGACTTTGAACTTGCGCATCGTCTCCGCCGAGCTTGCTCGGTGGGACCACGATTATGCACTACGGTGTCTGTCCCCTTTATTTTGGAGCGAGCGGAAGCTATGGTGCGGGCACAGAATCAATTGTCTGACCGGGAGACGTCCATGAATTCACGCGAGCGAGTGGCGGCGGCGATGCGGCACGCGATTCCGGATCGTGTCCCGGTCATGTGCCAAGTGGCTCTGGGACATTATTTTCTGCACAGCGTTTGTGCGCCGGCGGACATCTGGTTCGACAGCGAGGTGTTCGTCCGGACGCTCGCCGAGTTCCAGCAGCGGTACCGCTTCGACGGGTTCCTGATCAACGTTCCCGGCCGCCCGGCGGACTGGCGAACCTGGCTGCGGGAGCAACGGCGGGAAAACGGCCGGCAGGTGCTGACTTGGCACGACGGTCTCGTGACGACGTTTCCTCCTGACGACAACGCCCACACCACGCAGGCCGACGGCGGCGACCTGCAGCGGGCCGATCCCGCGCGGGTCGATCCGACGGATCCCGGCACTTACCGCGTGCCCGGCTACGTTTGGAATACATGGCACGCGCCGACGCTGTTCGACGTGCCGGCCGACGCCGAGCTGACGAACCCGGCTGCGTATCCCGACTGGCTGACGCGCTCGCTGCGGCTTGCTCGCGAAGCGTGTCCCGAGGTGTCGATTCACGTCGAAGTCTTCTCGCCGCTGACCCACTTGCTGGAGTTGTTCGGCTACCAGCCGGCGCTGCTGGCGCTGCTCGATTCCCCGCAGCTTTGCCATCAGCTGCTCGAGCGATTCACGCACATGGTGACGGCGATGGTACAGTGCTATGGGCCGCATCAGCCGGACGCGATCCTGATCAGTTCGGCGTTCGCGGGGGCGGGGTTTATCAGCCGCGAGATGTACCGGGAATTCGTCGTGCCTTACGAGCGGCGGGTTGTGGCAGCGATCCACGAGTTCGGCGTTCCGGCGTACACGCACACCTGCGGCGCGATCGGCGACCGGCTGGACCTGATGGCGGAGACCTGCTTGGATGGGATCGACACGCTCGACCCCCCGCCGCTGGGCACGGTCGATCTGGCCCGGGCCAAAGCCGAGTTCGGTTCGGGGCTGTTCTTCAAAGGCAATCTGGACGCGGTTCACGAAATGTTGTACGCCGACGACGCCGGCTTTCGCCAGGCCGTCCTGGATCGGCTGCGGATCGGTAAGCCGGGTTCCGGGTACGTCCTCTCGTCCGCTTGTTCGGTCGCCCCCCGCGTGTCGCCCCAGCGATTGATGATGCTCAGCGAATTGGCGGACGAGTACGGGAGGTATGATTCACGGTGAAAGTTGTGTTGGCCGAAAAGCCGTCCGTGGCTCGCGAGATCGCCGCTTTCCTGGGTGCCAAGTCGCGCCGGGACGGCTACCTCGAAGGCGCGGGTTACCAGGTGACATGGGCCTTTGGGCATTTGGTCACGCTCAAGGAACCCGACGAGTACGACCCGGCGCTGAAGAAGTGGTCGTTGGAGGCCCTGCCGTTCATTCCCGCACACTTCGAATTGAAACTGGTCCCGGAGAAACACGCTCGTGCGCAGTTCGCGATTGTCAAGCAGTTATTCCGCGGCGCCGACGAGATCATCTGTGCGACGGACGCTGGACGCGAAGGTGAACTGATCTTCCGTTACGTGCTGACCATGACCGGCTGCGAGCAAAAGCCGGTGCGGCGGCTGTGGCTCAGTTCGCTGACCCACCGCGCGATTGGCGAGGCGTTCCGGCAGCTCAAGCCGGGCCGTGATTACGATCACTTGTACGCGGCGGCCAAGTGCCGCAGCGAGGCGGATTGGATCGTGGGCCTGAACGGCACGCGGAACTATACCGTCCGGTTCGGCGCCGACGGTATCTTGTGGAGCGTCGGCCGCGTCCAAACACCGGTGCTGGCGCTGATCGTCCAGCGCGACGACGAGATCCGCACGTTCCAGCCGGAGCCGTTTTGGGAATTGCTGACCAAATACCGCGAGACGATATTCAAGTTTGCAGGCGACCGCTTCAAGGCCGAGGAAGCCGCTCAGAAGATGCTCGCTCAAGTCCTGGGCCGGCCGCTGCGCGTCACCAAGATCGACCGTCGGCAAGAGCGTTCGCCGCCGCCGCAACTGTACGACTTGACGGAACTGCAACGCGACATGAACCGCCGTTACGGATTGTCCGCCGCCGATTCGCTGGCTGCCGCCCAGACGCTGTACGAGAAGAAGCTGCTCACCTATCCGCGTACGGATTCTCGTTACTTGGGAAACGACATGAAGCGGGAGCTTCCCGACATCCTGCAGAACCTGCGAGCCATCCGGCCCGAGGACATCGATCAGCTGGACTTGTCCGCGTTGCGCTTCACCGGCCGGATCATCGACGACCGCAAGGTCAGCGATCATCATGCGATCATTCCCACCGGCAACCTGCCCGGCGCGCTGGGGGCGGCGGAGCAAAAGGTCTTCGACGCCGTCGTCACGCGGCTGATCGCCGCCTTCTATCCGGCGTGTGAAAAAGAGGTCACGACGGTCCACGCCGTTTCCCACGACGTGCCGTTTCGGGCCCGCGGCTATCGCGTCATCGCCCCGGGCTGGACCGCCCTGTACCCGCGCGGCAAACAGGACCAAGACGCCGGCGACGACGGCGAATCGCAATCGCTGCCGCCGTTCACCCCGGGCGAGCAGGGTTCGCATGAGCCGTCGATCCGGCGGGGCGAGACGGTGCCGCCCAAGCCCTACACGGAGAATACGTTGCTGGGCGCGATGGAAACCGCCGGCAAACTGGTCGACGACGACCAGCTGCGCGAAATGCTCAAAGAACGAGGACTCGGCACGCCGGCCACCCGGGCCGCGATCATCGAGACGCTGTTGAAACGCAAGTACATCAAACGCGACAAGAAAACGCTGACGGCCACCGATCTGGGACGCTACCTGATCGCCGTCGTCGAGAACCAGGAATTAAAGTCGCCCGAGCTGACCGGCCACTGGGAAGGCAAGCTGCGCGAGATCGAGTCGGGGCGGCTCGATCCGCGGCGGTTCATGGCCGAGATCGCCGAGTACACGCGGCGGATTGTATCTCGCGCGGACCGCGGCGACGTGGACGACGGCCGCTTCGGCGACTGTCCGCGATGCGGCAAGCCGGTGATCCAAGGCAATCGCGGCTTCGGCTGTTCCGGCTGGCGCGACGGCTGCCCGTTTGTCCTCTGGCCCGAGTACAAAGATCAAACGCTCGACGTAGCGGACATCCGGCAACTGCTGCAGCACCGCGTGCTGATGCGGCCGTTGCGGATCGAAGGCCGCGCCGAGGCGATCCTGGTGCTGACGGCTGCGGGGCAATTGACCGAAATCCCGTTGCCCAGCAAATCGCAGCAGTCCGGCGGCCGGCGGCAGCAGTCGGCGCAGAAGTCGTTCCGCGGACGGTAAAAGTCCGGCCGCGGACGGCCCGCCGCCGATACGGAGACGAAGGCCGCGCCGCAGTCCGGTTCAGCCGCCGTCCTGGGGAAATGTCCTTTGTGCGGCGCCGCGGTGGTCGAGCGGCCCAAATCATTCAGCTGCAGCGGCAGCCCCTGCCGATTCGTGATCTGGAAGACGATCGCCGGCAAACGTATTACGGCCCGCACCGCCAAGACCCTGCTGGACCGCGGCCAAACCTCGCGGCTGGAAGGTTTTCAATCCAAGGCCGGCAAGCCGTTCTCCGCATCCCTGAAACTGATCGACGGCCAAGTGAAATTTGCTTTCGATCGGGAGTAGTGCCCTGGGATAAAGCACGAGTTCCAACCAACGTGTCCGGTCCGCGTCCGCAGCCTTCTTAAATCCGCCCTCGCGCCTTTCCCGGACCCCTTGCCAGCTTGCTGGCAGGTGAAGCAGACTGGCAGCTACAGCATCTTCGCTCCCATGTACGCCCGCAAGTAACGCGGTCCGGCGGTCGTCAGATCGCGCCCGGCCCGCGTTCCCTGCCGCCGACTTGGATCGCCTGATCCATGGGCAGGACGAAGATCTTGCCGTCGCCGATGTTGCCTTCCGGTCCGGTGCGGGCCACGTCGATGATCGTGTCCAGCGTCCGTTCGAGGAAATCGTCGTTGACGGCGATTTCCAAGACGATCTTGCGCAACAGATGCGTCTTGTACTCGACTCCGCGATAGGTTTCGGTCCGGCCCTTTTGCCGCCCGAAGCCCTGCGAGTCGCAGACGGTCATGCGTTCGACGCCCACCTTGACCAGCGCCTCTTGGACGGCCTGCAGCTTCGTCGGCTGAATGATCGCTACCACCAGTTTCATGACTGTGTCTCCTCACGCAGCGATTTGCCGCAGACAAAAAAGGGCTCCGCGCTACACTTGCTCCGGCAACTGATAGGGCGCGCGCATCGGGCGGCTCAAGTAGCTGTTGGCTTCGTCGTCGCCCGGAAAGATCTCGCGATCCGGGTCCCACGTCAGCTTGCGTCCTACCCAGCGGACGATGTTGCCCAAATGGCAGACAATGGCCGACCGGTGGCCGATCTCGACATCCGCGATGGGACGCTCCCGCGTCTTGATACAATCCAGCCAATTCGCCAAATGGTCGTTGCTGACCGGCAGGCGGATTTTCCATTGGTCCTGCGGTACCTGGGCGATCTCGACGGGGTTGGTGGTGAATTCGTTGTTGCCGACGCGAACTTTGCCGCGATCGCCGATAAATACCGCCCCCGCGGCCGGTTCGCCGGGTTCCAGCCGCACTTCGACGCCGTTGGCATAGCGCATCCGCACGCGGTAGCCGGCGCTGCACAGCCGATCACCGCGGCCGATCGAGTCCGGGGCTTGGTAGACGAGCGGCGGCAGCTTCCCGCCTTCGGCCCAGATTTCGACCGGCCCCGTGTGGTCGGTGTCCAAAGCCCATTGGATCTGGTCGAATCCATGCGCACCGGTGCCCGTCATTTCGCCGCCCGAGTAGGGCTGCAGCGAGATCCATCCCGGCTTGGCCCGCTGGACGAAGATGTCGTTGTGGAATGCCGCGGGCGCCGTCTGGCCGCACCAGGCGTCCCAATCCAGTCCGGGCGGCAGCGGTTGGGCCGGCAAGCGGGCCTCCCACGGACTGGGATAGTTCAGGATCAACACCGTGTGAATCTTGCCGGCCAAGCCGTTGCGGACCAATTCGCAGCCCAGGCGATGATTCTGCATCGAACGCCGCTGCGACCCGGTTTGGAAGACGCGGGCATATTTTCGCGCGGCTTCGACCATCCGGCGGCCTTCACGGATCGTCAAACCCAGCGGCTTTTCGCAGTACACGTCTTTGCCCGCTTGGCAGGCGAGAATGCTGGGCAACGCATGCCAGTGGTCGGGAGTCGCCACGATCACGGCGTCCACATCGGGAGCATCCAACAGTTGCCGATAGTCGGCGTGAGCCCGGCACTGTCGCGCAGCGGCGGTTGCGGCGGCGCGGGCCGGGTCCACGTCGGCCACGGCCACGATGCGGCCCGTCGGAGGCAAGTTCATCAGCTGGTTGCCGCGGCGGCCGACGCCGATATAGGCGACGCCGACGCGATCGCTGGGAGCCGGACTGCCGGACGCGGCCAGCACGCCGGCCGGGACGAAGTAGGGAGCCGCCGCGGCGATCGGAGCGACTTGGAGCGAACGCCGCAAAAATTGGCGGCGCGTGACGGGGAGTGGATTTCTGCGGATCATTTTCGTCGTTGCCTCGCCATTCCAGGGCCGCGGCTTCATCGTCCGCGACGGTCAATATCTATCCCCATACGCTAACGCTCGTAGACCGTTCCGGCAAGCAAGGCGGCCGCCCAGAAGGCGGAAAAAGAAAATTTTCGCGGCAGGGGTTTGCCTGTTCGACGGGACACGCATACGATGCAAGTGACGCCCGGAGGATGTCCGGTCCAAGATGTACCGTTGCGTCAGGATGCGCAATCGGCGCCGTGGGGTTTGTCCGAGCAAACCTTGTCTTTGAAGCGACCGCACCAGGCGGTTGCCGACTGTATCGAACGCACCAGTCGTTCGGTCGTCGTTTCGCGCCGACTTTTTGCACGCGGGCAAATCGTGGTCTATATTCGAGCAGGCCGGCTTCTGACCTCTCCCGGTTCGGTTTCGGCCGGCTCGCTATGATGGACATCCTGAAACGGCGTCAGTCGCCGTGCGAAGTGCCGCACTTGACACGCTCAGGCGCCGCCTTCGCACGGCCGGCTGTCGCTCACCCCCCTTTGGATGGCAGCCTGACAATGGAGCGACGGTACAGTTCACGACGCACATCGAGTTGGCGGCAGTTCGCCCGATTCGTTTTGCTCTTCTTCCCAGCGGTCATCGTCCCGGGGCTGGCGCCGTGGGGCGCTGCGGCTCAGGTGGTGATTCCGGCCGAAGCCCTCTCGACGGAAACAGCCGTCGCGGAGTTGATCCAGCGCGGCCAGGCGTTGGAGTCCCAGCATCGCTGGAGCGAGGCGCTGGCGCACTACGAAGAGGCGTTGCGGGATTATCCCGAGCGGTCCGACTTGCGGGAGCGGCTGACCCGCTCGCGCATGCACTACGACCTGTCCCGCCGGCACGAAGACCCCAGCTTCACCGGCTGGCTCCGGCAGTTGAGCGAACCCGAAGCGCTGGACGTGTATTCCGAGGTCTTGCGGAAGATTGAATCCTACTACGTGAAACAACCCGCGTGGCAGGAACTGGCCCAGCGCGGCCTGGACAACTTGGAAATCGCCCTGTCCTCGGCCGCGTTCCGACGTGTGCAGCAAGTCCGTGGGCAAGAGGATACCGTCCGAGCGTTTTGCGATCGCGTCCAACGGAGGATGAAGGTCACCAAGGTCAACAACCAACGCGAGGCCCGCGAGGTGGCCGCCACCGTGGCAAGGCTGGCCGATCAGGAATTGGGACTTTGGCCGGCGGCATGCGTCTTGGAGTTTACTTCCGGCGCGGTCTGCGCCCTGGATCAGTACTCGTGTTTCCTGACCGGCGGTCAGCTGAATGAAGTGTTTTCGCAGATTGAGGGAAACTTTGTCGGCTTGGGCATCGAACTGCGGGCCCAGGACAAGATGCTGCTGATCGTCAACGTCTTGCCGGGTGGTCCCGCCGAGGCGGGCGGCATCCGCAAAGGCGACCGAATCGCCGAGGTCGACGGCCGGACCGTGTCCCAAATCAGCACCGATGAAGCCGCCGACATGCTGAAGGGGCCCGAGGGCAGCGAGGTCGAAGTCATGCTCCTCGACGCCGACGGCACCAGCCGCCGGCTGCGCATCGTCCGTCGCCGGGTGGACGTGTCCAGCGTACAGGACGTCAAGATGGTGGACGCTCAGTACGGGATCGGTTACTTGCGGCTGACCAGCTTTCAGAAAACGACGGTCCGCGAGTTCGACGACGCGCTGTGGCAACTGCATCGGCAGGGCATGAAGAGTCTGCTGGTCGACGTTCGCGGCAATCCGGGCGGATTGTTGCCCGCGGCGGTCGAGGTCGCAGACAAGTTTGTAACCTCCGGCACGATCGTCTCCACGCGGGGCCGGAACACGCATGAGGACTTCGACTACCAGGCCCATGCTTTCGGCACGTGGCAAGTGCCGCTGGTCGTCCTGATCGACGGCGACACCGCCAGTGCCAGCGAGATTTTCGCCGGCGCGATTCACGATCTCCGCCGAGGCACGGTCGTCGGCCAGCGAAGTTATGGAAAAGGCTCGGTCCAAGGGATCTTTTCCTTGAACACCTCCAAGGCAGGCGTGCGGTTGACCACGGCCAAATTTTACTCGCCGGGCGGTCATGCCATCAGCAATAACGGCGTTTACCCGGACGTCGTGGTCCGGACGGCGAAAAAGCCCGTGACCGAAGGCCAGGACTGGATCGAGGCGTCCGACGATCCCACGCTGACCGCCGCCCTGCAAGTCGCTCGCAACACGCTGCTCAGTCAGCGCCAGGTCTCCACCCCATAGAATGGCTATGAATCTGTACCCGGTCCAATTGCGAATCGCCGAACCTGCATCGCTGCTGATCGAGTGGAGCGACGGGCGAACGCAGCAATTTCCGCTGGCGGAATTGCGCGATCTGTGTCCGTGTGCCAGCTGCCGCGAAAAACGCAAGCCCGCCGGTTCGCAGCCCGCCGCGCTGTTGCCCGTGTTGACGCCGGCCGAAACCCTGCCGCTCGGCCTGGTTTCGATGAAGCCCGTCGGCAACTATGCCTATTCGATCGCCTTCAGTGACGGCCACGATACGGGCATCTATACCTTCGAGTATTTGCGCGAGCTGGGACACGAGGTGCTGCGTGACGAGCAAGAAGCGGCGGGAAGCGGCGAATGACCGTCGGCCGCCACCGGCGTCAGGCTTGCCGCCCGCTGCCGCGGATTCGTCCAGCGGCGTCGGTGGCGGGCGCGGCGCAAAAACCGCGGGCCTTCTCGCCGGGGCGGCGTTGTACTTGATCGTATTTTTTGCCGACCAGCCAGCGCGTTGGCAGAGTTTTTTGCTCGTCCTGCTTCCCGACCATGTTGTCTCGTCTTGGGTGGGAGGCGACTGGACTCAGTTCCAGATCCTGGATCGTTTGCCGATCGTCACCGTGGCGGGCCTGATTCTGATCTTGGCCTACCTCGCCGGCCGACTCACAATAGCTGCCGTCGGCGGCGAACGGGGATTATCCGGCTTGGACGTCTTCGTGTTTTCGACCGCCGTCGGACTCGCGGAGTGGTCGCTGCTGACGTTGGCCGTCGGACTGGCCGGAGGCCTCCACGGCCCTTGGCTCCACTTCGCCGCGGTGGGCGTCGTTGCGGGGTGGGCGATTTGGCGGTGGAATCGCAGCCGCGGCTGGAGCAGGGAAACGAACCGGGAAAAATCCTCCTTGGAAACGGCCTGCAGTCCGGAAGCAAGCGGTCCGGAAGCAGGCGGCCCGCAGCGCGACGAGTTCCCGCCTTGGCTGGATCGTCATGGTCTCTGGCTCGGCTTGCCTTTTCTTCTGTTGATTCTGTTGGGAGCGATGTTGCCGCCGTGGGATTTCGACGTTCGCGAGTACCATTTGCAGGTGCCGAAAGAATGGTTCCAAGCGGGCCGCATCGCGTTCCTGCCGCACAACGTGTACGGCAACATGCCGTTGGGCGCCGAGCTGCACGCGCTGTTGGCGATGGTGTTCATGCCGGGCGAGCGGGCTTGGTGGTGGGGCGCGCTGGCCGGCAAGACGGTGATCGCCTGTTTCGCGCCGCTGACGGCACTGGGCCTGCTGGCTGCCGGCCGGCGTTTCGCGACGCGCGAGGCGGGCGTGATCGCAGCCCTCGTGTACATTTCGATCCCGTGGCTGGTACATGTTTCTCAGGCGGGCTTGATCGAGGGCGCGGTTGCCTGCTATTTGCTGCTGGCCGTGTACGCGATCGCAATCTGGGCCGGCGACAAGTGCGGCGGGCGGAAGGGGCAAATGTTGCTGGCGGGTTTCCTGGCCGGGGCCACGGCGGCATGCAAATACCCGCCGCTGTTGTTCGTCGTGGCCCCGTTGACGCTGGTGGCGATGTTTGCCCGTGGCCGTTGCCGCTGGCAGCCGGCGGCGGTGTTTCTGACGGCGGCCCTCTGCGGCTGTGGACTCTGGTACGCCAAGAACGGGGTGCAGACCGGCAATCCAGTCTATCCGCTGGTGCTGGGCGGGTTGAGTCGGACGCCCGAGCGGATGGCGCAATGGAACCGTGCGCACCGCGTCCCGCCGGACGAACGCGGAAGGCGTTATTCCGTGTCCCAGGCCGTGGCGGCGGCGGCCGATTTTGGCTGGCGAAACCTGTGGCAGAGCCCCCTGCTGATTCCCTTGGCGGCGGCCGCCTTGCTCTGTGCGCGACGGCGGCGCTTGGTTCTGTGGCTGGCCGCCTACGTCGGCTTCTATCTGGCCGTCTGGTGGTTTGCCACGCATCGTGTCGATCGGTTTTGGGTTCCGCTGTTGCCGGTACTGGCCCTGTTGGCCGGGTTCGGCGCCGTCTGGCCTGCCGTGCGGGTTTGGCGCGCAGCCGCGGTCCTGCTGCTGCTGATCGGGTTGGTTGCGAACCTGCTGTTCTTGCTGTCGGCGGGCGTGTACGACCATCGCTATCTGGTGTCGCTGGAGCGTTTGCGGCTCGATGTGCCGGCAGAAGTCGGCGGCTTGTCACGGGTCCATCCGGCGCATCGCTATTTGAACCTGCATGCCGTTGCCGGGGATCGGGTTCTCTTGGTCGGCGACGCCCAACCGTTCGACTTGGAGTTGCCGGCTCTGTACAGTACGTGCTTTGACGGATGCCCGTTCGAGAGCTTGATGAAGGATCGCACGGCCGACCAGCGGCGGCAGGCGTTGCTCGAGCAGCGGATCAGATATATCCTCGTGAATTGGAGTGAAATCGACCGCTATCGGAGTCCGGGCAATTACGGATTCTCGGCCTATGTCACCAAGCCATTGGTACGCGCAGAATTGGTCCGCGAACAGCAGCTTCTACGGCCTGTTCCGCTAGATGCCGATCCGGAAACGATCGAGTTGTTCGAGGTGGCGCGCGAGCCAAGGCGGTGACTCTCCGCGTTGATGGCGCGCCGGGCCCGGCGGAGAGGCTGTGAAAAAATTGGGCGGATTTGGGGTCGGGCGTTCAAAAAATCAATTTTGGCCGACAAGGGGTGCAACCATTGAGCCGTGCCGTGGTCGGCCAAAATTGAATTTTGAACGCCCGACCCCCTAAAGCAGATTCCCCGTGTTTTCCCAGCCGAGAACTATCGGCGTCCCACGTATCGCAGTCCCAGGCCCAGCAGGATCAAGCCGCCGCCGGCCAGCGTCCACCACTGCGGGGCCTGATACGACGGCACATGCCGCCAAGCCAGGTAGACCCACAAGGGCACTAAGATCGGCTCCAGCAGCACAATGCCGGCGGCTTCGTGGCCGGTCACCCGGCGCACGCCCCGGGCGAACAGGACGTACGGCAGCCCCATCTGAAAGATGCCGAAGACGGACAGTGCCAGCGTCTGCTTGCCTGTCGGCCACAGATCGTAATACAGCACGAACGGCAGGAACAACAGGGCGGTGGTCAGATTGTTCAGGAACACCAGCCATGCCCCGTCCTCGTCACGCAACTGCCGTAGCGACAGCACGACGCCGGCGTACGTCACGCTGCCCAGCAGGCCGAATACAATGCCCGCAGACGCTTGACCGCCCAGTTCGCAACAAAGGATCAGGCCCACGCCGGCCAGGCAGCAGGCCAACAGCCAGGGATCGCGCCGGTGCACCGGCTCGCGGAATACAAACACGCCGATCAAGAAGATCCATGCCGGAGCCGTATGTTGCAGCCAGATGGCATTGGCCTCGGTGGTCAGCGTCAACGCGGCCAGAAACGTGTAGTTCATGGCCGCATAGGCCAGCAGCATCGGAACCAGCTTCAGCTTCCAGCGCGGCCGCCGGATGAAAGGCAACAGGATCACACCGGCGAACACCGCTCGCCAGAAGGCCAGCAGCGGACCGCGCACGGGCAGACCCGCCAGCTGCAGCGGCCAGTCAGTGAACAAGGGCGCCTTGGCGAACAAGCCGCTGGTGCTCCACAACACGGCGGCCCCGAGAATCAGCAGCCGCCCTGCCGACTTGTCATTCATGCGCTGGGACTCACTTCGGCACGGTAACACGGATGTTCCGAAAAGCCACGGCGCCGTGATTGCCTTGGAACATCAGCGGCCCCTGAGGCTGCTCGCCGCGTCCCAGATTGCCGCCGGTCACGCCTTGCATCTCGACGTTCTCGTGGATGAGCTGGCCGTTCAGCAGCACCTTTCTGAAGATCGCGTTGGCGGTCTTCTTGCCGTCTTGAAATCGCGGAGCTTGAAACTCGATCACAAACTGCTGCCATTCTCCCGGAGCTTTGGCAGCGTTCAGCTTCGGAGCGGCGGCGCCGTACAGTCCCCCGAGATCGCCGGGCCCCACCTTCTCGCGGCCCCAGCTGTCCAAGACCTGGATCTCGTAATTGCCCATCAGATAAATGCCGGAGTTCGAGCCCTTGGGCACCATCACCTCGATACTCACCGTGCAATCACCGAACTGCTGCTCGCTGTAGATATCCACCCCGTGGGCCTCGCGATTGATAAATTCGCCCGGTTGATTGCCGGCTTCCGAGACGATCAGCCGCGCAGGATTGGCCGGATCCAGCTGGGCGAGGCCGACGACCCACTGGCTACCGTCCGGCCGGACAGTTTTCCAGCCCGATAGGTCCTTGCCGTTGAACGTTGCGTGAACGCGCTGGTCGTCCGCCGCGCAGAAGCTCCCCAACGCGGCAATGCCAGCGGCAATGAGCAGGCTGGCGACAAGCGAACATGTGCTTCGTGTCATGATACGTACTCCTTAAGGGGAAAAATGGGGCAGGTTCGCACAGGAAACCGCTCCAAACGGCCGGTGTAATCGACCCGAGAGAGCGCGGCTCAGGCGGTCATCATGTCACCACCAGGCGCGCGTCGCGCGCGGCGATGTCACAGTCCTGAGTTTCAGCATAGCGGAACGGACAATCCCACGCCACTCGGCAAACGTGCTCCAAAGCCTTTGCCTATCAGGGGCTACGGCCGATCGGACCGAGTCGAGCCACCCGGCAACCAGGTCTCGTTGCCTGCGGGGAGACGTTTTGGAATGAGTTTTGCACGGGAAGGAAACTGCGGATGGGACGGGTAGGGTGGAATTCATTCCTCCCGAGCAGACGAAGGTATGTCGGGATGGGAGGTAAAGATTATGAAGGAACCTCGCAAGCGACCCCTGCGAACGTTTGAAACTTATGCACCATCGCCAGGGGCCATTCGAGAGGAATGCGAACACATTCAAGCAACGTGGACGGAACGCGAACGGCGGAAAAGGGCCGGACGGGTGACGGCGGCGGCGTGGACGCCGCCGCGCGTCGATCTGGCGGCGGTTACGGAGGCCCTGCGAGAGGATGTCGGCAATTCTCCGCCGTCTCACTGGCCGTCGGCAAACGACTGGGACCGATAATTCACGGTGTGTCGGGAAGGCTCCAGTCGAACTCGTCCTGTCCTCGCTCGCCCAGAGCGCGGTTGATGGCCGAAAAAGGCCGGCTGCCGAAGAAACCGCGATACGCCGACAGCGGTGAAGGATGGGGCGCGGTCACGACGGCATGGCGCGTGGCATTGATGTAACAGCTCTTCTGCTGGGCGGGACGGCCCCACAGCACAAACACCACGGGATCACTCTTTTCGTTTACCTTGCGGATTACCGCATCGGTGAACCGCTCCCAGCCACGGCCCCGATGCGACGCGGCCGCATGGGCGCGCACGGTCAGGCTCGTGTTGAGCAGCAGAACGCCTCGGTGAGCCCAGGCGGCCAAGCAGCCGTGCGGAGGAATCTTGTATCCCAAATCGTCGTGCAGCTCCCGGAAGATATTCCGTAACGAAGCGGGAGGAGGCACGCCGGGACGCACGGAGAAGCACAGTCCGTGCGCTTGCCCTTCGTCGTGATAGGGATCCTGTCCCAGGAGCAGCACCCGCACCCGCTCGTAAGGCGTCATCTCGAATGCGGCGAAGACGTCCTCCGCGGGCGGAAAAACCATGTGTTGCCGACGTTCCTGTTCCAAGAACATTTGTAGTTCGAGGAAGTAGGGTGCGGCCAGTTCGTCCGCAAGAACGCGTGCCCAGGAAGACGCGATCACTGGGGTCATGGCGTTGATCACCGCGATGAAGTACCTGCCGTATCCGGGTTGTGCCCCAGTTGCGACAGCATCTGCAGCACGCCATTGAGATGGGCCAGCCGGGGACCGAAACGGTCCACGAATTCGTGGAGCATGAACTCGCCGTCCAGCAAGTTGTCGCCACTGTCGGCGACTTCTTCCGTCAACGTTTGCAAGAATTCGTTCTGGACGCGGCTCAATGTTTCCGCAGCTCGTTTGCAGTGTCGAGCCAACTCGGGATGGGCCTGCTTCCACTGCCCCAACTCGTACTGCCGCTGGCGGTGGACAACGTTGGTTTGCTTCAGGATTTCTTCCAGTAGCTTGTTTTGCCGCTCCTGCCCCTGGACCAACTGATTTAGCAGGGAAGTCACCAAGTCGCCTTGATTGCCGCTGGGTTTGGGAGGCCCATCGGTCGAGGCAGCGACAACGTCGATATGAAACAGCGGAGGAAGCTGGCGGGGATCGTAAGACATGAAATCGCACGGCTCCTGAAGAAAGCGAACTCGGCGCCGAAAACGCAACCCTTCAATAAACGATCAGTATAACCACGGTTTACCTAAGCTGTCGAGTCATTCACAGTTTTCCCCGCGTGCTATCACCGCTAGCCCCCGGCACCGGTCCCAATCCAAAGCACACCGACGTTAAAGTCGCAACGGCAAGTCGCCCGATGGATTGTGGGGCAAACTCTTTCGGAGCACCACAGCCGACATTATGACAGCCAGCAGTCCGCAATCCTCTCAATGCGTCGGGTTCCTGACAGTCTGCGAATACGAATCGCAAGGGCTGTTTGGGGGATATTTAGTCCTAAATACGTCCGGTCGCCCTTTGGAATTCCATTGCACGGCGCCAGTCAAGCCCAATCGTGCCCAGGAGATCCTCTATGGGGCCACCCTGCAGGCTTATCTGCACGGCGAACAGATCGGGCAGGCCCTGCTGGAGAAGGCCAAGACAGCACCGCTGGTCGTGTTTACGGACGCGCCGGCGGTCCTCACCGTTCGCAACTTCACTTCATTGCCCGTGGCCTGCGTGATGCCGACGGCGGAAGAGGTGCCTCCCGACCGATCTGGACCGGCGGGCCGGTTGCGACGGGACGAAGGCTGCTTGAGCCCCCCGCCCCCGTTCGCCCTTCGTCTGCATACGTTTCAAGTCGGCCGCGAGCGGCTATCCATCCTGCAAGATCATCGGGGGGATGCCCAAACCATCCAAGAGCGATGGGAACCGCTGGCCGCCGACTTCGATCTGCGCGAGCCGTTCGGGCGGATCCGCGAAGCCGTCGACGAAGCCCGCCGCAGTGCAACGCGAGCCCCGTAGCCACTAGCCGGCCATGATCGTAACCTTGCCACGCTCATGTTTGGCAGAAAGACGTCCAGGGCGATCAATTGGATAATGACAAGAGCAGGATGACGACCATCCCGATCAGAACCGTCGCCGCTACAAGCAGGAAAGTCACGGCGAGCACCGACGAACGGGCGCGGGACTCGCGACGCAGCGACTTGGCGGTACTGGTCTTGGGCACAATCGGAAGGACGCTTCCCCCCATCGCGGCGGTGACCCGTGATCCCACGGGGCCGGAATGCGCGGACGGCGTCCAGGCGACGGGCCGCGGCGGGGCTGGTTCGGCACTTTTGCCGCCGGCGCTCGGTGGCGGTACGGGCGGCGGATTGGGTGGCGGCTGGAACCAAGCGGGATTATCGGGTGGCACGTATTGACCGGCCGGGCTTGCAGCCACCGGCTGAGGAACGATTCCGGCCGGTGGAAGGCCGGCAGTCCCAGCGCCCCCGAACGATGCCTGGGGATTCGACGTCGGTGGCGAGATGCCGACGGCAGGCGCCGTGCCGGGAACCGCCGGGGAGGGCATCCCCGCCGATCTGGACACTTCCACGGGGCGTGCCAGCGGCACTTCGGGCCGCGATCCGATCGGCCCGCCCGCCACGCCGGGTAACGGCGTCTCTTGCGGACCGGGCCGCAAGAGAGCGGCACCGGGAACGGCGGGGGCCGCGGGGAGTTGGCGACCGGCAAACGCCAGCCGAGCGGGCAGCGGGGCGGGGGCGAGCGGCCGTTCGCCCGCGTTGCCGCCGGCCGTCGTCGAGCCGCCCGGAACCGGCAGCGCCGGGGCGGGGCCCAGCCGCTGTTCGGGATGACCCTGTGGCGGGGGGGCTCCGGGCACCGGCGGAGCTGCCTGCAGTGGCATTTCCCCGCGGGGCATCAGTCGGTGATCGTTCGGATTGGGTTCAGACACCGTATCGTCCTCGCTGTCGGCGGCAAGAGTCGAGTTCCCTTTGCGCATTATCGGGTATCGGCGTTCGTCTGGCAATCACGAGCGACGAGGGCGAGCAGCGTGCGCGTCTCAGCACTAGTACCGTACCACTTCAGCTCGCTGGCGGTCAGGTCGCAGGGCGTCGAGGACGGATCCCGCTTGTTGCGTCATCAGCCGCAAGTCGCTGCTGACGGCCAGGAACTGCATCCCTTGTTCGGCGCGGAGGCGGGCGGTTTGCGGGTCGATCGTGTGAATTCCCGTCGGCGTGCCGGCTTGGCGGCCGATCGCGATGACGCGTTGGATCAGGGCCTCGTGTTCATCCGCCGTGGGGAATGCGCCGTCGGGTGTGCGCATCTGGAATCGCAGGTCTGAGGGGCCGACGAAAATCGCGTCGCAGCCGGGCAGGCGATAGATGGCGTCCGCGTTCTCCACGCCGCGGGGGCTTTCCGTCTGCAGCACGACCAGGATTTGCTCGTTAGCGGCGGCGTAGTACTCGCTGGTCGAGGCGGCGAAATTCAGGGCGTGCCAGCCGCCGCCTGCGCTGCGATTGCCTTGCGGCGGGTACTTGGCGGCCGCGATCGCCGCTTGCGCTTGCTCGACCGTATCGACCATCGGCACGATGATCCCCATCGCGCCCGCATCCAAGACGCGCTTGATCCAGTGATGACTGCCTTCCGGCACGCGGGCCAACGGAACACAGCCCGCATCGGCAACCGCGGCAAAGATCGCCGCCGCTTGTTCGAGATCGACCGGCGAATGCTCCAGGTCCAGCGTCAACCAGTCCCAGCCCATCCGCGCCAAGATCCGCGCAGCGTAGAGGTTGCCGAGCGAAAGCCAAGTGCCGACCGTGGGCTCGCCGCGTTTCAATTTTTCTTTGACGGGATTGGTTTTCATTTTGCTCCGCGGAGATGCGCCCGCGCAGGGGCGCAAGAGATATGAACCATCATCGTTCCGAATCGAACTCCGCTCATCTTACGATGCGGACCGGCATGCTGGCAAGCTGTGGGGGCGGTCGTAATGGTCGCCGGAAGTACAGAACCAGGGGCTCCACCGGTGCTGAAAATAAAAAACGCAAACTGGCGCTAACCTTGCTTGACATTTCTTTCATAGTTCTCACAATGTCTGACTTGTTGAACTCCAGACGGAAACAAGCTCCTTGGAGGGCGGCGACAGACGGAACCGACGTTCGGCGGCCCTCGGTCGTGGCTCGGATGTCCCCTCCGGGGTGTTTTTAGGGACACGGGTGGTGATGCATGGCGGCGTCATGAATTCGTGATGAATGGGCTGGAGTTCGACAAGGGAATGCACGGCGGCAGCGCTGGAGAAAAGCTGTCGCCGTTTTTTTGTGCCTTCCGCTGTGCCGGCTGATCCTCATGACGACGACGCTGATTGCGCTAGGTGCGAATCTCGGCGACCGGCAGGGCAATCTGCAGCGGGCGCTGGAGCTGTTGGACCGTACGCCGGGACTGCGTGTAAGTGCCCACAGCAGGTGGTTCAGTACTGCACCCATCGGCGGGCCTGCGGGCCAAGCGGAATTTGTCAATGCGGCAGCGCGGGTCGAGTCCACGCTGTCGCCGCTCGAGACGCTGGCGGTGCTGCATGACGTCGAGGCGGAACTCGGCCGTCAGCGCCGTCAGCGCTGGGCCGCTCGCTGCGTCGATTTGGACTTGTTGCTGTTCGGCGACCTGGTCCTGAAAACCCCAGACCTTGAACTGCCACATCCGCGCATGGCTTTTCGGCGGTTTGTGCTGGAACCCGCCGCCGAAGTGGCTGCCGATCTGATCCATCCTGTCATCGGCTGGACGATCGGCCAGCTGCTCAGCCACCTGAACTCTGCTCCGAACTACCTGGCTGTCACGGGTGTGCCAGGCGTGGGAAAGACGGAATTGGCGCGGAATGTTGCTGCGGTGACGGCAATCCGCTTCGTCGCCGATTCCGACGCCGGGCTGCCGGCGCCGGAAACAGCGCCGGTTCAACCGCTTGCCGCCGAACGCGCACGATGGCGCCGGCGGGCCGAACTGCTCGCACGCCAGAACTGGACTGCCGAAACTCCGGTGATCGTCAGCGATTTCTGGCTGGATCAGTCGTTGGCCTACAGCCAGCTGTGGCCCGACGAGCGCCAGCGGGCCGAATTTGCGGCGGAGTGCCGAATGGACGTAATCCCCGGTCACGGCCCGAGAACAACGGACGGCGCTTCGCGGCCGGTGCAACCTAAGCTGTTAGTGTTGTTGGAGGCACCGCAGATCTCGGAGCGTTGGAAGAGCATTCGTGCGGAACTGCGTCGGCTGGTGTTTCAGCGCGGCAACGGTCCGATGCTGGAACTGGACGCATCTCGTCCGGACGCGGCGCTCGTTGAACTCCGCGCCGCCGTGGAAGCGATGTGGTAAAAGCCGGCGAATCAAGGATTGTCGGGATATCGCAAGCCGATCGTAAGCGGCCATCAGAATCCACCGGCAGATCCGGGAAGCGCGGTTGACGCGGAGCCGGAAAATCGCTTGACTGTAGAACACAGACAATGACCCGACAAGAATGCTACGGATGCTGTTATGGCCGGTCTGCGACCGAGCCGTGCTGCCCACCGCAGGTTTTCAGAACAACAGGAGACCGGCGGGCGGCGGTTTGTTCGATGCCCCCGCTTGCCAGAATCTCGTTTGAGAGGAGAAGAAACCATGTCCCAGCCGCAACGTGTCAGTCGTCGTGATTTCTTGGAAGGATCGTTGGCCACAGGCGTCGCGGGAGCGATCGCGGGCAGCGCGCTGGGACGCGACCGAGCCGAGGCGGCCGAAGCGGGGACAGCGGAAGCCGGGGCGGGGCCTGCGAGCGTGTCTGCGGCGGGGGCGATGCCATTTGGGATGATCGGCAAAGCCAAGATCAGCCGGCTGCTGTTGGGCGGCAATCTGGTGTCCGGCTATATGCACGCCCGCGACTTGAAGTACGTCAATCAGCTGTTCCGGGCCTACGTCACGGAAGAAAAGATGATGGAGACACTGCGGCTGGCCGAAGCCCAGGGAATCAACACGGTGTTCGAGACCGGCGCGCACTTCGTGGCCCGCTATAACCGCGAATTCGGCGGCCACATGCAATTCATCCCGCATATTCAGGTAGCATTGGGACAAGACGACCAGTCGCTGAAGGATCATATTCAGAAGCAAGTCGATTCCGGGGCCGTCGCCCTGTACGTCTGGGGCGTCTCCGGTGATCGCTTGATCCAGGCCGGTGCGGTCGGCCAGTTGGCCAAGGCGGTGGAATTGGCCAAGCGGCACGATTTGCCCGTCGGCGTCGGCAGCCATTCGCTAAGGGTGCCGATGGAGTGCGAACAGCATCAGGTGCCTTGCGATTTCTACGTCAAGACGCTGCACAGCGACCAATATCCGTCGGCCACGCCCAAAGCCATGCGCAAGGAGTTCATCTGGCTGGACGGAGGCGAAGGTTGGTACGACAACATGTGGTGCATCAACCCGGAGGAGACAATTTCGTTCATGCAGACGGTGACGAAGCCTTGGTTGGCATTCAAGGTACTCGCTGCCGGCGCCTTCGACCCCAAGCAGGCGTTTCCCTACGCGTTCAAAAGCGGCGCGGACTTCATCGCGGTGGGAATGTTCGACTTTCACATCAAGCAGAACAGCGAGTTGGTCGGCCGCGTGGTCCAGCGGGAACAAACACGCGAACGCCCTTGGCGTGCGTGAAGCTTACAGCAGACTCGCCTCGACGGTCTCGACCGTCGAGTTCGCCACGACGAGTCCGGCCCGGGCGGGCTGGTCGTCCAGCGGCAGGCCGAGCACTTCGCGCGCCAGTTGGCGATAGTCCTTGGCGCCATTGGAGTCCGGGGCATACTGCAAGATCGTCTGGCCGAAACTGGGGGCTTCCGCCAACCGGATGTTGCGGCGGATCCGCGTGCCAAAACTTCTGGCGCCCGTCCATACGGCGCTGGGCGACCGCTGCTGGGCGAGGAACTGTTGGACGTCCGAGGTGACTTCCGCCGCCAGACGTGTGCCCGATTCGTACATGCAGAGCACGACGCCGGTCAGCCGCAGGCCGGGATTCAGCCGCTGGGCGACGATGTCGACGGTGCGCAGCAACTTGCCGAATCCGTGCAGGGCCAAGAAGTGCGGTTGCAGCGGCAGGAAGATCTCTTTGACCGCCGTCAGCGCGTTCAGCGTCAGCACGCCCAGCGACGGCGGACAGTCGATGATCAGATAATCAAAGTCGCTGTCATCCAGCAGCAATTTGTCCCGCAGGATCAATTCGCGGCCGACTTCGCCGGCTAGTTCTAATTCTGCGGCGGCCAAATCCAGGTGCGAAGGCACCAGCCAAAGTCGTTCGTCAATCTGCAGCCGAACGTCGGACAGCCGGGTATCGCCGGTCAAGACCTGGTACACCGACCGATGATCTTCGCGCACCGCTGTGCCCAGATGCAAGGACGCATGAGCTTGAGGATCTAGGTCGACCAGGCAGACGCGCTGGCCTTGTTCCGCCAGCGCCGCGCTCAAGTTGACGGCGGTCGTGGTCTTTCCCACGCCGCCCTTTTGATTGATGATGGCGATGGTTCGCATGTCGGGAACTCCGTTTCCGTAGCGTGTCGCAGTGCTTTCGACCGCTGTCGAGCCGTGGCGGATTATACCCATAAGGCCCCGGTCGGCACCAGACGAATCCTGCCTCCGTCACGCTAGCACCCGTTTGGTGCTGGCACCCGGTTGGTTTTTGGCGGGAGATGAGCTAAAACATAGCGACGGAAGAACATCGCATGGGACAGCATGGCTGCTCCGGCAGCGGGGAAGCCTTCCGATGGGGATGAGCGGCCGGGCCTCCGATGCGGAGCCAGCGGCCGAACGAGAGGAGCAACTTGAGTGCGGGTAGTCATCGAAAAGACGGCGGGCGACGTGGCAGTTTGGGCGGCTCGCTATGTGGCGGATCTGGTCCGCAGGACGCCCGCTTGCGTCCTCGGACTGGCTACGGGCGGAACGCCGCTGGGCACCTATCAAGAGCTGATTCGCCTGCATCGCGAAGAAGCACTCGACTTTGCCCGCGTCACGACCTTTAATTTGGACGAGTACGTCGGTGTGCCGGAAGATCATCCGCAGAGCTATCGCTATTTCATGCAGGAGAACTTGTTTCGACACGTGAACCTCGTTCCTGCCAAGACGCATGTGCCCGACGGCCTCGCGCTGGATTTCGAGGCCGGTTGCGAGCGGTACGAGCAGATGATTCGGGACGCAGGCGGGATCGATCTGCAAGTCCTGGGGATCGGCAGCGATGGGCATATCGCTTTTAACGAGCCGGGTTCGTCGTTGGGCAGCCGCACCCGCGTGAAGACCTTGACCGGCGAGACGATCCGCGATAACGCGCGCTTCTTTGGCAGCGAGGACCAGGTTCCCCGGTTGGCGATTACGATGGGGGTGGGCACCATTTTGGAGTCTCGGCGGTGCTTGCTGCTGGCCACGGGCGCCGCGAAAGCAGCGGCGGTGCGAAGCGCGCTCGAAGGCCCCATCACGGCTCAGGTTACGGCGTCGGCCTTGCAACTGCACCGGGACGTGATCGTCGTCCTGGATGAAGAAGCCGGCAGCTGGCTGACGCGGCGCGAGTATTACGCCGAGGTCGAGCAGGCCCAGCGGTTGTTAGAGGCCGGTCAATTAGGCAAATTGGGGATTAGCAAGCGATAATCATGCGACAGATCGGCACCTTACAGACCCAGGCCCAAGCTGACCGGTTCACGGCCTTTCTGATCACCCAAGGCATCTCGTCCGTCGCCGAGCCGGACACAAATTGGTGGACGATTTGGGTTCGGGACGAAGATCAGGTGCCGCCGGCCCGCGAGGCGCTGGAGGAATTCCGGCGCGATCCTGACGAGGCGCGCTATCACGGCGCAATCCGCACCGCAAATACGGTTCTGCAGGAGGAGGCCAAGCGGCGTGAGATCGCCCGCAAAAACATCGTGACGATGGGCGCCCGCACCGGATCGCCGGGAATGCAGGCGACGCCGCTGACCACCGTCATCATCGGGCTGTGTATCGTGCTGTTCGTGATGTCCGGCTTCGGACGGCGGGCCGACAGCGCTCCGCTGCGAGCCCTGATGTTCTGCGACGTCCGCCACCAGCGCGCGAACAACTGGGACGAGACGCGGCTCGCCGACCGGCTGATCGATATTCGCCAAGGCCAATGGTGGCGTTTGATCACGCCGATCTTCCTGCACGGTGACTTGCTGCACCTGCTGTTCAACATGATCATGTTCCATATCTTTGCGCGGACGATCGAGGCCCGCAAAGGAGCGGGGTTGCTGGGGGCGATGATCCTGTTGATTGCGCTGGCATCCAATGCCGCCCAGGGTTTAGCGCCGTCGACCTGGGGCACGCTCAGCGGCGGACCGTTTTTTCTGGGAATGTCCGGAGTCGTCTACGGATTGATGGGATACCTGTGGCTGAAAACGGTCTACGATCCGGGCTCCGGGCTGTATGTGAGCTTTGGAACCGTCGCCTTTCTGCTCGGCTGGATGACCCTCGGCTTGTCCGGCCTCTTTCGCGACGCGTTGCCGATGGCGAATCTGGCCCACGTCTGCGGCCTGCTGGCGGGAATGGCGCTGGGTTACGTCAGCTCGCCGCGAGCAGGTCGGTCCAACGAGTAAACGGTCCCAGCGATCTCAACGACATCGCCCACAACCAGTTTGCGGCGTCTTCTGGTTTCTACCAGACCGTTGACCTGAACTTCGCCACGCTGAATCAACACCTTCGCCTGGCCACCCGTATCCGCAATGCCGCGGAGTTTTAAGAATTGGTCCAACCGCAGGGCCTCGCGTTCGGGAGTGGGATCGGTGGACACGATTAAATTTCTCCTGATGCCAAGTGCAAGCAGCACAGTGCAAAATCGGCTCGCCGCGAACACCATGCATTCTACCGCGAACTTGCGGTTGCCGCTGCGATCTCTTTCTCGCCAGCCGATGCTCCTGGCACCTCACTTCGACCAGATCGAGTTCAGTTCGTAAACTTCCAGCGAATTGACCTGGACCGGCGCTTCGTTGGCGAACACCTGAATGCTGTCGATCTCGCCATCACTGCGAAAGGCACGCGTCTGGTACACGCAGCCGTCGTTGCCGCAGATCTCCAGCGAGGGACGATCGACCAGGATCTGCAGGCGGATCTTGCCGGCCTCAGGTTTCAACGGCATGCCCATCAGGTCCGCCTTAGCCGCATCGTAGATGACCTTGGTGTCGCCGATTTGCAGGCCGAAAGCTTTCGCCTGGCCCACCTCGAACTCCGCGCGAATATCGAACAGCCGCCCGGACGTGGCTACTGCCACCGAGGCCCCCGGTTCGACTTGCATGGGGTTCAAGGTATGCTTTCGGTGGTGCAATAATTCGATTTCTTTTACCGGCGCCGCTCGCATGCGGATTCCCTCTGCCGTGCTGTGCAACGTCAACTGGCACGGGAAGGTCATCATTTGGTTGAAGGGCATGCCGTCCATGTTGATCCGCCCCCAGCCCATTTGGATCCGGCGGCCGTCGGGGGTTCCTGAAAAAGTCTGTGAGGCGTAGTACGCCCCCCAGTGAACCTGATGCTTGCCTTCGTGCTCCGGCGTGAAGGCTTTGCCGTCGAAGCGTCCGACGGCGTACTTGGCGTCGGCGGCGAACACCACCCAGCGCGTATCGGCCGGATCGCCGTCGAGTGGCAACTCAAAGATCTCCGGACACTCGAAATAGCCGTCCAAGCGGCTTTGGTATTGCCAATCCTTGAGATTCGTCGAGGTATAAAAAGCAATCGCCCGCGAATTCTCCTGCTCGGTGTACACTGCCATCACCCAATGCTTGCCCGGCTCGTACCAGATGATCTTCGGATCCCGGCCCTTGTGCTTCACCACCGGGTTGCCTGAATAGTACGTAAACGTGCGACCCCGATCGTTGCTGTACGCGAGAGCTTCGCCACAGCCGGTATCGGTCAAGGCGGCCACGATCACCTGTTCGTCGCCCGCTTGAAAACCGGCCGTGTTTTGCGCATCGACGACGGCACTGCCCGAAAAGCAGTGGGCGACGGCCTGCGTCCAGGGATACAAGGCGATCGGCAACTCTTCCCAATGCACCAAATTCTGGCTGACCGCGTGACCCCAGTGCATATTGCCCCATCCCCATCCGTATGGGTTGTGTTGGAAATACAGATGGTATTCGCCGTCGTAGTAGACCATGCCGTTAGGGTCGTTATTCCAGCCCCGTTTTTGGCTGAAGTGGAACTGCGGCCGGAGCGGCTCGTCGTACAGCGTCTGGGCGCCTTTGAGCTCGTCGGTCTGATCGACGATCTTCAGCCCACCGCTTCCAGGCGTCAGGGCGTTGACCTTCAGCACCGCTTCCCGGCCTTGAAACGGTCGAATATCGATGGGGGCCCACCAGTCCGGTTCCTTGGGCGCCAGTTCGATGTCGAACGCCCGCACCGCCGTGCCGTCGACCAGCATTTCCATCCGCCGCTTCGGCGCGCCGTTCTTGACCGGCAAGTTAAGGTACGTTCTTTCCAGCAGGATCGACCGCACCAATTCCTCCGGCGGCACCATCATGCTGCGCTCGCTTTGGACGAGGTGGTCGACGTTGATGTGGCCCCAGCCGCCGGTGCGCCGGTCGACGATCTGGATCACGGCTTGCCGGCCGGCCAAATCGCCGACATCCCAGGAGTGCCAGGCGAGTTCTTCGCTGCCGCCGGGTTGCGTGTTCGGCCCCGTGGCTGTGCGCACGACGTTGCCGTCCAGCAGCAGGTTGATACAGGTCTCGCCTGCATGGCCCCCGCCGCCGATGAGGAAGTTGATGTACCTGCGCTGGAGGGTCAGCGGCGGCGAGGTCAGGGTTCCGGTCGTTCCGTCTCCGTTGAAAAAGGTATTGACCAGGCCTTGGCCCTCGAAGCCGCTGACGGCCATCTGGCCCGGCAGCGTGCCCTTGGCCGGTCCGGCACCAAACGCTTCGCCGGTCACGGTCCAATCGCCGTAGTCGTCGCCTTCGAAGTCGGCGATCAGGGTCTCCGGCTCAGCGGCTGCAAGCGAAATTCCGCCGAGCAGAACGAGCGTCGCAAGAGACAAACAGCATCGCATGGCTTTTCCTCACACATATACCGACGTTCAAAAAAAGAGCCCCGCCGCAGCAGCGGCGGGGCGTCGCGCGTCATCGTGTGACGCGTGTCCCGGGGCAGGCGAGCTGCGGCGACTTTGCCCGCTCGTTGTCGCCTATTTTTTATCGCCGATGCTTTATTACCTACACTTTGTCGGTGTAGGAGATCAGCGCTTTCATGTAATTGGCCCGCTCCAGTTCGCTGGGGTCCGAACAGCGGATGCGGCTCATGCTGCCTTTCAACTGCTCGATGGATTCGTACTCCTTTTCCTCCAGCCAGCTTTCCAGCTCCTGCAAGATTTGCTTCATATAGCTGGGACCGCGCTGCAGCAGGACGGAAGCGATCATCACGGCGTCGGCGCCGACCAGCAGCGCCTTGATCACGTCCTCGGTAAAGTGGACGCCGCTGGTGGCGGCCAGCGAAGCGTCGAGGTGATCGCGGAGAATGGCGATCCAGCGGAGCGGCAAGCGCAGTTCGTTCCGCGTGCTCAATTGCAGGGTGGGCCGGAACTCCAATGCTTCCAGATCCACGTCGGGCTCCAGGAACCGGTTGAACAAAACCAGGCCCTCGACGCCCGCTTCGACCAACTGGGTGGCGAACCGCGGCAGGCTGCTGAAGTACGGCCCCATCTTGACGGCCAGCGGGATAGACAGCGAGTCCTTGACGGCCGCAACCAGTTCCAGGTACTGGTCCTCGACGTCCGTTCCGTTCATCTCCGGGTCGGTGGGGATGAAGTAGATGTTCAGTTCCAGGGCGTCCGCGCCGGCGTCCTGGATCATTTTCGCATACCGCACCCAGCCGCCTTTGGAGGCCCCGTTCAAGCTGCCGATCAGCGGGATGGAGAGCCGCTTCTTGGCCGCTTCCATCTGCTCCAGATAGACGCCCGGTCCGATCCGGTAATCGTCCAGAGCGGGCATATAACTGAGCGATTCGGCGTACGACTCCGCGCCGTAGTCGTACAACTCGGCGATCTCCGTCTCCTCGTGCTCGATCTGTTCCTCGAACAGCGACGGCCAGACGGCGGCGGATGCCCCCGCTTCCTCCAACTGCAGCAAGGTATCGAGTTTGCCGGTCAACGGGCTCGCCGAAGCGACCAGCGGATTCTTCAGTTTCAACCCCAAATAGGTAGTGCTTAGATCCACGCTCACGATTGAACTCCTTCCTTCTTGCCTGCTTGTTCCGCGACCTCACGTTGAACGCCCGACAGCTGCTCGTAGTAGTGCCACTGGTCGTCGATGTCTCGCTGGGCCAGGTCGAACAGCTTCTCGGCCGCCGCCGGATTGCTTCGGGCGAGCATGGCAAAACGCGCCTCGCTGGCGGCGAGTTCCTTGAACGACATGTTCGGCTTGCGGCTGTCCAATTGGAACGGCCGGCCGCCGTCGTGGGACAGTCGCGGATCGTAGCGGTACAACGGCCAGAAGCCGGAGCGAACGACGTCCTTCTGATGGGTCATCGAGGTGGACATCTCGATGCCTTGTGCGATGCAGTGGCTGTAAGCCAGGATCAGCGACGGACCGCGATAGGATTCCGCTTCCAGGAACACCTTGATGGTCTGCGCCGGGTTGGCGCCCATCGCGATCTGGCCGACGTACACGTTGCCGTACGAGGCGGCGATCATGCCCAAGTCCTTCTTGTGGTTCGGTTTGCCGGACGCCGCAAACTTGGCCACCGCGCCCCGAGGCGTCGCTTTGGACGCCTGGCCGCCGGTGTTCGAGTACACGCCGGTGTCCATGACCAGCACGTTCACGTCGCGACCCGAGGCCAGCACGTGATCCAAGCCGCCGAAGCCGATATCGTACGCCCAGCCGTCGCCTCCCAGGATCCACACGCTCTTGCGAATCAGGGCTTCGGCCACGCCGGCCAGCAAGCGGGCGCGCGGCGAATCGACACCGGCCAACTGCTCGCGGAGCGCTTTGACGCGTCCACGCTGCGTCCGAATCTCGTCTTCCGTGTACTGCTGCGGCGCGTTGGCGATCAATTCGCCGACCAAATCATCGCCGATCTGGGACGCCAAATCGCGGCACAAATTCACGGCCAGCGTTTGCTTCTCGTCGAACGCCAGCCGAAAACCCAGCCCAAATTCCGCGTTGTCCTCGAACAGCGAATTGGACCACGTCGGACCGTAGCCGTCCGCGTTCGTCGTATAGGGCGTGGTCGGCAGATTGCCACCGTAGATCGATGAACAGCCCGTGGCATTGCCGATGATCAACCGGTCGCCGAACAGCTGGCTCATCAACTTGACATACGGCGTCTCGCCGCAGCCGGCACAGGCGCCTGAGTACTCGAACAGCGGCATCAACAGCTGCGAACCCTTGACCGTATTCGCCTTGACCAGGCTGCGGTCCAAGTCGTTGATCTTGAGGAAATAGTCGTAGTTCTCCTGCTCGGCTTTGAGGTGGTTCAGCTTGGGCTCCATGTTGATGGCCTTGTGCTTGACCTCCTCCTTGCTCTTCGCCGGGCAGACGTCCACGCACACGCCGCAGCCGGTGCAATCGTCCGGCGCGACTTGGATCGTGAACAGGTGGCCCTCCAACTCCTTGCCTTTGTAGTCCATTGCCTGGAAGGTTTCCGGACGGACATTCAGCGCCTCGCGGGGATACGCCTTGGAGCGGATGGCCGCGTGCGGACAGACCAACGCGCACAAACCGCATTGGATGCAGATCTTCGGGTCCCAAATCGGGATCTCCAACGCGATGCTGCGTTTCTCATATTTCGCCGTCCCCGTCGGAAACGTCCCGTCCACGGGCATCGCGCTGACCGGCAGCAGGTCGCCTTGGCCGGCGATGATCATCCCGGTCACCCGCTCGACGAAATCGGGCACATCGCCCCAGACCGCCGGCAGCCGCTTGAAGGTGCTGGTGACCTGGTTCGGGTACTGGACTTCGTGCAGGTTCTGAATCGACGCATCCACGGCCGCAAAGTTCTTCTGGACGACCGCCTCGCCACGCTTGCCGTAAGTCTTCTTGATCGCGTACTTGATCTGCTCGATCGCTTCCTCGCGCGGCAAAACGTTCGCCAGAGCAAAGAAACAGGTCTGCATGACCGTGTTCACGCGGCCGCCCATGCCGGCGGCCTTGGCGACGCCATAACCGTCGATCACGTAGAACTTCAGCTTCTTCCGGATGATCGTTTCCTGAACTTCCTGCGGCAGCCGGTCCCAGACCTCGTCCGGGCCGAAGGGGCTGTTCAGCAGGAACGTGGCCCCGACCTCGGCTTTGTCCAGCACGTCGACCCGTTCCAGGAACACGAACTGGTGGCAGGCCACAAAGCTCGCCCGTTCGATCAGGTAGGTCGAATTGATCGGCCGCGGACTGAACCGCAGGTGGGACACCGTGATGGCTCCGGCCTTCTTCGAGTCGTACACGAAATAGCCTTGAGCGTACAGGTTCGTGTTTTCGCCGATGATCTTCACCGAGTTCTTGTTGGCCCCCACCGTGCCGTCGGCGCCCAGGCCGTAGAACAGCGAGCATCGCACGTCCGGCTCGTCGGTGTGGAACTCGGAATCGTACTTCAAACTGGTGTGAGTCACGTCGTCGACGATGCCGACCGTGAAATGGTTCTTGGGCTTGGACGCGTTCAACTCGTCCAACACCGCCTTGACCATCGCCGGCGTGAATTCCTTGGACGACAAGCCGTAGCGGCCACCGATGACCAGCGGCAGCTTGGCGCCGGCGCCGGCTCGCTCCTCCCAGCCTTCGATCAGGGCCGTCAGAATGTCCTGGTACAGCGGCTCTCCCGCCGCGCCCGGTTCCTTGGTGCGATCGAGCACGGCGATGCCTTTGACCGACGTGGGGATCGCGGCCAGGCAAGCCGTGACGTCGAAGGGCCGGAACAGCCGCACTTTGAGAACGCCCACCTTCTCGCCCATCCGGTTCAACTTCAGCACGGTCTCTTCGGCGGCCCCGGCGCCGGAGCCCATCAGCACGACGATGCGGTCGGCGTCCGCTGCGCCGACGTAGTCGAACAGGTGATATTGCCGGCCGACCTGCTTGGCGAAACGGTCCATCGTCTCCTGGACGATCCCCGGCGTCGCATTGTAGAACGGGTTGCAGGCTTCGCGAGCCTGGAAGAACACGTCGGGGTTCTGCGCGGTGCCGCGCAGCACGGGCCGATCCGGGTTCATCGCCCGCTCGCGGTGGGCCTGAATCAAATTTTCGTCAATCATTGCGAGGATATCTTCGTCGCTCAGCAGTTCCATCTTGTTCACCTCGTGCGACGTGCGGAAGCCGTCGAAGAAGTGCAAGAAGGGAATTCGCGACTTGAGCGTCGAAGCTTGGGCGATCAGCGCCATGTCGTGGGCCTCGCTCACCGAGTTGGACGACAGCATGGCCCAGCCCGTGCTTCGCACCGACATCACATCGCTGTGATCGCCAAAGATGGACAGCGCGTGCGTGGCCAGCGCACGGGCCGCGATATGGAAAACCGCCGGCGACAACTCGCCCGCGATCTTGAACATGTTGGGGATCATCAGCAGCAGGCCCTGCGAGGCTGTGAACGTGGTCGTCAAGGCCCCGGCCTGGATCGCCCCATGACACGCGCCCGCCGCACCGCCTTCGCTTTGCATCTCGATCACGTCCGGCACCACGCCGAACACGTTCTTGCGGCCCTGCGAGGACCACTCGTCGGAAAACTCGCCCATGTTCGACGACGGCGTGATCGGATAGATGGCGATCACCTCGTTCGTCTTATGGGCGACGTAGGCCGCCGCTTCATTACCATCGACCGTTACCCATTTACGCTCGCTCACGTGCATCTCCTCAATCGGACGTTATGATTATCGTGATTCGCCGGTCTACGCCAGGAAAACCGTCGCAGACCGGTGGCACGCTTCCCCCGTCGAAGCTGGCCCTAACTGCTCTTGGATTGGCTCGTTGCCTGCCGCTTACGATCCGCCTGGAGAGACCGGGCCTTGCGGATGACTCGGCCATGAGCCCCGCCGCCCAGCGGTGATCGTGCGTCTGCTTCGGGACCGTCGCTTCCCTGCCGGGCCGAAAACATCGGCGCAGGACACTCGAAGAATCCGTACAGGCGATATAATACCGCGGTTTGCCCCCGTCGTCAAAGGGCCGTGAGACCGGCTACCGCCGGAGGCGAAAAGGGAAAAGGACCGAGAAAGACTTTAAGGACTGTTTTCGGAGTTTTTGCGACGCGGCTTGAACGGATCTGCAAAAGGCTCTGAATGTTCCCGGAAGCCCCCTTGTGTACGCCCGCCCGCTGGGCGTATAAATAAAGCCTCCGCTGGCGGTCGGCCTGTGTCGTCAGGCCGACTGCGGCAATCGCGCTGCGGCCGTGGCGGAACTGGCAGACGCGCTAGGCTCAGGACCTAGTTCCCGTAATAGGGAGTGGAGGTTCAAATCCTCTCGGCCGCACCTTACAGGATAAGGACTTACGTCAAATCGACGCAAGTCCTTTTTTCGTCGATCCCCCGATTCTTCTGCAATTCTTCTGCAATTATTTCGTTGATATTGCCTCCACATTGGTCAAACTATTCTCCAGATGGATTTCGTGTCGCTGGCCCCGTATCGCCGTCGTCCTTGCTGAGATTCGCCCGCCATCACGCTTTCCCGGCTCGCCGTACAAGCACCTTTGGTGATATACTATTGACATGACTCCGCAACTCAGTACCGAACTCCGGCAAGCACTGGCCCGGCAGCCTGATCGGCCGCTCCAGGTGGAAGACCCGCTCACGCGTGCCCAATACGTGCTGGTCCGGCTTGACGCCTACGAGCAGTTGCAGCAGGGAGCGGATTACGACACGAGTGATCCGGATCCGCGAGCGTTCTACCCGGCATTCGCGGCGGCCGTGCAAGACGATCTGGACGCTTCCGGTAGGGAAGCCTACGACGCGGACGGCATTCCCCAGGAGCCGTCACGACGGTTCATCGCGGCGATGTCGTTCTGCTCCAAGCTCCCTTTGCCAGCCGCACGGGTGCCAAAACGCGCCCCATGCTCGTTGTTCAAAACGACCGAAATAACGCTCGGATGAAGAATACGATCCTCGTCTTCATCACATCCAACGTGTCACGCGCCGCCGAACCAACCCAGGTTCTCGTGGACATTCACTCGCCCGAGGCCAGGCAATCCGGTCTCCAGCGTCCGTCATTTCCTGCGAAAATATCCTCACCGTCGTCCAGGGTGACATCCTACGCACCATCGGCCATTTGCCGGACACGCTGATGCAACGGGTCGATTTGGCGCTGAAAGAATCACTGGCGTTGACGTAGCCCCGGTCGGCAATTGTCCGAGACGCGGGTTTCTTCAAGGTGGCAGTCCGATAGCAATTCTGTGCTACAGTACCGGCGTGGGTGCGAATCTTCAAGTCAGCCAGACGATGTGACGCGCTCCTCGTCTCCGAGAATCATCCCTTGGCATGGCGAGCGGGAGACGCTGTGGTACGTCGTGAATTCAGCCGCTCCCGAGGCGGAGCAACCGGCCGTGCTGCGGACGTTTTCCAGTCGCTCGGCGACGCGCG
>Ga0351889_10103_pt1 | contig 32693 bp, 27 predicted proteins | sample TotcelFGM3001M14_FD_206767 | JGI IMG/M metagenome (GOLD analysis project Ga0351889, IMG submission 206767) | Enriched cells from coal bed in the Powder River Basin, Montana, United States - Total cells FGM rep3 HSBNCT.FGM.300.1.M14 ...
GAGCGAGTAGAGGTCACGCAAGCCTCCGGTGACTTGGACGGCGGCTCGGATCGTTTGTGAAACGGCCGTACCAAGTCGGGGCCGAGCGGTCGCGTGTCAAATAAAGGTCGTTTTTGATACACGAATCAGCATTGTTGACCTGCCAGTTTTCGCCGGTCTCGGCTGGTGAAGCGTTGCTTTGCGCCCTATTACGGCCGCCGACGATCCGGGCCCTTCGGCTCAACGCAAATTGGCGTTGAAGAAGTCGACCGTGCGCTGCCAGGCGAGCTTGGCCGCCGCTTCGTCATAGCGGGGCGTCGTGTCGTTGTGAAAACCGTGGTTCACGCCCAGGTAGAGGTGCACTTCGTACCGTACCTTGGCCGCCTTGAGGGCCTGTTCGTATGCCGGCCAACCCGCGTTGATGCGGGTGTCGAGTTCGGCATAATGAATCAGGAACGGCGCCTTGATCTTCGGCACATCCTCGGCGGCCGGCTGCCGGCCGTAGAAAGGCACCGCCGCGGCGATGACGTCCGGAATTCGGACGGCCAGCGTATTGGCCACGCCGCCTCCGAAGCAGAAACCGACCACCCCCACCTTGCCGTTTCCCAGCGGGTGTTTCTGCAGTAGCTCGGCGGCCGCGATGAAGTCCTGCGTCATCTCCTCCGAGTCCCGCTTGCTCTGCAACTGGCGCCCTCGATCGTCGTCGCCCGGATAGCCGCCCAGCGGCGTCAATGCATCGGGGGCCAAGGCCAAGAACCCCGCGATTCCCAATCGGCGGGTCACGTCCTCGATGTAAGGATTCAACCCGCGATTCTCGTGGATCACCACCACGGCGGGCAACTTGCCTGAGGCGGTAGCGGGCCGGACCAAATACCCGCGCATCTTTCCGCCGCCCTTGGGCGAAGCGTAGTCGAGGTACTCCGTTTTCAGACGCGGATCGTCCTTGGCCACCTGCTGAGCCCAGGCGTAGTTGGGACTCAACGTCGACAATAACGCCTCCGCCGTCAGTCCTCCGACCGCAAACTTGGCGGCCCCCTCCAGAAAACCGCGACGATGGATTCGCCCGTGCGCATAGTCATCGTAAAGGTCGAGCAATTCCTGATCGAACTCCGATGCTTGCTTTCGTTGCATGACGGTCTCCAGGTCATCTGTTAGTCAAGCGAATTCCGCGTCCATTACCGGCGGGATTCCATAACTTTGTAGTGGGACCTGGGGCGCCCGGCAACCGTTGACGCGAGGTTCCTGGCGAGGTAACTTCAACTGGTTCGAAAGAATGAAAGGGCCACCATGTACCGTATGTTGTCGCTCAGCGGTTGTCTGCTGCCTGCCTTGTTCGGTTGTCTGCTCGTTCGAGCCCAAGAGAAGATCGCGTATCCGACTCTGCCCGAGGCGGTTTGCCAGGACGGGGTGCCGCGGGGGCAATTGATCGACGACGTGTACCGGGACGGCCGGATCTTTCAAACAGCTCCGGTGACTACGGTTACGCTGCGACCGCCGAACGGCACGCCGCTCAGGGACGTGCCGGTGACGTTTGGCCAGGTATTCCGGAAGGGCGATATCAAGCAGGGTGTACTTGCGAGCGCCGCCCAAGCGTCGGTCCAGGCGGATGTCAAACGCAGGTATGACGATGGCTCGATTCGCTTCGCGGTCATTTCCCTGTGGGTGCCGGAACTGGATGGCGAAATGCCGGTGGCACTGAGCGACGGGGTTCGGCGGCAAACGGCCACTCGGCCGCCGGTGCAAGCGGCCGACCTGCTCCAGACGGACTTCGATGCTACCGTGACGCTCACGTTTCCCGATGGCGAGGAACGATCGGCTAGTGCCCGCCAGTTGCTGAAGGCCGCCGGGCCCGATGCCACGACCTGGCTGGCCGGGCCGGTGGCCACCGAGTGGCTGCTGGACGGAACGCTCAGCGGTACGGACGGGCGGCTTGACCCTGACCTGCGCGTACAGTTCCATGTGCGAGCTTATGCCGGCTGCAAAGCGATCCGCGTGTCGGTCGTGGTCGAGAACTGCCTGGACACCTGGGCGGGTAACATCGGCTATGACGTAGCCGTCCGAATTGGGAAGCGGGGACAATTGGTCTATGAAAAGAAGGACGTCGACCACCGCCGGCTGAGCCGTTGGCGCAAGGATTTCTGGTGGCCGGCCGCACCCGCGCAGGCCGATGTGGCCCACGACTTGGCGTACCTGAGCGCCAGCGGGGCGCTGCCCCACTACGACCGATCCATCGTCATCCCGGAAAGGACCCTGGCCGGCATGGCCGAGCAATGGGCCGAGAGCGGTGAGACCGACATCTTGGGCTCTGGCTCGCTGACCAAGTACATGCCGACGACCGGCGGCCGTCCAGAGATCGGCCCATATCCCAACTGGGCGGTGCAGTACCTGCTGAGCAGCGACGCGCGGGTCAAGGCGATCATGCTGGGTAACGGCGATCTGGCCGGCTCGTGGCCGATCCATGTCCGCAGCGCCCGGACCGGCCGTATCCTGACGCTGGACGAGCGGCCGAAGTTCTGGCTCAACGGTTACCGAGACAATGACCGGGAACGTCCCTTGTGGCAGGCGGATCGCAAACCGCCGCCGCCGGAACGAACGGCCGATGGCAAACAGCATCCCTATTACCTGACTCCGGACGTGGCCCACATGGGCTCGTATGCCTACGTGCCGTACCTGGTTACCGGCGATTTCTATTACGTGGAAGAGGCCTATTTTTGGGGCAACTACACGCTGCTGGCTCAGTGGCCGGTACCGCGCCAAGACGGACGAGGCATCATGGCGGACCAGATCCGCGGCAATGCCTGGGGGTTGCGGAACATCGCCGACGCGGGTTTCATCGCGCCCGATGGCGAACCCGAGGCCAAGTACTTTGCGGAGAAGATCCACAACAACCTGGCCGAGTTGACGGCCAAGATGATCGGCCCGCCGGAATACAACCGGATGGGCTTTTGGGGACTTCGCACGGTGGACGACGCTCGCATTCAAAATGCCGCCAATCCGCGATGGATGATTACGGCGCCCTGGGAGCACGATTTTCTGATGTGGAGCTTGCACCATTTGACGGAACTGGGCTACACCGACGCGGCTAAGCCACGAGATTTTGAATTCCGGTGGCGGGTTGGTGTGTTCACGCACCCCGGCGAGTACAATCCGCTGCTGGGCGCACCATATCGGATGGCCGTCGGCCAGAGGGGGCCGGACAACCAGGTGATCTTCTACGAGGACTGGAAGAAACTGGGCGAAGAGAACGCGAAGCTGACAAAGATCCCTGCTTCGGAGAAACCACGCTTGGCCTACGACTACTCCGCGTATCTGGCTCTGATCTGCGGTGTGGACGCCGAGTTCCCGCAAGCCGCCGAGGCGGTCCAGACGCTGTTGAACATCACGGGCGGCTTCCACGGAATGCTGGCCGATCCCGCGTGGCGGATCGTGCCTCGGAAAACGCTGACCGACGCCCGACGGTAGCACTCTATTATTCCCGGGTAAAGAACGAACGCGTCACCGTCGGGAGAATTCAATGACCGAACGCACATTGGCGATCGACGGAGTTAAAGTGCCGCGGTTCCTTTACGGAACCGCCTGGAAGGAAGACCAGACGCAGCATCTTGTCGAGCTGGCGTTGGAGTCTGGGTTTCGAGGCTTCGACACCGCCAATCAGCGGCGCCATTACGACGAGGCGGCGGTGGGGCTCGCGATCGCGGCGTCGATCGCCAATGGATTGGTAACCCGCGAAGACGTCTTCCTGCAAACCAAGTTCACGTTCCGGCGCGGCCAGGACCATCGTCTGCCCTACGATCCCGGAGCCCCAGTCCCCATCCAGGTCGAGCAGTCGTTCGCCAGTTCGCTCGGGCACCTGGGTGTCGAGCGGGTCGACTCGTACTTGCTGCACGGGCCGACAAGTTCGGCGGGGCTGACCCCTGACGATTGGGCCGCATGGCGGGCGATGGAAGCCATTCACGACAGCGGCCTGGCACGGATGCTGGGTGTCAGCAACTTCAATCTCGAACAACTCCAGCGATTGTGGCAGGAAGCCCGCATTCGTCCCCGCTTTGTCCAGAACCGGTGCTATGCCGTACGGGGTTGGGATCGTCCCGTCCGCGAGTTTTGCCAAGCCAACGGCGTGGTCTACCAGGGATTCTCGCTGCTGACCGCTAATCGCCAGACGCTGGCCGCGACGGAATTGGCCCAGATCGCGGCGAGGCACGGTCGGACGATCCCGCAGATTATCTTTCGATTCGCCATCGAGGTCGGCATGATTCCGTTGACCGGGACCAGCGACGGCGACCACATGCGGGCCGATCTGGATGTCTTCGACTTTCGTTTGGAGGCAGCAGAAGTTGCGACAATCGAGGGGTTGGGCGAGGGGTGAGGACGGCTCGCTCTGGCGATTTCCAGTGACCAAATCACTGGAATCCATGCACCTTGCCGCACGCCCCTTTGGCGAGGGCGTTGTTTCGTGGGCTTTTTGACACTCGCCCACTCGTCGAGTCACATCGTCTCCGCATACAATCTGCCATCTCCGCAATTGCCCCTTCAGAATCTGGGAGGCTCAACCATGATTCGTCACGCGCACCTCGTCGCCGGCCTGGCGTGGCTGGCGCTGGTCACGGCGTCGCTCGCGCAGCCGCCGGCACCGACGTTGGAGCCGCTGGTGAGAACGGTCGACCTGAACATCGGCCAATCGCAAGCAGTCACCCTTTGCGACGGCAAACGCGTCACCGTCAAGCTGCTGGAACTGCAGGAGCAACGCGATCCGCTGCGTGACGCCGTGCGCGAAGCCCGGGTGCTCGTGGATGTCGCGGGCCAACAGGTCTGGCTCACGTCCGCCAACTACCACTTGCCGCGCACCGTGGCGGGCGTGCAAATCGATTGCCCGATCACCAAGGGCTACCTGAGCAACAGCAGTTCGGAGCCGTGGGGCTTGGCGGCCGACGCGCGGCTGCGGCTCTGGCCGGCGGGTTCGCCGCTGATGAATCCCGGCACGTTCGTGTACCCGGCCAGGCAGCGTTGGTTTGCCAGTGCCACGCAGATGGCCAATGAACCTTGCTACGTGGATGCCGGCGAGCGTCCGCAGAATCGCAAGATCTACTACCACTATGGCCTGGACTTCGGGGGCGCCGAGGGCCTGATCGAGGTCGTGGCCGCCACCGACGGGCTAGTCGTTTCCGCGCGCACGGAGAGACTGCCCGGTTACGAGGGCACGCCCGTCGCGCCTCGTTACGATGTGATCTACGTGTTGGATGCCCGCGGCTGGTACTACCGATACAGCCACCTGTCCGTAATCGAGGAGGCCGTCCGTCCGGGCGTGACGGTGCGCGCCGGACAACGCTTGGGGTTGCTGGGCAAGGAGGGCGGCAGCGGCGGTTGGTCGCATCTGCACTTCGACATCACGTGTCGGCAACCTTCCGGCGACTGGGGCAGCCAAGAAGCCTACGCGTTTGCCTGGGAGGCGTACCGGCAGCAGTATGCCCCGCAGGTCGTGGCCGTGGCCCGGCCGCATCGCGTCGCTTGGGCTGGCGACGAGGTGCCGCTCGACGCCAGTCGCTCCTGGAGCGCCGCGGGGCCGCTCGCCAACTACGAATGGACCTTCACCGACGGCACTCGTGTCCAGGGCGAACGCGTAGCCCGCGTCTACGACCGGCCTGGCTATTACAGCGAGATTCTGAAAGTCACCGACGCTGCCGGCCGCAGCGACTACGACTTTGCCATCGTGCATGTCCAAGACCGCCAGCACCCGGAGCGGTTCGCGCCGACGATCCACGTGGTCTACTCGCCAACGAAGGGACTGAAACCGGGCGATGAGGTCACGTTCAAGTCGCGCACCTTTGCGACCACCGATGGTCAGGAGCAATGGGACTTCGGCGACGGCAGTCCTCCGGCGGAGACGTGCTCCGACGGGAACGTGAAGCCGTTGGCCAAAGATGGCTATGCCGTGATCACCCATCGATTCGCCCAGCCCGGACACTACCTGGTTCGCGCCGAACGCACGGATCGCCACGGTCAACGCGCCGTCGGCTACGTCCACGTCCGCGTCGGGTTAACCGAGTAGGCCGCAAAAACCCGCGGGAGAACTCCATGAATTGACGGGGAATTGGATTTTCGTTTACGGGAATCGGCCTGACCGGGGAAATCTGGTGAATCAAGGTGCTCAGAAGCGGGAGGCGGATTACAGCGGTTCCGTGAGGGTTCCACCCAGGGCGCCACGGCTCGCAGTACGGCCGCCCTCGAGCCGGGCAGGTCGCCGTCGCGGGTCTGCCGCGCAGCCAGCACGGGGGCCCGATATGTGCAGGGGATCGTGGGCCGACGGTCCCGAAAACGGCCCTTTTGCGGCGTGTGTCACCTCGTCCATGCGTTGGTTGGGAACAAGCGTCGATCTAAACATCCCCCCTCGCGTCAATCACACGCAAGCCAGATCGTGATTGTCATCGTTTTGACAGCACGCCGCGGGGACTCCAACGGACCTCGCGAATCCGATTCGCGACACACCGCAACCTGCTTGGGTCTGTCAGACCTGTGCGCGCAAGGGCCTGGATGGAAACAGCTTGGGTGTGCGCCACCTTGAGCAGTTGCGATTCAGCAGAACCGCTTCGGATCAGGAAGCCGGATCGCGTCATCAGTCGGATGACAGTCCGACCTCGTCGTGCCCACACCTTGCGCATCGAGGTCGACGCGGCCAACGCACGTTCCTTCTTGCTCATTTGACTTGTCGTCAACCCCGCCTCCCCCACCTGGAAAGAATGGCCGAGATAGCCGACAATCCGATAATTCCCTCCGCCGCACTACGAGAGCGGAGTCGGAGTAAACACGTTCTTTGACTGGATTTCTTGTGCAGAGCCACGCAAGGCACTGAACCTATGGCGGCATTTCAGATTCCACGCGACCGTGACGCCTACTTCGTTATTCGTGGATTTCGTTATCAGATCGACTTGAGCATTCTTCGGTGGCTAAAGCTCGCAGAGAACGAACACCTGGAACTTGAATGCGGCGAAGATATCGACATTGTATCGACCGCATTGGCAAATCCTTCTCGGGAGATTGCGAGGCAGCTTCAGCAGGTAAAACGCATCGACAAGGGCATCACGCTCCGGTCGGAATCCGTCAAAGTTGCTCTCGCCAACGCCGTCGATCATTTATCGAAGAGCCCTGAATTCCCGCTGACTATTCGATTCTGCACAAATGCCCCCGCTTCAGTTGAGCGCCCATCACCGTTTGCGGACAGAATGCCAGCAATTCTCGTTTGGGAAGGACTACGTCAACGATCCTATTCAGAAGCTCAAATCCCTCAATTGCTGGAAGGAATACAGAAGCTACTGAAGGCTGGCAGCAGGCCCCCTGATTTCGACGAGGAAGTATGGACGGCTTTCAAACGTTTCTTGTTCCAATCAGATGAAACAAAGTTGCTTTGGCTCGTAGATCGCGTTGAGTGGAGCACAGCAACACCAGACGTTGAGCCACTGCAAACAATCATCAGAGCATCCCTCGTTGGATCAGGTTTTAGTCCTCACAGACAACACGCGAGTGAGCTTCATGCTCGTCTGTTCCTGCACGTGATGAGCATTCTTTCGCAGTCAGATCGGAAGATCTTACGCTCAGGTGATCTGCTGGAACTTGCGAAACTCCCGACGTTACAACAGCAGGAGCAGGCATTACTCAACTTTGTATCAACGGAAGTGTTTCGCCTAGAAGCTCGCGTGGATGCCCTTGAATCCAGCGTCGAACAGAACGCCGCAGCATTAACGGCAATTCAAGTCGAAATCAACAGACGCGCAAGTGCTGAAGGCGTCGCGGCGGAACTCACGCAACGTCTTCCCGAACTCTCCCTAGATCCCCCGCCGTTGGTGAACTTGCTTTGCGCACGACAAATAACTGTGAAAAGTCTGGTCGATGGCGCATTGCGACGAACCTGGACGGCGATTCACGGCAGCATTGGCACCGGGAAGACGCAGCTCGCGCTGCTCGCCGCGAAGTTGCTGGGTGGTTCCACGGTGTATTTTTCGCTTCGCGATCTGGATTCAACGCAATCAGTGATGCGATTGCTGGCCGGTATTTCCCGTTTGTCAAACTCCAAGAACCTGTTGTTAACACCCAGCCAGTTGGGAACTGCGATTGGCGGACTGCCTCCCGGCTCGCAACTTCTCGTTGACGACTTGCCACGCCCAGACGGCCAAGACCAATTGAGTCAGTTGTTGATGAGTCTTGCGAGAATCTGCTCACAAAGGGACATCCTGCTGATTTCAACAAGCCACTATCCGCTACCTGCGGCGATATACGAACGAATGAACCCGGACACGGTCGAAAGCGTGCCCGTCCCGCCCTGCAACGCCGCGGAAGCTCGAGAGTTGTTTGAAATCCACGGAGCACCAAAAGCCTTTCTCGACCCCCGTATAGTTGACACGATCAACGCCTTCACACAAGGCCATCCCACTTTGTTGGTTGCGTACGCTCGCAGCCTTGCTACCAGCGAGTGGAAGCTCGATCGCCAGGAACTGAAGCGACTCTCTTGCCGGGAACACACAGAGACTGCCGTGGATAATGCTGTCCATCGTCTGCTTTCAACCGTCAAGGATGCCGAAGCGAGAGAAGTCCTTTGCCGTTTGTCTCTGGTGTTGGGAGAGTTTGGCAGTCAAGAAGTCCAGGTCGCGGCTTCCGTCGCCCCGCCAGTCACACACCCTCGAGAGTGCCTCGCTAGGTTGACGGGATTATGGATCGAGGAAAGGGCGGATCGACAAATGGCGGTTTCGCCGCTCGTCAAGCCATTGGGTTCAACCGAGCTGACCGGTCCGGTGCGAAAGGAAGTGTATAGATCACTTGCCAACTTGATTGTTTCTGGACGCACCATATCCATCTTCGACGTTGGTAAGGCTGCCTTTTACTTGGAGGAAAGCGGCGATTACAACCGGCTCGGTCTCTTTCTCGCGATGGCTCTGATCTCCGCCCGCGAACTTCCGAGTCATCATTTAGAATTGTTGTACTTTGCAGCGCGAGTCGAAGGCCAGTTACCTCAGGACATGGATTTAGGCATTAGGATCCTGCTTCGTGGACAACAAATCCAGCTCGTTGACCGCCTGGGACGTCCTCTTGATAGGTTGATCGCCGACCTAGATGACCTGATGTCCAACGCCCGACAGGAGCACGAGTGGGCGGTTTTCCTTTCCGCCTTAACAACTTCATGGATCGTGGGCAAGACATCTTTCGATACCGCGCTTCGCTTCTGTCGGCGGGCTATCGAACTACAGGCAAGGGTAGCAAGACTGCTCAATAGGATTCCGGTGAAAGGTGACGGGCAAAGCGAGTCAATTGCACGAATTCCCCTGGCGGAATACATTTGGTTGAGTGCATTAGGCGTGTCCGACGCCAACGATCTGCTTACCTGGATTCGGTTTCTGGATCACTTCCCGGATGAATTCCTCACGGACGTCTTTAGTTGTGATAGTGCCGAAATGGGATCGATCGTCCTTGTCGATCGACCCTGGCTAACTGAGCATGCCAAGCCGTTGGAGGAGCGTGATTGGGGGCCAATAACGGTAGCTTTGGAGCAGGTCGCCACGTTTGCAGAGTGCCGCTCAATTGAACGCCTTTGGGCTGGAGCTGTGCGGGCACTGATTGCAATCAACGGGGAGTACCTTGACGACCTGGAAAGCGCAACACGTATCGCGACTGCGGCTTTGCAGCATCCACTTGTCAGCGACGAGTCACGATTCCTCATCAACGACATCATTGGTCGACAATTCGTCTACAAGAAGCGCTTTCGAGAGGCTCAGCATTGGCTCAACGTGGCTCTGAAAGTCAAAACAGACCATTTCCCGAGCATACGCTTTCGCACTCTGCTCGAAACAAGCAGAGCGGTTGGAGACGACTATCCTCAACTAGCGGTCAATTATTGCACGATGGCCGTCGAACTCGCGCGGTCAAATCCAATTCACATTGCGGCATTGGAAATGCCCGCAGCACTCGCCGAGTTGGGGCTGGCTGAATGGCTCTCTTCTGGCAATCTAGGGTCCGTCTTCGTGTCATTCAATGAGGCCGCAAGAACCCTGCTTCAATGTAAGGACGGTTCGGACCTTTGGAAGCAGCGCTATGCTGCATTCGCACACGTCGCAGCATATTTTGGGAGCTTAGCGGCTGTAGGCGCCCCGCCACCACATACATCTGACGGAGAGGAATACGCGTCACCCAGCCGTGGAAATTTCATGTCACCAAACGCGAAATTGTCCGAGTACTACGACGAAAAGAACTATGAATTACTCGGCGAGGCGTTGTTCTGTCCGGTGATGGCTATGTTCGCTGAGGCCGTTGGCCAGTCTGAAGAATGTGCCGAATGGGCACTCCGTGGAATGGACGAAGCACGCAATGCACGCTCACCGGGTTCAATCTCCCTTCTCGGCCAGTATGTATTTCCGGTACTTCTTAACCAGGGACGTATCCGAGAAGCGATCGATGCTACCTTCGAGTCATGCACTGCAATGGTAGCCGCAAAGATCTCTCGCCAGTCGGCGGATTCAGACGCAATAACAGGTGTGAACATCAGCGAAGTGCTTGGTTCGATGCCGAACGACAATTGGGTTTTGGCCGAAGTGTGGACGGCGGATCGAGGGGTAATTCCTGCTGTAATGCAGATTTGGCGCGTTGCCCTGGCGGACTCGAATGAAGCGAATCGGTTGGCAAAAGAACTGATTTCCACCTGCGAGCAGATCGCCGAATACGCTTCAAATCCAGGACTATGGAACGAACTTGGTGTTATGGTAGCGTCCATCCTTGTCGATCCAAAAAGTGCTGCCGAGCTGCACGAAATCTCAAACGAAGCAGCAAACGAGGGTGAATCCACGTTGCACAGACTTGGATACCTTGGCTGCACGCTCGTTCCTGGCGCGCCAATTGAACGGGCCGCTGTCTACCACGCAGTAATTTTTGAAAACCTGCATTCAACAGTGGGTGAACGTTCGCCAACTTATTCGAAGATTGCCATACCTTTTCTCACAGAATTCTGGCACCAGAGATTCGCACAACAGCGGTTTCGTTTTTCGGCACCGCACATTGTCGAGCGGGCCCTTTCCGACGCTGCAGACGCGTCTATCGATTCACGCGCACAAATGGTCTTGAAAGCGGCTCTCGATGGTTTTCGAACACGACTTCCGAGCAGATTATCCGTAGTAAGTGAGTGGCTAACCCGATCCTGAGCTATCCGCTTCCGTCAGTTGCGTTAGGGTGAATGTTACGAAGAACATTCACCCTTTCCAACACAGTTGTCCCGCTTCGGTCCGACACTTGGTGCTCGAGTCATCTTGAGTCGCGAGGTTGCTGGATTTTGCTTCGGGGCGCCATCAGTCTGACTACGCTAGCCGCATTAGCGTCCAACTCCTCGTGCTCGAGGTCGCGCCCACCCAGCGAACAAGCCGCGATTGGCCAACTGCCCCAGGTCACATCCACCCGAGTAACTTCGATCGGGAGCAGCCGACCCCTCGCGTCGTCATTTTGACGGCAACACGCATGGGACCTACTCGCGGTTGCCCGTGCGTGAGTGCGCGCGTCGGCTCGACGCAGCGACATTCCGTGGACGCGCCGAACGCGGTCGCTGGTCCCTGCAGTTCCATTCCTGGCACTTTCCTCGGCTGATTCCCCGCGCTCGCGATTCACCGACACATCGGTCCCAGAAAGCCGTGGTACGACTCAACGTGGCGGGATGTCCGTGGGCGCCTGCATGGGCAGGCGATCGTCGTCGCCCTCGAGCCGGGCCGCCTGGTCGATCACGGGATCGCTGAGGTTGCCCGACTGTTACAACTCGGTGAACTTGGCCAGTCGCTCATCGACCTGCTTGTCGAGCGCGACGGCCTGCTTGATTCCGTCGAGCTTGGCGCCCAGATCGGCAACCGTCCGGTCGAGTTGCTGGATCGTGCTTTCGACCGATTCCCGTGTCGAGACCGGTTGCCGGTGACGGCGCCGGCGTCCATTTCGGCTCCGTCCACAGGATTCTAAGCCGATTGCCGACCGCTCTCGGAGGGAGTAGATTACTTCCGTTGGACGCCGTGCGGTTTCGCGAGCTTCAGGGGTGACATCGGCCTGTGGCGCGTCCGTGGCGTCCCGACGCACCGCAGCCCGCAGAAGAAGGTGGACGAGATCGCGGTGCTGGATGCCCAGAGGGCAGAGGTGCTGGCGAGGATTCGGGGATTGCTATGAAGCGCAAAACCGGACGCAGTCCGCAGATCGTCGAACGCGACAACGAGGCGGCTCTGTACGAACGCATTCGGGAACTGGTCGTCAACGCCCGCCGGACGGTGGCCCGCGGCATCGACCTGGTGCAGGTGCATACCAACTTTGAAATCGGACGACACGTTGTGGCCCACGAACAGCAAGGGAAAACCAGGGCCAAGTACGGCAAGGAGGTGCTCAAGCGGCTGGCCGAGAAGCTGACGGCGGAGTTCTGCCGCGGCTTCTCCAAAAGCAACCTGGAGTACATGCGCCGGTTCTTTCTCGCTTATCAGGAGCGGATGCCGATTGCCCAATCAGAGACTGGGCAATCATTGACCATCGTGCGGAATGAGGCCGAAATTGCCCAGTCGCAAACTGGGCAATTGGCCGCTAAGACCTCCCAGGCGCGGCCCTTCCGCTTGAGTTGGACCCATTACGTCTTTCTGTTGGGTATCAAGAATCCGGACGAGCGCAGTTTCTACGAAATCGAATCCGCCGACCAGAACTGGAACCTGCGCGAACTGCGGCGCCAGTTCGACAGCGGCCTGTACGAATGGCGGGTTCGAGGCCCGGTTGGAGTTTCTGGCCGAATCTCTCCGGGCGGAGCGGCAACCTGAACGCAACCAGACAGGGAACCAACCATGAACAAGCGAATGATGCTCAGTTTGACCGCAACCGGCTGGTGTGTGCTCGCGTTTGCCTCGGCGGTGCAAGGGGCGACTCGCACTGCTGCGAGCCTGTCCCAAGCCCATGTCCAAGAGGCGGTGGACGCAGCGGGAGACGGCGATACCGTGCTGCTGCCAGCCGGGACCGCTACCTGGTCGGCCAGCGTCGTGGTCGCCGGCAAGTTCATCACGATCCAAGGCGCCGGAAGCGATAGGACCACGATCGTCGGCGGAGATTACTTGCCCAGCACGACACATCCAACCCATCGTGTTTTCGAGATCACTGCCAAGGCGGGCGGATTGACGCGACTCACGAGCCTGACGATCGATGGGGGAACGGGAGCGAAGGACAGCTACAACAAGGGCATGATTGCCGTAGCAGGCCCTTCGACCACGTGGCGCGTCGATCATCTCCGTGTCCGCGCCACGCGGACCTGCGCCATGCACGTCTCGGCGTCGGGCGGAGTGATCGACCGCAATACGTTCGTGCTCGTGGGCTGGATTTTTGGGATTTATGGCTTCAACGGCGGAGGCCCCTACGGGGACGACGCCTGGGCCGAGCCAACGGACCTTGGCACCGCCAACAGCGCCTTCTTCATCGAGGACAACGTATTCGAGGCCACCGAGCGGTCGTTCGCGCTCGATGGCTGGAAAGGCCAACGCGTCGTCGTCCGGCACAACACCTTCAAGAACGCCCTGATCGGGAATCACGGGACCGAGTCGAGCGGGCGATTGCGCGGTGCACGCAGTTTCGAGATTTACGAAAATCTCATCCGCTACACAGGGCCGAGTTGGCCTGACGCCATCGGTTTTCGGTCCGGTACGGGAGTCGTGTTCAACAACCGCATTGAAGGGAACTTCAAGGAGGCCATGCGAGTCGAGAACTACCGCGATTGGCGCTCGTTCTCGCCGTGGGGGATCGCCACGGGAGAAAGCCCGTTCGACAAGAACGACGTGGACGAGCGCGGAACGCCGGTCGTCTACGAGACCGGCACGCACATCGGCCCTCAGGGAACGCCGATGCTGGTCTGTGCCGGCAAGACGTGGAGCAGCGATCAATGGAAGGGGTATTCCGTATTCAATACCACAACGGGCAAGAGCAGCGTCATCATCTCCAACACCCAGGACACCCTTGCGGCGCGCATCGACAGCAGCTACGGTGGGGTTAACCTTGTCTGGAATACAGGAGATGGATTCAAGATCGAACGGTGCCTGGTTGCCTTGGACCAGATGGGACGAGGCAAGGGGAGGCTGATCTCCGGCGATGTGCCCTCCCCGGCTGCATGGCCGGAACAGGAGCCAGACCCCACCTACGTATGGAACAACACACTGAACGGGCGCGTCGGGGGGCTAGTCAGTGGCTCCCCGCACGTCAAGGAGGGCGTCGACTTCGTTAACGGGATTCCCAAACCAGGCTACCGCCCGTATGCTTATCCCCATCCGCTGGCCAGCCAGTAGCCGACGGAGTCGCAAGTACAGCGAGGCACGAGCGGATCGTCCGACGAACACCAGGGTGCGAGATGTGGAAGCTTGTAGCGATAACGCTTGGAATCATGACGGTCATTGTTTCGTGCCATCCATCGACGGCAGGGGAGACGGTCACCATCGGCGGCGTCGAGATTCCGGTCGACTGTGCTCTGGCTCGGCATGAACATCCCCGGCTGCTGTTCACCAAGGCGGACTTGCCGCGGCTCCGCCAGCGGCTGAAGCATCCGCGGATCGCCGCCGAGCTAGAACACGCAAAACAGCTTGCCGCGGACCACAAGGCCGGCGCAATTCTCTTGGGCGTCCTGTTCTACCTGACGGGCGAGCGAGGCTATATCGACCAGGCCAAGGCCAAGCTCCAGTCCTCCTGGGAGCAGACTTATCCATTGGCTGCCGATCTGGTCATGGGCGCCCTGCCGCCCGCCGAGCAGCAGGCAGAGGCAGATCGTATGGTCGCCATCATCCAGAAGGAACGTTGGCGACCACACGTCGTGCTGGCTCTGGCGGCCTGGGGGCACGGCTACGACACGCTGCTTGATGACGATTTGAAGAGCCGGTACCAGTCCGATCTGGTCGAGGGTCTCGCCTATAACAACCTCTGGTCGCGCGGCCGCGGCGGCAGTTCCATGTCGCACGGCTACTACGGCGAGCACTTCTACAGCGAGTGGTTCACGATGGCCGTCGCCTGGACCAATGCCACGACCCAGGACCTAATCAGCCAGTGCGACTTTGCCGCCCATACTCCGGAGTACTACCTGTTCCACTACCGGCCGTGGACAGGCCAGCCTCAGGTCGTGCACGTCGGTGTCAATGCGATGTGCGGCCATTGGGAGGCGGTCACGCCGGCGAAGTTCGAGGGCGACAGCCTGGCGGTGCTGGCGGCGGCCCGCTTTCACGACGGCGTCGGCCAGTGGTGGGTAGATCAGGTGATTTCGCAGATTTCCATGGGCTGGGGCACCAGCGCCGTGGGGCAAGGCGGTGTATGGGGAAAGCTGCTGTGGTACAATCCCGACCTGCCCCCGGTCGAGCCGCAGATGCTACCGCCGGCGAGGCTCTTTCCCGAAAATGGCCATGCCGTAATGCGCTCCGATTGGACGGCCGATGCCACTTACGCACTGTTCCGTTGCGGGCGATACGGCGAGATCGACGGTGCTTGGGGCCGCAACAACGCGGACAACTTGCACTTCATCATTAACAAGCGGGGAATCTTGGCCGCGGATACGGGGGCCGTGCATTCGCTGAACAACAAGGCCCTGGCGTTTGCCGGCTCCCAGGTGCATTCAGACAGCTTGCCGCACGTCACGGAATATGCCCGCCAGACCATCGCCCACAACGCCATCACAGTGGGCAGCGAGCCGCTGGAGTTGAAGGGTTGGGACGGACGCACTCTGGCCACCGTGCGGACCGGCGGCCAGTCGCCGATCCAGGATAAAACCTGGTGGAAGTCGTGGGGATTGCCGGAGCCCAAGCCAGGCGACCGGCCCTTTCAAGAAGGCCAGATCGTCGCCTACGAAACGTCGCCCTGGTTCGACTATGCGGCCGGCGATGCTACGCACTCGTATCCGCCCACGCGGGTCCAATCGATCACCCGGCAGTTCGTTTACCTTCGGCCGGACACGTTCGTGATCTTCGACCGCGTGGCCGCCGCCGCAGACAACCTGGAAACCAGGTGGCTCCTGCATTCGCTCTACCAGCCGCAGTTCGACGGCCAGACCACGTCCGATGCAAGTCTGCCGGCAGCGCGGCAACTGAGCCTGGCCGCGGACGGGCGCTCTACCATCCCGAATCCGCAACCGGGCGGGCGTTTCCTGCATCACGGCGGCAGCCTGCTCACATTGGACGATCAGGGGCCGGACATGAGCGGCCGATTATTGGTCAAAGTGCTGCTGCCCGCCGATGACGCCCGCGTCCTCCGCACGGTCGGTGGTCCATGGCACGAGTTCGAGGTCGAGGGCATCAACTACGGCCCTACCTCAGCCACTTACAGCGAGAACCGCCGCGAACGGCAGACGCACGATCGAGAAAATAGCATCGGACTGGAAGGGTGGCGAATCGAGTTATCGCCGCAAGGGCGACCCGCAACGACGGAGTTTCTGGTGGTGCTTCACGCCACGGACCAAGGAACATCCCGGATGCCGCCTACGGAACGCATCGAACGATCCGAACAGCCCGGTGTCCAGGTGACCGTCGGACAGACGGTATATGAGGTCACCTTCGCTCGGTCAGGACCGATCGGCGGCCACATTCGCATTGCCCGATCTGGACAAGTCGCTCTGGATCGAGACTTGACAGCCGCCGTCGAAAACAATTACCGGCAATGGTCCGCCGATCCTCGATACAAGACATGGATGACCCGGCGCGAGTATGAGAACTTCATCGGCCGGGAGGAAGTGCGCGCGTTTGCCCCGGAAAAGCCCTCATTTTGAAGCGGAGGGAAACTGGCAAAATGTGTCTTCATCGCACGGGCCGGTACTCGGCCAGGCTGACGGGCACGCTCGTGCTCCTGACATGCGCCTCGGTCGCACCGCGAATGCTCGCTGCCGCTACCTTCCATGTCAACCCGGCCGTCGAGTCCGCCGCCGATGCCAATCCCGGAACCGAAGCGGCCCCTTGGAAGACCGTCTCCCGTGCGGCGTCGGCTCAGGAACTGCGGCCCGGCGATACGGTCGTGATCCACTCGGGCGTGTACCGCGAGCACGTGGAAATCAAAGTGTCAGGCCAACCGGAGCTGCCAATCACATTCACTGCCGCACCGGGTGCCCGTGTCGTTCTGAAGGGCTCGGAATTGGTACGCGGACGATGGGAAAAGTTGGCGGAGCAGGCCGATCGCAAGGAACCTTACCCAAACGCCTTTACCGGCGTGTGGCGGATCGTGCTGGGCGACGAATTCTTCACGGATGCGAGGTTCCAAGGCGGATACCAGGACAAGACCCGACGTTGGGTCTCGCAGGTGTTCCTCAACGACAACAAGCCGCTGCAACGGATCGGCCCTGATCCGATCTACAAGAACGACGAGTACCTGAAGTTGGCCACTGTCGGCCGCGGGCTGGACGACATGATCGAGGATTCGTTCTTCTTCGATCCGTCCGATCAGAGCCTGTACATCAAGATCGCTGGCGAGCCGGCTTGGTTTTCGATCGAAATGGGCGTGCGTGGCTTCGTGCTCACTGCGGAAAAGGTCCACGACGTCGTGATCCGCGGTCTGGAACTTCGCCACAACCGTCAGCCGGGTGGCCAATGGGCGATGGTATCCGTGGGTCAATGTGAACGCGTGGTCGTCGAGGACTGCCGCATCTACGGCAGCGATTTCTGCGGCCTGGGATTAGGACGCTCGCGGGAGTGCATCGTCCGCCGTTGTGACCTGTCCTACAACGGCAATACCGGGCTTGGCATGGGCGAGTGCCGGGACTGCACGATCGAGGACTGTACGCTGATGTTCAACAACTATCGCCGGTTTCATTCCGGCTGGCATGCGGGTGGCATGAAGTGCATTCCGGGCAACGCACGCTGCACGATCCGCAGTTGCGAGGCGGCCTACAACATCGCCTCGGATGGCATCTGGTTCGACTATGACAACGCCGATATCCGCATCCTGGGCAACATCAGCCACCACAACGACGGCGCTGGGATCTTCTACGAGATCAACAAGGACGGCGGTATTATTGCCGACAACCTGGTGTATGCGAACCGCAGTCGGGGGATCTACATCTCGGGTTCGCAGAACACCTGGATCGTCCACAATACGGTAGCCGGAAACGATGGCGGCATCGTCTGCATGCCGCGCGGCGACGACTGGCCGCTGGAGAACGTCCGTGTCTTCAACAACCTGCTGATTCGCAACTATGTCGCGGCCGATACCGTGCCCCGCGGCTGTGACTTGACGATCTTCATGGGTTGTCCCGAATACGGTCCCTACCAGCGCACGGTGACCTCGAACCATGCCGACTACAACGTCTACGCGAACACCGGCTGGACGCCGACGTTGCGACACAGTTGGAACCCGGATAACACTTTGGCCCAGTGGCAGCAGCGGTTCCAGGAGGATCTGCACTCTACGCTCCTGCCCGTCGCGTTTGAGCTGACCGGGACGAGATTCGTGATCAAGAACGGCCAAGGGCTGAACAGCCTTGCGCCGTTACCGGACGAGGTCCGAGCCGTGCTTCCTGCTGCTTCCCAGGTCGGTTGCCAACGCACCGAGTGGCCGCCGAGCGGGAAGTAGCGAGTGCTGCGGAGCGTTGGCGGATGTTGCTTCCTGGTTCGTGCTTGACAGGACTGAGTGTCTTATGCGGAAAAATTGCGGATTGCTGGTCGTTTTGGTGATCGCTACGGTCTGCCTCTTCCGTGAATCGCTCATGGCGGCAGACACGAGCCTTCCGGAATCCATCGCCGGGACGTGGGTTCTTCAGCAGGCTGCCAGTCCGGAGGTACTGCATCGTGAACTACGCAGGAGTCTTGCCAAGGCGCTCGAGACTCCGAAGATCCGTGGTTTCTGCCTCCGGTTCCCCTGGAAGGCGGCCGACGAAGATTTCTCGCTGATCGAAGCAGGGCTCGAGATCGCTCGCGATCATGGCGTGGCCTATTCCATCCGGTTTATGGCCGGACGACACACGCCTGACCGAGTGTTTGGCAAAGGATGTCGGTTTTACCTTGGAGGCCGCGGCGGGAACGAAAAAGTCCCCGTGCCGTTTTTGGTGGACGGTTCGCCCAACGCCGTGTTTGAAGCCGAGTATGAGGCGTACGTCAACCGCTTGGCCGCATGGTGCCGCAGTCGAGAGGTAAAGCTCCTGCATCTGGCTTGGTACGGTCAGGATTGGGCCGAGTTGAACCACGGCAAAGAGGTTCGTTCTCAGGTGGGATACAGCTACGAGAACTGGCTGCGGGCGCATGAACGCCTCCTTGACATTGGTCTGAAACACGCCGGGAAGGACTTGGCGATCGAATTTCCGTTTTCGGGTTACGGACCGTTGACCGACGCGGCTGGCTCGCTGGCCGATCATGTGGTCGGAAAGATCGGTGAACGCAACCCGCTTTTCTTCTGCCAAGCCAATGGCTGGGGACCGAACGGCGATTGGGGCGCGCCGAGCCCGCAGGTCGAGGCGGCCTTTGATCGGGTCTGGCAAAAGCCGATCTGCCGGGGCCAGCAAGCAATCCAGCCCGGCGATTATGCGTGGCCTGAGCTGTTTCGAAAGCTCTACGAAAACCGGGCCACATACTGCGAGGTTTACGCGCCCAGCTTCACGTTGAAACGCAGCACCGAGCTGGCCGCCGAAATTCGGAAGTTCGACGAACACATCCGCACCGGCGGACCGCTGCTGCCGGAGCGACCGCGTTGACCATTTTGGGATGAAGTCGCTGTTGCGTTGTTGCACACGGGCAGATTTCCCCAGCGGTATGCCTATGAACACAGACGATCAGGCCCAAACAGGATTGAAACCTCACCCCAGGCTGGCGCTGGCGGCATCCGTGCTGTCTTGGGCAACGCTTACCGTATGCTACTGGCGGCAGCCAGATTGGCTTGCACCCGTGACGCTCGTGCCGGCCTGGTGTTGGCTGGTGCCCGCGCTGATCCTGACCAGATTGGGATTTCGTCGGAGGCAGAAACGTTGGTGCCTGGTCGTGCTGACGTTGTGGGCCGGATTTGCCGTGCTGTTTGTTGAGGAAGCCCGATCTGTCGCCCGCCTCGGAAACTCGCCCAATGCGGGGTGGCAAGAAGCACGCGAGCAAGGGCGAGCCGTCCGCGTGGTGTCTCTCAACTGCTTCGTCGCCAACGCTCGGGCTGCTGCCGAGGTGGCCGCTTACGAACCGGACGTCGTCTTGTTTCAGGAATCTCCGAACCGGGAACATCTGGAACGTCTGTGTCGTGACTTCTTTGGTGGCGACGGGGCGTTCATCTGGGGCGGCGACACGGCGATTCTCGCGCGAGGGCACGTTCAACCTCACCATGTAGACGGCACGTCGCACTTTGTTCATGCTGCCGTTGAGCTGACGAGTGGTTTCCAGGCGAACGTGATCAGCGTACGGTTAAATCCACCCGTGTTTCGGCTCGACTTCTGGAGTCCAGGGTTTTGGAGAGATCATCGCAACAATCGCATTAAGCACCGCCGTCAGATCCAAGACGTGATGGACGAAATCGAAGGCATTCCCCAATCACGACATCTGATTATCGGGGGTGACCTCAACGCGCCCCCAAACGATGGTGCTCTGGCTCCATTACGGCTGCGGCTTGTCGACACGTTTCGCCAAGCTGGGCGCGGGTGGGGAAACACGGGTACCGACCGTTTCCCATTGTTCCGCGTCGACCAGATTTGGGCCAGTGGTAGTCTCCGCGCCGAATCCGTGTTCGCACAGCGGACGGTCCACTCCGACCACCGCTTGGTCGTCTGCGACCTAATTCTCCAAGAGTAATGCACGATCGACGTGGCGAAGGCTTGCGGTTGAGGCGGAAATCGCGGGCGGGATACGGATGCCTGTAATCGTCGCCGCCTCCTGTCTCCGTCCGTCGAACGTCCTCATTTCCCCTGCTGCCAGGCAACGGCTTGCAGGCGGATCGCATTCTGTTCTTCCTGAACCTCGAAGAACTTGGCCCGCTCCTTGGGCGAATCGTTGGGGCCGTGCAGCACAAGCATGGGCCGACCTTCGAGCGACGGGAAGATCATGCAATGGCCACCGCCTTCGTACAGCGGCTGGCGATCCTGCGTCCAAGGCCCCCGCACGGTCCCGTTGGCGGATCGGGCCACGCCCACCGCGTAGCCCCGCTCGCCGAAACTGGACCAGAGCATGAGCAGTGGGCCGCTCTTCAGACGATAGAAGCACGGTCCATCCGTCACGTACTTCCCCGGCTGGACCTGGCGACACCAGGGCGCGTCCGAGGCCCGGAACAACAGGATCGGTTCACCGACGGGCTTCGAGAGATCAGCCGTCAACCGGACCGCGTCCATCGTGCCGTCACCAATCTGAACCCATTCGTGGCAGAACACCATCCAAGGCTGGTCGTCCTCGACGTACAGCGTCCCGTCCAACGCCATCCAGTCATGCGGCGTGGCAGCGCCGTCGGTGTGAGCCTGGAACGGTCCCAGCGGACTGTCTGCGACGAACAGCTGCGTGCCGCGTTTGGCACGCTCCGCACTGAGGGTGCCGAACAGGTAGAACTTGCCGCGGTAGGCGTGGATCTCCGGCGCCCAGAAGTCGCGATCGGCCCAGAATCCTGCGGGCGGCGTGAAGACGGTGATTGGGGCCTGCCAATGCCGCGTATCCTTGCTGGTGTAGCACTCCCAGCCTTTCGCTCCCCGCTGCCGATTGCCAATGCTGGCGACCATGACGTAACGGGCGTTCGGGATATCCGTCACGACAAACGGATCGCGGATGCGCAGGTCGGCCAGATCGATCAGAGCGGTATCTTCCGCCAGGTTGTCGCCGCAGTACGCGGCGCAAAGCAGCAACACGTTGGTCAGCATCGTGCGTTGGGATCGAATCACGGCGAAGCTCCTCGTTCAGGCTGGAAACATCATTGTCATGGGGCTGGCGTCGATTCCTGACTGTCCTTCCAGATCGTCAGCCCTGTACTCCGGCGGTCGATGCCGGGCCGCGGATCGGGACATGCAAGAGTTTGCCGCGAACGTCCGACCATGTTTTCGATTCGTATTGGTACGGGATCACGAGCAGTCGGTCGGAGGTGATCCGGATGACCGTCACCTCATGCGAACCGTTCGGTGCTGGCGACGGAAGTTGGACAAAGTTGACGTCTCGAAAGCGGTCGACCTTGGCCTTGTGATAATGTCCGCCGACCACCAGCACGACGTTGGCATCGCCCAACGCGTCGACGAGTTCATCGCGATTGGTGATGGCGTCGAAGCAGAGATGCAAGGCCACGACGACCGGCGTGCCCTTGGCAAGCTTGGCACAGTCGTTACGCAGGAACGCGAGCGTCTCTTGGCTGACCGGTTGGGCCGGGTTGTTCAGGCTCTCGTCGTACTTGGAGAACAGGATGACGAAATGGACGCCGCTCCGGTCGAACGTGTAGGACAGCGATCCATGCCGCGCACGAATCCAGTTCTTGATCGTGTCGCTGGGCGATTGTCCGCCTTCGTCGTGGTTGCCCACGAGATCGTAACTGGGGAATTTCAATCGCCGCGTGAGCAGCTCGTCGTAGGTGTTCTTCGCGGCGTTGGTGGGCCATTCCGTGATGTCCCCGCAGCCGAGCACAAATGCCGGTTCGGCGACCCGGCCGCCGATTCCGGCGGGAAACTCCGTGCCGGGCAAGGAGTTCATCGCGTCGATCGCCGGCAGCAGGTGTTGACCGTCGCCGTTGACCGCGACGTGCTGATCGGACCAGCCGAAGAAAGTCAGCCCCGCTTGGTCAGCGTGTGTTCGGCCAGCGGAGGCTGCGACCGCCAGCAAGCTCAGGATCGTGCGGATCGTCACCGTGCCCCAACGTCGTCTTGTGACCATAATGTCCTTTCTGTCGGAAGATTTCCGAACGTCTGGTGGATCAATGATCGTTCTTCACTTCGGAACGACGTCCAGCAGCCCCTGGTGAATGGCTTTGACCTGGGCGACCTGCGCCTCGTCGAAAGTCCCGATCGGGCCGGCTGCGGGGTCCCAGTTCGGGCCGAGGTCGAGCGTCACGGCGCCGCCTTTTTCCACCGCTGCTCGCACCCACCGAACCCAGCGTTCGGTAGGCTGACGCGTGTCGCGACGGCTCCAGGACGACCCCAGGTACGTCAACGCGTGCCATTGCGAGCCGTCCACCCAGCGCGACGTTGGGAGGACGTCAAACGGCTCGTTCAATTCGCCGGTCAGCGTTCGGTGTTTGGCACGGCAGATACAGCATCAGCCGGATACCCTCGGGCTGCAGCACGCGGTAAAGATCCAGCGGCAGGTCGCGGCGGGCGCACTGTTCACCCGGCGCGGCACCGACGATCCGGTCATACACTGCATTCGGCGAATTGAAGAAGCCCGAGTTCTGGCCCAAGGTGAGGACGAAGTAGGACGCTCCCATCGCCTTCAACTGTTGCGCCAGCGCTGGCACATCGAAATCTTCGACCTTGGCCAAGCCCTGGGCATCGCCCGGCAAGAAGTGCATGAAAACACCGAGGCGTGCATCCCCCAGCCAGGCCGCAGCGTGGGGAACGTCCGCCGTGCCGGCGCTCAGGGTGCTCGCTGGAAGAACACTCGACAAGCCCACCGCCAGTGCGCACCCGGCGGCTCGTTCCAGGAATTGACGACGGTTGGAGACGGGCAGGGTTGGGTTGACTCTCATGTTGGTTGGTCCTTGGTTGACACGGTTCCGGCAACTTCTGCCGTCATGGTCGCACAACCAGATTACAGCGTCCAGCGTCGGGCGCGATTCGTGAGTCGAAAGAAGACCTCGATCAGATTCCCGAATGTGGTGCGACTACCGCCCCTTGCCCACACAGTACAACTTGCGCGTGGTACGGATGAACAACTGCCCGTGGGCGGCGATGATCGACGCCCGGACCATTTCGCCATCGGCAGGCTTGTCCATCGGGATCACATGGAGCACTTCGCCGCTGGCCGCGCTCAGCACGGCGGTTTGCCCGTCGAAATTGATCACGAAGATCTTCTCGTCTGCCGCTAGCGGCGAGGCTTCGTATTTGACCCGCCCAGGAGTGCGCACGCTCCAGACCACTTTGCCCGTGCGTGCCGCCACCCGGGATAGACTGTTCCGCGAATCGCTGAGCACGAAGAAATCCCCATCGTAATAGGCGGGCGTGGGTACTTCGGACGTCACTTCCCGGACTCCGCGACTTGTCCACACCACCGCGTGGTCGTCGAGCGCACCGTTTCCCTGTGTCGTGATGGCGTAGACATCCATGTCGAAGCATGCCACGTCTCCGCTGCCGTAGAGAAAGACCACCAACTTGCCATCGGTCACTGGCGACGACGAGGCTTTGTTGCTGCGCTCGTCTTGGCGGATTCCCTTGGCCACGTCGTGGCTCCAGAGCAGTTTCCCGCTGACACGGTCGAAGCATACGGCCTCAGGGCGGTGTCCAGAACGTAGTTCACGTACTCCATCATCTCGTCCATCGTTCGATCTCCTAAAATTCCTCATCGTTGGCCTCGACCAACGCGGTCAACGTGTCTTCGATTTCTTCCAGGTCTTCAGCGTAATCATCCATCAGCGGAGTCCGATTGGCAAGACGGGCCACGTGCTCGCGGATTGCTGTATGGATGTATGGCTCGGGCACCAGTGTCACCGTCTCCGGGCAGTGCCGACGCCATCAACGGAACACCTGCTCGGCATCGCCCAGGATGATTTCGCCGTGGTAAAAAAGGCGCAGCCGGTTGGCGGCGTAGGTGTCGGTCAACAGCTTGGCAGCGTTTCGGATGTCCGATTCTGTGGGACTGGAGGACGCCGGGTAGGCTGGCCCCCAGTAGCCCTTCTGTGCCGTGGCTACCAGGGATGCGTGGAGCCAAAACGACCGTTCCAGGCGGGGCAGATCATGTTTGTTGTCCGCCGACAGGCCGATCCGGCTCGTGACGAGCAGGACGAAAATGAGCAGCAGTTTGGGCCGGTTGGGGTGCATGCTGGTGGACGGCAGATCGTGATCGCATGGGGCGACAACATCAGGGATTGTACTGCAACTGATCGGATGGTGTAGAATAGTGAATCGCGGCAACCGGCCCACCTTGGAGGAAATCGCTCATGAATCAGGACCAGGAACACCTCCGGCTCTTGTCGATCTTCCATTATGCGGTCGGCGGATTGACGGCTCTGGCCGCCTGCTTTCCATGCATCCATCTGTTCCTGGGAATCGCCCTAGTCAGCGGGGCATTTCCTGTCCAGCCAGGCGATCAAGCTCCGCCGCCCATTGTGGGCTGGATGTTCATCTCCATTGCGTCGGTGCTGATTCTCGCTGGATGGACTCTGGCCATTGCCATTTTCGTTGCGGGAAGATTCCTCGCTCGGCGGACACATTACATGTACTGCTTTGTCGTAGCCGTAATCGAGTGCCTGTTCATGCCGCTGGGGACCATCCTCGGCGTGTTCACGATCATCGTTCTGATCAGGCCGTCGGTCAAAGCTTTGTTCCAACCAAGTGTCGCATAGACTCATCGCAACCGAAAGCTGCATCCCATGACAAGCAAACCCATGACCCTCTCCTGAACGTTTTCCTTGCCGCTCAACACCTACACCACACGATTCGCCGTCATCACCAGGGCCTTTGCCGTCTGGCTGGTCCTGATTGTTGCCGAGATCCTGCACGGCATCGCCCGTGGGATCTTCCTGGTGCCGCACGTCGGCGAATTCCGGTCCAACCAAATCGGCGTCTTCACCGGCTCGGTCATCATCCTGGTCATTGCCTTGAGTTTCATCCGGTGGATCGGCTCGTCCCGGATTCAGTCAACGACGCCCGAATCAGGCGTACACAGGAAAACCCTAGCTCGGATGGGGATGGCGGTGCAACCAGGTCCACGCCGACGATCTCAAACTTGTCATCCAGTCCTTGGCCGTAGACGATATGTGCTGCTTCCATCGATATGTGCTGCTTCCATCAGGGCCTTGCCCTCCCCACAGCACAAATCCAGCCATCGGACTTTCGCTCCGGCCCTCCCCAGCAGGACATCAAGAGGATTCAACCGAAGCTCTTTGGCGTAGCCGTTCGAGCCCGTGAGCGTGCGTTGCCTGTTCATCTGGCAGTTGGCCACGACGCTTGACCGCTCCAGAGCATCGTCTCGCAGCAGCTTCATTCATTGCCTCACTGGCCGTATTCCTTGAGCTACTTCTTCGGCAAAGTTTCGACGAACTCCACCGACCGCTGGACCCAATGGCCCAACTGCTCGTCGGTCTCCAAGCCATCCGGTTCCACCATGACCCAGCCCTTCATCGGTCGGCCCGTGATGTCGAACTCGACGACGTTGGGTTCCTCCAGGGCCGCCGCAGCCTGTTCGGGACCGAGCCGCACCATCAACGATGATTTCCAGATGCCCACGCACATGTTGCCGTTCAGCAGGAAGCAGACGCCGCCGAACATTTTCTTCTCCGTGATCCCACGGCGGTGGCCGAATACATGACGGACACACCGGGCAAGGGATTCGCTGTAGGCCACCGGTCAATCCTCCGGTCGATGGTTTTCCACGGCTTACTCGTACACGGCGACGGCGGCCTTTGCCATCAGGTGCATGGTCTGCCGGGACGGAAGCCATTGTAGCAGCCCGCACAGTCCGACATCACCTCCAACGCTTGCGGTTTCCACTCGCCTACGGCAGCGACCACCGCAGCCGGATCTGCTGCTCATTTTTTTCAATCACGTCGTCCTTGATCGAAATGTCGATGGTCCCCCGGTAGCCCGGCTCGAAATAGCCGCCTGCATCGAGCCGATGGGGCTGCCCGCCAGTGTCAGTGAATTGGATTTCGAGGTGGGACTCGCCCGTGGTGTGAACGGTGGCATGGGCGATGGACCCAGGCGTAATGTCGCCGAGGCAGTAGCTTCCGCCGGTGACGTGAAGCACGACCGACCGGAGCGGCTCACTACCGGTGTTTTGGACGGTGACGTGGATACCACTGCGGAACAGGAATAACACCAGCACGACCAGGACAACGAGCAGGACGCAGATCGGGATACCCGCCAACCAGCAGGGGCGTTTCTGATCGGGGATTGGTTTGGGTTCGTCCATCGGGGCGTCCACATCATTCCTCCCCAACTCCTCGTAGCACTCCAGCAACTTCTGACCGACATCCACCGGCACGCAGAATCTCGGCGGAACCCAGTCATGCCGGTGCGGGTTTGTCCCCAAGTGACTTCAACTGGGCAAGTATGATTTCCAGCAACTTGTCGGCAGCGACCTTGAATTCGTCGTTGTCAGTCACCAGATCATCCGGCTCAAAAAGGACGAACTGGATTGCTATCATCGCCACCATCCGTTGCAGCGTTTCCAGCCGTGCGGTCTTCCATTTCTTCGAGCCAAACGGTGTCGGGTGGCTGTCCCGCAGCAGGGCATCAATGTCTGCTTGCAGGTCCATGATCTCCAGCAGCTTCTTGCGAACGATCATGCCGGTTCGATTAGCGTCTTCTCGTTCCTTTTTGGACACGTTCATGCGGTGCTCACTTGGTGTTGTGGTTGAATTGTCGTCGTTACGTTTTCGGGCCTCTACTGCCATCAACTTCGCTGCCAGCGGGTCCAGTTCCGCCAGCCGGTGATCGGTTCCCAAGGCAATCAGGACGGATTCGTGACGGATCACTTCGCCAACAGCTTCTTCCAACGGCGGCCCAGAAAGTGCCGCCCCCAGAATTCTGCGATGTCTTCGACCAACGGTGCGGATTCGGGAATCAGCCCAGTCCCGTACCGACCGTTGTAGCGTTCGGAGTATTGCCGTGCCAGATCGTAGGCGAGAAGTTGGGAGGCGTTTGGCCGGAGTACGCATTCCAAGGCCGTCTCCACCGTGAGCAATTCCCGGCTGTGGATTCGGCGAACCAGCCCCCATTCCTGTCGCTCGAATTTGCTTTGGGCGTTGCGAATGATCTGCAACAACTCGTGGAGCGGCGACTCTCCTGCGGGCGTCCTTTGTTTCAGATGTCTTGTCATCCCACGCACGGCCTTGGCAGCAAGTCGCTGGTAATGTTTCCAATCCTCCGGCGTGATGTGGCTGGGACAATCCTGCGACTTCATTTTCTTCAGCGTCCGTTTGGCGAGATGCAAAGCAAACTTGGCAGTGGCTTCCGGATCGCTGCACAGGCTTTTCAGCAGTGTGAGCCGAGTGACCTTGACGGTATGCCCCTACAGGTGTTATGTTGCCCCTCACATAATGGGCAATCGAGAATTCCGTGCCGTCACGGTCCCTGCGAGGTTGGCAGCACTGTTCGAATTCACAGCTTTTCGACAGTCCTTGACGGCCTACGACAAGCAGAAAGTAGAACTCGCCATTGAAGAACGAGTCGCGGAACTCGCGAAGTTCGTCGAAGGTCCGAAGAACTTCGGCATCTGGGGGTACAATCTTGCTGCGCATGCTGACTCCTTTCACGGTCGTAACGCCCAAACGTCGGGCAACTTCAGTTGCCTTGTAAAGCACACGGCGGCGACAGGCCGCCAGCCCTAGGCGTTCTCGATTGTCCTTGAAGGTCTCGCGAGTGTCAGGCGGAACACACTTGGTGTTGACCCGGAACTCAGCGCCGCTCCCGGATGATGGCCTGACCACATTCGCATCAGCGACACAGGAAGGCACCGACAGACGGGCGTCGGTGCGGAGGATAATGGTCTCCTTCTAGTAATTATGACTCAAACGAGTGGTTTTTTTAGCTCTGCGGCAGCGATGTTCAAGCCGCCCGCGTACAGTGATTCCGGCACTTCCGCACCTGCCTTGCGTCGGTGTCGCCCGAGGTGGCACCGACGCGGCCTAGCCCCCGGATACCGCGCTCGCATGGCCACGCCCCGAACGCGGCGTTGTGAACGATTGCCGGGATCTGCTGGCATGCAAACTCCGAAGACGGTGCGGAACGCCCCAAGGACGCTCCGATCTTCCCGTACGAAGAGGACTTCGACGAAGGAGCGATGGAACTGCCGCCAGCACCTGTTGCGAGAGCGGAGTGCGACCGTCGTCAGGAAGTCATCGTTAAGATCGTCGGCAAACGAGTGTCCAACTCGGTCACTTCGGGCGGAAGAACAAGAAATACTGATCGCCGAGGCGATGTCAGACCGATCGCCTGCGGCCAGACTTCAAGGAAACCTTCGCTTTGAGATAATTCAGGAACGATTCGCTCGATGGCGGTTTGCCAGTTGCCCGGACCATCAGTTCTGTGGCGGTGAACCGACGACCGTGGCGGTAAACTTTTTCGCGGAGCCAGCGGCGAAGCGGCGCAAAACAGCCGCGCTCGATCTGCGCTTCAATGTGGGGCAAATCGGCGCACGCAGCCGCGAAGATCTGGGCGGCATACAAATTCCCGAGCGTATACGTAGGGAAGTAACCGAAACATCCGTCAGCCCAATGGATGTCCTGCAAAATGCCTTCGGCGTCATCCCGCGGATATACCCCCAGGTACTCTTCCATCCGCCGATTCCACAGCGAAGGCAATTCCTCGACGTCGATACCGCCGGCCAACAATTCGCGTTCGATTTCAAATCGCAAAATGATGTGCAGATTGTAAGTCACTTCATCGGCATCAATGCGCACCGGGCTAGGTCGTACGCCGTTGATCCGGTCGTGTATCTCATCAGCGACTGCTAGACCGTTATCTCCACCGAGCAACTTCTGCATTCGCCTCCGAGCGAAAGTCCAAAAGGCACGACTGCGTCCAATCATATTCTCCCAGAGTCGCGCCTGGGCCTCGTCCATTCCGCACGACGTTGGCTGACCCAGCAAGGTGCCATCATACTTTGGGTCGATTGCTTGACGATAGAGACCATGGCCGGCTTCATGCAAAGTTGCCAGTACCACGCGGACAGGATCCGCCCATGAGAAACGATTGGTTAAGCGCACATCCCGCGAAGAAATGCCCAGGGTGAATGGATGTACGGACTCGTCCAGGCGTCCGCGTTGGAAGTCGAACCCGATGGCCCGGGCGGCCCAATTGGCCAGGGCAGCTTGCTGGGGCGCGCTGGGGATCTCGACGGCTTCAAGACTCTTCTTCACCTCCACGACCGCCTCGCAGGATGCCACCCAGCGAATGAGCTTGCCCTTGACTTCGCCAAACACGACCTCCATTTGGCGACAGGTCATGCCCGGCTCGTATTCGTCCAGCAGCGGATCGTAAACGCTCTCCTCGTACCCGTATGCGTTTGCGACTTGGCGCTGCAAAGACACCATTTCTCGCAAGACCGGCGCAAACAGCTCGAAGTCACGCTGTCGGCGGGCTCGCAGCCACGTTTGTACGCCCCTCGCGCGAGCCCGAGCCAACTGTTCCACCAGCTCTCCTGGCAGTCTCTTGCCTCGATGGTGGGCGCGACGGACTTCGCGAAGATGCGCCGCCTGCTCTGGATCGAGCTGACCGTGGCGGTCGACCTCACGTAGAGTTTCCAGGAGTTCGCCCATCTCTGGAGCCACTAAACGTTGGTGCGTGTTCTTCGCCAACAAAGCTGACTGCGACTCGCGGGTGGGCGCCGCCCGAGACGGCATGCAGGTTTCCTGATCCCAGGCTAGCAGACTCTGAACCGACTGCAACAAAGTGATTTCGGTCACTTCGCGTAATAGACGCCGATACGCGGGATGCATGACGGAACCTCGCGACATGACCTTGGGAGTTAGTTGTCTAATTGTGACGTTAGAGCGTTAAGCTCTTCGCCACGGCGCCAATACCGCAACCGCTCCACGCTGCAACGAGCCTTTTGACAGTACTCGCGGGCCTCTTTCTTCTTCCCGATTGCCAGACACAGGCGGGCCGCTTCAGCCAGCCGTCCACTTCCAAAAGCCTCATTTGGCTTTCACCAACGCCCGCCAAGATTTCATCAATCCGCAACTGGGCGCGGTCGAAGATTCCGTGTACACGGCAAAGCTCTGCTTCACCCAGCAGCCCAAGGACGATTGACTCCTGGTTGCTCGATTGGCGCAATTCACGGCAGGCCTGCTCGATTTTCTCCAACGAGGGGAACGGAGAAGCTTCGGCAACAGTCAGGGTCTCGGCAGCCGTGGCCCGGGCCTCGGCTAGGTGCACCAGTCCGACCGCGTACAATCGCCCCCGTCTACGATCGACCTCGGCGTTGGCAGCGGCACGGACCTTGGCCTCCTCGTTACGCCGCAGTGTCAGCAATAGATCGCAGAAGTGAAAACCGCGGTAGCCGTGAATATAGGATACGCTTGGCTGGACGCAGCGGTACAGAGATTCGCCTCGCTGAAATGCTCTGAGCGACTGTTCCAGTTCGTTTTGTTTGTGCAGGACTTCGGCGAGCGTGCAGTAATTCGTGGCCAGAGTCACAGCAGATTGCCGTAGCCTTCCGATTAGGCTCTCATACGCGGGGGTGAGTTTGGTGAGCCAATCGAGAATCCCTGTATGTTCTGGCAGTTCGCCGAGGGCAGACGTCAAACGAGGAGACGCCTCACCCAGACTGCCGTCCGGTAAGGCTTCACGAAAAGCCCTCACAAAAGTGGCAACGGCATCCGTCGTTCGTTCCAAAGCAGCTGGCGCAGATTGGTCGCACGACTGCAGTTTTTCCAACCACGCCGCCCATGCCGCCAAAACAGCCGTTTCGCCAAGTCGCAGGCTCCTTTCAGCCGCCTCACGTGCCCCCTCGAGATCTCCGTAAAGCATAGTGGTTTCGGAGAGGTTGCCCGCCGCGTCAGCTGCCGCCCAGGTGTCTCCCGTGGCCTCATGTGCAGGCACGCCTTGGCGGAGGAGGCGAATGCTTTCAGAAAGCCGGCCGAGGCCTCGCAAATCAAACGCCGTTTCCGTCAGCAGCCATGCCTGGGCGACTGGGCCCAGTTCGCCGGCGGGAACATCGTACTCGTCAAGAAAGAAGTGCCTCATCGCGGCTAGGTCAGACTGCCATGCATTCAAGCAAAGCACTGAGTACCCGTCGTCCTCACGGCGGATGCGAGCCCATGCAACCTCGTCCCATGTTCGCTGAAATTCACCTGCCCGGCAACCGTGTGCAACTGCGTGAAACAGTGGCGCCATTTCTTCAAACGTGTCAGGCAGCTGCTTTGTGGGCAACTGACGATAGTAGTCGTACAGTCGCCGGTTGGCTTCCCGCCAGCCGTCGCGTTGGTCGAATTGGAAGAACTTTGAGAAATGCTGCCGAATCTTGGCGTGGGTGTCCAACGCTTCCTCCGCAGCACCATTCCCAACCGCGGGACTATCGACCGGTGAAGACACCGTGGAACTGATCGCCAATTGGTGCCTCTTCAGGCTGGCGATTACGCGCCGTAACTGCGGTTCGGAGAGTTTTCCCAGTTTGTCCGTCAGCCCTGGAATCGACGGCGGCGCCAATAGCCGCCGAATCGCGCTAGATGGCGCCGGCCGATTGAAAAGCCCCAAAATCCTCAGCAGTTCCAATTCGGGACCACCCTCCAGCAGCCGCTCGTATGCCTCCATTACATGGCGGGCAGAGTCGTCCTCCGGCAATAATTTGTCGCGTTCTTCAATGTTGCCTTCGTAAACTTCCATCAAGTAGCTTCCCAGGAGCGTGAGGGCCAGCGGATATCCCCGGTACTCGCGAACCGCTTCGCCCAGTTGATCGTGGCTCCCGCGGACCCCCAAATCCCTCAGCAGGGTGATTCCCGATTCCTCTGACAGAAAATCCACCCGGATCTCGTGCACGGTGCGTCCTGCAAAGGCTCGCAATTCGCTCACCGTTTGACGAGTCGCCACCAGACAGAGCCCTTCGTTCTGAGCGCCCAGGGATTTGAGCAGTACCTGCACGGCCTGATCCTTGACGGCCCCCTGTTCCGAGCCGGAACGGTGTTGGATCGCTTCCAATCCGTCGAGAATC
>Ga0351889_10106_pt1 | contig 31885 bp, 21 predicted proteins | sample TotcelFGM3001M14_FD_206767 | JGI IMG/M metagenome (GOLD analysis project Ga0351889, IMG submission 206767) | Enriched cells from coal bed in the Powder River Basin, Montana, United States - Total cells FGM rep3 HSBNCT.FGM.300.1.M14 ...
GCCGGCTTCAGCCGGGCTTCTCGATCGAGGTTTCAACCCGGTGTTCAAGGGTGACTTGCGGGCCGATGATCCACGGCGGTGGCCGCATGCTGCTGATCGCCAGCCAGGATTGAAGGTTGGGATTGTCTGTGTTCAACTCGTTCGTTTACAATCAATTGATAGGGGATCCGGCACGGTCCCTGGGGAGATCCATCGATGAGCACCGTCTATTCAGAGTTTGCGCAGGTTTGCCAACAGGTGAAGCACTGGCCGAGCGACTTGCGGCAGCATCTAGCCGAAGAAATTGCCAAATCGCTCGCCGCGGAACTGCCGACAGATAATGGCGAATGGAACGATGCCAAGAACGAGCGACGTTGCGAACTGATTGACAAGGACATTCAGGGCACGCTCGGTGCGGCGGAACGGCGAGAACTCGAATTGTTGACGCAAGAAATGAGGGTCCACCGTCGCGCCGTGGCGCCGATTCCGCTCGCAGGGGCCATTCGCCTTCACCAGCAACTGCTGGAAAAGAAGTGGCAGCAGCAACAAGCGGATGGCGAGGCCCCATAACCGTGGAAGGCATCGACGAGGACGCGATCCGGCTGATTCGCGTTCTGGACCTCAACGACCTCGAGTACTGTCGTTGGCGCAGGACATGGCTGCGAATCATCGATCTGGCGAAACGATACGATCGTCCGCTTTACAACCAACTTCTGGGTTTTCCAGACAATTTGCCGGACCTTGCCCGCTTGCGGCCGCCGGGCGGCAACAGCCGGCCCGAGGGAATTCGGGAAAGCAGCCTGGCGAAGCGAGAACGGGGCGAACTTCCGCCAACCTACTGAGGGAAAGGAACCGCATACAGGCGGTTGCGCTCCGCCAAGCGCCGCAGTTTGTCCGGCAACACAATCGAGCACCTATAGCATCGTTCGAGAAATAACTGTCGAGAGTCAGACGCGGCTTGGGGAATGGGATGCCCACGGCTTGTCCGTGGGAGTTTCACGTTCGTCGCTACACCGGCGGACACCCCCAGCCCACCCCCCGTTCCCCAGCGGCGGCGGAGCCGCCGCTGGGGAACGGGGGGACGCGGAGCGTTCGTGTGTAGCATGGAGCGTAAGTATCCCACGGACAAGCCGTGGGCATTTATCAGCCCGAGCGCCGCCCGCGCTGCGCAGGGCCTCCCGTGCAAGTCGGACAGTCATTTCTCGAACAATCCTTACGGCTCGTCGAATCGTCTCAATGGCGCTGTACAATTAGTCGGCTTCAGCCGGCCCCCTGTTTGCCAACCAGTTTCAACACGGGCGTTTGCGCCGAAATTGTAACTTGGGTAATTGCACGGTAAAGTGCTGTATGTTACAGTGCAATCCTGGAGTTATCCGAACATGGCTGCTCGACCCGCACAGATTACGGACTACTTGAACGAAATCCTTGGCGCGCGGACGACAGTGCGCCCCTGGGCCGAGCGTAACCGCCTGCCGATTTTCCTCAAACAGGCTTACGAGTTCTACCTCCTGGAGATTCTCGGCCGGGAGTGTCTGGCTATCGTGGATCAAGGTCACGATGAAGTCGCGCCGGCGGCGATTCGCAAGCACACCGAACAACTTCACGCCAAATTCCCCGGTGAGGTTGTTTATGTCCGCGATCGGGTCGCGGCCTACCAGCGCAAGCGATTGATCGAGCAGCGGGTGCCGTTCATCGTCCCGGGCAACCAGCTTTATCTGCCGTCCTTCGGGATCGACCTGCGTGAGTTCTATCGCCAGCGCCGCGAGGCACTACAGGCATTCAGTCCGGCCGCTCAGCTGGTGTTGCTGTATCTTCTGTTGCGAGCCCCATCCGGTCAGTACACGCCAAACGAACTGGCGAAACGCCTGGGCTACTCGAAGATGTCGATGAGTCGTGTCCTTGGGGAAATGGAGGACCGGTCCTTTGCCCGGACGGAGACCGTTGGCCGGAATCGCCTGCTCGCGATTGCCGATGACCGTCAGCGAGTTTGGAAGGAGGCATTGCCGTTGCTGCGAGAGCCAGCTACCAAACGCTGCCACGTGAGTCGCCCGAACAAGCCCATCGGCGGGGTCGCCGCGGGGCTGTCGGCCCTGTCCCATTACACGATGCTGTCCGCAGCGCCCCAGCAGACCGTGGCGATGACCGCCGCACGATGGCGAACGGTTCAGGCGTCCCGCGATTTGAAGCCTGCAAACCCAAGCGACACCGATACGATCACGATTGAGGTTTGGTCTTACGACCCGCTGATCCTGGCCAGGGACAATGTCGTCGACCGCCTGTCGTTGTATCTCTCTCTCCGAGAAACGCCAGACGAGCCGATCGAAGCGGCGCTTAACGAGATGATGGAGGCATTCGCATGGTAGAAGGACTCGCTCGCTTTGCCAGCCACTTCTCCGGGTTCACGGATCAGTATGTGCTGATCGGCGGCGCGGCTTGTGACTTGGTGATGGTCCCCAGGACCATCGTGCGTGAGATGGCCACCTTTGCCGCAAGCATGGCGACCGAGAAGATCGACCTCAAGTCGCTCGGACTTGCCGACGTAACGCAGGATGAAATGCTCGCGCAGTTCCAGGGCTTATACGGCTCGTGAGACGCCGCCTCATACGTTTTGATTTCGAGGCCGCCACGGTGACCCGCCATTCCTTTTGCGATCCCGCCGCCGCAGCACAGGTGCAAACAGGGACGGGAAAGAGGAACAACGCGGCCTGCTCGATCAGATCGACGACTCGGCACCCGCGAACCGCTGGCAGATGCGGCTACGGGAATCGGGCTGGGAGGTGCGGGGCCATCACGTGGTTTGCAGCCGAAAACGGCCCAATCAGTCGGCTTCAGCCGACTCCCTGTCTGCCACCAGTTTTCAACTGGTGGTTGGGGTGTTCAAAAAGAATCCAATTCTAGCCGGCTTCAGCCGGGCTTCTCGATCGGGGTTTCAACCCGGTGTTCAAGGGTGGCTTGCGGCCAGTGATCCATGACGCCAGCACCGATCGCTGCTGAGCTGGAGCATGCCGTCTGAAAACAGGTCTCAAGACATGACAAAAAGTCCGGCTGAAGCCGGCTACAAAAGCAGTATTCAGGATCCCCACTTCCACCAGCTCAAGCTGGTGGCAGGCTACTGCACGGGTGCGAACTCCGTGATGTTCGTGATGCGATGAATACGGGCGCCACGGTGGAACACCCCTCGGAACCTCACAATCCCGTGCGTTCCTAATGCCGCATGGGCGATGCTCCACCATTCTGGCGACAAGTCAACCCGCACGGATTGGATCTGTTCTTCATAGACGATCGAAAGCGTAGCCTCACCTTGCATCCGGCCATCCTCCGCTGGTTGGCCGCCGAGATTAGCGATGTAGCCTACGAACAGGTCAGCCGTCGGGGCCAGTGCGGGCCGGAGTTTCCTTGAGATATCCTGGATGATGGGAAAATACTCGTGTTTAATTCTGACCTTCGTAGGGATCGGGGTTTTCGGAGGCAAGGTCGTGGCCCAAGAGGCAGTCACATCCAAGACGGACTGCTCATCCTGCGGCTGTACCTGGAGAAGAGCGTCGCACAAATTTGCACTCACGACGGGCGCATCAGGGATGTCATCGAACACGGCGGGGATCGTATCTGCCTCAATCGCCGAAACGACGCGCGAAAGGGATCGCATCAGCAGGGCGATGGCCTGTCGAGTAAATGGCTCAACGTCTGGGAGCAAATCCTGATCCTGTTCCACGGCGCGTAATGGACACGCGATCGACACGGAGTAGCTTCCGCGTTCCGTCTGCCCCAGTTGGCAAGCGTTGAGCAACTGCTGGGCCTCGGTTCGGCTCATCCGCGGGTGGTAAGGGCTCGGTTGAACGACACTGCAAGCAGCAGCCAGGATGCTGCGTCTCGCTCCTTCCAGGAGTTGAATTCCGTCCACGAGCGGAATGGTGCCTCGACCGGTTGTCGGCGAGATGACCCGGTATCGCAAGATATCCGCATCGGGACTGAGCAGGTCATTGAGGACTTCCGCGGCGGGACGATTCTCGAAGTTGGCCAGGTTTTCGATGACCTCCCGCAAGCGTTTTGGATAGTCGTCCAACGACTCGTCCATCGGCACAATCAGTTGGTCCCACTTTCCTTCGGGATGCTGAAACAGGGCAATGTCACCGTTCACGCCCGGTATCCGCTGCCAGCCCTTTGCCAGAGCATAGCCGCGAACTTGCTGAGGCTTGAGCAGCTGTAAAATGCTGTTGGGGAGCGATTTATCCATCATAATGAAGCACCTCCAGCATCGAGAACCGGGTCATCAACGCCCGCAGCGCGGGGACCGACAGCTGGTTTGCTCTCGGGATGTAGACGGTTCTCGAATCTTGATCGGTTTCGGAAGCGCCCCGCAGGCTGAGCCAATAGGCGCAACGCCGGGCCTCGAGGCATTCTTCCGTGTGAACGAGCCAACTCTCCGCATCTGCGGGTAAGAACAAGACGATCAGCAATTGCGGAGCGCCCGTGTGCGTCGACCGCAATTCATCGTAGTTCTTGGCTTTCAGGGAATACGAGTACCTTCCGTTCTGCTCAATAGGCGTCTGCCTGGTCGCCTTCAACTGGACGTCCACACCGAACTGAGTCAACTTGGAATCTTGCGACAGGCATCCCTTGACACGAAGCAAGGCATCTACGCCCGCTTCGTCGCTGTGGCGGCCGGTGCATTCACAGATAATCCCGCCACGCGATGCGATCGCGTGCAGGTAGGCATAGCTCAATTCGGACTCGATGTTCTGCTCGGTCAGCATGGTAGCCCTTGGTCAACACGAGGAATGAGGTTGCTGCACAACGCTCAGTATTCTCACGCGATCTCCCCAAAACTCAACGCAACTCATTGTGCGAAACACATCGACACCATTTTACAGGAGCAGCCAAAAACTCACTGGGGTCGCCGCAAAAGGCCGAAACGCCCGGTGGCGACACCTAAAAGCCAATCCACGGACATAGTCGTTCCCAAATCAAATCTGCAAGCCTCTCACCTCTCATGCTTACGATGTCTACGCTCCAGCCTCCGCTAATGTCGCCGATGGCTCGCACATGCGGCGTGTACTCACCCGTCGCCGCAGTCTATCAAACTCCCGGCGGAACATCACCTGACAGTGAACGCGTGTGCAAAATCGATGCCACGTCGGAAACGGCTGATAATCCGACCGTACAACTGACGCCTCTCGCGATCTGCCGATTGCTCGACAACGCTCCAGTCGGGATGCCCCTGCAGTCAAGCAGCTCGCCGAAAACGTAAAAACTGCCGGTTGCCACGCATCGTTGATTACCGTTACTTTGTTCTCGTAACTTCATGACGCATTCTTCCATGATTTGACTCTCATCAAAATAGAGTCTAACGAAGCGACGGCATTCTTGCGTGCAATCTCCTTCACTTGCTCGACACCACATGCGTTCTCTCCGCTGTTGACCTCGAACTCTCCTCCAAGATCATCGTTTACGGCCGCCTCGGCTTCCTTTTCAAGTTGCCACTCCCACTGCTTTGTATACTCTGCCACGACATTCTTGACCGCTTTCCTCAAATTCACTCTTCTCTCCACTCGACATAGGTTCGTAGACGTGCACTCAAGACGCATTGCGGCAATCGCCAAGAGCGTTAGCCCCCCAATTCGCTCAACGGAGGCTTTGCTAACCAGGACGGTGCTCTGTCGCACACACAGCCCTTCCCAAACCGAGAAACGATCAATTGAAAATGCTCGCGCGAAGAAACCGTTCTGGATTAAACAATTGATATCGAAACAGTACTCGCGAGAAATAGCCTCGAAACCGTCGCAGCCGAGAAGGCTGTAGATTCTGGCCACTTGATGATAATTAGAAAAAAGAGCTCGCTGCCCAATCGACAGAAACAAGATATCCGCACCTGACGTTCGGGCCTTAATCTGCCGCAACTCCGCAAGAGGAGTCTCTATCGCTGCCTCAACGTCAACTCTAGCCTTGCTCAGCTCAGTCTTGTAAGATTCCCGCTTCTTCGGTGCCTTGAAGACATATTCCCGAAACACGTGTCCAGCAATGCCATCCTGATCGGAAAATGCGCAGACCTTTTGAATAAAATGCGAAAACGGCTCAATACCCTCAAAAACTCGCACTATGAACTGCTTGTGTGACTCACGAAACGCTTCCAAGGCTACCCTCAATTGCAGATCCGAAAGATCGAATGAATGGAACCTCTCCATTCTCTGGAGCTTTTCCTCACGTAGCCTCATGTTAAGATCTAGTTCACCCTCAAGAATTCTAGGCGTCGAGAACATTGATTTAACGATTTCGTAGAGTATCACAATCGTAGTCAACTGATGTTCGGCTTCAGGCTTCGGGGTGTCTTTCTTCCAATCAACGATTTCATAGCGAAGCCCGACGCCATCTGGAGAGTCTTTTACGAGATCGCGAGCAAATACCGCTAGTGGATCGCGGTCATCAAGAAGAATCCGCCTTGCCTCAGTCACTGGCTTGGCATTTTTGTTGATGTCGACAAAGATCTCCCGGACCTGCTGGAGAATATCTCCTGTCTCTGGATCAAACACAAGGAGGACGACTGGGATTTGAACTGTAGTGGGGTCTACGTGGTTCGGCCGATCAGGGTGATTGGCGAACTCCATCAGCGCCATTAGACGGTGTTGGCCATCAATCGCAACACCGACTGTGTTATCACGGTTCCACTTGATGTACCCTACCGTCGTATTCGTGCGGGAACGTACGAGGATGCCACCAATCTCTTCCTCCAGCCACTTTGGATCATTACAGTTCTTTTCGTAACGCGGATAGGCGCTCTTAATCTGCTTATCCTTGGCATCGTAAGGCAACAAGGCGATTGTCAGCGGATTAAAGAACTTGAACTTGCGCGGATTTAATAGGTACTTTCTTAGCAACTCATCGCGAACGCGATCTTCGTCGATGTCTCTCTGGAAGATGGCGTTGTAGCCCCAGTTCGCGGAGCCAGGAATATCTTCCACGAGCTCGAAGCAACGCTCAAGTGCGGAGAGTCTTACATTGGTTAGGTAGCAGCGAATGGGGATGTTCGAGAGTCGAAAGATAGACCATGTGAACTCAAATTCATCAGTCCAAGCACTCGGCTGGTGGGCGGGTTCAAATTCGTCTAGACTCATTATACGGTCTCCATGTTGAGGTTCATTATCCAATGCGTCGAGCGTAGCTGGGAAAGCCGGCCGTGCCCACGAGTGATTCCAGGATTTCGCACGTATTGGGGGGTAACGATGTAATCTCGACGAATGCCACGATTAGCTGGGAAAAGGATACGTATCGCGTTACCCATCGCGAAAAGTCGGTACGGTTCTGTAGGTGGCCCTGCACAATTCGGGTTCGGAGATTAACCGCGCGACCAATGTATAGCGGTGATTGCAGCGCGCTTGCGTCGACCGCGAGGCGGGACATTGCAGCGCGGCTTGCCGACGTTGCGGAGAGCGCTTCTGCGATTGGTATCTTCCTTCCTGTCAGTTTTCGACGAGGTGGGCTGAGTACAGCGCGGACTCTATATGGTCCGATTGTACCGCTTTTCGAAGGGACTTCGATTGGAAGCCACATATTCCCAGTCATAATCTGCTCGATGCTGTTCAGGAAGTTCTTGCGGCTCGATGGGTTCAGGTCGAGGCGACGATACCAAGCGTAGACGCCGGCGCAGGTTGGAACGGAAACGCTTCGGTTGATTATGTCTCGGACATCCAAAACAGTGATGGCCATAGCGATTTGAACTTGTCTAGGAGGATCATTTGCCTGCGCAGAACTCGTCAGGGAGGTCCGTGCAGTGGTGTCGCGCGGTTCTATTGCGTTCGGCTAGTCATAGTTCTTCAACCATCTGCAGGAACTTTTTCCGCATAGTTCCATTCAACTCCCTAAACTTCTCGACCAACCAGTCCAGTTTTAGGGCGTCCAAGCGTTTCTCGATCGCTTGGAGGATCTTTTTTCGTCGTTTGTCGTGCGGCTCCGTGAGCATTGCCGGAGGTGCGCTGGCTCGGTCGTGCAGCCGGTTGGCGTCGGCGGCGGAGATCGAGTCCACCGCCTCGGACGCCCGCTCGATGGCTTCGATCCACTCGGCGCTGGCTTGCTTTCGCTGTTTGGCGATGGTTTTGACGAAGGCGTCGATCACGTCGTCGGGCGTCCAGGGGACATCGCCTTCTTGGATCGTCTCCGACGTGCTGATCTTGGTTTTGTCGGCGAGTTTCTCGAATTCATCCCAGGAAAGTTGTTCGTTGGACAGACGTTTGTAGTCCTCCTGATACAGCCGCAAGGCATGCCGCATCGCGCGCAGGTCTTGGAGATCGGCCTGACAGCCTTCGAAGGCCACGATGAGGGCGTCAATTTCTTCCAGGCACGTCTCCAAATCATCGAGGGAACGCAACTTCTTGTCCCACAGGCGACTTGCCCGTTCGACGACATCTTCGATCGCGGCCTTGATCTTGGCCAGGGCGTCGGACAGCTGCGTTCGACGTTCTATCAGTTCGGGAAGTGGCATGCGTTCGGCCATGCCTTGCAGGTTACTAGCGAGTTTTTGGCCCTGCACGAGCAGATCGCGGCTTTCCGCCACACGAATCAAGCGGTGGGCCTCGCCATGGGCCGTCAACCATGATCCGGCATCCAGGATCAAACGGTGAGCCTCGGCGGCGGTTTCGGCATCCTTCACGACCAGGCCGACGTGTTTCTCGAGGGCCTCGAATTCGGCGGTCAATTTCAGCTTTTTCAGATTTGCCCCGGTCAGGTGCAGCATTCGATGTTTGAATTCGCCCACCGTGTCCGGTTTGACGTCCTTCGGCACTTGGTGGCCAAGCCAGTCGGCAAGATCTTGAATGATCACTTGGCGACCGCGCTCGATGCGCGGCCTGACCAACTCGATGTTTTGTTCGTCCCACAGCGGAGCTTCGGACTGCATGCGATCGCACAAGTCCTGCAGCTGAGCAGCTCCCCAAATCACGAGGTTCAGCTTGACATGTTCGTAGCCGTTTTCCAGTCTGCTGAACGCCTCGTTCTGCTTTTTCTCCATTTCGGCCATCGCAGTCAGTGCGCTCTCGGCCATCTGCTCCAGGTGATCGACACGGTAGTGGAGCAGCGGGGGGACGGGAATGCGTTCCTTCAAGTTCTCGGCGCGTCGAAGGCAGGCCACCCGTACCGCATAGCTCTCGGCCGTCTCCCACTCGTCCAAGAGGATCTCCCATTCGGATGACTTCTCGCCCAGTGATACCAGATCGACGCCCTGAAGGGCTTTGACATCGATGAACTTCCCCTTGAATAGCCCGTCCTGCAGCCACTGCGAGACGGCGAATCGCTGTTGACCGCGGACGACCATAAGCTTGTCGAGCCGAGGCGCGAGAAACGTAGCCAGAAGTAAGCCGGCCGAGGCGATGTTGGCGCCGTAGGGTGGCTGGCAAAGTTGCTGTAGTGCGTCGCTCAACGGCAGCCTGCGCTCACCCGTGGCCAGCATGTCATCCCACGCGGTCGTGAGATTGCGCAGCAAAGGCAGCTTGGGCCGCGTCAGAACACGCCCGTCCTGTCCGAACACGCCCCACGAGTCATTGAGGACCGTAATGGCTCGATTCTTTGTCTGGACAGGCTTACTCAACACCGCATCGTAATCCAATTTGCCAACGAACAAGTCCCGGGTCAGATCCTGACAGGAATCGGCCGCGTTGCCCCGGGCGGCGCTGAAACCGTCAAAGGGAAAGGTTAGCGGCGTCTTATAAATTCGAGCGAACAATTCAGTGCCAGCTCGCAAGATCCTGCTCGATTCGAGTTCCTCTTTGAAACACGTTACGTACCGCCGCTGTTTGATCATCGCCTCGATTCGATTGCGGACAAGCTCCAGTTGCTTTTCGATGTGAGCGGGAATCAGGTTGCCAAATAGCAGACGGTCTTTTTCACTGACAGATTCTTCCAGGACGGCAAGTTCTGCGAGCGCCTGGCCCAGGGCGTTATCTTCGTCGCTCAGCAAGACGACTAGGATCGGCACGGCAGTGGCGGATGCCTCTTCGGCAGCCGCACGCAACGTTCTACTGGCATCCTGCGCAACAGCGCTGCAATCACGCCCTGATTCGACGTAGCAATAGATCACGGTTCCCCGCGGCTCGTCGACGGCCAGAGCACCGCGCCAGCGGTCGCTTGCCAGTTTCACATGCATCGGGAAATTGGCCACGTTGGAGGTCACCGCCTGGTAACGCCACTCGCGTGTCGTGATCTTGTTCTCCTCGGCGAAATCGCAGTTCAACTCGGTCAGGGCTTCGCACCACTGGCGCCCCTTGCTGGCAAACAGTTTCGCCTTGCCCTCGTTGTCGTACGTGCTGGCGACCCGCTGCCGAAGCCAGGCCAGAAACTGGGTTCGAGGAACCGCATCGCCCAGGATTTCGAACTGCTTGAATGCCTCGTCCCATTCCAAGACGTTGTATTCGTCTTGAAGCGATCGCAGCTGGTTGTCCGCGTCCAGTGCCTGCACGCCGGCCAGTTTCGCCAGGGCATCAACGGCGTCCAGGCGGTTTGCAGCCTTGAGAGCCATCTTTGATGCGAGCACGACGGCCTGCAGCAGACGTTGCTGATCGCTCGTTAGACTGCCACCATGATTGGCGATGACCGATGCGTACGCGTGCGTGATGGCTCCCTGTTGTCCGCCCTCCTCGGACAGGATCAATTCCTGCTGGAGGCCATCATCTAACCAGAAATCGACGGGGGCCAAGCACCAGCCATCGCTGTCGTCAACGGCGCGTTCCCGGCAACGTTCAAACAGTTTCCCCAACAAGGCAAGTGCCGACCGGCCTTGCAAGTGTTTGCCCGCCGCAGCCAAGTGAAACAAGAACCAGGTGGAATACGGCGACAAGGGCCAGCAGCCCTTGCGGATGACCTTGTGGAATTGCGACGAGTCATTCCAGAGCCGGTGATTGCTGGTCTGCGGAAACCAACGGGCCAGATCCCGCATGATGTCGTCCGACTCGGTCCTCGCAGCAGAATTCTCGAACCGGCGGTCGAGATCCTGGGCATCTTTTTTTTCGAATAGATGGGCAATCAGGGTCTCCAAGTTGATGGACAAGTAGACCCGGTTTGCGGTCTGATAGCGCGCAACATACCGCAGAATCTCGTTTCGCAACTCCGGAGCGATCCGCTGAACGTAGGCGTTCAACTCGAACTGGATAAAGCCCGTAAAGCAGACCGCGCTGCTGTTGGCTTGGATACCCTCGAACAAGTCCTGCAGCACGCCGCTGCCCGCGATATGGCTCTTCTCCGTGGCGAATTCGGTATACTTTCCGAATTCGTCAAACAGCACAAGCAGCGAGCGAAACGGCCTGTTCGGACCACAGTACTCGCGAGCCGCGGTGTCAATCACCTCGCGAATGGACTCGCCCCGAAGCGCCGCGATGATCATGCCTCGGCGAGAAAACACGTCGTGAACTCGACGGTACGTCGATTCGTCCTGACGTGCCAGACCTGCCAAGATGTCCTCCATGCTGTCGGCGTCGCATTTGGCCAACAACTCCGTCGCCACTTCCTGGTTGGCCATGCCAACCAGGCTGGCGGCCTGGGAAAATCGCGGACGCAGTTGATCCAATGCGCCGGTGTCAAGATCCCGGACCTTTAACTGACGCAGGATCTGCTGGGTGAATTGCGTCGTGAGATCAAAGCTCTGCATACCATTGAGCGCGACCACCAGGCACGGTTGGTTCGCTTCTTGAAGCATTGCGCGGATCTCAAGCCCGATGTTCCGGTCCGCCGCCTCGATGCTGGCCAGAACCGCCTGTGCCGTTGGACTGTGCGGATCATTGAACAACGACGCGACGCTCAGTCCGAAGTGCGATTTGCCGGTGCCGTAACCAGCGATGGCTAGCGTGAAAGGTTCCTCCTCCAGTCCGTAACATCGACGGACAATGGAACGAACGAAGCTGGCGGTATCCAGCAGACGATGACCGTGGGCGGTACCCACATCGGCCTGGGAAACACCATGATACTCCGGCCCGTGAAACACGAACGATTCCGACGCCAAGTGGGTTCGCGTCCGGTCGGTCGCGAACCAATCGATGTTGACGGCGCCGTTGAACAACTTATCGCCGCGGAAGCCCACCAATTCGTGTAACGGTCGAGACATGGCTTTCCCCTCACAGCATATCGTCGTAGATGCGTTTCCAAGCCGTTTCCACAGGCATTGCGGGCCGGATCAACCAGGGCTCCATGTGGCGATCGACGGCAATCAAGCCTTTTCGTTCGATCAACTCCAACACGCGCTGATGGCTGCCGATGTCCCAACCGGGAATGGTCCGCCATCCGGCCTTGCCGTCCAATTCGGTCACCGCCACCTGTGCCGATATTGGAAAGTGATCGGCCATCAGTTGCAGCAGCCAAGCGCCGTAGGCGAAACCGAATTCGTCGTTGATCGGAGCCGGTCGGCGCACGATGGTTCCGGAGGTTTCCGCAAGCGCGGCGCAGACGCGAAAGGAAGCGTCTTGCTCGTACATGCGGACCAGTGGGCCGATGACATCCTTGCTGCGGTAGATAAGGCTAAGGTGCGTCTCGAGTTGGGACCGTGCGAAAGTCGTTCCCAGCGGCGAGGCCCCCGCAAAGAAGACATGGAACCAGACATCCGCTCCGGTGAGAGGACCGCAGAGGTTCAAGTGCGACACCCACTGGCTGATCCCCGTCTTCAGGTACGGATCTTCCAGCAGCACCACTCGCCCCAGGGGCGTCAGTTCCGGCTTCTTGACGGCCGACCGCTCCTGGCCTCCCAATCGCACCAGACCCATGCCACGGCAGTAATTCAAGATCGCGGGCACCTTGCCGGAGGATTCCCCTGTCGGGATGCCCGTGGCGGCACCGATGGCTTGCTGGTCGCCTTCGCCCCCGGATGCGGCAAACTTCAGCATCGCGGAAATATACTGCCGTTCGGGCACGAAGCTCTGATGGAAATTTCGTGGCAAACGATTGTGTTGAATTGCCTCAGCCATGGCGGGCGCGGTCTCCCAGGGACGTGATCCGGATCTTGAACGGCTTCACTTCCAGCTTGCCTGTCGCCTCGTTCAGGCTGGGCCCCAGCGAGTAGCACTCGCCTTTTTTCAAGCCTGCCAGCTTTTTCACCCAGGCGTCCGCTTTGTCGCCCGTGCTGGCCGCAGCGATTTCGGCATAGCTCTTCACTTCCGTGTCCGCCGGGCGGAAGAACAGCTTGTGTCCGGCCAGGAACAGCCGGTCGCGTTCATCCTTTTCCAAGTTGCTCATGATCTGCGTCGCCAGGATCAACGCGAAGCCAAATTTGCGGCCCTCCCGCAGCAATTGGGCCAGTGGGCTATCTTCGCGGTGGTCCAGGTTTTGAACTTCGTCCAACACCACGACCCGCGGCGTGACCTGAGTTCCTGAAGCGCGATAGAACCAATACAGGTCAATCAGGCTGAATTCCGTAACCAGTCTGGCGGCGTCCTTCATAAAGCCCGCCAACTGAATCACATGGCAGCGATGCTCAGGATCGGTGAACAGGCGGTCCCAACTTCCCGGCTCTTCCATCCCGAAGGGGTTTTGATCCAAGAAAGGTCGGATCTTACTGATCACGCTGCCGGCGGACTGGCCTTGCGTCCCCTTGTCCTCTGCGATCGCTTCCAGCCGCGGGATCAAATCCTCCAGCGTCATGCCCCGATCGGCGGCCTGCTCCAGGCCGGTCTTCACGGCTTGGTACAAGGCCGAAGTCTGCTGATCGCCGAAGTTGTAGACCCCGGAAAACACTCCGCCAACCCGTTGTGACGTGACGGACGGGCTCTCCGGGTAGGCTTCGCCGCCAATCATGTCTACCTGCTGGCGAAACGGGTTAATCGCCAACGGCTGCTTGCGGATGATGTGTTGCCGCGGCGCCAGCTGCCGCTTGAACTCCGGTTCCAACTGGTTGTCAAAGAACCCGTTGGTATAGTCGACGATCAGCGAGTTCTGGCCGCTCCGGCCGAGTTCGCTCAGCAGGCATTGAATCGTGTAGGTCTTCCCCGTGCCGGAGGAACCAAAGATGAGCAGGTGGCGGTTGCTCAGATCTTTGTGGCCAAATTCCCAGTAGACCTCGCGTCCCCCAGGCGTGGCGATCCCCAGCAGGATTCGTTCCGGCACTTTTGCAACCGCTGCAGGCAGCGGAGGTTTCCCGGCGTCCAAATCGCCTTGGGAATCCGACTCGTCCTGGGCTAGCGCCGTTCCCTGTTTAGGCTGCGTCGTGGACAATCCGGTGTCGGCCAAACCTTCGCTGGCCGAGTCGTCATCCTCACCTAGTCCGTCCCCATGTTCCGGCCGCGACGGTATTTGGCCGGCGGCAAACGCCAGGCAGGATTCCGGCCAGGGCAGCGTCCCCGCCGCGGCGCCGACACACAGATTCCGGACGAATTCGCTGCCCGCGGACAACACCGCGATCCTGAGTTCCCGGTCATCGACGGCACATGGCCAACTGGCGGCCTGCTTCAGATCATCGGCCTTGTCATCCGTCCAAAAAGTGACCGCCGCAGCGCTCCAGGTCACGTCAAAGTCGCCTTCCGCCAGACGTTCCAGGGCCGTCAAGACGCGGCATCCATCCTGTTTGGCGACCTCCGCTTTGCTGGCAATCAAACGATGCAACTGCAACCACCAGTACCGTTGGTCCGGCCGTTGGTCCTCGGCGGCCGTGCCTGCGCCCCGCGGCTTGAATACCTGGGGCAGGTGGAGCAGCCCGTTTTCTAGTTGCTCTCGCGCCTTGTCCAGATGGGCCTCGGAGACTTTGGCCAGCTTGCACTCGATCAGCCGCAGATCCAGCCGCAGACGCCCATCGCGGTCGACCCGGGCGACCATCCACAGCAGGTCCGGCCGGACCTGCAGATCGGCCGAATCGAACCAATGCCGGTAAGCATCGAGCGACACCAACTGGTCGCACAGCACCCCGTCGCCAGCTTGAACAAGCTTTCGGATCAACGCATAGGCCATGAAGTCCCGGATGTACTCGCCCACACCCGTCGCTCGGACCAGGGAGAGCCCGGACAATCGCTGCGATTCCTTGAGCACGCTATGAGCAACTTTCTGATACGTTTCCTGATCCCAGCCGAAATACAATTCCTGGATGGCGGCGGCCAGCTTGTGCAGGACATCTTCCAACTGGAAGTGTTCCGTCGAGATCGTGTAATTGGCCTCGCCGTGGGGACCGACGCCGGAACCGAAGCCGATGATTTCCCGCCGCTCTTGCGTGTCTCGGCTCTTTTCGGCGATCAGACGCTCGTCGATATTGGGATCGATGCAGACGACCCATTCCGCTCGACGGTGCAAGGCATCGATCACGCCCTGCCACGGCGTGTAATCGCCATAGCCCAACACCACGTGATGCGTGTTCTGCTGCGTACCCCGCCGCTTGAACCGAGCCATGATCTCCGCATGCCCCGTGGTCAGAACGAACTGCCGGTTGCTCAACACGCGAGCCCGTTGCAGATGCAGCGCAGGATCCTTCGACGCGCAGAACGACTTTTCGAGAATGGGAAATTTCAGCGTCTGCGTCGTGACGTCGTAGGCGCCGACCTCCTCGAAATCGTTTCCCTGGCTCCCGGCGCGGATGAACCCGTGCAGCAAGGCGATGTCCACCTCCAAGCCGCGGTCGATCAGTTCGACAAACTGGTGGTAGTTCTTCGCGGGAGACACGATGCGGTGTGATAAAGACAGCCGAGTCTTCCGGTAATGGCCCAGCGACGCCTGGCCTTCGGCAGCTTCCCAGCGGTCTTTCCACTGCGCTATCCAGCGGGACACGCTGGCATCGTCGCTGGATTCGGTGAACACCGTCACCGACATGGCGTAATCTCGGGCGTCTTCCGGGCGATCGTCGCAGACCGTTCGAAGGTACTCGTCGACCGCCGCGACCACCGGTTGAATATCGTCGTTCTGGTAGATGGCGATGCTCAGCCCGTCCTCGGCATGCGGATGCAAACGCCGATAATCCCCCAAGATTCGCCCGATCAGCAGCGACTCGCGGCTCGGGCGGAACAGTTCCGAATCGCTGATGTCCTCGTCGTCAAAGGCATCGTAGCGGAGCAGCAAACGCGTCGTCAGCGGCGCGTCGCTGACGCTGGTCGAGCCGACGCGGTGGATCAGCCCTTCGCCCCTCACGTCGGTATCCAGATTTCGGTTGTTATCTTTCAGCAAGCCGCAGAGGGGCATTTCAATCGCCGCCAGATCGACAAACCCCTGCCACAACAATTCGCGAAACGACCGTGGCCCGGGCGCACGAAGTTGCTGTGCGGCCAGATGGCTGAAGGAAGCCAATAGGTAATCGACCTGGGCTCGCAACATTTCCAGCAGCGCGGGATGCAGGACCGTGACGACACAGGACGGCTCGTACTCTGACCACATCCAACGGTCGGCTTCCGCCTGGCTGCGGCGATGGATGATCAGGAACGCTCGAAACAAGAACGGCGCCAGCTCAGTATTTTGGCAAGCCGGATCATTCAGGTAGCCGCCGCCCGCTTCCTCGCAGGCTTTCCGCAAGTCTTGCCAATTCTCCAACAACGCCGTGTGGAGACCATATTCCTTGGCCCGCTGCAGGAAGTGGTCATAGACCGATGCCAGATTCCGCACCCGCGGCAGCAGGGGGTCTGCGTTGTTCAAGCCGCGGGCACGCAGCAGATTCTCCATCCCGTCGCTTTCGTCCTGGACGCATTGCTGGAGAACGCGGCGCGTCTCCTCGTCGTCTCGGGCCAGCATCAGTTCTTCGTAATACGGCACGTGATAGACGGGCAAGCAGTAACCGGGGGCCTGGGCCACCGACGTTGCGGCCCAGTGGATCAACGCATCCGCTACTCGATACGGATGGATCTCCGGCAATCGCCAAGCGAAACGCTTAACAATCGGCCTGGGAACCCCATCCGCCGAGACGGTAACCGAGAACTCCAACTGAGGCTCCGCGGTTCTGGCGGACGGACAGCTAAGATCGTCACGCAGCAAGCGGGACTGAATTTCCACCGGACGACCATCCGAGCGAAAGCCCGTCGTATCGACCCAGCGGGTGACAAAGGCATCGACGCCACCCAGCAGCCGCGACAGCTCGCGCAAGCCATTGGCCTGGCGATCCTCGGGCGAATCGCCATCGCAGCTGTGTTTGTACGTCCTCGATTCGATCTCGATCTTGAGCAGCGAGGCATGCGCCAGGATACCGTTCTTCTCCGCGGTCCGCTTGAACTCGCCCAGTGTCAGCCACAAAGCGTTCAGCGCCATTTCCACGGGACCGCCGCTGAGCTTGCGAACCGTTTCCTTTTCCTTCTTCTCCTCGTCCGAACCAACCTCGTCATTTCGCTTGTACTTCAGCACCTTGTCATGGATCGTGACAAAATCGCAATCGAACAGCCGCTGACGAGCCTCTTGATCGTCCGAGTCGATGTACTGCCGCAGATCGTCCAGAAACTCCTGATCGGATGCATAGTTGGGGCGTTGTTCCGGGTCGAACATCTCGCCTGCTGGATTGTCGTCCTGAAACTTGTCGATGGTTTCCCGCTTCTTTTTCCGCTGGGTGGGATCGATGAAGGCATCGTACGAGAAGAAGCCTAACGCGTGATCCAGGTAGCCCCCCAATGCCTTGGAGGACGTGAAGCGAAAGCCGCTGAGTCGCGGCAACCCGAAACGGCCCAAACCGTCCAGCAAGATCCGCTCGGCGTCTCGGCCATCCTGGGCCTCGCGCCAGCTCAGTTCCTGCAACAAGGTACTGATTTGCAGGACGTCCGCCAGTCCGCGCTCGACCAGCGGCTTCAACACCCAATCGAAGTGCTCCGCCGTGTCCTCATCGAAGCCTACCGAAGCATCGCGCAACGCGTTCTGGACCCACGGCTCGAACGTGCCCTTCAACTCCTCCTGCCAGATCGTCCGCAGATCGCAATGATGAAAATCCTCCAGGCTCGACGAATCCATGATCAAATCCGTGCCGATCAGCAGCACGGCCGCGCGCGGGCCGGTCGCGGACTGCTGCTGATGCCGATGCCAGGTCATTGCATTCTGGTCGTCACACCAACCTCGCTCTCGGATCGTACCAGCCGCTTGCAACGAACCAGGATCCGTGGTTTGGTGCCATTTTTCGACCAGCGGGGCCGCCACCTTGATCACGGGCGGGGCGTACTGAGGCTGGTCTGTACAAAACGCGTTCAGCCGATCGCCGATCTCCAGAACCACCGCAGGCGGCAGGCTGGGGGTCATGAACATCAACTTGCTCTGCGCGCCGACTGCGCCGCCCGCACGTTTCATTTGGCGGCGAATATGTTCGAAAACGCTGGTTGCGAAGTACTTCATGCCGACACATCTCCACCAAAGGGGTTCGTCACCAGCGAACAGGCATCCGAAAGACGGATCAGCACTCCCGAAGCGTCCAACATCTGCAACAACCACTCGTCTGCGTTGCCGCCCAGAGTTGTCAATCGCGACGTGCCCGACCACAGACACGATTGGCCGATCGCCTGGTCGTCGACGGCCAAACCGTGGTGGGCGAACAACAGCTTCTTGAAGCTGTCGTAGGTCACCCGCTCGCCCGGACGAATCGTGCTCAACACCAAATAACGCAACAGCCGATCGTTCAGGACAAATCGCGCGCCCGCGCCACGGCGAGGAGTTATGAAGCCCAGCCGCTTGGCAACCGTGAGGAATAACTTGTGACCGTACCGACGATCGGCGTCCGCGTAGACTTTTTCCACCTCATCTTGGTCGAAGGACGCGTAAAAGTCTTTGATCCTCGGATCTCGGAGTGCATCGTAAATCAACCGCTGGACGGCATTCACATTCCGGCGCGAGATCTGCTTGACCGCGGTATGTTTTCCCGCTGGATCAGAGATTACCCAGACGTAACCCAAGGGGCCTGCCGCTGCCGTCGCCTCCGCGGAGCGTGTCGTGTAACGGGCTGCCTGCGAACAAAGGCTGCGAAGCACCTGCATGGCACAGGCGATTTCGAGCAATTCGAGCCGTTCGATTGGGTCAATTGTCGCATGGCAGAGACGCGAGATTTCGACCGCAAATAAATAACCTTCCGGCCAGCACTCCTCTGGGCACCAACCACACGTGGCAAACCGCCGCTCGTTATGACTATCAAAATCCGTCTTTTGTGCAGTCTCGGCGTCCAAGCCAGTGTCCAAAAACTCAGCCAGTTTGCCGACCGTTTCGGGACAACTCAGGAGGACGGATTCCAACCCCTGTGTAAGCTCGGAGTAAAGGTCCGATGGTTCGGACTCGCGAGAGTTCAACGACCGGACCTCAAGGGCGTTTACCCACTGCTCAATAGTGGACGCATCTTGTCGCAAGGCATTGCACAGTTGGAGATACAGCAGTTCTCCGCCACGAGCAAGAAAGATCTGTTGGTTGTGCGAAAAGTACGTTCGCGCGTCGGACCAAGAAGCGACTTTGCCTCCTGCCTTCGTTTCTTGCCAAATGCTTTCTCCAGCAATAAGTTCACGCGCAAGCGGCAAGAAACTCTGGGCGCACCAAGTTCGATTCGCTCCCGCACCTTGAAACCCCACAAATAGGTTCTCGATTGTTCGAAAAACATCGTGTGCTTCAAATGCTCCAATCGTGACAAGCATCTCGGGCTGTATGAACTGGCGGATAAGTTGTCGATATTGCTGTCTGTGTGTCTCGTGGCGAGTATCGAGCTTTGACGCTCCAAGAAATGCTAGGAGCTTGAGATTCAACCGAGCCTTCGGTGCGTAAGCCAATACGTTTGATGAATCTCCTTCAGAACAACCACTTCGTACAGAACGCAAACGGTCTAGCTCCGGAAACAAAGCATCGTTAACGATAGCGTTTTCGGAGAACGACTTGGGCGATATGGCGACAAGTAGCAACTCGAGCAGAAGGTCGGGCGCCGTTTGATCACTCGGAAAACGTCTTCCAAATAGCCTGATTCCCGGACTAAAGTCGGGAGCATCTTTCTTCTTGTCTCGCAGTTCTTGTTTTGGAAACGGCTCAACCATCGCTCACCTCCAATCGCCCATCGCGAACAGCGAACATCTGCCGCTGGAAAGTGTGGTTTGTTCGCAGCCGTACCAGCATGATTTCGTCTCCCCCTTGGAATCTGGTTTCGTCGATCAATTGGCCTTTGAAGCGTTCGAGGCGATCGACGAACGATGCCTGCAGATCCTGGCCGACTTCGCCTTGGTTCCTGAGCATGACGTAATCGAGGAATGGCAAGCTCAAGGGCAAGCTCAGTTGCCCCCGGCGGCCCCGACGTTCCAGCTGCAATTCCCGTCGGACGCCGCCCACCGCGTTTTTGGTCGTGATCAGACGGATGCGAAATTCGTCCTCGGGAAATCGCCCCAGAACGACCTGGGCGCTCTGACGCACATCCTGCGAACGGCGACTGAGGGTGACATACAACTGCTGGTCGGTGCTGGAACCTTCCGGCAGACGCACGCCGCTGAACTGCTCCTGCAAGACATGCAGGATCCGCTGACGCAGCGAGCGGTCTTTCAAGCTTAACGACTCTGTTTCCTGGCTCTGCCAGCGAACGAAATCCAGCAGCATGGCGGAACGCAGAAATGCCTTCAGATAACCATCAAATCCCTCGTCGTCGGCCGGATCGTGCAGAAAGAAGACCGCGCGGCGAACCTGCTCGCGGGCTTGGGCAGCGGTCATCGATTCGTCAGGGCGTCCTGCCCCGATCTGCCGCAATACCTCAGTGTCGTCCGGAACTTGCGTCGCCTGCAGCTGGAACGATTTCCCGCGGGTTTGCAGCCACAGCTTCCGCTCCCAGGCCGGGCAAGGTTGACCGCCAAAGCCTTGGTCGCCGATGGCTCGAATCGCACGCAGTTGACGGGCGGGGCCATCGGCTTGCCTTCCGTTGTCGCCAAAGAAACGGTTGAAGAACATGAATTCGGCCATCAGCGGCCGACTGGCCTTCTGCCCCAGCTGGCGTATCTCGTCGAAGCTCAACCCCGCCGTGATCACATACGCCAGATGAGCGCACAGCTGCCGCAGGGTCAGACGGGTGCCGTATTCGTGAACACGGCGGTAGGCCAGAAACATCCGTGACATGACCGTCTGCTGATTCTCACGAATCAGCGTCACATTACGAAAGATCGGGCAATGGTGCCGACATTCCGCGTCGCGACAGGGCGTCCATCGCTCGGCGGCAATCATCCGGCGAAAAACCTCCTCCGCAATGCCTAGATTGTCCAGCATGGCAATGTTCATTACGGTCAGCGCTATGTTTTGGTAAGGAATCTCCTGTGGATCCGGCTTGAGCATGGCGCCCAGGAACCGACTTTCGATTTCCAGCCGGTTCCCGCCCGCCGATTCATGCGATTTGAAAGCTTCCAGCATAGTTCCCGTGTTGGAGACCAGGAAGAAGCGAGGGCCCTTGCCATCCAACATCTCGTTGATCAACTCGCCCTGCTGATCGCGCGGCCATTCACTGAAATCCTTGATCAGACTGATCTGCGTTCCCACCACCTCCAGGTTTTCCCGCGGTTTGAGCGGACGTGGCAAAGCCTGGTCGAAAGGCCATTGCGACAATCGCTTAAACAGCTCGACGGCAATGGTCGATTTTCCGTCGCCGGCATGTCCCGTGAGGATCACATGGCGTTTCTGCGAGCCGGTCAGAATGCCTTCGATCCGCGCTGCGAGCGGGTGCGCCACATGGATCAAGGGGAAGTAGGGGTTCAGTGATTGGTATTCCGCCAGCGCGTTGTCGGTCGCGGCATCGCGGCTGTGCATCGAATTCAAATAGGCGACAAAGGGGTTCGGATCCTCGCGTTCCAGCAGGGTTAGATCGACGCGTTCTGGCGTCTCCGGAGGCGGTGGTTCGCGGGCCGGTTCGCGGGTGTCCAAAACCTCCGTAGCCGGGAGTGTCTGATCAGGGGACGTCGAGGATTCTGCCTTGCGAGCGAAGCTGTCCTGCAGCGCTTGACGCATCTCGGCGGCGGACGAGAACCTTTGCTCGGCTTCCGGCGCGACCCCGCGTTGCAGCCAGGCGGCCAGGTCCGCAGGCAAGTCGATATCCGCCGTCGAGCGCGGTTCGGGCCGCTGGCCGGTGAGCCATTCGCACAGGCTGACAGCCAGCGCGTACAAGTCGCCCTCCGGACAGTACTTTCGTTCCTGCCCCAGCCGCAGGTCGGGCGCTACGTAACCCTCCGTGCCCTCGTACATACCGATGCCGGGCTCGCAAGCGGCTCCGAAGTCGATCAACACGGGACGATCAGCCTCGGCAAGCAGGATGTTATCCGGCTTGATATCGTTATGCAGGATCGGCTGCAGCCGGCCCTCGTCCTGGTTCTCGTGCAACGCTGCCAGCGCGTCCAACAACTGGTCGGCAACCCGCCGGAAGCGTTCCGTCGTCGGGCGGTGTCCCGCGTCGATCTCGTACCGCAGGCTGTGCCCTTCGGTCCATTGGATAGGGATGAAATAACGGCCGTCTGGCTCCCACTGATTGGCCGAATGGACCGGCGGGATACACGGGTGTCGGACGGCGGCGGCGAACCGCTGTTCGTCCAGGACTCGCTGCATGGGCACATCGCGGTCGAACAACTTCAGCACGACGGGCCGTCCCTGCGCGCTCACCGCCCGGTACAGCTGGGCTTCGGCCCCCTGCCTCAAGAACGACTCGATACAATAAAGACCGAAACGTTCGTCCGGTTGCAACCGACGATTGGCTTCGCGCGGGACAGGCTTTGCTTCGATTTCTTCATCGAGCCGCTGTAAGACCTGCATGGCATCGACAGGCCGCTGGCCGCGATCGTGGCGGACCAGTTGAAACACCAACTCGACTAGGTTCCGTGGAGCTCCGGTTGCTTCCAACAGCTGCCGGTGCGCTACGGTCAGCATTCCCTGGGTTCGCTCCAGATCGGTCGAACAGTCAAAGGGGCGTTTACCCGTCAGCATCTCGTACAGGATCACACCGAGGCTGAATAAATCGGCGGTTGCCTCTGGAATCTGGCCACCGGCATACACCTCGGGAGCGATGTACGGCGTGCGTTTCAACTGGGCCGTGTCGGGAATCACGGTGACACGGTCGTCCTCCAAGGAATAGGAGAGATCGAAATTCATCAACTTGGGGACGTCGTTGACGATCAGGACGTTTTCCGGCGACACCGAGCGGTGGACCACGAACTGCTCGTGAGCCGCCTGCAATCCGCGGAGTATTCCGATCCCGATGGCCGTCGCCTGCGGGACGGGCAGCGGGCCGTCCCGGTCAAGCCAATCACGCAAGGTTCCCGTTTCCGACCAATCGCTGCCTTCGACCACGTGCCCGTCGTCGTTGGGGATATCCCAGACCTTGAGCAGATTCGGATGATCGCCGATCTTGGCCACGGCATTCAAGGTATTGAAGGCTCGCTCCCGCCATTGTCGCCGTTCCGGCTCGCCGAGATCGGAACGCGCGTAGAAGACCCGCAACCGGCAAAGCCGCCGGTGGCGGATATCCGTGCGTTTGGCAATGACCTCGGCCCGATCGACGTACTGGTACAGACGGTCGACGATTTCGTACCCGGGAAACACAAAATCCCGGGGAACACCGGGCGAATGAAGCTTTCGGATGTGCGCCGCGAAGTCCTGGCACTGCTTGCGGCTCAATAGTTCCTGGGCCTGTTCCTTTCGACGTTTCAGGTAACGCACAAAGCCGTCGATACTGTCGAAGGTGGGATTGTTCTTGTCCGTGGTGGGAATCGACTGGCCAGTGGCCCGGACATCGGGGTTGGTCAGCACGACGACGGATTCAAAGTACAGCGAGGGAAACGACGGAAAGCGGTGTTCGTACAAGCCTCGGATTAGCTTGGCCTTGAAGTTATTGGCCTTATGCGGATCAGGCTTATAAAATGATCCGTTCTGCAGCCAAGTGTTAGGGCGGATCTCAATCCGTCCGCTCCAGTGTTTGAGCTCGACGACAAAGACGCCGAAACGGGTGATCACAACCAGATCCACCTCGAAATACCGGTTGGACTGTGGGTCGTGCAACTCAAGATTAAAGAGAACCTCGCCCAATTGATGGGCCTGGACACGGCGTCGAATCTCTTCCTGGGCGGACCTCTCGTGGGCGAACAGGGAGTACGCCCGCCGCTCCTCCTCTACGCCATCCGTTTGAATTCCTGCAATCTTGCGCAGCTCCTCAGTGAGGAAACGCTCAACGGCATCACAACCACTGGGAGATCGTAGGCACTGGTCAAATGAATCATCGAGATATCCGAATTCCACCGTTTCCACTAGACGGCGATGAGTTAGACGCATGTTGGGCGAATCGCGATACTGCTTAAATAAGGACTCCTTACCGGGGAGAAGTTTGAAGGCCCAGATCTCGTCGCTGGTCAAGTGGTAGAACGGATACTCGATCAAAATGGTCTCAGGTGCGGTATCCGGAAAGAACTCACTCAGCAAACTGGCGAACGTGCTACAAAGCACATCGTCTAAGGCAAAGAATCTCGAGCGACCGGGATCGCTCTTATAAAGACGCGCGAGGGCAAGAAGCAACAGAAACTTGTGAGGACGCGGATTACCGCTCCCTCCTCCTAGCTTTATTCCTGCAATCTTTTCAATGATCGTTTGGTGATCCTGGTCGTTTCTCACGTTAACACCTCGCTCACCATCTGCGTCCTAGGCTGACATTTGTATGAGAATTGCCTTAACTGCCAAGGCAATCGATGCAACAGCCTGTCTAACGTCTGAAATTGTGTTGTTGCGGCCAAAACTGATTCTTACCGTGGCTTCGGAATCATCCCGTGTCAACCCCATTGCAAGTAGAACTTGAGATGGTTCGATTGCTCCCGAACTGCAAGCCGATCCATCACTGATACAGAGGTCGGGGGTATTCGCGAGCAACATCGAAGCCGGAATTCCCGGGATTGTCAGACTAGATGTGCCGGGCAAGCGTTCAGCAAGAGAACCATTGGTTTTTACGTCTGGTATCGTCTGCTTAATTCTCTGCTCGAAGTCATCTCTGAGGGCACGAAGCCTGTTGCTATCGTCAACTCCCCGCTCTTCAACGAGGCGCATAGCTTCGCCGAACCCCACAATACCCGGCACGTTGATCGTGCCGGGACGCAAACGCCCCTCCTGCGAACCACCTCGATAGGGTGCGGCAATTGCAGACCGTGGCAACCCACTGCGTACAAAAATTCCGCCTACACCCTTCGGACCGTAGACTTTGTGTGCGCTGAATGCCGCAAAATCGGCATCCAAGTTGACAAGCGAAACCGGCACTTTTCCTAACATTTGGGTCGCGTCACAATGCACGAGCGCACCGCGTTTGTGAGCGATATCGGCAAGCACACCAACAGGCTGAAGCGTCCCAAGCTCGTTGTTCGCGCCCTGAATACAGACCACAAGCGTGTTGTCGTTGATGACGCGATCCGCTGCGTCGATGTCGACGACGCCCTGAGGGGTTACCGGGATTTCGACGACGTCAAAGCCTTGCTCAGATAGTAGGCGACACGGCTCCCTTATCGATGGGTGCTCCACTGCCGTGGCGACGATTCGAGTCCTTCGAGGCCGAAGATCTGTGAGTCCCCGGAGAATAAGGTTATTGGATTCGGTTGCACCGCTCGTGAAAAAAACTTCCCCAATGCTAGCGCCGATCGCATGCGAGATTTGTTTCCTCGCAAGTTCAACAGCTTTTGCCCCCCTTCGGCCCATTGCATGTCCGCTGGACGCATTCCCAAATTCCTCACTCAGGAACGGTAGCATCGCATGAACCACTTCAGGAGCGCAAGGCGTCGTTGCGTTGTGATCAAGGTACACTAACGGCTTTAACGGCTTTGTAGTCATAGATGGCAAATCGTGCATCCACTCAACGCCTCCGACTCGTCGGCTGCGAAAACGTCGCCAAGTGACAAGTCAACCATTCGCTGGCATTCACGCGCCTTACGTTCCTCGTATTGCTGCTTGATTCGCTCGATTTCTGCTTCGTTTTCAGCCAATTCTGTCAAGCTGTATTCTTCGAGCCACGTATAATGCTCTCCTGTTTGCGGATCTATCTTCTCGAATTGTGCAGCGCGTTCATACAGTTCCTTATGGTTTTCTAACAAGCCGACCCACTCGCGACGTTGCTGGAAAAAGCAGAAATAACATCCAGAGCGGGAACGCCATTTGTAGTATTCCGGAAGCCCCAGCCCACTGTCATCAAGAATACGCATTATATCCTTGTGTCGCAGTCCGTCCTCAACAAATGGAAAACGAGATCTAATGTTCGGCTTCGTGGATACGTACCCGGTTCGTTGTGATTCATCTGCGCGTATTCCCACGTACAGAACGACAGGGGCGTCGCCGACGTATTTTTCGAACGGCCGCAGTTTTAGCATACGAGTGCACCACCGCGTTCTCGGATCGGGTAACACGTCACGATATATGTGCAAATAATGTGCGAAGGGCCTATCCGGGTTTAGGTAGGCTATTTTCTTGCCAAGGTGCGCCTCGATCTTCCGGAGATAGTCATACGTTTCCTGCAGCTCTTCGCCGGTATCGCAGAACACGTATTCCATTTCCGAGACTTTGTCACGCATGTAGAGAGCTAGTGCTGTGCTGTCTTTGCCGCCGGACAGGGAGAGTATGTGCCGAACTTTTTTTTCATTCATGGTTATGATTCCGATTGCGATTCGTTCTGGTCCAGTTCGCGGGCCAGTTCAGCCAATACCGCTCTGATTACTCTGGTGGATTCCCGCTTGCTATTTTCTCCCAGGTGGGTGCGAAGACGCTTCAGCAGGGATTCTGCCCTTTTCCGTTCCGCCGGGGCTAGTTGCTGCAGACTCTTGCTCTGCTGGCCATTTTGCCCAGTGGCCGCCGCGGACTCACGAAAGGCTGTCCCGATCGCTCGTGCGGCATCCGGGAATCTCGCCGCATCCGTGTCCGTCCAGTTGACAGGAGGTCGACTGGCTACCAGCGCACAGACCGACTCGACACCCGGACGTCCGGATCCCGCCTGAGCGATGCGGCGCACCAGAGCCAGCAGTTGGGGCTCGGTTACACTCCGCTCCAGTCGCAGGGCCTCCTGACGCAGCGGATCCCAACCGCTGTCACCCGGCGGAAAACCGCAGGCGGTCAGCAACGCATCTCGTGCGTCGTCCAAGGTGCGCGACATGGTGCCCGACCACTGCTGCAGACAACGGTTGAGCAGTTCAAAAAAGGCTTCGATCTCGCCTCGCGGAGACGTATGTTCCGAGAATTCGGGCACGCCCAGCGCCGCGGGAACCTCGACAAATAGAAAACGTTCGGGGGACTTGGCATTCTGAAAGGCATCACGCAGGGCGAGGACTTCCGTCGGCAGCTGCCGCGTGTTCCAGGCATACTCCGGCAGGGCTCGGACTGTCCGAAACAGGGCGCGCACGACGGGCACGGTTGCCGACGGAACTTGCAGACCCTTGCCCAGCCGTTGGACAACATCCGCCCGACCGCCTTTGACCCGACTGCCCGCGAAAGCGAACAACTCGGGACGCCGCATCAAAACTTCAAAATCGGCGGCGCCGGGCTCCGGCAGGAAGGTCCCCTCGCGGTACAACGTCGTCTCGTCCCGGAAGACCATCATAAAGGCGCATAGGATCACGGGCTGCAGCCCGTCCATCACGCCAAAGGGCGGCGCGGACAGTGCGTTGAACAGTTCCACCACCGGCAGCGGCTCCGGCTGCCGTTTGAACACCAGATCGCTCAGATGGTTCCAACAGGGCAGTAGATTGTGGTCGCCGTTGCGGTTGGGCGAGCTAAAGCCCCACTCGCCATCCTTGCGCTGCCGATGAATCCCGGTACAGCCGAGTACCGACTCGTACATGCTTCGCTCAGGCGGAAATCCTTCGATGCCCAACCTAGGCCGTTCGCCCCGCGTGAGCATGAACTCTACCAGGTTCCGCCGCGCAGCCGAGGCGGCCGAAGACAAATTGCGCCGGACGATCAACTCGTTCCGTATCCTCGGCGACTGGTGGTATAGCCGGTCGTACACCTGCGAGAGCAGCTGTGAAACCCCGGCGGGCGAAGCAACGGGCTGCGTCTCGCCTGCGTAGATCCAGACGCATCCGCTACCGATCGGTTCCGGCCGCGGGTCTACCAAGCCATGGACGTTTCGCTGCAACAACAGCTCGGCTTCCGTGATCCGCAACGAAATCTCTCGTCTGGCGACGCGGTCGTCGCGCAATTCCGGCGTATGCTCCCACGCCCAGCGCAGCGCGCCCAACTCGGTAACCAACCCACGTAGTTCGCCGATCTGTTGGGGGATGGCAAACAGCACGTTGGTTGTCTGCTGGGCTTGCAGGGCCCGCTCTCGCAACTGTTCAGCCATGACGGTGGATTCCGGCAAGCAGACGATGACCTTGCCGTCCATATCTGTAGGGACGGCGATCGCGCCGTCGACGGCGTCAACGGCATCCGCATACAGAACCTCGAAGGACCGCAACGCTCCGGTCTCGAAACTGTGCCGTCTAGCAACCATCGGGCGATTGGGCAGTAACTCGCGAACGCTCTCGGCCAGGCCGAGCGTCCGCTGCGTTTGCCGCTCGCCTTCCGCGATGCGTTCATTGAGGTCGACATCGCTGCCTTCCCAAATCCGGTAGCTGCGGTTGTAGCTGCGGTAAGTCAACACGGATGCCTTCCGAAGCTCGTCCAAGACGCCTTGGAACGCGTCGTCGGGCGAGACTCGGTCCTGCACAGCCAGCGAAATCATTTCCCGCGATGCGGACAGATGAGAGAACTGACCGAGCGCGCTCAGGACACCGACGGTCTTGACGACGTGCTGGTGGACCGCGCCAAGGTTCTCCTTGGATTCGAGCACGTCGGCAGCTTCCAGCCACCGCATCGCCTGCGGTTGGCGATACAATCCCAGGCCGAAATTGCTGGTGAAGTAGTCAAACAGGTCGTGCAGGCGGACGAATTCCAGCTCTCTGCCGGACATCGGCCGCCGCTTGATAAAGTCCTGAAAGCCGAATGGCTCCAGGCTGCTCAAGTAGGAAAACAACGACCGTTCGTTCTGGGCAAAACGACGAAAGATGTAGGGCAAGGCGACCAGCGTCACGGGATGCAGGGGATATGCGGCGAGCGCGGTGCGCGTAAACTCGGCAGCGGACAGGCCGGGAGGCGCTACGCCCGCCTCAGCAGCCGCTTTGACGACGCGCTCCAGGTGGGCTTTCACGCCCCTTGGCCACGCCGACTGGTCCGTATGGATCGCTCGGGCCACCATGCGGACGACTTGGTCTGCGGGTTCGAGAAAGGCAATACCTCCAAAGCGACCCTGGATCTTGGACCATTCTCGCCGTGTCCCTTGGTCCAAATGCTGAGCGTATTCCTCGAACGATTGATGAAGTAGCCCGACCAGCAGCGCCGGGACATCCTGGCTGCGGGCGGCGTACTCGGCCAGTTCCTGCAACACGTACACATCGCCGTGCTGCGGATAACGAGCGGCGTATTCGAAGAATTTTCCCAGTTCGTCGATAATCACCAGGACGCCGTCATGCCCGGCTTCCCGCGCTGCCCGGCCGGCCGTTTCCAAAGCCGTGACGACCCATCGCGTGTCGAGGGGCCTGCCTTCGGGAGTCTCGGCCAATTCGCTCGTCAGCTTGCGGGCGATGGATTTGAGCTTCGCGTTCTTGTCCATGCGAAGCGAGGCGATGATGGCTTCTGCCAGACATTGGGGAGCCGGTGCGCGGCGCGCCGTGACCAAGACAGGCAAGAAACCCCGGCTGCCGTTTTCACCGATGCCCCGATCCGCTAACTCGACGGCCAATCCTGGATCGACTTGCCTGAGTTGCTCGCGCGCTGCCGCCCCGGCAGCGTCCGTCGAGCACAGCAGGCGTGCGACGAACTCGGCAAAAGCGGACTTCCCCACGCCGTACGGTCCCGTAACCGTCCAGGCCCGCGCCGGCGAATCCTGGGCCAGGCCCTCGGCCAGCCGGTGCATGGTCTCCAGTGCGGTCGGAGTGACGATATAGTCGCCGTTCTGGCTCCCGCGATAGTCCTTGTCCAGGTTGACGGAACGACGGAACCGTCCCGTCACTTCCACATAGTCGCTGATCGGACGTTCCGAGGTGTTCATCGGCGGCGGCTCCCTCGGTAGTAGTCGTCCAAGATTCGCAGCTTATCGATCGGCCGCCTGCGGTAAATCTGCTTCAAGCCGGCTGTTTCGTCGATGGTCACCGCTTGCCCCGTGCAGTCCTCCAGCTCTTCGACGTACTCGATCAGACTGTTCTCGTCCAGCTTGAACGCTTGGCCCGGACTGCCTTCGCCATACAGGCATTTCTGGACGTGCAGCGTGTTGGACGTGCCGGCCGTGCGGTCGAAGTACTCTGCAAACGCGTAGGCGAACACCGCCGCAGGCAGGGTCGGCTTGGGACCGATGGCAAAACGGTACAGCTCGCCGTCCGGTGACGGCTGAATCAGATCCAATTGCAGGAGCGGACAGTCGAACGTCTCCTCGGGACTGGCCTGTTTCTTGCCATTGGTGCTGGCTGCGTAGCTGCGGATCAGGCAGTCGACGTCTCGGCTGATGACGCTCTCGCTCAGCTTGAGGGACTGCTTCTCGGCAAAACGCGTGAGGAATTCGACCAGTTCGCGCCGCGTGAAATCCGGACGATGGAAACGGGAGAAGAGCAGCTTCCAGGCCGTGCCGACATTGAGGTTGGAAACCAATAGCCAATGAATCAGCCACAACGAGGCATCGTCTTCCAGAAACGGATCCCAAGCTTCATCCAGCAGCAGCCGTCTGCCGATGTCCGTCACGCGGACATGGCGCCCCGTGTTGCCCTTGACCTCCCGGTCTGTCTCGATCAGATGGGTCACTTGGCACCAATGCCGGATGCTGTCCACCATGTTCTTGCCGACGCCCAGGCGGACCAGCGCGTCGTCCTCGCTGAACAGCGTGGGGGACTGAGCGACGCCGCGCACGCCCTTTTCGAGCCAGCCGTACCGGAACACGAACGTCTGGTGTCCGGAGAATTTGTATTTCAGGTCTTCCGCCATGACTCGATTCCCGGCTACTCCTTGTTCGCGTTCGATCGTTTGCGGGTCCTACCGGCCTGTACCCACTCGTCAATCTCTGAGACTTTGAACCTCCAAAGCCGCCCCACCCTGTGCGCAGGCAGGTCCTTCTGCCGAATCCAGCGGTGGATCGAATCCGGGCTGACGCCCACGTGGCGCGCGATTTCTTCAAGCGAAACCCAAGGTTCCATCTGCCGCATTGGCGATTCCCCACAATCTAGCTGTGCTGCCAACTTCGGCCAAGTATTGCGGATTTGTGCGGACAAAACAAGATGCCGATCTGCCCTCCCGGTCTTTTTGATGTTTTACCTCGGGGGAGTTTCACCTTCCATCCCAAAAGACCCGACACAAAAATATCCTTGCCGCCGCCGGCGCTGGCGCCGCCGAAAATGGTGGGATGTCGGGCGGTCGCGTTTCTAGGCGGAAGGTGAAGCTCCGCCGAGGTAAAATCGGTGGCCTCCGGCTGAACGGCAGACAACCGCTCATCTCGGCGGCTCCGTACGTCAGGAGTTCTCAATTTGGTCCTGGGGGGAACGACTTGGGTCCTATCCCCGACCGCAAGCCGTGCTAGAATACGTTGTGTAAGATCCTGGAATTCAGCAACGGGGAGCGGCATGTCGACAGCAATCATGACGAGCCATGTGTGGCTGGACGAACGCGGAGTGGCTTGGCTGGACGACACAAACATCAAGGTTCTGGAGGTCGCGCTGGAGCAGTTGGCTCATGGGTCGTCTGCGGAAGAGATCTATGAGCAGCACCGGGGACACCTGTCGTTGGCGCAGATTCACGCGGCGCTGACGTACTACCACGACAATCGGGCCGCTTTGGACCAGGAGATCGACCAACAGCTCGCGGAGTTCGATGCGCGCCGTCGGGCTGCTCTGAATTCGCCCGGGCGACAGCGACTGCGGGCCTTGGGGAGACTGTCGTGATGTAAATTCAGAACTCCTGACATGGGGCGAGATTTCCTGGCTATTATAGGCTGAACGTGCTGGGGAGTTGGCGAAAAGAATGAGCGGTACTGAGGTCCTCAACGCCGACC
>Ga0351889_10108_pt1 | contig 31693 bp, 24 predicted proteins | sample TotcelFGM3001M14_FD_206767 | JGI IMG/M metagenome (GOLD analysis project Ga0351889, IMG submission 206767) | Enriched cells from coal bed in the Powder River Basin, Montana, United States - Total cells FGM rep3 HSBNCT.FGM.300.1.M14 ...
CTTTCTTTCGTGTTTACTTGCGGCCAATCCGCTGATTCCACCAAATGGTCAGCCAGTGGGATACACCGCGGGTGTGGGGCACATGCGAGCCGACGGCCAGGTCCAGATCGCCGTCGCCATCGAAGTCGCCCAGTTCGCAAGCCGCGTGAATCGTCTGGCCTCGATCGAGCGCATGATAGGCGAAGCGGCCCGGAGCGATCTGTTCCAGACAGACCACCGAAGGCAGCGAAGCGTCGCGCAATTCCGCCGGCATCACTTGGGAAGGCAACCAGGACACGGCCACGATGTCCAAATCGCCGTCCCCGTCCAGATCGCCCGCCAACGCGCGATACGCCCCCGTCATGGCGGCCAGCAGGTGATAGGTGAATTGACGTCCGTCTACGTTCTCCAGCCACTGGATGCCGTGCCAGGGCGTGGCGTACATGTTGTCGAAGGCGTCTCCATTGGTGAACAGAATGTCCAGATCGCCGTCGCCGTCCAAGTCTGCCAGTTCCACGCCGCTGGAACCGAACGTCAGGTCCGGGGCGCGCCACAGCGGCCGCCGGCGAAAATGGCCCCGGCCCAGGTTGGAGAAGATCTCCACGCTCTCGTATTCCTGGCTGATCAACGCCAAAAAATCTTCGCGGCCGTCACCGTTCCAATCATGCACGGGCACGTGGATCGAACCGGGCCGGCCGTCGAGCAAGTGCCGTTCGAACTGCGGCGCGTCTCCGGCGGCCGCCACGTTCTTCAACAGCCAGATGCCACCTGTACGGTACATGCCGAATTCGGCCACCACCAGATCGAGATCGCCGTCTGAATCGAAATCGGCGGGCCGCATGTCGACCACGCGGCCCAATCCCTCTGCGATCACGCGCACTTCGAACGATCTGTTCGCTCCATCCTGCCGCAGCCATACGACGCGTCCATGCTGGTGGTCATCCGGGAGAAAGCCGCCCAAGTCGGCGACCAACAAATCCATGTGCCCGTCGCCATCCAAATCACACGGTTCGACGTGGCACGGGTTATCCAGAGATGCCAGCACCTGGATCGAGCGGTCGAGGCGGGCGAGGTCCAGCGCTGTGACGGTCCCCCGCCGCATGTCGCACGCCACCAGAAACGCGGCTTGGTCTTTCCGAAGACGGCACCACTTCAAGTGCGAAACAGCCGGAGGGATGCCGGCCTGAGGATGTTCGGAAATCTGTTCCTGGTGAAAGGTGAGGCCCAGCGGCGTGGTCGCCTCGGCAGGCTGCGGGAATTGAACCCGTGCGGCGGCGCGAGCACGAAAATACGCGACCGTTTCTCCCAAGGATGGTGGATCCAAGTCCGTGCGGCCGCTTCGCGCATAGAACACATAGCCTTGGCGCACTTCATCGTGCCAGGCATCGCGAGGAAAACTGGCCGGTTGGGGCACTGCGTGACAATCGCCGCAGAAGGCGGCGATGCGATGTTCCAAGTCGGCGGCTGGAGGCGACGGATCTCCACCAACGGCCATCCCGCCGGCGTCGCCGCCCGTCCGGCAGCGACGGGATAACCAGCCCCAGCCTGCGCACGCGGCCAGTACGATCAATCCGATCACCAGTACTTGCCGCAGAAGACGCAGATTCAATCATTCCTCCTCGTTACGCTCAACGGCAAATTTGGGGTCGGGCGTTCAAAATTCAATTTTGGCCGATAGAGAGTCCAACCATCGAGCCGAGCCGTGGTCGGCCAAAATTGAATTTTAAACGCCCGACCCCCTAAGCTTTGCTGTCCGGTTATCATTCTGCTATTATGCTCGGCGGCTGGCAAGCCGAGTTTTCTGTCCCCACCGTTCCAACAACATCACGATGCCATTCAAGCAATTGATTCTGGTCCCCAAACGCCGCCGCATCGCCGGGATCGTCCTGGGCGTGCTCCTCGCCGGAATCTTGGTCGCCGCTGCGTACCTGGGGTCTGCGGATCTGATGGTGTGGTGGCTTCATCGCCGTGTGGCGGAGGCTCTGCGGCGGGGGGCGCTCAGCGATGCACAAGCTGTCCTCGATCGGGCCGAGGCCTGGGAACCCGAGAACGCCGAGATACAGCTGCTGCGCGCCGCCTGCTATCGTCGTCTAGGGCAGACGGATGCCGCCGCGGACGCCTTGGTTCGAGCCCAGCGGTACGGTGGTTCGGAGCACCGGCTCCAGACGGAACGGAAGCTGGGCCTGATCCAGTCCGGACAGCTGTATCCGGGCGCAGAACTTGAACTCGGCACACTCGTCGAACAAGGTGCCTGGCCGGGTGACGTGGGAGTGGCGTTCGTATCCGGATATCTCGTCCGCGAAGACGCCGCGAAGGCCCGCGCGGTGCTGGACGCTTGGGCAACCGGCTACCCCGGCGACGCGGACGGCGCCTATATGGCCGGGATCTTCGATCGATGGCTGGACGAACCCCGTTCGGCGCAGCGGCACTTTCAGCAAGCCGTCGACGCAGAGCCGCGGCATGAACTGGCGCGATTGGCACTCGCGGAACAGTTCGAGAAGGAACACCGGTTGGACGAAGCGCGGCAGCAGTACGAGCAGTTGCAGCAACTGTCGTCGGCGAGCGTTGGTGCGCTCGTAGGGGCCGCGAGGGTTGAACGAAAGTCGGGCCGGCCCGAAGCGGCACACGCGATCTTGTCGTTGTTTCCTAACTCCTCTTCGCTGCCGCCGGTCGCAACGGAGATGGCGGAGATCGAATTGGAACGTGGCCGTTACGACGAGGCTCGACGTTGGCTGCGTTCGATCGCTTCCTCGGCGGAGCCGGAGACGCTGGCCTGGCCGGCAGCGCTGGCGTGTTCGTTGTCGGGACGTTCGCCCCAGGCCCAAGCGATCACCGATTGGCTGGACGCCAGCGGCCACGCCACAGCGGAGATGTACGACCTCCGGCTCCGCGGGCTACGAGCCCCCATCGCTCAACACCCGGTCCCGCCATCGCCTGTCGGGAGGTCCGCACCGCCGCTGGCGCTGGACGAATTGCTCGCCGACGGTTGGGAATCGCCCGCCCCGCGTTCGTCGCAGCCGCTGGCCGCCATGCTGTACCAAGAACACTGCGCCGCCTGCCACGGAGACCGCGGGGATGGCAAAGGCCGCGCGGCGCGGCATCTGTTTCCTCCGCCCAGGGCCTTCCGCTTTGAACCTTTCCGTCTGGTCAGCACGGCCAACAGCGTCGCTACGCTCGACGATCTTCAACGCGTCATTCGTCAAGGGATGCCGGGCACTTCGATGCCTGCCTACCAGGATCTGCCGGACGAACACGTCCGGCAGCTGGCCGAATTGACGTTGCAGATGCATCGCGAAGGCCTGACCGAGCAGGTGACCGGCCGCTTGGCCGCCGAGGGCGAACCGGTTGACGATCAAGAGGTGGACGAAATCGTGTGGCATCGCATCACACCGGCGGATGTTCTCCTCTTGCCCGATCTCGGCCCGGCGGGTTCCGGATCGCTCCGCCGGGGGCGGGACGTCTACATCCAAACGGGCTGCCGCGCGTGCCACGACGACGACGGCAGGGGAGCCACGGACCTACCGCTTCAGGACGACGCTCGACAGTTCACCCTGCCTCGCGACTTGGTTCACGAGCCGCTCAAAGGCGGCGCGGATCCGCTGTCGCTGTATCACAGAATCGTGGCAGGCATGCCGGGCACTCCGCATCCCGCATCGCCCGGCCTGCGTCCGCGAGAGGCCGTCGACTTGGTCCACTATTGCCAGTCTCTGGCGAAGGAACCCCAGGTCCAGCGCACGAATTACGAGCGAAAGCTGCAGTTCGAGGATGCCACCTCTCGGATCGAACCGGCAGGCAGCGAAGACCATGCACCGTGAGCCTGCCGTTCATCGCGTGCCTGCCGCTCGCGTGCGTGCCGCTGGCGGTTCGGAATGGGCGAGCGCTGCAGCGTTCTCGACGAGCGTGATCCGCCGATCGGCCGGAACGTCATGCAGCACGTCGCATCCGCCACCGACCCAACGCACCTCGATCCGCTCCACGCGGTCGTGATTGCCCAATCCAAAATGCAGCCAGGTGCCGAAATGACTTTGGTAGCCGCGGCCGCTATGCACCTCGGCAACCTGCCGCAAATCCCCTGCCTGCACCTCGACCCGCGCGCCCACGCCGTCGCGATTGGCCTTGACGCCGCACAGGCGTACCTGCAGCCAGTGATGAACGCGCGGCGTCTCGTTGCGGAGTATCGTTGGCTGCTGGCGCGAGTTGAGGACCACGACGTCGATGTCTCCGTCACCATCCAAGTCGTCGAAGGCTGCGCCGCGGCTGCTGTACGCGGCCTCCAAGCCGTCTCCGGCGGTGTCCGCGACGTTCTCGAAGGTCTCCTCGCCTCTGTTGATTAACAGAAGATTGCGGGCTCGATACGCGGTCCTGTCGTCGCGCAGCTCGATGTTGTCCTGCAGATGCCCGCAGGCGACGTATAGGTCACGGTAACCGTCGTTGTTGAAATCGACCAGACCGATGCCCCACGTGACGTGCTGGTACGCTCCCAATCCCGCGCGAGTCCGCTGGGTCACGTCATCCAGAAATCCCGCGCCATTGTTTCGATACAACACCGGCGATTCGTGCTGATAATTGGTCATGTAAAAGTCGAGAAAGCCATCGTTGTTGTAATCCCCGCAATCGACCCCCATGCTGGCGTTTTCGCTGCCGTCGCCGTTGTAGGCCGAGCCGATCATCAGCGCCGCCTCAGTGAACTTGCCGGTGCCGTCGTTCTCGAAGAAGAAATTCCGGCGCAGGTCGTTGCAGACAAAGACATCGGTGTCCCCATCGTTGTCGTAGTCGGCACAGACCATGCCCATGCCGCTGCCGGCCAAAGCGCCGATCCCGGACTCGCGGCTTACGTCGTGGAACGTGCCGTCGCCTTGATTGCGATAAAGGATGTCCGGCACGGGGCGATAGTCCCGGGGGCCGGCGTAAGCGGGCAGGCCATCGACGGAACACGGGACGTGGTTCTCGTAGGTAAAATCCACGTAGTTCGCCACGTACAGATCCAAGTCGCCGTCGGCATCCATGTCCAGAAAGCATGCCCCCGCGCCGACCTTGTCGCCGCCGCGAACACCGGCCGCCGCGCCCATTTCGGTAAACGTGCCATCGCCGTTGTTGCGATACAGGACGTTGGCCCCGAAATTATTCACGTACAGATCCGGATTGCCGTCGTTGTCGAAATCGGCCACCGTCACGCCCAATCCGTGTCCCGGGTCACCCACTCCGGCGTCGCTCGTCACGTCGGTGAATCGCCAATTGCCCTCGTTGCGATACAGTGCGTTTCGCGGTGTCTTGTCCGCTCGGGTTCCCTGCAGCGGTGCTCCGTTCAGGAAATAAATGTCGAGGTCTCCGTCGCCGTCGTAGTCGAATAGTGCCAACCCGGCGGCGACGCTTTCCACGATGTAGCGCCGTCCGCATCCGCCATCCGTGTGCTGAAAGGTGATGCCGGTCTGATGGGTCACATCGTGCAGGACGATCGGTCCCCGGGGCGCGCCGATCCGCGGTGAACGTACTGCGACGGCTACGATTCCGGCTAGGCCCAGGGTGGCCAAGATCGACAGCAACGTGATGCGACGGTCCCGCCAGCGCGCCATCTCAGGGTCTCGCGGAAAGCGTTTGAGCATGTCGCCGGTATTCGGCGTTGTCGGGTTCCAGGCTGATCGCCTGCTCGGAAGCGCGACGGGCACCGCCGGCATCACCGCTGCGTGCCAGAACCTCGCTGAGGATCGCGTAACTTCGCCCCGCAGGCTCCAATTCGACGGCTTTTCGAGCCAGCGTGACCGCTTCCTCCAGCCTCCGATCATCGCGCCAGTACAGCTGAGCCAGGGCGGCGTAGCCAGCACCTCGCTGGGGAGCCAGACGGCAGGCTTCGAGAAACGCTCGCTCCGCTTCGTCAAAGCGGTCCTGTTGAGCCAGGAGACTGCCACGCAACAGCACGTACCGCGGGTTCTCCGGTTGAAGCTGGCAAAGTTCGGCCAGCAGCTTCAATGCCTCTTCTGTCTTCTGTTCCTGCCTGCAGATCGCCACCAGCGCTTCGCGACTGGCCACATCCCCGGCGTCAGCCCGGGCCGCCTTGCGCCAGTGATCGGCCGCTTCCCGCGACCTGCCGTGGGCGGTATAGACGTCGGCCGCAGCCTGATGGACCAGGGCCGCGCATTGACGCATGGACTGCAGATCCCGTTGAACGCCTCCCGGGTCGGGGTAGGCCGTCTTTTCGGCAACTCGCAGTTTTTCGTATTGCTCCCGATACTGCCGTGCCTGGTCCGCCAAGCCAAGCCGGGCACAGGCGGTGGCCATACCGTGGTAGGCTCGCGTGTTGCCGGGTGCAAGATGCAGGACTTGCTCATAACTCTGCTTGGCCAAGGTGTACTGCTCGGTTTGGAGCAAAGCTTGCCCGAGGACCATGAGGACGCCCGGCGAGGCGGCGTCGATTTGCCGGGCCTGCTGCAACAGGGCAATCGCTTCCTGCGTTTCCCCCAGGTTGACCAGGACCTCGGCCAATCCGGTCAGGGCGTGCAATGTTCCCGGCGCCGCAGCCAACAGATCGCGATAGTGGGCCGTCGCCTGGTGATAATCGCCCCGTTCGGCGGTGATCAGTGCCATCTTGAAATGCGCGTCCAAGAATCCGGGATCAAAGCGCAGGCACTCCTGCCAACATTCCAACGCTCGCGCCGAATTGCCCAGTCGATATTGCAACTGGGCCGTCACTGCCAGGGCCGCGGGATCCGTCGGAAAATCGTTGACCAGCCGCCTTGCGGCGTCGAGCACCTCTCGCTTCAGCGCGGCCACCTCCGCCAGTTCGGGCGAAACGCGTGCGAGCGAGCGGGCCTCCGCCGACACCGGCCCGCCGCCGAGCGATATCTCCCCGAGCCCCGCGGCTAAGTCGGGAGCTGGCAACGGGTCCCAGCCCACGGGCCACAACCAGACACCGGCCGCCAGTCCGGCTGCGGTCAGCGCCGCAAGCAAGATCAAGATGAGGAAGACCGAATGCCTTTGTCCCCGCCAGCCCCTCTCAGACGCGCCGGTATGCGCGTTAGCCGTTGGCCGAAGCGTACGTCCGTCCCCCTGGCGTCTGTGTCGTGCCATCGCCTTGAACCCAAAGGACCGCACGGGCGGCAAGCCGCCGTACGGTCCAGTCGAGACGCGAACGCCGCGCACCATAAACCGAAATGTGCTACTTGGACTTCAGATCCAGAGCGACGGGCCCCATTCCCTTTTTGACTTCCACGCTCAGCTGAGAACTGGAGGGACTGGAATACTCGATGGGCAGCAAGTGCTTCACGTTCTCCGCCGCGCCGCCGTCGGTGGGCGTCTCCATCTGGTCTCCACCCACCTCGACCGCCGGTGCCGTCGTCACGGTCTCGCTCTTGGTGACCGATACGCGATGGTTGCCGGGCAGTGCACCGTCCCCCGCGACAAACGTCATGAGCGTGAACTTGCCGGAGGCATCGGTCATTCCCCGGGCGGGAAGTCCGCCATCCACAGGAAAGAACGCTACCGAGGCATTCTCTACCGGTTTTCCGTCCAGCGTCACGGAACCACTGACCGGCACCGTTTCCGGCCGACTCGGTCCGCAGCCGATCAAAACACTGATTCCAACGATCACCCCCAGCCATCCGAGACCGGTGGACCGCAAGGTCATATTCATAGGAAATCTTTCCACTGTGTAATGCGCAAAGGGGGGAAACCGCTCATTACGGAACCGAGACCGGTTCTCCATCGGACTTGTGCCCCAGTCTCTGGTAGGTACACCATTCAAGGTTTTGAGTAAAGAATCGCGTGGATGCGTCGCCCAGCACGAAATGCGCACCGCCGGGGTGTAACGATTTGAAACCGAAGGCCGTATTCCAATTGCAGGCTCTCCAGCAATCCGGAATTCCATTGTTCACTTTGTCGCACGAATCGTAGTTGAGCGGAATAGCCGTCGTGGTCATGCCCGATTGGCTATTCGAATTCGCCCAGCCGCTCTGGACGTGCGTGCTGCAGTCCCGCCGCACCTCGCCCATCATGATCGTCGAACTTAGCCCGTCGGTGATGTCACGCATGCTGCAAACCCAATTGTGCCCTTCCCTGTAAAACACGCCTCGTACCAAACCCAAGGCGCCGGGCAGATTGCAGGCGGTGTTCAATGCTCCAAACACTGCGCCGTCCGTGCAGCCGGCGCATCCCGTGGGACCGGAGTTCCCTTTGCTCTGATTGCCTTCACTGCCCGCGTAGTTCGCCACTGCGCGATCGTTCGCGAACAGTCCACCGTTGGTATCCGAAGGACAGACGAATGCCGGGATAATGTGCTGTCGCAATGGCAGGCCGCTAACATTCTGATCGTGAACATTGCCGGTCTTAAAGTCGACGGCGTCATACAACGATTGCTGCTCCACGTATGGCAAGAGGTGGACAAAAGTAGAACCGCGATAGACTTGAGGAGAACCTGTAAAAACCGGCGCGGTGCATTGAGCCGGTATGGGAGTAGTCCAGGGGGCCGTGCAGCTCCATAAACCACCCGGCGGGAAAATCTTGTGCGTGTCGTGATAGTTGTGCAGCGCGATTCCCAGTTGCTTCAAGTTGTTCACGCACTGCGTGCGTCGAGCCGCTTCGCGCGCCGCTTGAATCGCCGGCAATAGCAAAGCGACCAAGATGCCGATGATGGCGATTACCACCAACAATTCCACCAAGGTAAAAGCGATTCGTCTCTTCACAACCCATCCTCCTCCACACGGATCGACTGCCTCGTGAGTGGAACCAGCGCGAACCGTGGGCAACGTAATGTGAATAACTGGATAACAACAGCTACATTATTGCCTAACCCCATGCCCAGTCAAGCAGATGTACGGTGTTTTCTGCACGGCAGGTATCTTACCCGCGGAGCTTCAATCGGCTCTCAGCAGCAACGGCTTCGGCTCGGCAACCCAGCCGGGTTCGCGCTGGCCCGCGCCCGGCCGGCCGGCATCGCCCAAGTCCGCGCGGGCCTTCTCGGCGTAAGTGAGCAATCGCTCAACGATCTCCGGTTTCGACTCGGCCAAGTTTTTGGCTTCCGGCAAGTCATGCTCCAGGTCGTACAGTTCCGCCTTGGTGGGTTTCCCGTCGCGGCGGAAATTGTGCCATTTGCTCTCCAACGGAAGGTACAGCTTCCAATGGCCCGAGCGAACGGCCTGAAGCTGGTCCAGGTAGTAATAGAAGAACGCTTCGTAGGGCGACGCGGCGCCCGGCTCGCCGCGGAGCAAGGCCCGGATGTCGTGGCCGTCGATGGGCCGGCCGCCCGGCGGCTCGGTGCCTGCCAGATAGGCAAAGGTCGGGAGCAGGTCCATGGTCGAACAGAGTTCGTCGCACACCGCGCCGGCCGGAATCTTTCCGGGCCAACGGACGATGCAGGGCACCCGCTGGCCTCCCTCGGCCGTTGTGTAACCCCAGCCGGCCAGCGGCAGGTTGCTGCCTTGAACCGGATTCCGACGTGGGGCGCCGTTGTCGGACGTCCACACGACGAGCGTCTGCTCGTCGAGATCCAAACGCTTCAACGCCGCCAGGATCTCGCCCGCCGACCAGTCCAATTCTTCCACGGAATCGCCCCACGGGCCGTTCGCCGATTTCCCGCGAAACCGCTCGCTTGCGAACGGGGCGGACGTACTGCCGGGCATCGCCTGGGGCATGTAGACGAAAAACGGCCGGTCCCGGTTCTGCGTGATGAACTGGATCACGCGCTCGGTGTAGCGTTGGGTGAGCAGATTGCGGTCGGGAGGCGCCTCGATCACCCGCTCGTTTTCCATCAGCGGCAGCGGCGGCCGACGCCCGTCGGCCGTCTCCGTCATGTCGTCGCTGTAAGGGATGCCGAAGTAGCTGTCGAAACCGTGCCGCGTCGGCAGAAAGGGCGGCTGATCCCCCAGATGCCATTTGCCGACGATTGTCGTCGCGTAGCCGGCCCGCTGCAGCACTTCGGCGATGGTGATTTCGCCGGCTGCGATTCCCTTCTGGTCCTTCGGAAACAGCACCACCCCGCCTTGGCCGCCCACGTGCAGCCCCACCCGCCGCGGATAACAGCCGGTGATCAGACTCGCCCGCGACGGCGTACACACACCGCTGGTGGCGTAGAAACTCGTGAGCTTGATTCCCTCCTCGGCCATGCGGTCCAGGTTCGGCGTGCGATGCTTGGTCGGGCCGAAGCAGGCGACGTCGCCATAGCCCAGATTGTCGCAGAAGATCACGATCAAGTTCGGCTTCTCGGCCGCCGATACGGCGCCGTGCCGCCCGGCGGCCGCGCAGAACAAGGCCGCCGCAACCAGCCAGCAACCGGATAATCCAAACAGGGACGGAGTTCCTTTCGGCGGCACCATGGCTGTTCTCTCTACCGGGCTCAACGGTCCGAATTCCCCCGCACTTGCTGCGGTTTGAACATGACGGCGGCCAGGGGAGGCAGCGTGACACGCAGCGTGAACGGGCGGCCGTGGCTGACCGCCTGCTGGGCGAGGAGTCCCAGTCCGTTGCCTGCGTTGCTGCCGTTGTAGTGCTGCGAGTCGCTGTTGAAAATCTCCAGGTATTGGCCGCCCTGCGGAACGCCCACCGCATGATCGTGGCGGAGAACGGGCGTAAAATTGCAGCAGACCACGACGAAGTCCTGCGGATCGCGGGCCTTTCTCAGGTAGCAGAGCGTGCTTTCCGCCGCGTTGTTGCAGTCGATCCACTCAAAGCCCGAATGGTCGAACTCCAACTCGTGCAATGCCGGTTCCCGCCGATACAGCCCGTTCAAATCCGACAAGACGCGTTGCATGCCCTCATGGTTCGGCCACTGCAACAAGTCCCACTGCAACTGCTGTTCGTGGTTCCATTCGTGCCATTGGGCGATTTCGCCGCCCATGAACAGCAGCTTCTTGCCGGGGTGCGTCCACTGGTACGACAGCAACAGCCGCAGATTGGCGAATTTCTGCCACAGGTCGCCGGGCATTTGGCTGATCAGCGAGCCTTTCATGTGCACGACTTCGTCGTGCGAGAAAGGCAGAATGAAATTCTCGGTAAAGGCGTACAGCAGGCTGAACGTCAAGTCGTTGTGGTGATGGTGGCGATGAATCGGTTCGCGGCGCATGTATCGCAGCGTGTCGTTCATCCAGCCCATGTTCCACTTCATGCTGAAGCCCAAACCGCCGCTGTCCGTCGAGCGGGAAACGCCCGCCCAAGCGGTGGACTCTTCGGCAATCGTCACAATGCCCGGAAACTGGGCATGCGTCACGCGATTGAACTCCTGCAACAACGTGATGGCCTGCAGATTGTGATTGCCGCCGTACTCGTTCGGCACCCATTCACCCTCGCCGCGGCTGTAGTCCAGGTACAGCATCGAAGCCACCGCATCCACGCGCAAGCCGTCAACGTGGTACTTGTCGAGCCAGAACAAGGCGTTGGCGATCAGAAAGTTTCGCACTTCGTTGCGGCCATAGTTAAACACCTTGGTGCCCCAGTCGGGATGCTCGCCCAGGCGCGGGTCCGCATGCTCGTACAGCGCCGTGCCGTCGAATCCCGCCAAGCCGTGCGCGTCGTTGGGAAAGTGAGCCGGCACCCAGTCGACGATCACGCCGATCCCGTGCTGGTGACAGTAGTCCACCAGGTACATGAAATCCTCCGGACCGCCGTAGCGGCCGGTGGTGGCAAAGTAACTGATCGGCTGATAACCCCAACTGCCGTAAAACGGATGTTCGGAAACCGGCAGCAACTCGAGGTGCGTGAAGTTCATCCGGCGGCAATAGTCGACCAGGCGATGGGCCAGTTCGCGGTAGCCCAGCCAGACTCCCGCATCGCGTTGCCAGCTACCCAGATGCACCTCGTAAATCGACATCGGCTGATGGGCGAAATTCGACTCGCGGCGCCGCTTCAGCCAATCGCGGTCGTTCCACACATAGCCGTCCAGATCGCGAACGACCGAAGCCGAATGGGGCGGGACTTCGGCGCCGAACGCATACGGATCGGCTTTGTCGAGCGTCTGCCCGTCCCGCGTCTTGATGTGGTACTTGTACAACTCACCCGCGCCGATGTCGGGAATGAACAGCTCCCAAATCCCGTTGGCCCGATGGTGACGCAGGCAATTCCGGCTTTTGTTCCATTGATTGAAGTCGCCGACGACGCTAACGCTGACGGCGTTCGGCGCCCAGACGGCGAAATTCACGCCCGTGACGCCGGCGACGGTGCGCAGATGAGCGCCCAGACGTTCATAAGCGCGATAGTGCTTGCCTTCGCCAAGCAAGAATAAATCGTAACCGGAGAACAGGGATGGAAAGGCGTAGGGGTCTTCGATCATTCTTATCGCACCGTGCTGATCCGCTACTCGCAGTTGGTATCTCTGCTGCTGTTCGTCACTGGTCCAAGGACAAAGGGCTTCGTACAGTCCCGCCGGATGCACGCGCCGCATCGGCAGTGCCGTCGGATGCCCCGAATGCACCACCCAAACCTGCCGGGTGTCCGGCAGGAATGCCCGCACCGCCGTGACCTTGCGGCCTTCCGCCTCGATCTCGTGCGGTCCCAAAACGTCCCACGGATCGGCGTAGGTTCCGTTTACGACCGCTCCGACATGACTTAACGACAACTGCGTGCGCACTGTACTGCCTCCATGATGATACTGCCTTTCGCCACGAAGGACACGACGGAATGACATAAACGCCAATCGCACTCGCGTCTGTTTCGTGTTTCGCGGTCTTGTTTTCCTGGCTAACCCGGCAAGCCAGGAAGGCCTGAAGTACTTTTTGCGTGAAGATGCGACCCACGCTACGCGGCTTCGAGCCGAGGAATGCTTCCTCGCAGTCGAGTACGGCAATTTTGCCAGAACGCGCGGACCATTTGTCCCCAGGACGCGGCGGCGGCGTGACGGCCGGGTTTCGCCGTGTGCTGTCGCGGGTGCGGCTTGGGCCGTTGTGGCGGAGAGGTGGCACACCGACGCGACGCCGCAGGAGAGGATGACGTGGATGATATGGGGGCTGGCGTCTCGGGCATATCAAAACGCCAGATCCGGCACTCGACCTGATGATACTGCATCGCCCGATCGATCCGTTGCCAGAGGTCCCGATTCTTGATGGGGGTCATTTCGCCGAAACGTTCCCAGCGCCAACCATTTTCGCGCCATTCTTCCAGGCCGAACAGAAAGCCGCGGCTGACGTAGCGGCTGGTCGTCACGACCGTCACCCGGGATGGCTGCTCCAACGCCTCCAATCCGCGGACCACCGCCAGCAGCGCCAATCGGCCATCTTCCGATTCGACTTCTTCGTCGGCCGCTTCGAAGCGGATCTGGCCGTCGACGGTCTCCAGGACAAACCGCCACTGGCCCCGGCTATGCGGGCGCGCCAGTTGTCCGTCTTCCGCGGCGCGAGGCGCCTGAGATTCCGAAAACAGGAGGAAGTGTGGTGCGGATATAGTCATCGATAGAACCTGCCCATCCCCATCAAGACCTGAGGCAAAACGACGGATGATGTGCCCTCCGGTTGGCGGCCGCTAAGCTTCCGTACGATCGCTCTCTTCGTCATTTTGATTCGGCTCGAATCAGAAGACTTTTTCTAAAGGATTTTACAAATCGGAAAGCACGACCTATACTCTCCAGCTTATCCACCTAAACTCTTACCGCTTTTTGCGGAAAAGCAAACAAACCTCGGTAGAACACGCAAATGCAGACGAGCGATAAAGCGGCTTGTTCGGGACGGGCGGGGGGTTGAAAACAGCTTACCATTGAAAAAAGCTTACCGGCTTGTTGTCATTAACCCTTCCGGGTAACATATCTGCTGAGAATGTTTTGATGAGGTTGGCTCGGAACGTTCTGATGCGGCTAGCTCGCGAAATCGATTTTCGGCTCGCGTCCTGGCACCCCTGAAATCGCGTTCTTCCCACTTGGCGGGTAACAGCAACTTGCTTGGCGACCGATGCGGAGGGGAAACGATATGTCGCAGTGGCACTGCAAAATCGGGGATCACCGATACGGTCCAATTACGTCGCATGAACTCAAGTGCTTGGCAGCGGACGGCAAGTTGCGTCCGACCGACCTCGTCAAGCGGGATGGCGACACCGCGTGGGCCAGGGCATCCGCGGTTCGAGGATTGTTTGCTGCGGGCGCCCAAGTGTCGGCAAGCACCCCGCCCGTCGCATCGCTTTTTGCCGACTCGCCAGCGAACGGATCGCCGGGTTCGCCGCCCTCTGCTTCAGCACGGACCGAGGAACGCGCGATCCCGAATCCCGGCGTCGCATGGCGGAAGTTTTCGCCGCGGGACATTCTGGGATTCGCCGCGATTGGACTTTCCGTCATTCTCATTTTGGGCGCGATTGGCTTTGCTCTTCGCAGAAGGCCGCGGGGAGCCGCCGAAGATGGTAGGATCAGTGCCGCGGAGGCCCTCGCGCTATCGCACGCTTCGGACTCCTCCGCGGTCGGGCCATCGGACGCGATCGGTTCGACCGTGGACGCGCAGACCGCAGGCAGCGAAGAACTTCAGGGCTCTTCCCGTGAAAACATGGCAATCGAACCGAGGGTGGTCCAGGCGAACGCCTTGCCGTCTGTTGCGCCGTCCGCCATGTCGGACGCTCGTGTTCCCAAACAAGATGCAGGCGCCACTTCAGCGGATTTGCTTGGGATGAATCCGGGTACTCCACCCGGTGCACAAGAAATCGTCGCGGATCCCACTCCGGCGCCGATCTCGATGCCGATTCCAGCGACTCCGGCGGAGCTGCCGGCTCAGGCCCTCGCGGTGGCTCCTGTCGACGTTACACAAGAGCCGATCGCGCCAATCCAGGCGGCGGATTTTCGCGTTCCGGTGGCGGACGGTTCAGGACCGTTTGCATTGAGTCCACCACAGGTCGTACCGGCGGACGAGCTGCCTGTCGGCCGGGAACCTTCGACGGATGCGTCCGCGCCGCCGGATCCTCGCGATGACGTCTATCGGCAGGAATTGAGGCAACTGTTCGAGCAGACCCGCAAGGCACTGCGCGCCTCGGAAGCCGCTCAGAACGAGGTGGTCAAGGTCAATAACGAAATCCGACAGGCCCAAACGTCCATCAATGCCGCAGACGTACAGATTCCGTTGCTCACGCAGCAATTGGCCAACATCGCCTTCCAACTCGGTGGTCGTTTAACGCCGGAGTCGCGAGCGACGTTGAAATCGCAAGGGACCCTGCTCCAAGCACAGCTCGCGATGCTGGTGCAGGCCAAGCAGAACAGCGAGAAGCAACTGGAGTTGGTCCTGCCTCGCAAGTTAAGGGAGGTCGAAGGCCAAGCGGCAGCGGCCGCAGAAAAGTGCGACGCGTTGCTCCCCGATTGGATTGTGTTCGGCGATCCGTTCGGAGATCAGTCACGTGTCGCCCACGTGAGGATGGCGGAATCTTGTTCCGAGTGGCTGGCGGGTGATCCGGGCTTCATCCCGGCATTCTTGATGCGTGGCTTCGCCCGGTGGCATGCGGGCGAATCGGACGCTGCGCTGCAGGACTTCGATCAGGTCGTGGCGCGCGCCGGCGAACGCACGAAGACCAAGAATGAACAGGGGTTATTGGCCGCCGGGTTAGCGGGGCGATCCGTGCTGTACGCTGAACGCAAGCAGGAAGCTCAGGCGAAGGCGGATTTCGGCAAGGCGGTGGAATTGTGTCCCAAGTCCGCGCTGGTATGCATTCTTCGTGGCCGCGCCAACGCGGCGCTTGGCAAGACGCGTTCGGCGCAGGACGACTTTCTGCGCGCGACGAAATTGGACGCCAGGGAACCGGCGGGATTTCGCGAACTGGCTTGGCTGCTGGCCACGTCTCCCACCGTGCGCGAAGGAAAACGCGCCGCCGATTTTGGCCACACCGCGTGCGAATTGACCAAGTGGAGCCAGTGGCAATGCCTGGATTCCTATGCCCTGGCAAACGCGGCGGACGGCAATTTCGACCAAGCCCTTGAAGTCGGCCGAAAGGCACACGAATCCGCTCCCCACGACGCCCGCCCGGAAATGGAACAACGACTCAAGTTGTATCAAGCCGGCGTGGTCCCTACGAACGTGAGACGACGATGATGGTAGGGAAGATGGTAGCGAAGATGATGTTGCGTTCTCCGAGGCAGCTGAACCATGTCGCGTGAAGCCATCTTTGAAGCCAGCGTGCGGTATTTTCTGAGTCCGATCGGCAGTTTCCTGCACGACGCCTCGGTCTCTGAGATCATGGTCAACCGTTTTGACCAGATCCATATCGAGCGGGGCGGACGGCTGGAGAGGACCGACGCCCGGTTCGAGAGCGAGGACGCGCTGGTGTCGGCGATCCACAACGTGGCCCAGTGGGTCGGCCGGGAGATCAACCTGAACAACCCGATCCTGGACGCACGGTTGCCCGATGGCTCACGGGTCAACGCCGTCATTCCGCCGGCCAGCCGGCAGGGCACCTGCTTGACGATCCGCCGGTTTGTGGCGGGCGGGCTGGCGTTGAGCGACCTGATCGGGTTCGGCACCTTGACCGAGGAGGCTTGCGAGTTTCTGGAATTGTGCGTCCGGTTGCGAAAGAACCTCCTGATTTCCGGCGGGACGGGGACAGGAAAAACGTCGTTGCTGGGCGCGGTTTCGGCCGCGATTCCACCGGAAGAGCGGATCGTCGTCATCGAAGACACGTCGGAATTGAAGTTGAGGCAGGCGCATTGCCTGTACTTCGAGGTCCAGCATCCCGATCAATTTGGACGGGGCGGGGTGAACATCCGGGAACTCTTCCGAGCGTCCTTGCGGATGCGGCCGGACCGCGTGCTGGTCGGCGAAGTCCGCGGCGGCGAGGCGTTGGATATGATTCAGGCCATGCTCAGCGGCCACTCGGGCAGCCTTTCCACGATCCATGCCAATTCGCCGCGGGATGCCTTGGTGCGGCTGGAGACGCTGTCTCTGATGTCGGATGTCGAAATTCCGGTCTATGTGGCGCGAGCCCAAGTCGCATCGGCCATCCACCTCGTGGTGCAATTGAGCCGGTTCCCGGAAGACGGATCGCGGCGTCTAACCCGTATCACCGAAGTGATGGGTCTGGACGACAAGGAGCAGTATCGCGTTCAGGACTTGTTCGCGATCCGCATGAGCGGCAAGTCGAGCGACGGGCGACTCCAAGGCTGTCTGACAGCGACCGGGCAACGGCCGACGTTTGCGGAAGAGCCGTACCGCCACGGCATGGAGGAGCGGATCGTGCATAGCCACGGTCTCTGGTGTCCTGTGCTTGCCGAAGGGAATGGCACATGATATGACGGAGCGGAGCATGACGAGCAGACGGCGGCTTTGGGCAACGGCGACCGAGCGGCGGAAGCGGCGCCGCGCGGGTGCGGCCACGCTGGATTACGTCTTGGTTCTGGGGATCGTCTTGCCGCTAATTGCTTTCGTGTTGCGAGTGGCGCCGCGGATGATGAATCTTGTGTACGAAATGACGAGTGTCCTGGTGTCCTGGCCATTCATGTAAACAGAGGTGCTGGTTGTGACCGAGAAATCGAAGTTGGTCGAAGGGAAGTTGCGTCCGCTGTGGAAAATCGTCCACGAGGATGAAAAGGGCGCAGTCAGTCTGGAGACCGTCCTGATTATTGCCGCCGTAGCGCTGCCGATCTTGATTTTTGTCATCAAGTACGGATGGCCGCGAATCAAGGAGTTCTTTGATAAAGGAATGCGGGATCTGGAGGAAGGGGCCGAACAAGGCCAGGCCGCCGGGGGGGCTTGAGCATCGCATGGTCGCGACCGTCGTTCTTGTCGGATTGCTGCTGACCGCCACCGTCACGGACGTGCGCCAGCGAAAGGTATACAACTGGACAACCTATCCGGGCGTCCTGCTGGCCTTGATCGCCAACGGGGCGATGACAGTCTGGGGAGCGGATTTGGAATCGACGCGGAACGATTGGCTGGGTATGGTCGGCATCGGGGAAAGCCTCGGCGGCTGTGCGGGTTGTGGATTCATCATGCTGGCGTGCTACGCATTTTTTCCGGGGGGGGTGGGAGGCGGCGACGTCAAATTATTGGCCATGATCGGTGCCTTCCTCGGCCCCTGGCGGGGACTGGAGGTGTTGCTCTGGACGTTTGTATTGGGTGCTTGCGCCGCGATCGTGCTGCTCGTTTGGCGCGCGGGAGCCCTGCGGTTGCTGAGTCGCATGTTTCAATGGGTTGTGTGCCTGCTTCGTTTTGGAGTGAGGCCGTGTCTTACGGAGGACGAGCGAGCGCCTTGGAAGACGGATGTTTTTTTGTCGCCAGCCGCCTTGGCGGCGGTCTTGATCGTACAACTACCTGAGATCTGTTGGTTTTGATGTGAGGCTTCCCGCCTCCGTCGCAACCGAGGGGCGTTGGGGATGCATCGCGACGTGTTGCTCGCTTGCTGGCCTTATGGGATCGCCGTGCTGGCGTGTGTCGTGAGTTTGCGCGTGCTGGCGTCCCTCAGCGGCGCTCGCCTTCGCGTCGTCCAGTTGGCCCAACTGCACCGCGACCAGGCCGGGGCCGTCCAAAGTTTGAGTTTCGTGCTCACGCTGCCGCTGTTTATCATGATTTTGTTGTTTATCGTTCAGTTGAGTCAGTTGACCATTTGTCGTGTGGTGATGGAATATGCGGCCTTTGCGGCGGCGCGTTCGGCCATCGTCTGGATTCCGGCCAATCTGGGGCCGGGCGACGAACAGGAGAACCGGATCGGCCGGCTCCAGTACCGGGGGGCCGTCGCCGGCGAGGACGGCAATACATACAGCGAGTACGAGGTCGAGCCCCAGGGACCGAAGTACCGAAAGATCCATTTCGCCGCGGCGATGGCCTGTCTGCCGATATGTCCTTCGCGAGACGCCGGCGAGCCCCGCCATCATCCGGGAAATAACGCCGCTGATACGCTGATTCGTTTGTACCATGCCTACGCTCCCGGCGCGGCAACCAACACGCGCATCCCCGCTCGGATCCGCCACAAATTGGCGTATGCGTTGAATAACACGCACGTGCGGATCCTGATCCGCCACAAGGACGAAGAGCCTGAGTTGGTGGAACATGCTCAGGCGCCCTACCTCGAGGAGTTCACCCCCAATGAAATCGGCTGGCAGGACCAAATCGTGGTCACGGTCGAGCACGATTTTGCTTTGCTGCCGGGTCCGGGCAGACTCCTGGCGCGTCCCGCTTCGTCGGGATCAGCTTCGTCGGGATCGGCGGGCACGGACAGCGTGGCGGAGCGAATTCGTCGCATCGGCTACGTGGTCGTGTACCCCGTGGCGGCAACGGTGCGGCTGGGAAACGAAGGCGACAAACCGGTCTTGCCGTACCTGCAGCGGACGTACGGGGGTGCGCCGCTCGAATCCCCGTACGATTGAGAAAAAACGATGGCCGTGACGGCAAATCAAGCCAGCAGAAACGAGCCCGCGGATGCCGCACAAGCCCGCCGAAGGGGATGGTACGCTCGCCTGCACTTCGACCAGCGCGGTTCGATCAGCATCTCGGCGGTCTTCGCCGTATTGCTGCTGGCCTTCCTGCTGGGGATGGTGATGAATTCCAGCCTGCAGGTCGATCAGAAGGTCAAGATGCAGAACGCGGCGGATGCGGTCACTTGCTCGGGGGCAGGCGTGATCGGACGCAGTATGAACACGTTGGCCTTCACAAATCATCTGCTGTGCGACGTGTTCGCTTTGACGGCGTTCATGCGCGCGGCCCAGGATCGCGCGGCGGAAAGTCTGACGCCGGACATCCTTGACAATTGGGAACGGATCGGGCCGGCGTTTGCCGAGTCGGAATTCGACAAGTTCGCCGAGTTGGGCGTGGCCATTGAGGACAAGGTTCCTCACGAGCGCGAGGTCGTGCGGACCTTCGGCGACTGGGCGGCGGCCGCATCCGAACTGATGTTGCCGGTGTTTGAACAGATCCTGGCCGAGCAGCGGATTCCGGAATTTCAGCGAGCGGTCGTAAGCACGACTCCGCAATTGGCCCAGGCCGCGGCGGAGGAGGTCGCCCGGCGGCACGGGCGGGCGTGGCCCCGGCGGACCGACTTGCATGGCTGCCTGTGGCGGACCGACGGCACCTCGGTGGCCGCGAGCGAGGTGTCCGAGTCGCGGTTGCTCCCGGTGGTCGACCCCGTGACCGACGACGTGCCGGGGCGGGAGGACTATGCGGCCGATGCCCGGCGGCAGCGGTTTGAACTCGCTCACCGTTATCTGCGAAATTGGAACGACGAATCCCTACCGCTGTTCGACGATTTTGTCAAAATGTCGCAGTTCAGTAACCTGTGGCGAATCTTCACCGGAGGCCATCTGCAGAAGTTGCTGCACGAGGATTATCCCGACGTCAATTTGCCTTTCCAGAACGTGACTCGACTCCACGAAATCTTCGACCTCAATGAGCATCTTGAACAGTACTACATGGTGATCGGCACCGTGTATCGCAGGAAGATGTCCGATCGCATTCCCGGCGTGTTCCGCAATCCCGTGGGTCCGGACACGCTGGCGTACGCACAAGCGATGGTGTTCGTGCCGCGCCGGCGTTTGATCAAAGTCTGGCCCGGCGACTTCTCGGATGCCGACTACTCGACGCGGACGGGCATTCCGGGCCAAGGGATGGGCGGAGGCCAGCCGCCCGCTCCGCCGACTCCCCCGCCGCCACCGCCGGGCGATGGCAGCGACCCGTCCGGCGATCAGGAAATCAAGCCGGTCGTCGCGCGGCAGAATGTCCGGTACCATCCGGAGGCCTGGTCCCTGATCAATCAGAACTGGACGGCCCAGTTGGTCCCAGCGACCTGCGGGCGGATCCCGCAGATTCTGAGCACGCCGCCGGACAGTCTTTCGGCGTCCACGTTCGAATTGCCCGCGCTGAGCGAGCTAGGTTTCGAGGAGTTCCTATGGGTCAGCAATCACTGAGATCCCCGCAGCGGTTAGGCCGTTCCCGCCGTCGGCGGTGCGGTTTGGCCCCGCTGGAACTGGTCGCCGCGATCCCGATCCTGTTGTTCGTGTGTGCGTTGATGGTCAACTTCGGCACGCTGGCGGCTTGGCGGGTGCGTGGAGAAATTGTCTCGCGCGACGCGGTCTGGCGGGCCCGCTGGCCGCGCACGGGCGATCGCGAATCGCCTTCGTTCACGTGGCCCGCCGATGCCGTCAGCCGGATCGCCGATGGGCCGCAGATCGGTGCCCTGGCGCACCCCGATCTTGAACATCCGGTGACGCGTGGGCCCCTGCCCAATGGTTTCTTGGTGACGGACGTTTTGGATCCCGAACGGGGATACCAAGAGGGGCTGGCGTCCGTCACTCGGCGCTATCCCCTCTTGCCGCGATTGGGACCCTATCGGAGCGGCAACATCGAGCATCCGCTGCTGGATCGCAAGTGGCCCTGTTCGGAGATGGGAATTCCTAACGTGTACCGCCGTTCCAAGCCGTTGTACGTGCTGCCGACTACGGACCAAAGTCTGCCTTTGGCACTGGCCAACGCGAGTCATGCCATGTTCGGGATGCCGAACTACACCGCCTTGTACACGCTGGACCGTGATGCGGACATCCGGCGGTTTCGCGGCGGGTACATCGACTTTCATCCGCGGATCCGCCACGCTTATCCGCACAATCGTCTGGTCGCGATCGAGCATTGCCACCTTGATCCCGAAGTGGTTCGGAAGAAAGAAGTCGAGCGACTGGTCGATACACTCGACAGCCAGGGTCGCGCGCAACTTCAACGGATCAGCCGTCTGCCCCGCACGATGACCAACTATTTCTTGAGCATGTACAGCGCCAAAGTGGCCGAATTAAAAGCCAGCATCAAGGCTTGGACCGAGGAGATGAAAGCCCCGCACACCTCGCTGCAGCGCAAGAAGCAACTGGCCGCCCTGATCGCCGGTGCCCAGACCGAACTGGACCGCGTCGAGCCCTTCCTGGAGCCCCTGGAGGCCTACCAGTCGCGGCTGGACGAGATCGAGGATAAACTGCGGGCGCAAGTCGAGGCGGAAGGTTTCTGAGGCGTGGCATCATGACGGATTGCGGCACAGATTGTGACCATCGACGCTTGCCCTTGGTCGCGAAGCGTTTGGCCGGCTGGACCAGCAACCTTCTGGTCCTGGGGATCGTGCTCGTCATCGGGCTGACGTTCGGACGCGAGCTGACCTCCTGGTGGGCGTTGGATTCGCTGCAGCCGCCGCAAGCTGGGTTGGGCGCGGGGGGCCTTTTCGGCCGAGATCCGTCGCACAGCGAGCGGAATCTGCACTATCTCACGTTCGGCGATCTGCCGATTCGGTTGGGACGTCAAACGGTGACGGGGCCCAAAGCGGCGGTTTTTGCCGCCCTGCGTGCGCAGTGCCGAGGCGAAGCGGAACGTCGTTTGCGGGTTGCCCGGGAGCCGGGCCCTGCAGAGCGGAAGATGTTGCAAGGCACAGCCGGTATGACGCCGGTCGAGCAGACACAGGGAAAGTGGAGGATGTACCAGATGGACGGTCCCTTTCCCTTAGTCGTCGTCACCGACTGGCGGAACGGCGATGCGGAGGTGGCGGGCGGGTTGGCCCCCGCCCAGGTGCTGCTCTGGGGACTGGGCCTCCCAGTCGCCGCGGGCACCGCCGAGTGGACGCTGGTCACCTGCGCGCCCACCGCGCGCGGGTCGGCGTCCGCCGCCGACCCGCTGGCGCTGCCCATGCCGCCTGGAGCGAGGCGGCAAACGAGCTTGCGGAACGAGGACGGCGGAGGCATACTGTTGCTGGCCGGTTCCGGCGATCCGGAGAAGTGGTTATCCTCGTTCGACGCTTGGTTTCGGGAACACGGATGGTCGGCGGCAGAGGGCTGGTCAACAGTCCGGGGCGCGCGGCACCGCCGCTACGCGCACCCGGCTGAGGGCTTCGCGGCGGACATCGTGGTCGAGGTTCCAGGCGAGTTGCGCGTCATGCTGACCGTGACGCGACAGTAATGGTACGGGCGGCGGCGAGACAAGGCGGCCGGGGAGTGAGGGAAGATGAAGGGTATGCAGGGATTAATCGTCGCGGGATTGCTGGGAATCCTGGGGGTGGCTTTGAATTGGATCTACTTGCAGGGCAAGACGAAGGACATTGCCAACGTCAAGTTCCTGGGGATCAGATCCGATGTCTCGATCGAGCCCGGACAGATCATCCGCGACGACCAGTTGCAGGCCGTACCCGTCCCGGAACGACATGCGGGCAACCTCAAGGACTACGTCTACTTACACGAGGAGCGCGGGACGGTCGTCGGGATCACGGCGACGCGGCGATATGAAACGGGAGACCTGCTGTTCCGACAGGACTATCGGACGCCGCCGCCCGAGTTGAAACTGGGGCTGGCGGAAAAGCTGATCTGGATTCCCGTCAATAGCAGCGGCTTCGTCCCGGAACTGGTGGACCCCGGCGACCGGATCGAATTCATTATCCCGATTTACGATAGCCCATCCCTGCCTGCGGACGGCGACGGCAGTGTGGCAACAGTGCCCGTCCGGCGCGTGGTCCGCACTGAAAGCATCGGCCCTTTTCGCGTGGGATCGTTGGGCAGTCGCTTGGCCAGCCGCAACGTGGCGCGGGGGAACCGGCTGTCCACGTCCCAGGAACGGCTGATTGGAATTATCATCAACGGCAACGACGAGCGGGAGCGGGACAATGCGGCCAACTTGCAGGGGCGGATCCTGTCGGGCGACTTCCGGGACATCGGCGTGGCGTTGCTGGAAAAAGTCAGGCCGTAGGCTGCGGCGGATACTGCTCCTTGGTTCTCTGACCTGTCGAATTCCGGAAGTCCGATGAAAATCTGGTTTAACAAATTGAACGAAAGCCGCCGCACGATGGTGGAGTTGGATGCGGACGAGATCCACATCGGACGCGATCCCACCAATCACGTGGTCCTCAAGAGCCCCTTGGTGTCGCGCCGTCATGCCATCCTGCGGCGGGTGGACGGGCAACTGTCCTTGGAGAATGCCGGAGTCAACAGTTGTCTGGTCGGTGACACCGAAGTGCTGGGTGGCGAGCGGGTCAGCTTCGCCCCTTCGGTACGGGTGCGGATTTGGCCCTATACGCTCAGTTTCGAGACCTCCGCCAGCACCGGCATCAGCCGCAATGAACTGGAGGCCCACCTCCGTTCGCTGGTCGCCGACCTGGAATTGACGATTCACCAGACGCTGCTGGAGCGGATGGAGGTCTCCGATATGAAAGCGACGGGCGGCGGCGACCGGGAGACGATCCTGTTGTTGGAGAACAACATCGAGGATGTCTGCCGCGAACTGAAGCTGTTCGACTCGCCCAACGAAGCGGTGAACGAAGAACTCGCCGGTCTGAGCCTTCGCGACCACTTGATCAATCAGCTGATCATGGAGACCGGCGACGAGCAGGTGTTCGACCTTGCCGTGCTGACGTCGAACGAGTTCGACGTACCCGCCACGCTGGTCCCCGAACGGGAAACGGAATTGCATGCCCTCCTGCAGTTCGCCCGCGAGAACATGCAACTCGACGCCCTGCCGGACGTGTCGTCTCAGATTCACTGTGTCGAGGAGCGGTTCGCCGATGTCTTCCACCTGTTGCGTCCGCATCTGCACCATGAATTGCGAAAGTACATCCTGCTGCGAATGCTGAAGAAGGACCTCAAGGACATCGCCTTCGGCTTCGGGCCGCTCCAGGACCTGCTGCGCGCGCCGACGATCAGCGAAATCATGGTTGTCCGCAGTGACCAGATCTACGTGGAACGTAACGGCGTGCTCGAGAAATCGGGGCGCCGGTTCATCTCCGACAAGGTGACGGAGTCGATTCTGGAGCGGATCGTCGCCCAAGTCGGTCGCCGGATCGACCGAAGTCAGCCGCTGGTGGATGCCCGGTTGCCGGATGGTTCCCGCGTGAATGCCGTGATCCCGCCGTTGGCGGTATTCGGCCCGTGCTTGACGGTGCGCAAGTTTCCGATTCAGCGTCTAACGATGGACGACCTGATCGAAGGAGGCACGATTTCCAAGGCGGCGGCGACCTTTTTGCGAGCCGGCGTGATCGACCACCGCAGTATCCTGATCAGTGGCGGGACGGGATCCGGCAAGACGACCATGCTGAACGTCGTCAGTAGCTTTGTCCCGTACAAGGAGCGGATCGTCACGATCGAGGACACGTGCGAACTGCGTTTGCATCAGGAGCACGTGGTGGCTCTGGAGAGCCGGCCCGCCAACGTCGAGGGTGCAGGCGGCTACTCGATCCGGGATCTGGTGGCCAATGCCCTGCGCATGCGGCCCGATCGAATCGTGGTGGGCGAGTGCCGGGGGGGAGAGGCTCTGGACATGATTCAGGCCATGAACACGGGGCATGCCGGGTCCTTGACCACGGTTCACGCCAATAGCGCCGCAGAGGTGGTTCAGCGCCTGGAACTGCTGATGCTGATGGGCGCCGAGCTGCCGATTGCTTCGATCCACCGGCAAATGACCTCGGCGCTGGATCTGATCGTCCATCTGGATCGTTTGCCGAACGGCCGCCGGGTGGTCAGTCAGATCGCGGAGGTAACGGGCATGCATCCCGAGACCACGGAGGTGCTGGTCGTGGACATCTTCAATCGCAGGAACGGCCGCAGTCTCGAACCAACGGGACGTCTGCCGTCGTTCATCGACGCTTTGGTGGAGAAGAACCTCCTCGAACTCGAGTTCCTGTACGGGCGATGGGACGCGACGTCCGACTGAACGTTTGCCGGAGACGGTGCAATGGACGCGATGGCCTGGACTTGCAGTTTGGTGATGGGGTTGTGCGTGGCGGGTGCCGCGTACTGGGGTGCCACCGCTTTTCAACAGTTCGTGGATTGGGTGGAAGGGGATTTGAACGAGCGTTTGCGGAGTCTGCGGGTGATTTCGCCGCACTTGCGCCGCTGGCTCTACTTCTGGCTAGGCCTGGTGGTCACACTTTTTTTCGCGCTTTGGCTGGGGGGCGGCGCCTTGACCTTCGCCGCCGGTAGCGCGGTCCTCTTGTCGGCCGGCCCCTGGTACTTGGTGCGGCGGATGTCCCAGCAGCGGCGGCAGAAGATTGAGGATCAGCTGGCCGACGCCATGGTGATGTTCTCCGGCGCCGTGCGGGCCGGCTTGTCGATTCCACAAGCCCTGGAGATTTTGGCCGTCGAGTGCCCGTTGCCGATCCGGCAGGAATTTGCCCAGTTAGTTGGCGAGTACCGGATGGGAAGACCCTTGGAAAGGGCGCTTGAAGAGGGGAAATCGCGGCTGAAGAGCGAAAACTTCGTACTGTTTGCGGCCGCTTTGCTCGCCAGCCGCGAAAGCGGAGGCCGGCTGAACGAAACGGTGGAACGAATCTCCAAGTCGATTCTCGAAATCCAACGCCTGGAAAGGAAGGTCGTTTCGGAGACGGCCCAAGCCCGAAAATCCGCCTTGTATATGGCCGTCGCACCCGTCTTGATTCTGCTTGTCTACTTCTACGTCGATCCGGTGAATACGCGCCTGCTGTTCGCCACGCTGCCGGGGCAAGTGATGTTGTCTGTCGCCGTGGCGTTGAATCTCGCCGCCTACGGGTGGGCGCGGGTCATCCTGAGTCCTGAAATCTAGGAGGTACTGGCGCAAATGCCCTGGCAGATTATCGACGGTATTGCGGGCTTGGGTTCACTGGCGACCGGAGTTGCGATCGGCGTGCTGGCTTGGTGGATCCTCTGCGCGCTGGCTTCGGAGGACCTCGAACAAGCCGACGAGTGGCGCTACGACGTGAGCCGGATGAACGCGTTGCGCCGCAGCGATCTGTTGTACCGTCTGTTTTCGCCTGCCATTCAGATTCTGGCACGGCTCAATCGAGCCGCTTTGCAGGAGCGACTGCGCGGCATCGAACGCGAAATCCAAGCGGCTGGGATCTCACGCTTCTGGCTGCCCGAAGAGTATCTGGCCCGCGCGGAGCTGATCGCCTTGCTGCTGCTGCCCGCCTATATGGCCGTGTGCGTGGCTTACATGGGACCGTCAGGCGCCTTTTCAGCGCTGCTCTGTTCCGGCCTCACCGTCTGGTTCCTCCGCCGCTCCCTGCGCCGGCGAGCCATCGACCGCCTGGTGGCGATCAAACGGCGGCTGCCGTTTCTGCTCGACTTGCTCACCCTGCTCATGGAGGCGGGAGCCAACTTCCACCAGGCGCTCCGGCAAGGCGTGCGGGAATTCGCGGGGCAGGAGGTGGCCGTCGAGTTCGCCCGCGTGCTGACGGACATCAACATGGGCAAAACGCGGATCGAGGCGTTTGACAGCCTCCGCCGGCGGCTGAACGACGACGAGATTAACGGCATCATCGGGTCGATCGTGCAAAGCGAGCAATTGGGGACTCCGCTCTCGGACATCTTCCGCACCCAAGCCGACGTGCTGCGGCTGAAACGCAGCCAGCGTGCTGAGACGATTGCGGGAGAAGCGGGAGTGAAGATGTTGTTGCCGGGCGTCTTGGTGATGATGGCCACCGTGATCATCATCCTCGGCCCGTTTGTGCTAAACTATTGGCTCCTGGGTCTGGGGTTGTGACGAACGTCGTGAGTGGCTGGCGAGGCAGATCTGATGCAGGTGAAGGTGACGTGTCCAAATTGCGGCAAGGAACTCAAGGCACCCGAGGAACTGCGGGGGAAACGGGTGGCTTGTCCGAGCTGCAACGAGAGCTTTCGTGTCGGCGGGCCGGCGGAACCGCCGCCGGGCTTGCCGGGCTCCGGTCCGCTCCGGGGCGTGCCGCCGCCGGTCAACCGTCCCGCCCAAGCGGCGAAGTTCATCGCCGACGAATCCGTCGAAACGCGCGTCCGGTTCGGCGCTGACGGACGCCTGCCCGAGCTTCGCTTCGAGGCTCGGACCGCCGAGCCGGATCCGCAACAGACTCAGGTCCGCGACTCGAATCCTCTGCTGCTGGTCGGGGTGCTCTGCTTCAGCATCACACTTTCTCTCATCCTGCTGGTGTTCGAGCCCCAAGAGTTCCGGTCGAGCGACGCCGCCAAGGCCGAGGCGCGGCACTGGATTGAACTGAAATACATCGGAGTCGGTCCTAACCTGAAGCCCCACGAGAAACGGCTGCGGGAAGCCCTGCAGGCGTTTTATCGGGGAGATCGTGGGGCGGAACGCCGTTTGTATCGAGATGTCTTGAACATGCTGCACGACGAATCTCATCAAGGCGCAGCCGGGCTGACGGGCCCGCGGGCAGCCTTGGATCCGCCGAACGACCAACACCTGGAACAACAACTTGCGACGTTATTGAGCGGGGACTAGCCGTGTCGGAACCGATCTCGTTGCCGAATCTCACGCTGCCGGAACATCCGCGCTATGCCCTGGTCGAGAAACTCGCCCAAGGAGATTACGCGACCGTCTTCCGAGGACGCGATCTCGAATTGAATCGCGAAGTCGCGATCAAGCAGATTCACGCCCAATATCTGCAGGACCCTCGCCAACTGGAGGTCTATTGGCGCGAAGCCCAATTGATCGCCAGCCTCGAACACCCCCGGATCATGACCATCTACGACCTCGTTCGAGACCGCGGCTGGCTGATTCTCGAATTGATGATGGGCAGTATCCAGCAGGTGTTGAAAGGCCGGCCGATCGACCTGACGGATCTCCGGTTTCTGTTGAGCGCGATGGCCCAAGGGCTGCAGTTCCTGGAACGTAACGGCATCGTCCACGGGGACGTCAAACCGAGCAACATGCTGGTGGACAAGAACCGGCAGATGAAGCTCGGCGATTTCGGGATCGCCCGCCGGCTGACGAAAGGCGAAGGAAGTGTCGTCAAAGGCACTGCCAAGTACATGGCGCCGGAAGTCGTCTCCGACCAGTTTGGCGAGGTGGGGCCGCACAGTGACTTGTATTCCCTGGGTTTCTCCGCGTACGAGTTGATGTGCGGCTCGCACTTCGAGTCGCTGTTCCCCGGCCTGAATATGTTCGGCCGCGACCGGCAGATCGCTTGGATGATGTGGCAGTCGGCGCCGGACCGCCGCCTGCCGGAGATTCGTCGCGTGCTGCAAAATGTTCCCGACGATCTGGCCCACATTATCGAGAAACTGTGTGCAAAGGATCCCGTCAAACGGTATCGTTCGGCGGAAGAGGTGCTGCGCGACCTGGATAAAGACAAGATCCGCGAGCGAAAGCCCACGGCGCAGGAAGCCGCCGAAACGAAACAGGCCGCGTTACAGACGCGGCGCAAACGGCTGCTGGCGGTCGGCGCCCTGGTGGTCAGCTTGTCGCTCAGCGTCGGCCTCGCGCTGCTGCCTTCAGGAACCGGGCCTACCCCGCCTCCTCCTCCGCCCCGCTTCGAGCCGTCGCAAGGCACGCTCGTCCTGATTGAACTCCCGAACCGCCTGCAGATCAAGACGGACGACGAGCGCATCGGCGACGTTCCGATCGACATCCGGCAAGACATGATCGTCCTGAATGAAAAGGAGTTGTTGAATCCCGAACAGCTGCAAAACGGAGATCGGGTCGCCGTCAAGCGAGTCGAGTCCGACGGCAAAGTAATCCAAAGGATCTTTGCGATCACCCGTGCCGAAGCGGTCGAAACGCACGGTCTTGTCGCCGCCGTCGGTCTTGCGTCCCGCACCATCACCATCACGCCGGAGGGGCTCGCTCAGAACCTGTCTCCGGTCTTCGTCCCCACGACCATCGAGATCCTGCTGAACGGCGCCGTCGTTTCCCTGGACGCAATCCAACCCGGCGACCGTATCGTCGCCAAGTACCTGCCGGACAAAGGCGGATTGAAGGCCGAGTCCGTCGCCGTTGATCGGCTGGTCGAAATAGAAGGGGTGCTCGAAACCATCCGTCTGCCTTCGCACCTGACCGTACGGCCGCCCGATTCACCGGCGAAAGAACTGCCGGTCGACGCCCAGTGCCGGGTGTCCCTGAACGGGCGTGTGGCCGACGAGGACGGAAGGAGCTTCGCTTTGGCGGACCTGCGCAAAGACGATCGAATCTCGCTCCAGCATGATCGTGCCGTCCGCCGGATCGATGCGCAGCGCGTGATGACGGTCACAGGAACCGTGGAAAGGACGGACGTCCCGACCAAACGGCTTGAGGTGCGTCAGAACGACCAAACGCTTAGGAAGCTCTCCCTGGCCGAAGACTGTACCATCCAATTGGCCGGCGGAGAACCGGTGGAATTCGCCGAGTTGCGCGTGGCGGACACCGTGACCGTTGTCGAGGACTCGCAGGATGGCCGGGCTCGATCCATCCTGGCCGTCTTCGCTCCCGACCGGCACGTGTGGGCGATAATCATCGCCCAATCGCGCTATGACGATCGCCGGCTGACTCCGTCCGAAGCGGTTCAGCCGTCAGCCGAACTGCTTCGTCGCACGCTGCTTCGCCGCGTGCGGGTTGTGCAAGAGCAACTGTTGTGGCTGCTGGATGCCACGAGGTTTGGCGTCGAAAAACCCCTGAACGAATTCCTCAAGCGAATTCCCGCCGAGGGCCGGTTGATCGTCTACTATGTCGGCCACGCCGCCATCAACCAAGAAACAGGAGGGTTCCTGGCCCCACGCGACTTTGATCCGAGCCGCCCCAGGGAGACCGGGCTCGATCTGGCGCTGGTGCTCAAGGCCCTCGACGCGGCGGGCCAGACAACTCAGCCATCCGCCGAGCCCTCGGCGTCGGCTGCGAGCCTTGGCCTGGATGCTGCTGTGGCCTGTGAGAAGGTCTTCCTGTTTGACGTTCAACACGGCGGCGAAGACCGTCGCTGGCAACCGACCGCGGAGGACTTGATCGAAGTGCTGAAAACCGGCCAAGGACGTGTGGCTCGCACGATGCATGTGGTCGGAAATTGCAGCCGTGGTCAAGTGGACTTGCGTCCCGAAGGCGCCGTGACGGGCATCTTCGCTACCACGGTCGCGGCGGGCTTGTCGGGCAAGGCGGATTTCGATCGCAACCAACGGGTCACGCCCCAGGAGTTGTTCAAGTACTTGAAAATCGAGGTGCCTACCATGGCGTTGCGCGCCGGGCACGAACAGACTCCCGTCCTGTTCGAGCCGCAGCCCAACCGGCTTACGCCCGAACAGCGGAAGGCTCTACAGGAACTCTTGGCGGCGCTTCGGCGCGGCGGCAAAGTGGATGACGCCTTTGCGCTGAGCTACCATCGGGCCGCCACCCTGATTCCCGATCAACCGGACGCCCATCTGATCTACGCGCTGGCGATCATGAGGGACAAACAACGATCCAAACTGGCGCTGGATCAGTTCGAACAGGTAATCGCCAAATACCCGACGCACCCCCACTCCATCCTGGCCTACCACGCCCAGGCTTGGCTCTACTTCCGCAATCAGGATTACGATCGCGGATTGCAGAGTCTTGTCCAAGCGATCTCGCGCGTGCAGGACGCGAACAATCCCTACTTCAAGCAACTCTTGGCGTTCACCGGCCAGTTGTCCGGATTCGCCCACCGGGCGGTGGCGGATGATAAGTTGCTTCCGCGGCTGTCCGAGGTGAACAAGGCCGTAACCGCTCAAGGCGAACCGGCCCAGCAGATCTTCCGGCAGAGACTGGACGAGGTCCGCGCCGAAGTGCAACGCCGCGATCAGGAAATCCAACAGGCCTCGGCTTCGGAGGAGCGAGCTAGGCTGGAACTCCACAAAAAGAACATAAACACTTACGCCGATTTCGAGTTCCCTCCGCCAATCACCTTTCTGGAAGACGCGCTCGACAGTCCGCGCTAGTGCCGCAACCCACAATTGACCGCCCACTAAGACGAAATTCATCCCATCTTGACATAGACCCCTGCCAGCTTGCTGGCAGGTGGATCAGATTGACAGCCAGAAGAGCCCCCGGAGGTTCTGTAAGACCCCTGCCGGCTTGCGGGCTGTTGATTTATTGTTTAACTCTTGTGACTATTAGTTGCACATAATTAAGTATATGGTGGAATGCTCGCCATCGCCGTTACGATCGAGGCCGTCCGCCTG
>Ga0351889_10110_pt1 | contig 31449 bp, 34 predicted proteins | sample TotcelFGM3001M14_FD_206767 | JGI IMG/M metagenome (GOLD analysis project Ga0351889, IMG submission 206767) | Enriched cells from coal bed in the Powder River Basin, Montana, United States - Total cells FGM rep3 HSBNCT.FGM.300.1.M14 ...
ACCTCCGGTCGCTAATAAAGTATTCGGGGCCGGAGTCGATATTTCTTATTCACCAAATAACAGACGTGTAACGGCACAATTACGGTTAACAAATAAAGTAATTTCTATTGAGCGCAAGTTTTTGTTTTGTGGTCCTGCGGGTATTTTTTGTTTTTGACATTTTTGGGGGGTAATGTTATCGTCCTTTAACTTTGAGGATAATCCAAGCCGGCATCAAAAGGGGGGGCAAATGGTGCGGCGTATGTGGGGCAACGGCCTGATGGTCATGGTGTTGGCGGCGTGCGTGTTGCTGCCGGCCAGAGTGCAGGGGGCGGAGTTCGACGTCACCAAGTTCAACCAGGAAGTGGGACTGCGCTTCGCATACGGCAGAAATACTCACGGCGCCACAGTCAATCTCTACAGCTTGCTGCCCCGTTGGGGTATCTTTCTCATGGCGCCGGGCAAAAGCTGGGGCCCCTTTGGAGCCTCGTTGGTGATAGAAGGCATCGCCAGCATCGCCGGGGCCGAAGAGGTCGGTTTTGAAATGGGCTTTACCCCGATGGTGAAGTTCAGCTGCCTCCTCTTCCCCTCGGTCCTGGCCTTTATCGAAGGGGGCGCCGGGATTATCAGCGAGAGTATTAACAGCCCGGCCATAGCCCATTCCTTTAACTTCACCCCCCAGGTGGGGGCCGGCCTCGACATCGCCCTGACCCCCCAGATGGCTCTGTCGGTGGCCTACCGGTTCCGCCATTCCTCCAACGCCGGCATTTATAAGGAAAACCCCGCCTTTAACGTCAACTTTGTTCAGGCCGGCCTGAATTATTATTATTAGGATTAAATCCGTGTGGTGCGTCCTGCGCGCCATTCTTGGTGCGTCAGACGCATCCGGCGAAGGGAAATTATTTCTTTGAACGCCGATTGAGACCTCTGCGAAAGTCTCATGTAGGATAGCCGCCCTCGGCCGTCCATACTGTATTTAGTCGCAGGCGAGGGCGCCTACGCCACATTTTGATTTGGAAGGAGTAGAGTTAGAGACCTTCGCAGAGGTCTCAGATTGGTATAAGCTCACTTTTTCCGGGTTCGAGGCGCCCTGACTCGGGGTCCCTCGACGCCCCCCGCCGGCATAAATCCACCTGCCGCTTGCCATGACTTGGGACCTCAAATCCAACCCATCCGAGACAGTTGCAAAAATCTAACCGGAAACTGTTGGATGCCGGGGCGTTTTAGCTTGACATAGTCAGTAATAATTCTTATTTAATAATTAGCCATGGAAAATCTTATTCAGCGATTACGAGACCGGCGGATTGCGGTGACCCCGCAGCGCCTGGCGGTGATGGCGGTCCTGCAAAGCCGCCGGGACCATCCCACTGCGGATCACATCTACCAGGAGGTGCGGCGGGGGCTCCCGGCCATCTCCTTTAACACCGTGTACAAGACCCTGGAGATCCTGTGTCAGCAAGGCATGGTTATCAAGGTTAACCCGCTCCACGCCGTGGCGCGGTACGACGGCGAGACGGCGCAACATGCCCATATCATTTGCCGGCAGTGCCACCGGATTATCGACCTGGATTGGGAGGGGTCAGGAGTCCCTGTCTTACCAGCGGCGGCGCTGCAGGGCTTCCGGATCGAACATTCATCTCTGACGTTCTGGGGCCTCTGTCCCCGGTGTCAAACCTCAGAACCCCACGAGGAGGACGAGCATGGCGACGGCAGTAGGACAGGAATACCGCTGTAAGATTTGCGGCAACAAGGTGAAGGTCGTGGAAGCCGGCGGGGGCACGTTGGTCTGCTGCGGCGTTCCCATGAAGCTCGAAAGCGACAAATAGTATCGCCCCGCATTGATGAGCACACAGGGGGATCTTGGGGGATTTAAGAACCTCCACGTGCAACTTCGTCTCAATCCTCCACAGCCTTAACCGGGGGGGCGCCGTTCGGATCAGTTCCAGTTCCCTTGGCGGCCAAGAGCTCCAGGGCCCGGCGGGCCGCCTGCTGCTCGGCCTCTTTTTTGGTGCGGCCTTCCCCCTGAGCCAGCGGCAGGTCCTGGAGGCGCACCTCCACCTGGAAATGGCGGGCGTGGCCGGGCCCGCTTTCGGCCATCAGGTGATAGGAAGGTGGGGCCTTGTAGCGGGCATGGGTGAACTCCTGGAGGGAGGTTTTGAAGTCCTGTCCGGGAAGAGCGGTGGCAATCAACGGGCTGAACCAGCGTACCGTCAGGTGCGCCGCCGCCTCCAGGCCGCGGTCCAGATAGACCGCCCCCAGCAGCGCCTCCAGGGCATCCGCCAGGAGAGAGGGCTTCTCCCGGCCCGCCTGACCTTCTTCCCCCCGCCCCAACAAGAGGTAAGGCCCCAGACCCAGGCGCCGGGCCAGGGCTGCCAGTTGCCGGGCATTTACCAAAGCGGCCCGCCCCCGGGACATCTCTCCTTCGGAACTTTCGGGAAACCGGGCCAGGAGGAGCGCACTGACGGTGAGGGCCAGCACCGCGTCCCCCAAAAACTCCAATCGTTCATTGCTGGGGCCGCTCCCCGGGTTATCATGGGCATAGGAACTGTGGCGCAGGGCCTGGTCCAGCAGCCCCAGATCCTGGAACCGCAGTTCCAGCTGCCGGGCCAGGCTCTCCAATTCTTGCCGCCGGGCGAGGGGCAGGTCTTGGGGCTCAGGCGCCATCAGCTCCGGCCCCCCACCCACCGGCAGGAGAGATCGCCTTTCTCCCTGAGTGCGATTCGATTGTCACCATTTCTGGGAAAATAAGGGATTACGAAAAACGAAATCAGGAAAACCCTAATTGCCGGGGTCAGGGATTGCCTGTAGCGTATGGGTACCCTCAACGGCCCAAGGATTCTGCCGCTGACGACTTTACGGCCGGCGAGGTGAATTTCCGGTGGAGAAGGAGATTTCATGGAGGCCCTCATGCAGGTGCTGGAGTCAACGATGGCAACCCGGGACCCCTATACTGTTGGCCATCAGCGTCGGGTATGCCAGATCGCCTGTACCATTGGCAGGGAAATGGGCCTTTCCGAGGAGCGCCTGCGTAATCTTCGGATTGCCGGGACGCTCCATGACCTGGGCAAGTTCGCCATCCCATCGGATCTTCTTTCCAAGCCGGGGAAACTCACTCCCCAGGAATTCGCCCTGATTAAAACCCACCCCCAGGTGGCGTATAATATCCTGGAGCCCGTCAGCCTCCCCGGCAATACGGCCCTGATTATCCTCCAACATCACGAGAGGCTGAATGGCTCCGGCTATCCCCAGGGTTTGAAGGGAGAGGAAATCCTCCTGGAAGCCAGGATTCTGGGCGTGGCCGATGTTATGGAGGCCATGTGCTCACACCGTCCTTACCGCGCCTCCCTGGGCCTGGCCGAAACCCTGGATGAACTCACCCGGAACAAAGGGGTTCTCTACGATGCGGAGGTGGTGGAAACCTGCCTGAAACTTTACGGCCAAGACCTGCCGGCCTCCGGGGAAGTGAACGCCGGCCCGGCCTCCCTGGGGGTTGTGTTGCCTCGCCCGCCGGTTTTCCGGGGTGATGGCGTCCGGGCCCGGGAAAATTTTGGCGGGGGGCGTGCCTTGCATCAGGTTGTAGCCGGCAACTCGCGCCAGTGGGCCAGATTGCTCCTCCAGAGACATCGCGCCTGGATGCAGGCCACCTCAGCTTCCCTGATGGGCTGGCTGATCATGACGTCGTTAAAAGGCTTTTAGGTTCGAGAGCAGCTCAACCTACACGGCCTGCCGATTAATTTCCCTTCCGGCTAGCCTGAGCTCTGATCCGTAAGTAGGGGTACCACGAGTTCGGCCACGATTTTCTGGCTGATGCCCCGTCCCAGGGCCACTCGGCCACCGTTGACGCCCACGATAATCAGGCCGCGATTATTTTGGATAACGTCCACTTCGCGCCCCAGGTTGAGGCCCATGGCCAGCAACCGGGCCCGAAGCATCCGGCCGCCCCGATGCCCCGTAATCCTGACCCGCCGGCCGGCCGGAAACTCGGCCAGTAAATTTTCCAGGGGGCCGGCGGCATCCGCCATGACGTTAACGTCCTTTTCTAAACCAGCCAAGTTACTCCGCCTCCTGGCAGGTGGCGCACAACCCATGCACCTGCAACTGGTGGCCTTTAATGCGATAGCCGTATTCCCGGGCCAAGTGGGCTTCCAGAAGTCCCAGGCCCGGCTCCACGAACTCCAGCACTTCGCCGCACCCCAGACACCGGAGATGGCTGTGGTGGGCGTGGCCGTAAATGTGCTCATAGTGCCAGTGGCCGTCACCGAAATCCACCTCCCGGACCAAACCGCAATCAATGAACAACGGCAGGGCGCGGTAAATGGAGGCCTTGGACACCTTTGAGGCCTTGTCCCTGAGCCTCAGGTGGAGTTCGTCCACATCGAAATGCCCGTGGATCTCAAAAATTTCTTGCAGTATCTGCTCCCTCTCCGGGGTATGCCTCAAACGGCGCCCGCGGATATATTCACGGAATACCTGTATCTCCGATTTCATCACCCTACCTATAGGAAGAAATGCAATTGAGAATCAATTACAATAATATCCTATTTCGGCGAGAAGTCAAGCAAATTATCAACAGAGCTTTCAGCGGTCAGCTTTATGAAATTATAACAATTACTTGTTTTATTTTAGTAAATTAATCGTTATCGACTCAATTGGAACGTCTTGTTTTTGCTGATAGCTGACTGCTGAAGGCTGAACGCTAACAAATTCCGGCTCCTTTACCCGGAATTATCCAGGATGGGGCTTGCAGTCCCCGGCGATTCCCATTGACGGGTCCAGGGGCCCGGTTTATGATGAGCCATTGATGGAGGTGCGCCCGGACCTGGCCGTTGCTCATTGGGCCTTGAGACCTCTGCGAAAGTCTCATGTAGGATAGCCGCCCTCGGCTGTCCATACTGTATCTAGGCGCAGGCGAGGGCGCCTACGCCACATTTTGATGAGGAAGAATAGCGATAGAGACTTTCGCAGAGGTCTCGCCTTGAAGTATCGGTGCGGGTGCGCAGGTTGAAAACCTGCGCCACCATTGTTTAATCTAGGGTGCGTCCTACGCACCTTCAATCCAGTTGAGTGGCGGGCGAGGACGCCCGCCCTACCAGACTTTTCATAATTTAAGAGTGGGCCAAAGGCCCATGATTTCCTCGTTCCCAAGCTCCTGCTTGGGGCGCATAGCGCAATTAAGAGATGATTCTCTCGCAAAGCAGGAGCTTTGCCTGCAATGGGGTTCCCAAGCGGGAGCTTGGGAACCAGCCGTTTATGGGCCTCCGGCCCACCCAAAACCATGAAACTGGCGGCACAGGCTTTCCATCCTATGCCTGGACACCCGAGGGCGGGTCTCCTACACTTTCAGAGCAGAAACAAAAAATTTCGGCGGTCCCTTGGCACAACCTAAACCTCCCTTAACGCCGGATCCGGCCTCCCACCCTCTTTTGACCCTGGAGGGGACGGTGGAGCGCCTCACCTTCGCCGACCCGGCCAGCCACTACGCCGTGGTGCGGCTCCGGGTCAAGGGGCGCCGCCAGCCCGCCACCGTGGTGGGGCCTTTGGCCGCGGTCAAGGAAGGGGAACAGCTCCACCTCAAGGGCCGCTACGAGGTGCATCCCAAGTGGGGGGAGCAGTTCCGGGTGGTGTGGTGGTACGCGGTGCTCCCCGCCACCGTGGCCGGCATCGAAAAATATCTGGCCTCGGGGCTCATCAAGGGCATCGGCCCCGAACTGGCCCAGCGCCTGGTGGAGCATTTCAAGGGCGAGACCCTGACGGTAATCGGCGAGGCCCCGGAGCGCCTGACGGAGGTGTCCGGCATCGGGCCCAAGAAGATGGACCAGATTCGCCGGGACTGGCAAACCCATAAAGCGGCCCGGGAGGTGCTGGTGGCGCTCCAGGGCCTGGGCGTGGGTATGGCCATGGCCACCAAGATTTATCAGCAGTACGGTGATCAGGCGGTGGAGGTGGTGACCACCAACCCCTATCAACTGGCCCTGGATATCCACGGTCTGGGGTTTGTCACCGCCGACCGCCTGGCCGGCCGCCTCAACCTCGACCCCCTGACCCCGGCCCGCCTGGCCGCGGGGCTGCTGCACCTGCTGGACACCATGGGCGGGGAAGGGCACGTCTATGTCCCCGAAGAGGTGCTCCTGTCCCGGACCGGGGAACTGCTCCAGGTCCCCCGCCCGCCCCTGTTGGGGGCCCTGGAGGACCTGGCCCGGGCCGGGCGGGTGGTGCTGCCGAAGCTGCCGGGCGGCCGGGGCGTCTATAAAAAACCCGCCTGGGTGGCGGAAACCGGAGTGGCCCAGTCCCTGGGGCGCCTGCTCACGGCCGGCGGGAGCCACCCGCCGCTCCATCTCGAGGATCTCATTATTCGGGTCCAGCAGCAGCGCGGTTTGACCCTGGCCCCGGAGCAGGTCGCAGCGGTGGCTGCGGCCCTCATGGACAAGGTGCTGGTCATTACCGGCGGTCCCGGCACCGGCAAGACCACCATTGTGAGCTGCATCCTGGACCTTTACCAGGGTCTGGGCGCCCGGGTCCTGCTCATGGCCCCCACTGGCCGGGCCGCCAAGCGCCTGAGCGAGACCACCGGCATGACCGCCACCACTATCCACCGGGCCCTGGAATTTTCCCCCCAAACCGGCGGCTTCCGCCGCGGTCCGGCCGAGCCCTTGAAGGCGGAAGTGGTGGTGGTGGATGAGACCTCCATGGTGGATACGTTCCTGATGTACCACCTGCTCCGGGCCGTGCCCAACGCCGCCCGCCTCATCCTGGTGGGGGACGCCCACCAGCTCCCGGCAGTGGGCCCGGGCAACATCCTCAAAGACCTGATCGACTCCCAGGTCGTCAAGGTCGCCCGCCTCACCCAGATCTACCGCCAGGCCAAAGAGAGCCTCATCGTGGTGAACGCCCACCGCATCAATCAGGGGGAATACCCCTTTCTGCCCCAGAAATTCGGCAAAGACGACTTCGTCTTCCTGGAGCTGGATGATCCCGAGGCCCTCAAGGACAGGCTCCTTAACCTGGTGGCCGAGGAACTGCCCCGGCGCTACGGGTTGGACCCCTTACGGGACCTCCAGGTGATTACGCCCATGCACCGGGGACCGGTGGGCATCCAGACCCTCAACCAGGAGTTGCAGGAGCGTCTCAATCCCGAGAGCGACCGCTGGTCCTGGGGCGGCCGGGTTTACCGCCGCGGTGACAAGGTCATGCAACTGAGGAATAATTATTACAAGGAAGTTTTTAACGGCGATATCGGCCAGGTTTCCGGGTTTTTGAGCGCCACCGGCCAGCTCCAGGTGGATTTTGACGGCCGGGTGATCACCTATGATCCGGGAGAACGGGAGGACCTTACCCTGGCCTATGCGGTGACGGTGCACAAGGCCCAGGGCAGCGAGTTTCCCGCCGTGGCCCTGGTGCTCACCACCCACCACTATATGATGCTGCAACGGAACCTCCTCTACACCGCCCTCACCCGGGGGCGCCGCCTGGTGGTTATCCTGGGCAGCAAGCGGGCCCTTGGCATGGCCATCAGGAATGACCGGCCGGTGCGGCGGTACACCCACCTGGCGGCCCGCCTGCGGGAAACCCTGATCCCGCCAACGGGGTAAAAAGGCTTGACAATTACGGCTCGCAAGAGCACAATCAATATAATGGGGGTTACGCGTGGTAACTGATCTGTTTAACACCTTGGAACAGAAACTGGAACTGGTTTTGAGCAAAGTGAACACCTTGCAGGAGGCCAACGCGGCGCTGCAAAAGACCCTGGGCGAAAAGGAACAGGCCCTCAAGGAAGCCGAGGCGACGCTGGCCCGGGTCTCCCGGGAACGGGAAGCGGTCCGGGAACGGATCGATAAGATCCTCAATCGCTTAAAGATTATCGATACGGGAGAATCGGCATAGATCCGATCCAGGAGCCCGCACCGGTGACGGTGGAAATATTGGGCCGCACCTTCACCTTAAAGGGGAGCGTGTCTCAGGGGAGCCTGCAGGCCGTGGCCCGGGAAGTGGATGCCCAACTGCGCGAATTGCAGCAGGCCTTTCCCACCAGGCCCTTGAGTGACCTGGCCATCCTGGCGGCGCTGAATCTGGCCTATGAATGCCTGGAGAGTAAGGAGGACCATCAACAGCTCCAAACCGAAATCGAGACGCGGTCCAAACAATTAATCCAAATACTGGAGGCAAGCGACTCATCTTTTCTCCCCGGCCCGTGACGCCACCCGGAAACCTTCCGGCGCAAAGGGGTGTTGGAGTCCCGGCAGAAAAGACCTGGGAAGAGGAAAAGGACGAGGACGACAGGAAAGTATTCCGGGCGGCAGTAAAACGACGTTCCGGTCAATCATAATGCCCCTGGCGCAAAAAGGCCAGCAGACCCAATATCCCAGAATATTCAGCGGGATATCAATCAGATATAAGTGGGGCAGCATCACAGTATACCCGAGCGTTGTAAGGTCAATGGCTGTGTAGTGTAAATTATGATCTAAAGTGTTGGTGAGAAATCACCGGCATTGCCGTTAATCATCTTCCGCCCTCGAAGCACCCCCTGTGGCCCGCGTGGCCACCGCCCACCGTCTTGGCCCCTCCCGGGATTATTAGTTCGAAATTTGCTCCGTCCCGACCCTGAGCGGGACTGTTACCGTTTGCAGGGGAGTAATCTATCATAAGGGAATTTACATGACCATATTGCATTTTATTGTTGAAGTTCTTCTGTTGGGCCTCGGGTTTTTGGGGGGCTTTTTCTATCGCAAGTACGTGATGGACAGCCACCAGCAATCCTTGGAGGCCCTGGGCAAGAAGATACTGGATGAAGCCCGCAAGGAAGCCGACAGCCTCAGGAAAGAGGCCAAACTCCAGGCCAAAGACCAGCTTTTGCAGATGAAGATGGACTTTGAAAAGGAGACCCACGAGCGGCGCCACGAACTCAACCAGTTGGAGCGCCGCATCCTCCAGAAGGAGGAAAATCTGGAGAAGAAAGGGGCGCTGCTGGATGAACGGGAGACCGAACTGATCAAACAGCACAAGCTGGCGGCCAGGCAGGAAGAGGATCTGAAGGTTCAGAGCGAGCGCTACCAGCACCTGGTGGCGGAACAGAACGCCCGCCTGGAGCAACTGGCGGGTATGAGCGCCACTGAGGCCAAGGAATATCTCCTTTCGACCATGGAGCGGGAAATCCGGGCCGACGCCGCCCGCATGGTAAAGCGCATCGAAACCGAGGCCCGGGAGCACGCCGACCGCAAGGCCAAGGATATCATCGGGCTGGCCATCAAACGCTATGCCTCGGACTATGTGGCCGAGCAGACCGTCTCGGTAGTAGCCCTGCCCAATGAGGAGATGAAAGGGCGCATTATCGGCCGGGAAGGCCGCAACATCCGCGCCCTGGAAGCTGCCACCGGAGTTGACATCATTATCGACGATACCCCGGAGGCGGTCATCTTGAGCGCCTTTAACCCGGTTAGGCGGGAGGTGGCCCGGCGCAGCCTGGAACGGCTCATCTCCGACGGCCGCATCCATCCCGGACGCATCGAGGAGATTGTCGAAAAGGTTACCCAGGAACTGGAGGTGAATATCCGGGAGGCCGGCGAGGAGGCCGCCTTCGACGCCGGGGTGCACGGGCTCCACCCGGAGCTGGTCAAGCTCCTGGGCAAGCTGAAGTTCCGCACCAGCTATGCCCAGAACGTCCTGCAACATTCGGTGGAGGTCTGCTACCTCTGCGGTATCATGGCCGCCGAACTGGGTCTCAATGTCAAGCACGCCAAGAGGGCCGGAATCCTCCATGACATCGGCAAGGCCGTGGACCAGGAGTCCGAGGGGGTGCATGCCCTCATCGGCGCCGACCTGGCCAAGCGCCACGGCGAGTCTCCCAAGGTGGTGCACGCCGTAGCGGCGCACCACGAAGATATCCCGCCCGAAAATATTCTGGCGGTCCTGGTCCAGGCGGCCGACACCCTGTCGGGGGCCCGCCCGGGCGCCCGGCGGGAGATGCTGGAGACCTACGTCAAGCGTCTGGAAGAACTGGAAAGGGTGGCCCTGTCCTTCGGCGGCATCAGCAAATCCTACGCCATCCAGGCCGGCCGGGAAATCCGCCTCATCGTGGAGAGCGAGAAGGTCAACGACGAAGAAGCCGCCCTCCTCAGCCGGGAGGTGGCCAAGAAGATCGAGGCCGACCTCACCTATCCCGGGCAGATCAAGGTCACCGTCATCCGGGAGACCCGGTCGGTGGAATATGCCCGATAGGGTTGGTGCGGCATGAATATCCTGTTTATCGGCGATATCGTCGGGGCCCCGGGCCGGCGGGTGGTGGAAGAACTTCTGCCCCGGGCGGTGGACCGCTTTTGTATCGACCTGGTGGTGGCCAACGGCGAAAATGCCTCCGGCGGCATCGGCATCACCCCCCAGGTGGCCGACTTCCTCCTGAGCCAGGGGGTGGATGTGCTCACCAGCGGCAACCATATCTGGAAACACAAAGAGATCCTGCCGTATCTGGAGGACACCGACCGTCTGCTGCGCCCGGCTAATTACCCTCCGGAGACGACCCCGGGGCGGGGCCTGGCCGTGGTGGAGACCGCCGCGGGTGAGCCCGCGGCCATCATCAACCTGGAAGGCCGGGTCTTCATGAGCGCCATCGAGTGCCCCTTTCGCACCGTGGACCGGCTCCTGGAGAGCCTCTCCCCGGAGGTTAAGGTCATTCTGGTGGACATCCACGCCGAGGCCACCAGCGAGAAACAGGCCATGGGCTGGCACCTGGACGGCCGGGTGAGCGCGGTGGTGGGCACCCACACCCACGTCCAGACCGCGGACGAGCGCATCCTGCCGGGTGGAACCGGCTACATCAGCGACGCCGGCATGACCGGCCCGGTGGACTCGGTCATCGGCATGAAAAGGGAGATCATCCTAGAGCGCTTCCTGACCCAGCGCCCCCAGCCCTTCAGAGTGGCCACCCAGAATATGCAACTCCAGGGCGTGGTGCTGAAAATCGGCGTCCAGGGCCGCTGCCAGGAAGTCAACCGGGTGCAATTGCCGCTGAAACCCTAATCATCCGTATGATACCAAGTTGCCGTCATAGAAGTAATTCTGGCTTTATGATTGCAATCACCGTAGGGGCGGTTCGCGAACCGCCCCTACAATGCGGATTATTACTTGTTTGACGGCAACTTGGTATGAGCCACGTCCTCCAGGTTTTCCAGACCGTGCTGGCCTTTGCCTCCGTGGTCCTGTTGTGCGTGTTTTTGAAGTACCGGGGCATCATCAAGGCAGAGCATAGTCCCCTCTTTGCACAGTTGTTGATCCAGGTGGCGTTGCCGGTGGTGATCTTTTCCAAGCTGGCCACCCAACCGATTGCTCCCCGCCAACTCTTGCTGGTGGTGAGCATGATCGGCGCGGTCATCGTCTGCCTGGGGGTCTCCTGGGGCGCCGGCCGGGTTTTGAGGCTGGACCGGGCGCAGACCGGCGCCTTGATGATGGCCTCTTCCTTCGGATCTTCGACCCTCATCGGCTATCCTCTCATCCAGTACGCCTTCCCTCACAATCCCGAGGCGCTGATCGATGCCATCCTGATCAGTGAATTGGGGGTGGGGCTGCCGACCTTTACCCTGTGTGTCTGGGTGGCCATGTGCTTCGGCGAGGGGGCGGCGGCAGAGGCCGGGCGCCGCCGCAAGATCCTGCTGGACTATTTCCGGTCGCCCATCTTTATCGCCCTGGCCGCCGGGCTCCTCATTTCGACCCTGCACCTCAATCCGGAGAGCCCGTACCTGGCGCCGTTTTCCCAGGCGGCCGACATGGTGGCGGCGTCCATCACCCTCCTATCCTGCCTGATTCTGGCGATAGAACTGGACCTCCGGTCGATGCGGCATATGTGGCTGGTGGTGGTCATCTCCGCGGCCATTCAAATGGGCTTGCACCCGTTGGTGGCCGGACTGCAGGCCGATTTTTACCGCTTCACTCCCTTACAGCGTGAGGTATTGGTGCTGGAGGCCGCCATGCCATCGGCCATCTTAGGGGTTGTCTTCGCCACCCGTTACCATTGCGCGGCGCAGTGGAACGCGGCCCTGGTTTTTGGGAACATCTTGATCGGTCTGATAGCCGTGCCGCTGGCCTTTTGGCTTCTCAGCCGTTGAACATTTATCCCCGGATGTAATTTTAATTACGGTGTTGCGGCTGATTTTTACCAAGAGCTACACTGGGCCGGGTATATGATCAAAATTAATTCAATTAAACATTATTTTCATAATTCTCGACTTTTCTTCCTTGACTTCCTCATAGTTTATATCTAGGATGCAACAGAGTTCAGGAGAACTCGTCCAAGATAAAGCCAAACCCATCGTGAGGTGGGGACGGAAAGCCACGGGTCTCTTCTAAGGATGGAAAGATCGCCGGGTTGCCTGAAAACGGGTGATCCGGTTTTTTTATTTTTTGGCAATGGCTGGCAAACGAAATCCAGGAGGGATGGAGCGTGGTCTTGAATTCGTAAATGGCTTGGCTTAACGCAAATTAGCATCACCACTCTACGGAATAAGAGTGCGAACAGGACAAGGAGGTCCGAACGATGCACCCGGGTAATATTCGTGCCCACAGCAGGAAGACTGTTCTGGCTTTAACCATGGCGCTGGGCGTGGGTATGCCCCAGCCGGCCCAGGCGTATGTACTGGACTTCACGATTGCATCGATTAATCCGGGGGTCCTCATCTCTCATGCAGGAGGCTACCCCTCGAGACCTCCTCCGGTGGGAAGCACTCGCAAGGTCGTCGACGTTAGCCATTTAGGCGACCCAGGGAGTCAGTCCAGTCCCACCATAGCTCCCCCGAATAATATCCTGAACTTCCCAAGGGAGCCCAGGGCCGATTCTTTTTCAAATGTTTGCTCGGCTCCATATGTAGGGATGTTTGGCGGTGTATCCCATCCAGGGCCCATAGCTCTCCAGGGCGGTATTGCTTCCTCCAATATGTCGACCCAATTGAGGGGCTCGTTTGGGGCTGCCAGGGTCACGGAGACTGCCCCTGTACACAGCAATTCTCTTGGTTACGCGGCCGGTTCCAACTTCACGGCTAACAAAACCGATGCTTTGCTGGCTTCCTTAGGCATTCCTCGCCAGACTGTCGAGGATAACTTCAACCCAGGTTTTGCAGCGAGTTTCTCTTCCGTCCCCCAGGCGTTTGCCGGCCCGAGGGTCCCGAGCGGCAGTATTCTCCATCGTATCGCCCCGTTTTCTTCTACCCTGATGTTGTTAGGCGGCGGCTTGATGGGGCTGGTGGGACTGCGTTACCGGAGGAGACGAGGATAGCAAACGGGCCATCCTCCTGGCTTGGCCTCCGGCGTAGTCAATTTTCACGCCAGGCCTTGAGTCGGACCAAGTTGCCGTCATAGAGTAATTCTGGCTTTATGGCCGCACCCGCCGTAGGGGCGGTTCGCGAACCGCCCCTACAATTAGGATTATTATTTGTTTGACAGCAACTTGGTATCAGGCCTTTAAACCCCCCGGCTTCCCCGCCGGGGGGCTTTTTTTTGGCGGTCTGGAAGGGGGCGAGGCCGTATCCGGACGGTTTTCCATTGATAAACCTCCGGGGCTGGTTTAAATATTACAGATAACCCGCCTGACGAAATAAACGACAAAACCGGAAAAAGGACCTCCCATGAAAATTCACGAATATCAGGCTAAAGACTTACTCAAGAAATTCAACGTGCCGGTGCCCCAGGGCGACGTGGCCACGACTTCCCGGGAAGCCCGCCAGGTGGCGGAAGAATTGGCCGACGGCCCCTTTGTGGTCAAGGCCCAGATCCACGCCGGGGGCCGGGGCAAAGGCGGGGGCATCAAGGTCGCCGCCACCTTCGACGAAGTGGAGAAGATGGCCGACCAGATCCTGGGCATGACCCTGGTTACGCCCCAGACCGGCCCCGAAGGCAAGGTGGTCAACAAGGTCCTGGTGGAGCAGGCCCAGGATATCGCCCAGGAGCTCTACCTGGGGATGGTGGTGGACCGCGGTTCGGGAAAGCCGGTGATCATGATGAGCGCCGAGGGCGGCATGGAGATCGAGGAAGTGGCGGCCCGCACCCCGGAGAAGATTTTTAAAGAGGCCATCGACCCGGCTGCGGGCTTCTTCCCTTACCAGGCCCGGAACCTGGCCTTCGGGATCGGCCTCAACCCCACCCTGATCCGCCCGGCCACCAGTTTCATCGAGAATCTCTGCCGCATGTTCACCTCCCTGGACTGCTCCCTGGCGGAGATCAACCCCCTGGTGGTCACCAAGGGCGGGGCCATGCTGGCCCTGGACGCCAAGCTCAACCTGGACGACAACGCCATGTTCCGCCACCACAACCTGGCGGCCATGGAAGACCCGGACGAAATGGACCCGCTGGAGCACGAGGCCCGGAAGCACCACCTGAACTACATCCGCCTCACCGGCAACGTGGGGGCCATGGTGAACGGCGCCGGCCTGGCCATGGCCACCATGGACCTGATCAAGGCCGCCGGGGCCGACCCCGCCAATTTTCTGGACGTGGGGGGCGGGGCTTCCGCCGAAATGGTGGCCAACGGCTTCCGCATCATCTTAGGCGACCCCAATGTCAAGGGCGTGCTCATCAACATCTTCGGCGGCATCCTGCGGTGCGACGTCCTGGCCAACGGCGTGGTGGAGGCGGTGAAACAGGTTAAGGTCCAGGTGCCCATCATCGTGCGCCTGGAAGGCACCAACGTGGAGCAGGGCCGGGAGATTCTGGCCAACTCCGGCCTCACCTTTACCGTGGCCGCGGATATGCTGGATGCGGCCAAGCAGGTGGCGGCGCTGGTGGCCTGAAAAACCGGCCGGAGGCGCCAGGAGATTGTCCATATGAAGCGGAGGTCTTCGGGGCCTTAAGCAGCCGGAGGCGGTTGCACGTTTTTATCCGGTGCAAGGGACGGATAAATTTACCTTTTCCTAGGCAACCGAACCCTTGGGCGGTTCATGCGGAGCAGAGACTATGACCAGTCTATATCGCCTCCTGGTGGGTTTTAGTATTCTCACCCTCGTGGCGGCCGGAGCGGCCTGGGGGCAGACCGGCCAACGGGAAGGGCCGGGCGGCGGTCCCAGCGGCCTTTATGACCCCCAAACCGTGACCACCGTCTCCGGGGTTGTGGTCTCTCTGACCCCTCCCCAGCCTGAGGCGGGTTTGCCCTACCTGGCGTATCTGACCCTGCGGACCGAGACGGAAAAAATCAAGGTTTTTCTGGGCCCCAGTCTCTATGTGGAGAAGTTACCGGTTAAGATCAATGTTCTGGACAAGATTCAGGTAACCGGCTCCAAGATCACCTGGGAAGGTAAGCCGGTGATCCTGGCGGCGGAGGTCAAAAAAGGCGATCAGGTTTTGAAATTGCGGGAGGCCGGCGGGACTCCGGTCTGGAGCGGCCGCGGCCGGAACTAAAGGGTTATCCCCCTGCCGCCCGGCGTTGGCCGGCGGCGGTAGTCCCGGCCGCCGGCTCAAGCAGGCGCCACTCCGGCTCTCTTCCGTCCTTCTTTTGATTCTCCCAAAGGTGGACCGATGGACAAGCCTAAACTCAATTTCGTCATTGACGCCCTGATGTTTCTCTGCCTGATGGCCATGGCGGGGCTGGGGTTTCTGATGAGATACGTCCTGCCTTCCGGGCGGGACGCCTGGGCCCAATACGGCAGCAACCGGCAATTCTCCTGGCTGGGTTGGGACCGGCATGACTGGGGGGATATTCACCTTTACCTGGCTTTCATCCTCCTGGGCCTGCTCGTCTTGCATGTCATTCTTCACTGGCAGCAGATCCTGGGGCTGTTCCAGCGCCTGGTCCCCGATTCCCGGCAGCGCTACCGCATCGCCCTGATCTTCCTGCTCCTGGCCCTGTTGCTGATTTATTTCCCCTTCCTGATCACCCCGGACAGCAAGGCCCGGGGCCGGGGCGGCGGCGGTCCCCGCTCCCAGGTGGGCGAGGCCATGACCTGGCCGGCCAAGCCGTTGTGCTTGCATATGCTTAATGGGCCAGGGTTCGGCGTCTAGATAAAAATTGACCAAGTTTCGGAGATATGCGAAACTCAAAAGGTTTCCGGGGTCCGGCCGTTATGGTCAGAACCGGTTTCAGGCAGAATTGGTTTCGGTCATTTCTGAGTGAATGTTCCGAAAAGTCTGTCGTAGGGTGCGTCTCACGCACCATCAACCCAGACGTAGGGTGCGCACTGCGCACCATGAGCCGGCTCGTGGCGGGCGAGGACGCCCGCCCCACGAGACTTTCATGCTTTACGGCTGCACCGAAGACCCACGAAAGGCTGCGATGAGATTTTCCGGTCAGAGTGAAATTATACGGATGAAAGGTGACCTATGAGCGTTTTAGTCAATAACGATACCAGAGTAGTGGTGCAGGGGATTACCGGCAAGGAAGGGTCGTTCCATGCCCGGGCCTGCGCGGAATACGGCACCAAGGTGGTGGCGGGGGTGACCCCGGGCAAAGGCGGCCAGAAGATGGACGAGGTCCCGGTGTTCAACACCGTGGCCCAGGCGGTTAAAGACACGGGGGCCAACACTTCCCTGATCTTCGTGCCCCCGGCCTTTGCCGCCGACGCCATTCTCGAGTCCGCCGCCGGCGGGGTCAAGGTCGTGGTATGCATCACCGAGGGCATCCCCACCCTGGACATGGTGCGGGTAATGGCCGGGCTGAAGGACTCGGGCTGCCGCCTCATCGGCCCCAATTGCCCCGGCATTATCTCCCCGGGACAGGCCAAGGTGGGCATCATGCCCGGCCACATCCACCGGCCCGGCCCCATGGGCCTGGTCTCCCGCAGCGGCACCCTGACCTACGAAGCGGTGCATCAGCTCACCCTGTTGGGGATCGGCCAGAGCACCTGCGTGGGCATCGGCGGCGACCCGATTATCGGCACCAACTTCATCGATATGCTGCAACTCTTTGAGGGCGACCCCCAGACCGAGGGCATCGTGCTCATCGGCGAGATCGGCGGCACCGCCGAGGAAGAGGCCGCGGCCTTCATCGCCCGGCACGTGTCCAAGCCGGTAGTGAGCTTCATCGCGGGGCAGACTGCGCCCCCGGGCAAACGCATGGGCCATGCCGGGGCCATCATCTCCGGCGGCAGCGGTAAGGCCTCCGACAAGATGGCCGCGCTCACCAATGCCGGGGTCACCGTGGTGGCCAATATTGGGGACCTGGGGCAGGCGGCCAAGCGGATGATGGGGGATCGCGCCTGACCATGAAGATCCTGCTCCACATCTGCTGTGCCCCTTGTGCGGTATATACGGTGGAAAACCTGTCCGCCGCGGGGCACCAGGTGCGGGGCTTTTTCTACAATCCCAACATTCACCCGTATCAGGAATTCACCCGCCGGATAGCCACCCTGGAAGAATATGCGGCCAAAACCCGGCTTCCCATCATCTGGGACCGCAGTTATGATCTGGAAGAGTTTTTGCGGATGATCGTCTTCCGGGAGCAGGACCGGTGCCGGTTCTGTTACTATCTGCGGCTCAAGGCCACGGCTCGGGTGGCCAAGGGCGGCAAGTTCGACGCCTTCACCTCCACCCTCCTCTATAGCAAATTCCAGAACCATGAGGTGATCCGGGAGTTGGGGCAACAGGTGGTGCAGGAGGTGGGAGTGCCATTTTATTATGTGGACTTCCGCCAGGGGTGGGCCTCAGGCATGGCGCAGTCAAAGAAGATGGGCCTCTACAAGCAGCAATACTGCGGCTGTATCTTCAGCGAACGGGATCGTTTCCTCAGTGCCCCCAAGTCCAGCCGGGGCAACGGACTGATCAGGCGGTGAATCAAGGCCAGGCGCGGCAATCCAGCCTTCCGGCAGGTTCAAGGATGGGCCTGCCTTAAGCGGCTGCTGCCTCGATAACGGCCTGCAACAACTGGCCGAAAGCCTGGTCTACTTCCGCACCGCGGACCGCAAGAACCGGATGATAGTCTTTCTGACGTAAAGCGTGGGCGGCAGGCATGGCGAAGTCAAAGAAGATGGGCCTCTGGCAGCAATACTACGGCTGCATCTTCAGTGAATGGGATCGTTTCCTGCATCCCATCAGGTTCAGCGGAGGAGACGGACTGGCCATGAAGTGAATCCGGGAGAGGTACGGCATCCGATGCTGCTGGCAGGTTAAGGGAAGGCCGTAACGGTATTCCCGTCTCTTTCGCCTGGCGGGGTAATCGCCCGGCAGCCGGCCAGGCCATAAACCCTAAGTTCTGAGCATTTCAGAGCAAATCCCTTCTTTTTTCCTTACTATATATATCAAGCAGGAGAAGATATTTCTCCACCAGCAAAAGGCAGGGTTGGTCGAATTCCTGGGCGCAGTGGTTATAGATCAGGGTGATGAGCCGAGCCCGTTGCGGCAAGTTGAGATGGAGGCTCTTGGCCTTAAGATATTCTTCCATCTCGGCGAGCACCTGGTGGAGGAGATGAGCCTCCAGGGGCTCGAGGGAATGGATATGGTACGTCTCGGGAGCGTGCTCCAAAAGATGCGGCGCCGCCTCATCACCGCGCAGGATCCATTCTACCGCAACCTCGCCATAATCTGCAATTTTATTCAATATATCTTTGGCTGGAAGCATTATTCCTTTTTCATATTTTTGGATAGACCCTTGGGTGACACCCACTAATTTTCCAAATTTTAGCTGGGTCAAATTTCCCCTTATTTTTTTAATCCTTTCCGGTACTCCTAAAATATTCGTAAAATACGATTTTTTTCTTGACATGGTAGTTTATTAAACGTTAAATACGTTTAAAAATTGATTTGGTCTCTTTCGATTAAACCGATACAATGACTGCATGGCTAATTCTGAGTAACCGCCTGGAAAACCGGAAGGTGGTAATAGATTATGTTCGGACGTGGGCCAGGGATCGAGGCTTATCGCATAACCGTCTTCACAGCCTGGAGAAGGTGACCGAGGAAATCTTTTGCCACTTGGTGCCCCAGGCGTGGCAGCCCAATAAGCCCAACACCATCGCCATTTCTCTGGAGGAAAGGGGACCCCGGCTGCGTTTGATGTTCGAAGACGATGCCGCCTTTCACAATCCCGGCAGCTTCATACCGCCCGAGCTTGCCCCGGCCGATTGCACCCTCTATAATAGGCTGGAAAAACTGGCCGAAAGCCTCGTCTATTACCGCACGGCGGAAAGCAAGAACCGTCTGGCCATCTTTCTGGCGTAAGGGGAAGCAAGCAGGACTGGTAGGGGGGCAGGCCTCCGTCCGGGTGGCGGAGGGACCGCCGTCGACTTTTTCACCACCGCCGCAGGGAGATTCCCCAGCTCCATCCTTCCTGGCCCGCGTCCCAGACTATGATCAACGGGCGAATTGCTGAGCCTTCTTAAAGGCCTCCTGGGCTTCTTTGTCCTTGCCGCGCGCCTTGAGGAATTCTCCCAGAAAATTCCAGCCTTCGGCATAGTCGGGCTTCATGGCAACGGCCTTGCGCAGTTCGACTTCCGCTTCGGCGTAGTTGCCGGCCTTGAACAGGACGCTGCCCAGCAGGCTGCGGGCCTCAGCCCAGTCGGGCCTGATGCCGAGCGCCTGGCGAAAGGCTCTTATGGCATCGGCCTCCCGGCCTTCTCCCGCCAACATGAGCCCGGATTTGTAATAATCCTGGGCCGCCCGCAGATTCGCCGCCTTGACCTTGTCGGCGCCGTTGTCGGCGAATCCCTGGATACCTGCCCCCAGGGCCAAGCCGATGATTACCAGCGCTATAACCAAGAACCGCTTCATAGGTTTTCCTCCATGAGGACGTTGAAAAATTTGGATAATTATCCGAGGCGGGGTGGGCGCCCCAGTCTTGATTGATACTAATGAGCAATCAAAAAACTATTTTTTGTCATTCTGAGTGCGCGAAGAATCTCTTTTTTCTTGCCACCGAGATTCGTAACGAAGCTGCGCTCCGTTCAGAATGACATAAATATTCAGAGTTGTTTGACTACAATTTCATATCAGAATTCATGGCGCCGAGTTATCCGAAGAAAATTCCGGGCCGGCCCCCTTCACGCCAACGGCCCCACGGAGGCCAGGTACAGGGCCACCTCATCTTTTTGATCGACGCCGACCATGCCCTCCACTTCCTCGTCGAAGAAGGCCCCCACCGGGCAGACCCCGAGGCCCAGGGCCGTAGCGGCCAGCATGAGATTTTGACAAATGTGGCCGGCGTCCAGGAACAGGTAGCGCACGGCCCGCTCGCGGTATTTCCACCGGGCCCGGTTCAGCACCCCGGTCCAGATAAACACCGCCCCCGCCTCGGCCAGAAAGCTCTGGGAGAGGCCGGCGGCCGCCAGGGGCTGGCGGAAATCGCCCGCGGCCACCAATTCCAGGGCAAAATCCAGCACCTGGAAATGCCAGATCCCCGGCGCCACCCCTTCGACCCGGTGCACCGCCAGGTAGGTTTCCACCGGGTAGAGGGCCCCGGCTGAGGGTGAGGCCCTGAACTGGTATCCACCCATGCCGCCGGTGATGCCCTGGGTGGCCCAGAGCAGGGCGGCCAGTTCCGCCTGGGTCAGGGAGCGTTCCAGATAGTCGCGCTGGGAGCGCCGCTGCCCCAGGCACTGCCACAGGCCGGCGCCCCGGCGGGCGCTATCGGGGTCCAGGCTGAGGCGCTGGGCCGCGTCCGGATACTCTTTGTAGAGGGAAGCCCGGGGATAGGCCAGGGATTTCTCCCCCATGGCCCGCCGGCGGTAGCGCGTCTGTTCCAGGTAGCGGCGGGCGATGCCCCTCGCCTCGGGGTCCATAATACCCTCCGTGCCCGGATAATCACCGGGAAGCATCACAATAGTTCACCAAAGTTGCAAAGACCGTGAAAAAAATGTGGAACAGCCGCCCTCGTCGTTTCTTTTTTGGCTTTCCTATTTGCCACAAGATGGTGCGCATTGCGCACCCTGCATTTGACCCCCTCGCCAGTGCCTGGTTCTGGCTGACTGCTGAAAGCTGAAAGCTGAAAGCTGACAGCTACTTGCCTCGTTCTTCCCGGCGGGGGCGGTTGCGCTCGTAAATGATCTTCAGGCCTTTCAAGGTCAGGTAATCGTCCACCGTATCGATGCTCCTGGTTTCCGAGGCGATGAGGCAGGCCAGACCGCCGGTGGCGATTACCTGGGTCTTGACGCCCAGGGCCTCCTTGATGCGGCTGACGATGCCGTCCACCAGGCCGACATAGCCATAGATGATCCCAGCGTTCATGCTGCTGATGGTGTCCTTGGCAATGATGCTCTTGGGCTTGGCGAAGATCTCCACCCGGGGCAGCTTGGAGGCCTTCATGAACAGCGCCTCGCACGAAATCATCACCCCCGGGGCGATTACCCCGCCCAGATATTCTCCCTGGCGGGACACCACGTCAAAGGTGGTGGCAGTGCCGAAATCCACCACCACTACGGCGCTGTGGACCTGCTCGTAAGCCGCCACCGCGTTGACGATGCGGTCGGCCCCCACTTCCCGGGGATTGTCATAGTGAATGGGCATGCCGGTCTTAATCCCCGGGCCCACCCACATGGGGCGGATTTTCAAATAACGCTGGGCGAAACCCTCCAGGGTATTGTTCATGGGGGGGACGACGCAGGAGATGATCAGATCGGTGCCCGGCTCCAGGGTCAGATTCTGGGCCTGAAAGAGATTCCGCAGCAGGATGCCGAACTCGTCCACGGTGGCTTCTTTTTCGGTGCGGATACGCCAGTCGCTCAGGATACGGTCATCCTGATAGACCCCGATCACGGTGTTGGTATTTCCCACATCCATCACCAGCAGCATGGCCTGTCTCCCTCTCAGCTCAACATGGTCTTCAGCGCCTGGGCCAGATCCTCGGCCACCTGCCGGATCAGCGGCTCATCCTCACCTTCGGTCATGACGCGCAGTTTGGGCTCCGTCCCGGAGTAGCGCACCAGCAGCCGTGCCTGGGGCCCGAGGCGTTTTTCCGCCTCCTGGATAGCCTGGCGGGCCTGGGGCACGGTCTTCAGATCCTTTCTCTCCTTGAGATCCACGTTGATGAGGATCTGGGGACATTTCTGGAGGAAGCTGGCCAGTTCGGCCAGCGGCTGGTTCTTCCGGAGCATCACGGACAGCAGCCGGAGCGCCGTGAGAATGCCGTCCCCCGTGGTGGTGTAGTTCAGAAAGACCATGTGGCCGGACTGCTCGCCGCCTAAATTATAGCCGCCCTTGAGCATGGCTTCCACCACGTAGCGGTCACCCACGGGAGTCCGGAGCAGGCGAATGCCCCAGTCCTTCAAGGCCAGTTCCAGGCCCAGGTTGGTCATGACCGTGCCTACCACGGTTTTGCGCCGCAAACTTCCCCGTTCCAGCATATCCTGGGCGCAGATCCCCATGATGTGGTCGCCGTCGACAATCTCGCCTCGATGGTCCACCATGATAACCCGGTCGCCGTCCCCGTCAAAGGCAACGCCCAAGTCGGCCCCGTGGCGTTTTACCAGGGTGGCCATGGTTTCCGGAAAGGTGGCGCCGCACTTGTGATTGATGTTGCGGCCATTGGGCCTGACCCCCATGGGGATCACCTCGGCCCCCAATTCGGTGAAGATCTCCGGGGCGATCCGGTAGGTGGCCCCGTGGGCGCAGTCCACCACGATCTTGAGGCCGTCCAGTTCCATTTCCTTGGGGAAGGTGCTTTTCAGAAAGGAGATGTAACGGCCCCGGGCGTCGTCCATGCGAAAGGCCTGGCCCACTTCGGTGGCGGTGGGACAGGCCCCCTCCACCTCGGGTTGGGTCATCAGGACCTCGATCCTGGCCTCCAACTCGTCGGGAAGCTTGAAGCCGTTGCCGGAAAAAAACTTGATGCCGTTGTCCTGGTAGGGATTGTGGGAGGCGGAAATGACCACCCCGGCGTCGGCCCGCATGGAGGAGGTGATAAAGGCGATCCCCGGGGTGGGAAACGGCCCCAGCAGCAAGGCGTCCACCCCCATGGAGCAGATGCCCGCCACCGTGGCGTATTCCAGGAGATAGCCCGAGACCCGGGTGTCCTTGCCCACGACGATGCGGTGCCGGCCCGATCCGAACTTGATGACGTAGGCCAGGGCCCGGCCTAATTGCAGGGCCACCTCGGCGGTCATGGGGTAGACATTGGCCACCCCTCGCACGCCGTCGGTGCCGAAAAGTTTACGCGTGTCCGTCATGCTTAAGCGGCTCCAGTCAGCTCAGATTCATCCTTGGCAACTGATTTTCATTTTCTACCACAATTTGCGGTAAATATCATCTCTGTTGGTAGGGGCGAGCCGGTGGCTCGCCCTTGTGTTGGGGTTTTTCGGCTAACCTGGGGCTGCCGAAGCTATGACCGTAGGACCGTGGGGCGGGAAAGTGAAGCGCATCCGGCCTTTCACATTCAGTCCGCCGCCTCCTGCCAGCTGATGCACTGGGCCGGGCACTGGTCGATGGCCAGTTGGATCTGGTCTTCCGGAGCGCCCGTGGGGTTGATGACCTCGGAATGCCCCAAAGACTCGTTGAGGCGGAACACGCCGGGTGCGACCGCCTCGCAGTTGCCGCAGGCGATGCACGCCTCGGTGTCGATTACCGGAACCTGTTTTGCCATGTTTTAATCCTTTCTGGGCTGGAGCTGAACCGCTTACGGTCTCTCCGGGGAAATGCCTGGTGGGGCGGGCGTCCCCGCCCGCCAACCGATATGGCGGCCAGGGACGGCCGCCCCATGTTAAATCGGCGGGGCGATGGTGACCAGGAGGCGCAAATCGGTCCTGGCCCTCAGGCCATGGGGTTCAGCGATGTCCGAGATAACCACGTCGCCCGGTTTGGCCGGGAAGGAGGCCCCATCCTTGCCCAGAAAATCCCCTTCGCCTTCGATGATCACCAGGCTCAACTGACCTTCGATGTCGTGGGCGTGCACCGGCAGTTCCTGGCCGGCCTTGAAATTAAAATTGATGATTTTAAAGTAGGGGGAGTCGTGTACCAGCAACTTTTTTAAGCCTTTGTCGCCGAATTCCCCGGCCTCATAGAGATTGATCTTTTTCATGGGATGCCTCGCTTTTGGGTTTGCCCCGCGTTTGACCCCGGGCTACGCCGGCTCATCGGCCCAATGGATGCAGTTGACCGGGCAGGCGTCCACGGCCTCCTGGATCTTGTCCTCCGGCGCGCCCGAAGGGTTCATGACCTGGGCGAATCCCAGGGTTTCATTGACGGTAAAGACCTCAGGGCAGATTTCTTCGCAAGCCCCGCAGGCAATGCACTCATCTTCCACCACGTAAGGCACATGGTCAGCCAAAATTTCATACTCCTTGTGGGTTGTTTGGGGTCAAATTAAACAGCATCGCCTTTTGGGGGCCATCCCCAATCATAAAATTCCTTGTAGGGGCGGTTCGCGAACCGCTTCTACGGGTCAACTTTCACGGTAAACAGTATGTTGCTTATCAGCATCTGGCGGTTTCGGCCGCCGACCCCGGCTGCGGGCCACCTTCCTGGAGCGCCATCTCGACCCGGAAGGTGCCGCCCTCGGTATCTTTCTTGAGCACAAAGCCCAGGCGCTTCACCATCTCCAGCATGGGCTGGTTCTGGGCCAGGACGTCGCCGGTAAGGAGTTTGACCCCCTGCTCCCGGGCGATCTCCGTGATCCGTTCCACCAGTTTGGGGCCCAGACCTTTGCCCTGCCAGGGGTCGGCGATGATGACGGCGAATTCGGCGGTGGACCGGTCCGCGGCCATGACCATGCGGCTCACTCCCATCATGACCTCGGGCCCCGGCGGCAGGCCGATGGCCATCAAGCCGATTTCCCGGTCGTAATCGTTCTGGGTGAAGCGGATGAGCATTTCATGGGTCCACTTCTTGATCAGCTTGAAATAGCGGAAGTAGATGGTTTCTTCCGAACATTTGCCGAGAAAGTCGGAGACTAGGGGTTCGTCTTCGGGTTTCATGGGCCGGAGCAACACCGGGGTGCCGTCCCGGAGCAGCCAATCGCTCTCGAACTGGTTGGGATAGGGGGCGATGATGAGATGGCGGGGGGCCGGCACCGTAGTGGGTTCGACGATCAGGCGGGCATCCACCGCCACAAATCCCCCCTTGACGGCCAGGAGGGGGTTGACGTCCAGTTCCACGATCTCCGGGAAATCCGTCACCAGTTGGGAGATGCGCACCAGGATCTCGGCCAGTTGATCCAGGTTGGAGGGCGGCAGGTTGCGGTAGCCCTTAAGCACCCGGGAGACCCGGGTTTTTTCGATCAGCCGCCGGGCCAGGAGCAGATTCAAGGGGGGCAGGTCCACGGCCGAGTCCTCCAGGACCTCGGTGAATTCCCCGCCGGCCCCGAAGAGGATGAGGGGGCCGAAATCCGGGTCCCGTTTGCTGCCGGCGATCAGCTCGCAAATGGCTTGCTGCTCCTGGGTCTGGACCGTCACCCCCAAGAGGTTGGCCTCGGGTTTGGCGGCCTTGACCGCGGTGAGGATCTCTTCATACGCGGCCAGCACTTCGCCTTCGTTATGGAGATCGAAGCGCATCCCGTCCACCTCGGACTTGTGGCTGATATCCGGGGAATTTATCTTAAGGGCCACCGGAAAGCCGAGCGTCAATGCCACCCCCGCGGCGTCGGCGGCCGAGGACGCCGCCACCGTGGGGTTTACCGGGATGCCGTAGGCGCTCAAGATGGCCTTGGATTCCAGTTCCGTCAGCACACCCCCCTGGCGCTCCAGGCGCTGGGCTAAAAACGTCCGGGCCTGCCGGGTATTGACGCTCAGCTCCTGGGTCAGGCGGGGCGGGGTGTCTTGTAAGAGCTCCAGATGGCGGGAGTAGACATACATCTCCATGAAGGTGTCCACCGCCTGCTCCGGGGTCTCAAAGGTGGGGATGCCGGCGGCATTGAGAATCTGGATTCCCTCTTCCACCTCATCGCCACCCATCCACACCGCGAACACCGGCCGGCCCTTGCCGCCGATCTCCGGGGCCAGGGCCTGGGCCACCGCGGTGGGATCGGTCATGGCCTGGGGGGACAGGATGATCACCAGGCCCGAGAGTTCCGGCGCCGCCATGGCCACCTGCACCGCCCAGAGATAGCGCTCCGGCGGGGCGTCCCCCAGGATGTCGATGGGGTTGCCCCGGCTCCAGTAAGGCGGCAGGAATTCATCCAACTGCTCCAGGGTTGCAGGCTCCAGGGTCGCGGGCTCCATATCCCAACGCCCCAGGGCATCCACCGCCATGATCCCCGGGGCGCCGGCGTTGGAGATGATTCCCAGGTTCCCGCCGGTGGGGCGCTTCACCTTCCCCAGGGCCTCGGCGCAGTCGAAGAGCTGCCCGATGGTGTCCACCCGGATGATCCCGGCCCGGCGGAAGGCGGCATTATAGGCCCGGTCGGCCCCGGCCATGGCCCCGGTATGCGAGGCCGCGGCCATGGCCCCGGCCCGGCTGCGCCCGGCTTTGATCAGGATGATGGGTTTGACCCGGGACACGGAGCGGGCCGCGCTCATAAACTTGCGGTGCTGGGTCAGGTTTTCCATGTAGATGACGATGCTCCTGGCGCGCTCATCAAAGCCCAGGTAATCGATCAGGTCGCCGAAATCCACGTCGGCCATGGACCCCAGGCTGATGAAGTGGCTGAAGCCGATCTTTTTGGGGATGGCCCACCCCAGGATGGAGCTGCACAGGGCCCCGCTCTGGGAGATGAAGGCCAGGTTGCCCGGTTGGGCGCAATGGGGCGCAAAGCTGGCGTGCAACTTGGACGATGGGCACAGGACACCCAGGCAGTTAGGCCCCAGATAGCGGATCCCCGCTTTTTGGGCCTCCGCCTTGATGGCGGCTTCGATTCCCTGGCCCCGGAACCCCGTTTCTTTGCCGCCGGCGGAAATGATGATGGCAGCCGCGATCCCGGCCTGGCCGCACTCCCGCATGGCATCGGGCACATCCCGGATGGGAATGGCGATGATGGCCAGATCGATGGGTTCCTTGACGTCAGTGACCAGGGGATAGGCGGGCAGCCCCTGGATTTCCTGGTATTTGCGGTTAACCGGGTAAATCCGGCCCGGAAAGCCGTCCCGGAGGAGATTGCGCACCACGGCCTGCCCGATGGTGTGCTCCTTTTCACTGGCGCCGATTACCGCCACCGCTTCCGGTTTGAAAAAGGCCTCCAGGGAAGACTTACGCATGGGGTCATCCTTTGCCATCCGGCAACTCAGGAAAATAGCGACTAGCGCTCAAGGGACAATTTTTGTAGGGGGGGACCCATGTGTCCCCCCCCTGAGGGCGCACACGCGGGTGCGCCCCTACATTTCGACCAGGCTTAAAGCCGGTGCCCGCCTCGGGACGGATGGCCCCCGCCGTAAAAGACGGTCACCCGGTGGCTCAGGGCGCCGGTGCGGCCCCGGCCGTACCGCGACAGGGCCGGGGAAACCTTGTGGGGGAGGGTCTCCCAATCCTCCCGGGCCCCGGTGGCGCCGCCGCCTGCTTCCCCGATTAACATAAGATAATGCAGAAAATCCGTTTGGCAAAGGGGGGCCACCGATTGTCCCGGCGGCGGCCAGGCAAAGAGCACCACCTCCGGGCGCAACTCCCGGGCCGCGGTGAGGGCGTCGGCCCGCTCCACCCCGGCAAAGACCGGCAGGTCCGAGACGAACTCGCCGTCGCCCCGGTCTACGGCCCGGAACCTGATGCCGGCGGCGGCGCAACCGGGGGCCAAAGCCGCAGTGAGATAGCCCCGGCCGGCCCCGGCCTCCAGGAGCCGGGTCACCCCCAGGAGTTTGAGGTAGCGCAGCAGGGTCTGGACCCACTCCCAGGACGGGAAGAAATAGACCCCGGTGGCCTGGGACAGGGCCATGAGCCAGGCCGCCTCGTCGGGGACCCCACGGGTAAGCTCCCGCCAGCGGGCCTCGGGGAGCAGATGTCCCAGGGGGTCTTCTCCGGAACGCGGCAGGCGCACCAAGTCCCGGGCGAAGCGCTCAAAACTGCGGTGTTCACGGAAGCTGGGGCCGGATAGCATGGCTCTTGATTAACCCCGGTTGAAAAAAAGTTCAAGGTTCAAAGTTCAAGGTTATTGTGGTTTTTATAGGGCGGCCTGTGGCCGCCGGAATTCGGTGAACCAGGCTGGCAGCACAAATGTGGTGGCACAGGCTTTCCAGCCTGTGCAGTTGTAGGGTGCGCCCTGCGCACCAACATGGCGGGCGGGATGCCCGCCCCACGAACTTTTCATAATTTACGGTTGGGCTCAAGGCTCAGGCGAAACTTTCTGGAACCCCCCAGCCCCAGATATCCCCCAGATAAAATCTTACCACGAAAGGGGCGCAAATGGGGGCCTGCAGCTTTTGGCTTGAAGTTTCTCCCATTTTAGCAATAATATAAGTGATCCTGCCAAGTGATTCCCAGGGTTAATTTCGCGCTAAAGTTCACCTGTCGAAGCCATGCCAAATCCTTTACAGGCATTGAGAAAACCTCAAGGCTCAACCCATGCCAACGCCAAGGCGCCGCGGTGTGGACCTTCGGCAGGGGGTCGCGGCGTCGTCCGATGGCCGGGATTGGCCTTGATTATCGCGCTTGTGGCGCTCCTGGTGGCCGGGGGGTGCAAGTCCTCCTCCCAGACCACCAGCCGTCCCTTGTGCGTCGCCGGCTCCACCTCGGTGCAGCCCTTCGCGGAAAAATTGGCGGAGGTCTATATGCACCGGCACCCCGGAGTCCGCATCGATGTACAGGGGGGCGGCTCCAGCGCCGGCATCTATGCCGCCACCCAGGGAGCCGCCGACCTGGGGGCCTCGTCCCGGGAACTCCTGGGCGAGGAAAAAAAACTGGTGGAGCTTGCCATCGCCTTTGACGGCATCGCGGTGATCGTCCACCCATCCAATCCCCTGACCACCATCACCCTGGCGGAGATTCGCCGGATCTTCAGCCGGGCCGTGGCCGACTGGAGCGCCCTGGGTTTGCCACCCCACGCCATCCACCTTATCACCCGGGAAGAGGGCTCCGGCACCCGGGAGGCCTTCGAGCACCTGGTCATGGGCAAGCAGGAGATCACCCCCGCGGCCCTGGTCCAGGACTCCAACGGCTCGGTGCGGGAGATTGTCGCCGGCGACCCGCACTCCATAGGTTACATCTCCGCCGGCCTGGTGGATGACCGGGTCAAGGCCCTGGCCATCGACGGGGTCCTCCCCACCCGGGAGAACATTAAAACCCATGCCTATAAACTGACGCGACGCTTTCTCCTTGTGGCCCGGGCGGCCCCAGCCGGCCCCTGCAAGGAATTTGTGGACTTTGTCCTGGGACCCGATGGCCAGGGTGTCCTCGAGACCGAAGGTCTAGTGGGGGTGAAGTGATGCACCGGGAGAAATTCATCGAACGTGTGCTGTTGCTCCTGGCCCTGTCTTCGGTGGGCTCCCTGGCCCTCATCACCATTTTTATTTTTCTGGAGGGTTTTCCCCTCATCCTGTCCGTAGGGCTGAAGGACTTTATTCTGTCCAGTCATTGGGCCCCCACCAAGGGCCACTTCGGCATCCTGGCCATGATCATCTCCTCCGTGTTCGTCACCCTGGGGGCCATGGTCATCGGGGTGCCCCTGGGCTTGTCCTGCGCCATCGTGCTGGCGGAGTTCTCACCCAAGCGCCTGAAAATGATTTTGAAGCCCACCCTGGAACTTCTGGCCGGCATTCCCTCGGTGGTCTACGGCTTTCTGGGGGTCATCTGGCTGGTGCCCCTCATCCGCAACTACCTGGGCGGCCCCGGGCTGTCGCTGTTGGCCGGGTCCATCATTTTGGGCATCATGATTCTCCCCACGGTCATCAGCATCTCCATCGACGCCCTCACTGCGGTGCCGGACCTCTACCGGGACGGCTCTCTGGCCTTGGGGGCCACCCGCTGGCAGACGGTTCGCCGGGTGGTGCTGCCCGCGGCCTCCTCCGGCATCATTACCGCGGTTATTCTCGGCATGGGCCGGGCCATCGGGGAGACCATGGCGGTGATCATGGTAGCCGGCAACGCCCTCCAGATACCGACTTCTATTCTGGACCCGGTGCGCACCCTGACCAGCAATATCGCCCTGGAGCTGGGTTACGCCGCCGGCCGCCACCGGGAGGCCCTGTTCGCCACCGGCATCGTGCTGTTCATCATCATCATGATCCTGAATCTGAGCGCCACCCTCATCACCCGGCGAAGGTAGGAAGGCAGGGGTTAGGTTTCAGGTTTCAGGTTCTGGGTGGTAGGTGGTATAAGTATCGATAACAAATAATTTATCTCCGGCATGTATAGCGTTTGCCAAAAGTTCTTTCCTCTTATCCCCTCTCCCCCCAGCGGGGGGAGAGGGTTAGGGTGAGGGGGGAGGAAGTAACTTCCGGCAACGAGTATAAAAGGCAAACTGGTATAAATCCGTGCGACTCGATCCCCATCTCAGCCAACGCCTGGTAAAAATGGTGCTGTGGACCCTTACCGGCTTCACGCTGCTGATCCTCATCTTTATTATTGCGGATATTGCCGTCAAGGGCCTGCCCCAGGTGACCCCGTCGTTTCTCTCCCAGGATTCCACCGACATGGGCCGGGCCGGCGGCATTTTCCCCACCATCGTAGCCACCGCGTACATCACCCTGCTGGCCATTTTGCTGGCCTCGCCCCTGGGAGTGGGGACCGCCATCTATCTGACCGAATATACCCGGGAAGGCTGGGCCACCCGGGCCATCCGCTTCGGGTCCGAATGCCTGGCGGGGGTGCCCTCCATCATCCTGGGCCTCTTCGGCTTCGTCCTGTTCGTCTTGAAGCTCGGGTTCGGCTGGTCGGTGCTCTCCGGCGGCCTTACCCTGGCCATCATGGTGCTGCCCATCATTATCCGCACCTCGGAGGAGGCCATCAAGGCCGTGCCCCAGGATTACCGCACTGCCTGTTATTCTCTGGGCATGAGCCAGTGGCAGACCGTCACCCGCATCGTGCTGCCCAGCGCCCTGCCGGGGATTACCACCGGCATCATGTTGAGCATCGGCCGGTCCCTGGGGGAGACCGCGGTGCTGCTGTTTACCGCCGGGGCGGCACTGCGCACCCCGGTGTCGGTGTTCGATTCCGGCCGCACCATGGCGGTCCATTTTTACATCCTGGCCCGGGAAGGCCTCTCCATGCCCAACGCCTACGGCACCGCCGCGGTTTTGGTCATCTCCATCCTGCTGATCAACATCGTGGCCTACACCCTGATGCAGCGGATGATGAAGAGGTATTCATGACCGGGAAGATTCAACCGGAAGACTATAAGATTGTTCCTTTGGCTGAGCGCCATTGCCAGGGAGTAATGGAGATTTTCAATTTTTATATTACTGAGAGCTATGCGGCTTTTCCGGACAAACCGGTGCCCGAGGTTTTTTTCAAGCGGTTCCTCGAGATGTCAAAGGGATACCCGGCCCTGGCCGTCATAACTGACGATATTGTGGTCGGCTTCAGCTTTTTGCGGCCTTACCACTGGGCCGATACTTTTGGCCGCACTGCCGAAATTACTTATTTTCTGCGCCCGGAACATACCCGGCGGGGTCTTGGCTCCGTCTTGCTGGAATCCCTTTGTCAGCAAGCCGGCCAACAAGGGATTGAGGTGATCGTCGCCAGTCTTTCTTCCCGGAACCTTGCCAGTCTGGCCTTCCACCTGAAAAA
>Ga0351889_10039_pt1 | contig 30876 bp, 28 predicted proteins | sample TotcelFGM3001M14_FD_206767 | JGI IMG/M metagenome (GOLD analysis project Ga0351889, IMG submission 206767) | Enriched cells from coal bed in the Powder River Basin, Montana, United States - Total cells FGM rep3 HSBNCT.FGM.300.1.M14 ...
TAGCGCCCCCATCGTCCGCCCGCGTTGATGTATATTGCCCGCCGGGGATTTTTTCGCGTTTTCGCGTCCGGGAAAATGGGCAGAGTAACGCGGCCAGCAAGTCCCAAGACAATGGCCGTCCTTGTCAATTGTCTTGGAGGCGATCCAGAATCTGCTGACCGCGATCTACAGCTGTCTCGAAGTCCACAGGCAGCGCGGACATCGTCACGGCGCCAGCGACTTCCTCGGGGCGGTAGCGGACCGCGCCCAATTCGCTGCTAACCGCCTCGATGTGTTCCGTTGACGCCCCTTGCTGCAGCATCGCAACGATGTTCCGTTGCCATTCGACATCGCCTTCGCGACCGATCGGCCATGTTTCGTATTGCACGAGCTGCAAGCCCGCGCGGTGAAAGACGGCCAGGACGAAAGTTGCGCACGTCAGGCCGTGTTGTGTTGGCCCCAACAAGTACCGCCCCGTCTTTGCGTCAAAGCAATCATTCGGAGGGCTGAACCCATAAGGAAGACCACCCTTTTGGTTCATTCTCCAAATCAGTCGGCAAATGGCCGCGACTTGCGCAAGACGGCGTGGATGGATGGCCGGATCAACCCAAAGGTAGGCCGGTTTCGGCGACTCGTTCCTGAGCTGATGGTGCCACGCCAGATGGAGCATCAACACCGAATTGGAGTCAATGTCGCGGTGAAGTATCCCAAGGTGACGTTGACCACCGACGCTGCCACGGATGGCAACGGCCGCGTGCTGAACGCCCTCGAAAGGCTTCTCGTCAACACTATGAACTCGGTCCATGTGGCAGGTTTTATCCTTCCAGGCCGGTGAGCAGACCTTGTTCGTAATCGCCGCGCCGCTTCAGCAACTGTTCCACCGCCAGGAAGAACGCGACTCGTGACGGCAGGCGAGTTTTGGCTGGCAGTGTGGCGGTCAAGATTCCGAGCAGGATGTCCACAGAAAGATCGTCCACCCGGGTTTGCACCAGCATGGAATCCAGGCGTTCAAACTGATTGTCTCGCATTAGCTGGTCGACCGCATCGTAGATCAGATCCAGGGCCGCTTCGGTGCGTCGGTGTTCGTCAAGCCGACGTGCCCTCGCGACGAAGGGCTCGTACTTGACCTCACCGGCCGGTGCTCTGAAGATTCTCATTTGACGCTCATGGGTTTCCGATTTACGCTCGTCGGCCGGGACACATGCGTCTCCCGACGTCGTTTGGAGCAAGGCTATCCAGCCCGCCTTGCCCAAGATACGCACGATCGTATTTCGCTCTTCTGGGTCGAACATGCGCCCGCGTGGCAAGATCGACGTCCGAGTACCACCCGGACGTGTCGCGTACAGTTGCCGCGCAGCCCAAGGACGCGTTTTCCGAATCGTTCGTCTAGCTGGTCGGCCTAAGCGAACGAATTGGAGATACAGCTTCTTAGTGTCGCTCACCGACGCCGGCAACTGGTCATAACTGCCAGAATACAGGAGATAACCGCAATTGGCGGCGAGCGACCGCGTCTCCATGAATCGGTTAAGCGATTTCGTCATCGACGCTCCCTCCGGCGATTAGCGTTGGGACATTTGCGCGGTCTGCCATCAACGTCCGGGCCGTGTGCGCTTTACGCAGGGCCCGGTCGCATTGTTTAGCCAGTTCCTTGATATCGGATTCGTCCATCGCAATGTTTAGCTCGTGTCGACCGTCCATGTTTTCAAACCGCAAACGGAAGCTGTGTGAAACAACGGCACCATCAATGTCCGTCGCATCCTGACTAAAAATCGGCCGGATGTCGGTAATGATTCTCACGCCTGCCCAAAGGTTCGTGTATTCGTACGACAGATCGGTTGCGACCGCCACCAAACGAAGAATTGGCAACGCAACCAATTCAGCAAACGGCTCTTCCACCGTTTGCCACCGCTCGAACTCCGCATCGGGACAATTCGCCTTGATTGCTTCGCTCAGAAACTCCTGCGATTCCAAGGCGTCGAGCCCATTCTGCCTAATCCAGCCGTAAACCATCAGGGCTTCGCGCACGATTGCTTCGGCAGCGTCCTGCCTGTCGCCCAAGGCTTCGACTGCGGCTTCATGCAACTTGTCTGGTCGGGCGGGAACAACCTCAAGTTGCCGCAATCGTTCGACGACCGCATGCAGGCGGTCCGGCCCTAAATCGGCAATCAAACGGAAATCGTCATACTGGAACTTGTCAAGTCTCATCGGCGTAACCAAGCGTTCAAGTGACCCTTCGGTAAGTCAAGCAACTCGACTCCTCAGATTTCGCTATCGTAATCCAAGGACATTTGAGCGTGCAACGGCAATGCCCCTCCTTGGAACGATAGAATCAAGCGGTTCGATCATTCTCCACTATTCAAAGTCGATTTCCAGCCCCAATTGTCTTGCCGACTCCGTCATCGCCTTGACGGTCGCGTCGTTTTCGTCCAAGGCAGTGTCCCCCTGCGTCGCCAACTCGAAGTCGATGCCCAGACGGCGTTTCAGGTTCATTCGCGTCGATGGACCGACGAAGGAGCCAAAAACGTCGGCCCAGCTTTCCATCGGAACGTTGCCCTGGATGGTGATTCGCGTGATTCGCTTGCTGGCCGGTTTCGCCGTCGTTGCATCCGGTGGTTTGCCTCCTGGACGCTGCACACCGGTTCCGTGACTTTCGGTGACGTCTTGCCCTTCCGAAGGACGTTGGTCCGGGTACGCAACGTCCGGACGCGGCTCGGGCTTGGATTCGGGCTCGAAGGGTGGGATGATCCAGACGCCGTCCTCCGTGGGGTCGATGTCGATCCGCTGACCGCACCACTTGCGTTGGAGGTTGCTTACGCTCGTGCCGCGACCGATGCCGATCAACTTGTCTTCGCACGCCTGCACAAGTCCCTGGACCACGGCGGCTGGGGACGCGATCATCGGCTTGTCGGTGTACCGCAGGAAGGCTTCCACGGCATCCTTGACTCGAATGCCGCCTTCGCTGGGGACGAGCCCGGCGTTTTGCATTTCGACCGGTCCAACCTTGCGGACCACCCACTCCGTGTCTCCCTCGACAAGTTCCGTCCACAACTTGTCCAGGTGTTCGGCCAACGTCGCCCCCGCATCGGTCAGGGTCCCATCGACGATGGCTTGGCCCTCGAATCTGGCGATGCGGATCAACGCGCTGCCGATGGACGTGATCACCTTGGCATTCGCGTCTTTCAGTTTGTCGTCCAGTTCCTCCTTCTGTTCCGGATCGAGTTGGCTGCCGTAATCGTGCTTGACGGCCTGGAGGGCCGCAACCTCGCGCCAAGTAGCACGCAGACTCGACAGTCCTCGGACCGACGTCAGGAGGAACAGCAAGGTGTTTCGATAGCGGCGGTCTTTGGTCCCGCATTTCTCGCTGAGTTGCCGGATTCGGGCTTCCACCGGAGCGGCTAATTTCGACGAACCGCCGTTGTCGGAGCAGGCGCAGGCGGGCGGCATGATCAACACCGTCAGTGATTTCTGTTCGGGCAAGTCAGGCTGCGGATCGACGAGCACGTGCCATGTGGGCGTCCCGCCCTTGATGCCCTTGGCGTGGTCCTTCAACGTCTCGATGATCTCGTCGTCGTACTGCTGTGAGGCAAACTGGGTCCGGTACTGCACAAGCAGCTTGGTCAGCGTCGGCTTGGTGCCGAACCAGTAGCGTTTGCCCTGATTACCGGCGCTGGCGGTGTGCAGGTAAAACCCGCATTCTTCGAGTCCCATGAGGGCGCCGTCGCTGTAGCCCCAGTTCAGCCCCGGACGGCCCACGCAGATTTTCAGGTCTTTCGTGCTGTACCCCGCCCGTTCGCCGGCACCGCCGAACGAGCCCAGTAGCACCGCGGCGGCCAGTCCTTGAGCAATCTTCTCAGAACCGTACTCTCCGCCCCGCTCCTCGTCCAACACGGCGGCATTCGCCTTGTTGCCAATCACGTCTGCCGCAACGACGGAACCGTACGGATCGCCCCATAGCCGCGTCAAGGCAGCGTGCATGGCGTCGATCGTCCAACGAACGTGGCAAGGCTGGATCAACAGTTGCGATTGCGTCTCCGTGTTGCGGCGATCCCAGAGGTCGCCGACGACAGACGCCAGCAGCCGCAACACGCCGCGCGTCCGCTGAAAGTCGCCATGACTGCCCCAACGCAGGTACATGGCATCGATCAAGGATGGATGAAACGGGTAGGTTGCGACGATTCGGTCTTTGAAAGTCCCGCGAGTGGCTTCGGCCGGCACTTCGTTCTTGTGTGCTTGGTACATCTTGAAGTAGGCTTCGGCCACCTGTTGGTGATCGTCCGGATCGCCGAGGGTCTCAAACAGTCGCCGCCGGACCACTTCGTAGATTTCGTCGTCGGCCACGGGCTTGATATCCGCGCTCATCCGGCCGAAACGCCGCTCCAAGCGGTCCAGGATCTCCTGACCTTTTTCCGGACTAGCGACTTCCATGTGACTGGCCGGCAGTGTGGCGACCAATGCCACGCCGGGGACGGCGGTCACAGCGTCCGTGAGTTCCTGGACGAAGGAGATGGTTTGATCGGCCAGCGTGGTGGTCCCGACTTCCTCGCCGGAAGCACTGACGCAGTAATCGGCCAGTTCGTCGATCAAGATCAAGCAGGGCGCGGCGGCCTTCAGAATGTCCGTGAACAAGCCCTGGGGATTTGTCCGCCGCTGATCGTTGGGTTCGATCTTGCGATACAGTTCGACGCCGCCCAGCTGCAGGGCCAGTTCTCCCCACAGGGTCCGCGTGTGAATGCCTTCGGGCGTTTCACGGCCTTGGGTGGCGTTGCACGACTGGTTGGTGAAGACCGCTACCCGCGTGTCACGACTGGGCAAGCTGCTGCCCAGTTTTTCGCGAACCTCCGCACAGTCCGCCGCGCGGCGGATTACATCAGGATGTTTGGCCAGATGCCAGCAGGCCACCAGCGTGTGCGTCTTGGCGCCGCCGAACGAGGTTTGGAGGTTCAAGATCCGGTCGCCCGCGTCGGCCTGGCGAGACAGGGCCTGCCCCACCCGCTTCAAGACGTTGGTCAAGCCCGCCGTCAGATACGTCTTGGCGAAGAACATCTCCGGCCGCTGGTAGACATCGTGTGCCTCGTTCCGCCAGACCCGCCAGAGGTTAGCGGCGAACACGGCTTCGCTCAGGCGCCCCTCGCGGATGTCTTCGTGCGGTGTAGCAACTCCGAACCACGGACTCAGCTTGGCTGACATATCACTCGTGCCTTTCGTGTTTGCCTATTCTCGGTCACCGGATTTGCGCCACAGGGGCAGCGGCTCGTCCTCTGCCGCCATCAGTACGCCCCGTCTGGCTTCCATCCGCAACGTTTCACGTTCCCCAAGCAGGGCGCTGACCAGCTTCCAGTCTGCCTCGTCGCGGGGCAGTACCTCGAACAACGCTTGAGCCAGTTTCCAAAACGGCCCTTGGTCGAACAAGTTGTGGTCGCGCAGGTAGCTGACCAACTCGCCGCGTCGTTCGTCGCGCCACAGGTGCATGGCGTGGTGAAGCTGGTCGATTAGCGGGGCGTCTGCGGCGTCGCCGAGGTTGCGATGACCGACGCGGTCCACCAGCAGCGCCACGCGGCACTTCGCTCCGTCTACAATAAACAGATCGCGGGCTTGGGCGACATCCATTGCGTCTTCGCTGTCGCCGCCGACTTGCATGACCAGCCGGGCGTCGTCCCAGGCTTGCTCGCTCGTACCGTACAGGTTCGTCCAGACGAAGTACAGCCGCGAAAGCGGATCGCCCGTAAATTCGCCCGCGATCGCCTTCAATGCGGCGTCCTTCGCCAAGTCCAGAAGATCGGGGACACCGACGAGGGTGCCATCCGCGCGCTCGACCCGTTCGTAACGGCCGAACACGCCCACGGCGGGACCGTAGCAGGCGACGATCAGATCAGCGCCACGGAAACCGTAGTCCCAAAACCGCTGGACGGACGCCCGCACAACTTCTTCGATTTCCCGACGCATTTGTTTGAACGATCCCGCACTGCCCGCCACGCGCGGACGGCAGATCACCGCAATCGAGGTCTCCAGCGCTGCTGAGTTCAGCCCGCGCACGCGGTTCTTCAGCTCCATTTCAATCGGCCAAGTCGCGTCGATGGTCAGGCCGGCAGTGAATAGACTGTTGACCAATGCGGACCACGCCGCCTTGGTTTGATGGGCGAAGATTACCGTGAATACACCGTTCGGGTCACAGACGCGCCGAGCTTCGGTGAAGATTTGCGAGAGCTTGTCCGTGAAGTGATGATCCGCCGCTTCGGCGCTGCCGCCGAACCGGTGCTTGAGGGCTGTGGCCTCGTCGGCCTTTGGCGTCTGTGGCGTCGTCAGTACGTCAGGAATGACATCAGCCAGACCTCGTTTCAGCCACACGTAGAAAAAGTCCGAGAGGTCGGCGTAGGCGACTTCATCGAAATACGGCGGATCGGTGACGACAGCGGCCACCTGCGCCTTGGAAAGCGGGAGATGGGCACTATCGCCCAGGAGGTTGAGCGAATCGCCCCGACTACGACAATCGCGTTGCAGATAAGCTACGATCCAGTCCAGTTGATTGGCAAATCCGCCGGTGACATCGCTGAATGGGTTGGCTTCCGGATAGTCCCACTTCATAGGAAGACGCGCGCCGTCGAATGGCGTCTCCAGCTTCTCGCCGCTCACGTGCCATCGGCCAACGGTTGTCATCCTCGCCGCGTTGCGGCTGACCCAAAACCCCAAGTACGTCGCGACAGCCTGACGATATTCGGCGTCGGGGATTTCTGATTGGAGCGCGGTCAACGCTTCACGCAGGCAACCGGTGAACGTCTGCATCGCGAGAAGCTGGCGCGGGTTGAAAAGCGACCCCCACGTCTTCATGCCGTACAGGTGGACGGTGATGTCGCCTCGATTCGATACGTGCTCCTCGGCCGAAGTCACTTCCGGCCGGATGGGTTCGCTTGGACGTTCGACATCTTTCGCCAGCGTCTTCGCCTCGGCGAACGCTGTGAGGTCCGACTTCTCGACCGCGCGGTACTGTTTGCCGTCCGTGGCATCGACGATGACGGCGACCATTCGCTCGCCGATCTTGCCTTCGACGCCGGCTCGCCGCACGTCGTCTACGAGCGTTGGCTGTTGGCAGACCGGACACCGACAGTCACCGCCCTGAAGCATCGTCCCGCTCGTCTCTTTGATGTTGTCGCCTCTGGCGATTCCGAACGTCGTCGTCTTCCCGTGCACCTCCATCGTCAGAGCAACCCGTTTGTCCGACTTGTTGCAGAGGTACATGCTGCGCAGCATCGGGATCTCGGCGCGGCAGGAAGGATTCGAGCAAGGGACCGTGCGAGCGAAGAAGTAGCCGACAACGGGAAGTTTGTCCTTGCCGGGCGGATACAGGTGCCCGATCTTCTCGCGGGCGCGTTCCAGAATCCACTTCGCCCAATACTCCACATCGTGGACGAGAACGTTTTTCACGTTCGACTCGCCAATGTCCGGGAACTTTCGGACGCCCGGCTTGCCGAACCGCTGAGGGAATTCGCATGTGGCACGGAGGATCAGGTAGGCGACCGGATTGTAGTCGTTGGCGATGGCCTGGCAGCCGAGTCGTGAAGCTTCGAGCGGAATGGCTCCTCCGCCCGCGAAGGGGTCCAAGACCGAAGGCATCTTGCCCTGATTGGCGCAACGCACCAGTTCGCGTGCGATCCGCAGCACCTCGCGGCCTTGTTCGCTCTCTGGGTTGCTCGTTTCCCATTTGACCAGCGAGCGGTCGTCAAGCATTTCGCCCGGCTTGGGCTGCTTGTCGTTCGCGCCCCGCTCAAACGCATGCCATTCTGGGGACCATTTGGCGATGAAGGTGAGCAACCGGTTGCGCGGCGTGTCCTCGATCCCAGGATACGGACAGTAAGGATCGGGGGCCTCTTTGTATTGCTGGCCGCGAAAGTAGCCCTTGAGCGAGTCCGGCAACTTCCGCCTCAGCAGTCGGTCCACGGCATCGCGGAACTCGGCAGGACAGGAAGGATCGTCGGGGTCGGGGACCAGGGAAGCGAACACGATGGCACGGCATGCGGGCAGCGGGCGGCGTGCCCACCACAGATGCAGCGTCGATATGTGCCCGTGGCGCAAAGACTTGTCCCGCACGCTTTCCGCCGAGATTTCGCGGATCGGCAGGGCGACCTCAATCAGACGCGGGCAGGTCATCGATTCCTTCTCCCTGGTTTTCCCAATCCGGCTGCTGGACGATGAATTGCACTTGGCGATAGAGCATTTCCGGGCTCAGCTTGGCCATCGGGTCTTGGATGATCCGCAAATGCGGGCGTTCGGACTTGCAGAACGTGACGACGTACAAGAACGCGCGGTCGCCAAGTTGCTTGAGTTTATCAACCTCGGGGCCGGTGACCACGATGGCGCCGGTCTGGGCACGTCCCTTGACTTCAATGAACCGTTTCTCGCCCGTCGGCGATTCCGAGCGGATGTCGTAGTGTTCCCCCTGATCGTGAACGTCGGTCGGCGTCCAGCCTCGGCTGCGCTCGTAGCGCATGACAGCATGCATGGCGATGGCTTCGACCTCGTCGTCGCGTTGCATCGGCACGCCACGGGACGGGGACGCGGTTTCGGATTCGACGACCGCGACGGGGGCCGGCAGAACGATGGCCGAAGTCACCAGGTCGGGCAGATTGGCCGTCAGCCGCAGCATCAAGTCCAATTCGGAAAGGCGCTGGGATTTTCGGTCTCGAAGCTGCCCGATGCGATCCTGTAACTTCTTCCGCTCTTCGGGGTCGTCGTCGCCAAACAATTGACCGCGCTGGACCTCGTTCAGTTCCTGTTGCAGTTCCAGGATCAGGTTCGTAAAGGTGGTTTCCAGGTAGTCGCGGCGCAGGTCGCACTCCGTTTGCCGATGCGTTTGAACGCGGCCGAGCTGCCGTTCGGTCAAGGTCTCGTAAGACCACATCTGGATTTCCGATCCGCCATGTTCGGGCACGGCGGGACGTTCGACGGCGGATTCCGGCGTGGTGTAGTTGAGCAGATTGGCGGGCGAGGTCGAGCGCAATCCCAAATGGTCTGCGGCAATGACTCCCAACTCCTGGTGGGCCAGACGCTTCTTCTCCTCCCGGCGGCCGTCGTGGATGCTGGACCGGACCAGCCAGATCCGCTGCGGCCGCGCGATGTTCGGATCGACGATGGTGGCGCCCTTGGCGAAGGCATCGCGGGCACGGCGAATCGCCCATTCAATGACGGCGCTGAACAACGGATGCCCCGGTCCCAGCAGCTTCGTGTCGTCGGGAATGCGCACGCGACTGGCGACGCTGACGAGGTTCTTGTCGAAGACGAACGGCGTGTCGTACTTGTCGCTGACAGGCACGTGGATCTGGCGGGCGACATCCAGGATTTCGCTCGCTGTCTTGCCCATGTGGTACACGGGAAAATGCGAGTCGGGAATCAGGGTGCCGCCGGCGGCGGTGTAGGCCCGCGTGAAGAAGCCTTGAATGAATCGCGGCTGCAGCCGGCGTTCGTCCGATTCGTCGCGCAGATCGCGGGCCGCTCGCAGGTCCAGATTCGAGGCCAGCGACTGCCTTTTCTGGAGCTCGATCAGTTCGTCGGCTCGCTCCTGAAAATCGGTTCGATTGACGAGGCGTTCTGTGTTGGCGACCACGGCCGAGTTGTCTTCTGCGTCGAGCGATTGTTCGATCAGCGTGACCAGCGGCACGTCTTCAAGCAGGTCGTCGATCACGTCGTATACGCGGTCGTGTCCCATTTGCTCCCGCATCAAATCCATTTTCTTGAGGACCGTTACAAGGACGGCTCCTTCGCGGGTGTTACTTGCCACGAGATTGTACACCCAGACTTCGCTATTCTGCCCGTACCGATGAATTCGCCCCATCCGCTGTTCCAACCGGTTGGGGTTCCAGGGGATGTCCCAGTTGATCAGATAGCGGCAGAATTGCAGATTGATCCCTTCGCCGGCCGCCTCGGTGGCGATCATGATCTTGGCCCGGTTGCGAAACTCCCGCTGGGCGTGCTTGCGGGCGTCGGCGTCCATCGAGCCATCGATGGTGGCGACGGCGTAGCCCTTGTCGGTCAGCCGCTTGGCAAGGCTGTTCAGGGTATCCTTGTGCTCGGTGAAAATCAGCAATTTTTCGTCGTCGCTACGGATGATGTCGGAGGAATCCAGGACTCTTAGAAGTTCGACGTATTTGGCTTCCTTGTGTTCGCGCAGGGCTTCCGCCATCCGCAGCAAGTCGCCGACTTGCTCCCGCTCCTTTTCGATTTCCTGGGGATCGCTGCTGACGACTTGGCGGAAGATCCGCTTGTCCACGGCTTCGCGGTCGTTTTCGTCGAGGTCCTCGTATTCGGCGATGTCGTCCGGTACGTCGTTGGTCTCGCCCCGCAACAACCGCTTCTTTTCCGCTTCGGATCGGGCAGGGTCGCGGAGGATCTTCAGTACTTCGTCGATGGCGTTCAGCCGGTTTTGGAGCGTGCGGGTGATCGCAAAGATGCTGCTGGCGAGGCGGCGCTGCATGACCATCAGCGTTAGTTCGACGTTGCGGTTTTTCGTCGCCTTGGCGACCTTGCGCCGAGACCGGACATACTTCGTAACGGCGTTGTAGAGGTCCAATTCCGCTGGCGTCAAGTCGTAGCCGACGGTCTTGGTGTGACGGGGCTTGAAGAGGGGCTTTTCGTCCCAGTTGACCATTTCTTCCTTCAGCCGCCGCAGAAAGAAACGGTTGCGGGCCTTGCTGATGTTCCCCTCGCCCTCGATGGCTTCGTCGTCGGCCGTTTGCTGTCCGCCGGAACGTAGAACTCGTGCGGTGACCAGTTCGTCCTTCTGGAACAGGTCCTTGTCGAGCAGCATCAGCAGGCGGCGGAACGTATCAGGACGCCCCCGATGCGGAGTGGCGGTAAGGAACAACAAGTGATCAGTCCGCTGTTCGAGCGCCTCGACAGCCTTGTACCTGTCTCTCTTGTCGACCTTGCGGCCGTACTCGTACGCGGACAGCTTGTGGGCTTCGTCCACGACGATCATGTCCCATTGTGTGTCCTTGGCGGCGTTCAGACAGCCTTCGTGACGGGCGATGAAATCGATCGAGACGATGAAAAGCCCCTCGTCGCGGGCGAATTGCCCCGGCTCGGCCTCGAACGATGCCCGGTTGACCAGTCGGCACTCCAGTCCGAACTTCTCCCGCATTTCGTCCTGCCATTGGCGCGTCAGACCGCCGGGCGTGATAATCAGCACCTTGCTGATGGCGTTGCGGAAGAGCAGTTCTTTTTCCAGCAAGCCGGTCATGATTGTCTTGCCGGCCCCGGTGTCGTCGGCCAACAGGAAGCGGATGCGGGGCAACGGCAGCAGATAGCGGTAGACGGCTTCGACCTGATGCGGGAGCACGTCCACGGCGCTGGAATTAACGGCGAACAAGGGGTCAAACTGGTAGGCGATCCGGATGCGTTCCGCTTCGACGCCCAGGAGAAACGTCCCAGGATCACCGTCGTAGGTGTAGTCCGAGCCGCGAATTACCTTTAGACGGGCCAAGCCCTCCGCATCCAACGGTCGCCGGATTTCACGGCGCGTCGCGGCGCCGACGCCTTCGACCAGCATCCGCTTGCTAAACGGGGCAATGCTCCGGATTTCGACCAACTCGTCTGGTTCGAGTCCGGACACGATGTCGCCGGCGCGGGGATACGTTTCAGCCACAGTTCAACCCCACAAGAAATCGACAGTGTCCGGTTGGTGAATGAAAGCCGCAGTATAGGGCGTGGACCTCGGACAATCAAGCAGCCAAAGCAATCCGCTGGTTTTTGGAAGTCTGTCTCCGAAATCGTTCGAGCAACGAATTCCTTGCCACCCGACGCCCGGCCTGCCGGGATTCCTGGAGCCGGCACGACAAACGGCGAGGGCAAGACGCTAGAATGTGATTCATCGGGACGGCTGGCTGATGACTGGCCAAGCGGCCGCGGGCGGACGTGGGGTTACCTGCCTTTCACCACGACGCCCAAGGCCGGCCCGGCTTGAAGAAAGGCAGAATTTATGGACCGTCCTTGGCCAATCCGTTGCGAGAAGGGCGGAACCTTCGACGCGGAAATCTACCTAGACGACGTAGACCGGGGGCTAACGAGACTTTTCAACCTGACGGACCCACGGGGAGTGGACATCGACGCCGTTGAACGCGCGGTTCAGAGTTTCGTTGCGGACTGGTCCGGTCCGACGTTCGAGCGAGCAATCTTTGTCGGCGGCTGTGTCCGGATCGAGCCGATCCTTCTTGAATCGCAAGGCATCGACCGGGGCAGCGCGGAAGAACTGGCGGCGGCTTGTGCGACCTTATTGGCAATCATCGAGCGGGGAATCAATCCCCGCCGGATTGAACTCCTGCGGGGGGCGTTGGCGGATTATCTCGGGTTGTCGATCGTGATGGCTGACAAGGCAAGCGGTAGCGGGATGGGATGGCAGGAAGTCCAAGACGAGGCCGAGAGAATCCGACTGCTGGGCAAACCGTTCACTTCATACCGCAAGATGGCCAGTACCATTGGCTGCAATTTGTCAGTGTTGCATAATGCCATCGACAAGCATGGCACGGCAGAACTGCAAGAGTGGGCATCGAAGCAACGCGGGCCATCCCGATTGAACGCGGCCCCGGAAGTTGCGGCGGTGGCATTCGAGAACACGTCTCAGGCACGCGAACCCGCCCCGGCGGACATCACGGAAGATGGCGACGTTGACGCGGCGATGGTCTACCTACTCGACCAAGCCGGCCCGGATGAACGAGCACAAATCAACGCCATGACTCCCGCCCAGCGGCGACGGTTGGCCGAAACGATCTATCGGGACCCCGAGCAAGAAGAACAAGTCTTGCGGTATCGACGGGCGACCAAGACGCGGCGGGACTGACCGCGAACGTTCGCGAACAAACGCCTCCCTACAAAGGCCCACAACGGCCCGGAAAGGAAGGCGACAAATGACATCCGTTTCTCATCTGCCCCGGCTGCGGACGCCGGGTGTTATCGCCCGAGAGTTGGGCGAATCTCTGCAGCGGGTTCAATACGTTCTGCGGACCCGTCCCCATATCAAACCGGCTGCCCTGGCTGGCCGACTGCGGCTGTACGACCGTCAAGCGGTGGCGATGGTACGGCACGAATTGAACGCGATTGACGCCCGGCAAATCAGACAGGGGGTGGCCGATGCAGAATGACGCCTTCTTCCCCAGCCCCAGAACTGCGACCACGTCAATCGGCATTGCACACGTCACCTCCTCGGCCCGCTCCGGCGCACCCGATCCACTGCTGGTGGATAGCCGGACGGCCGCAGGAATGCTTTCGATCTGTCCAAAAAGCTTATGGTCAGAGACGGACCCGCGAGGGCCGATTCCATGCGTCCGGATCGGCCGCCGGGTTCTGTACTCGGTCGAGGCGCTTCGCGAATGGATCGCAACGCAACAGAAAAGGGGCGAGTCCAAATGAGCAGTATGGACAACACCCCCGCCGAACGATTTCTTCAAGCATTGTACGCAACCACGGGCGAAGCGGCCAGCCAGAATGGGAAAGGATGGTCTGCCCGATGCCCGGCACACGACGACCATAATCCAAGCCTGTCGATTGCCGCGGGCGACGACGGGCGCGTTCTCCTGCGGTGCCACGCCGGATGCACGGTTGACGCGATCTGCAAGTCGGTCGGCTTGCACGTATCCGATTTGATGCCACCCAAGCCCGTTAAGTCAGCAAGCAAGCCCAAACGGCGCATCGTTGCCACCTACGACTATCGCGACGAGCAAGGGACGCTCTTGTTCCAAGTGGTGCGATACGATCCGAAGGACTTCCGGCAGCGGCGGCCAAAACCTGACGGCGGGTGGACGTGGTCCGTCACGGGCGTCCGAGTCGTCCCGTATCGCCTGCTGGAGTTGGTCGGCGAACCGACGGCAGTTGTGGTCATCGCAGAAGGCGAGAAGGACGTGGACAATCTGGCTGGGATCGGCGTGCTTGCGACCTGCAATGCCGGCGGGGCAGGAAAGTGGACTGCGGAACACGCCCAGTATCTACGAGGGCGACACGTGGTAATCCTCGCCGACAACGACGAGGCGGGCCGAAGACATGCTCAGCAAGTGGCCCAAAGCCTCCAGGGCATCGCGGCATCGGTGCGAATTGTGGAATTGCCCGGACTTCCAGCCAAGGGAGACGTTAGCGACTGGATTGCGGCCGGCGGGACGAAGGATCAACTGCGGGAGTTGGCAGACGCGACGTCCAACTGGAGCCCCGCCACGCCCGGAACTCAGCCGTGGCCGAAAATCGTGTCCTTCGACGAACTTGACCTACCGCAATTCCCAACGGACGTGCTGCCCGGCGTGTTGCGAAACTGGGTGATGGCGGAATCTCACGCCACCCAAACACCGCCGGACTTGGCAGGTCTGCTCACCCTGGCTGTTTGTTCTGCGACCATCGCGCGTCGGGTGGTTGTGGAACCAAGGTCCGGATGGCGGGAACCGGTCAACCTGTTCGTTGCGGTGCTGTTGGAGCCGGGGAACCGCAAGTCGGCGGTTTTCGCCGACGCCATGAAACCGTTGCGCGAACTGGAAGCCGAGTTGATCGAAGCGACGCGCCCGGCGGTTGCCCGTGAGCAATCCGACCGGCGGCAAGACGAAGCCCGCTTGCGGAAGTTGGAAAAGTTGGCCGCGGAGAAAGACAACGCCGACGCCCGGCATGACGCCGAAAACCTGGCTGCGGACCTGGCCGAACAAACCGAACGGGTTTTGCCCCGGCTGATGGTCGATGACGCCACGGCGGAAAAGCTGGGGATGATGCTGGCCGAACAAGGCGGACGCATCGCCAGTATGTCGCCCGAGGGTGGCGTATTCGACCTGATGGCCGGTCTGTATTCCAAGAGCGGCATTCCGCAATTCGGCGTGTACCTGATGGGCCACAGTGGCGACGACCTGATAACGGATCGGGTATCGCGAAAGTCGGTTCGGGTGGAGCGTCCGGCACTGACGTGCGCCTACGCGATGCAACCGGCCGTTATCGAAGGGCTGGCGGAAAACGCGTCGTTTCGCGGCCGGGGGCTTCTGGCCCGCTTTCTGTACGCGACCCCGCAAAGCTGGATTGGCCGACGGCAAGTTGCCCCCACGCCGGTTTCCGATGCCACACGGGAAGCATACCGGCAAGCCGTGCGGAAGCTGGCCGAAGCGGAAGGGGAATTCGTCTTGGAGCTTGCGGCCGACGCGGCGGCCTTGCTACGGGATTGGGAAGCCGAAATTGAAGGGATGCTGGGTGACGGCGGCCAGATGGAAATCATGCGCGATTGGGGCGCGAAGCTGGCCGGTGCCACATTGAGGGTTGCGGCGACCTTGCATTGCGTGGTTCACGGCCCCAATGGGCAGATCGACCTGCCGACGATCGAAGCGACAATCCGAATTGGGCGGTATCTCATTCCGCATGCCGAACTCGTCCTCGCGATGATGCAGGCGAAGGAAGACTCGGGGGATGACGACGCACGCTACGTTCTGCGCTGGATTGAGCGCCACAATCGGCGAGAGTTTACGAAACGCGATGCCCAGCAGCACGGAAAGCGGCGATTCCCCAAGGCGGACGACATCGACGCGGCGCTGGATGAGTTGGTTCGCCGCGGTTTCATCCGGCTGCGGCCAGCCGAAGCAGCCGGACCTGGCCGGCCTCCTTCGCCAATCTACGAAGTGAACCCCGCCGTATTCGACGGCCACGAACCGGAAAAACGTTATCAGAATTCTCAGAACCCCGCAGTCGGCGTCGTGACGGCGAATTCTGAGAATTCTGAGAACACTTTTGAGCCACGAGACCCCGACTCCTCGCCGGGCGGTGACGGGTGGGGGGAGGTTTGAGCATGTTGATGGATTTGCTCGATGAACTGGACCGGCTTGGCATCATGCTCCAAGCCGATGGGGACCGGCTTCGCTTCCATCCACGGGAAGTTGTAACACCCGACATGATGGCTCGGTTGCGGGTCCACAAGACAGAACTGCTGACGATGCTGCAGACACCCGGCGCCGCGACGGACAAGTTCGTGGATTGGATCGAACGCCCTGGCCCGGACGGATACGTCACGTTCGAGTCGCCCGCCGCCGCCGACATGGAGATCCTGGATGTTCCAGCCCCCTGCCCGCAATGCGGAGGCATCGTGCCGTGGTGGGATCTTCTCGGCGAACTACATTGCGAGCACTGCGAGCCGCGGACGAAAAGCGAAGCCATCCGACGGCGGGCACTCGAACTACGAGAACGCTATTCCGGCCGAAATCTGAGGCGGCCTGGCCAACGCAACGATGCGAAAACCCCGTTGACGAACGCATAGCGGAGGATATACTAAACATGCCAAGTGAAGTTCGATTTACGAAAGTGCGAAGACTTTTGGAGCAGGCGGGGTACAATCTGGTGCGCGTCAGCGGATCACACCACATATTCGAGAAAGCGGGTAGGCCGCCGTTCTCGGTCCCTGTACATCGCGGAAAGGTCAAGACGTTCTATGTCCGGGAAGTCAAAACAATCATCGAAGGCGAAATCGGTCGACCGCCCGTTCGCCTCGGAGATACTGAGCAAGGCCCGGCAACTGGTTGAGCAGTATCAGGTGATCCTCCGATTCGAGGACAGTGATTGGTACGGACGCGGGCTGGAACTGTCCCACGTTTTCGGCGACGGCAAAACGCCGGAGGATTGCGTCAACAGTACCCGCGAGGCATTGATCGGCGCCGTGGCTTACATGCTCGAACAGGACCAACGGCCGCCGACGCCAGCCCGCGAGGGTACACGAACAGAACAGGTCAACGTGCGACTGACGGCCGAGGAGAAGGTGATCCTGGAGACGACGGCCCGTCGCAAGGGCTTCCAGGGACTTTCCGATTTTGTGCGTGCGGCCGCGCTGGACGCGGCAAACAAGTGATCGAACGGAAGGCAAGTTATGGCATCCATCGCCAAAGAACCGAACGGCCGACGGCGCATCCTGTTTGCGGCTCCCGATGGGAAACGCAAGACGATCCGGCTGGGCAAGGTCTCCCAACGCGCCGCCGAGGCGATCCGGACCAAGGTGGAACTGCTGCTCGCATCGCAGATTTCCGGCTGCGGTTGGGACAACGAGACGGCACGGTGGGTTGCCGACCTGCCCGACGAATTAGCCCACAAATTGGCTGCCGTGGCGTTGATTCCTGGCCGGCAGAAAGCGACGCTGGCCTCGTTCCTCGATCGTTACATCGAGAAACGGTCCGACGTGAAGTCGGGTACGCAGACCGCTTACGGCCAAGGCCGAGATAGTCTCGTCGAGTTCTTCGGGGCTGAAAAGGACCTGCGGAGCATCCATCAAGGCGATGCGGAAGAATTCATGCTGTTCCTTAAGGAAAAAGGCTATGCCGATGCCACGGTAAGTCGGCGAATCAAGCACGCCAAGCAGTTCTTCTCCGCCGCCGTGCGCCGGCGGCTGATTGCGAGCGACCCGTTTGCCGAAGTCAAGGCCGGCAGTCAAGAGAACAAGGCCCGGTTCTACTTCGTGTCCCTGGGTGAAAGCTACCAAGTGCTTGATGCCTGCCCGAATGCCGAATGGCGGCTGATCTTCGCGTTGGGTCGGTTTGGCGGACTGCGGTGCCCGTCGGAGCTTTTAGCCCTTCAGTGGCCAGACATCGATTGGGAACGCGACCGGTTTACTGTCCGCTCCAGCAAGACTGAGCATCACGCCAACAAGGCCAGCAGGGTGGTCCCCTTGTTTCCAGAGTTGCGGCCCTACCTGGAAGCGGTCTTCGAGGAAGCCGAACCCGGCAGCCGATACGTCATTACGACGTATCGGGACACAAATATCAATTTACGGGTTCGGCTGGAGCGGATCATCTACCGAGCCGGCCTGATTCCGTGGCCCCGGTTATTCCAGAATCTTCGCTCCAGCAGGGAAACGGAGCTTACCGAGCGTTTTCCCGTCCATGTCGTCTGCCAATGGATCGGCAACAGCGTCCCGGTCGCCGCCAAGCATTACTTGCAGGTGACGGACGACCACTTCGAGCAGGCTCTCCAGCAAGCGGCGCAAATTCCGGCGCAGTACGTGCGTGTAAGCGATCGTACCGCACGGGACGCCGACGGGCGAACCCCCGTCTTTCCCGTGCGACACGCTTCCTTACGACATAGTACGAATGTGGTAATAGGCCCGGAGGGATTCGAACCCCCGACCAAGGGATTATGAGTCACGGGGCAAACCCCGAAAACGCCGGGGAAAGCGGGCTTTCTGGCGATGATGCCAGTAAATGGCCAGCAGCATACCCGCAAGACCTGCAAGCGATCATCGACGTTTGGCCGTCCCTGCCCGAGGCGATCCGGGCGGGCATCGTGGCGATGGTCAAGGCGACGGGGCAAGCGTAGCGGGCCACAGCACGGCGCAGGACGAGCCCAGACGGGGAGACGCGTAAAAACATGCCGCGAGTCAGCCGCAAGCATCAGGCGAAGCGTAGCGGCCCGGAAACACCGGCGATCCGTCTTGCTCGAAGCAACGAAGGCCGGTATCTTGACGACACCACGGGGCAAGGCCAACGAGAAGCCGTCCACGATGCCCCATAACGAACGCAAGCAGGGAGACACGTAAAACATGCCGCAAGTTCTCCGCAAGCGTGAGACGCAAGCGGAGAGGCTCGGAACCGTAACCCGTCCGCACCCGCACACATGCGAACGGGTTTTCATCGTGTGTGCTGAAGTCCAACAGGGAAGGACTGTTCGATGAGAGATGTTCGAGAACGAGAATCGTTGGTGGATGGATTGGCTCGCTTGCTGGCGGTTGGCGCCCAAGCGATGCAGAACGTGAACTGGTTCAGTGTTTTGGAGTTCGACGCGGCGGCCGGTCGTGTCGAGCACTTGGGGACGCGGCGAACGTTGGCCGAGGCCCTGGCGTTTGTGGGCGAGGACTTCCAGACGTTCGCCCGAAGTTGCGAAGATGCGACGGGAGAGGCCCCCGACAACCTCTTGCAGCAGATAATCTTCGTCTACGGCGCTGGAAAGCTGAAACGCATCATCCGTTATCGCAAGCAGCGGGGCATCACGTTGCCCGTGATGTCGATTTGCGACGCCAACGGGAGCGAACTTGAGACGCTGAAAGCGTAGCCGAAAAGGACGAGCCCCCGACCGGGGCTTGTCCTAAGCGCGGCTTACTGACACGATGTCAGGAAACATGCTCTCGCGCACGCGCACGCACGCGGATGCCCCGCCAGTCTCGCCACGGCCCGCACGTTCCACCCCCGTCCCGCCGTTTCTCGCGCGACTACTCCGCAACTCTCGTCTTTCCCCCGCGGTCAGCCGAAATAAGCCCGTTTTACCCGTCCACCGCGGAATGCTCGCCCGGTCCCTGACACGATGTCAGTGAGCGTCTATTCGCCCTGATGAGTGCCCATCAATTCGCTTGGCTGGTTGACGGCTGGCTTGCCGGTAGTCAGGATGAAACGCGAGACCAGCATCCCCCAACGGAGCCCGCGACATGGCCCGCCAATTGCAAGGCCGTGGCGATTGATGCTGCTGGCCGGATCTGCTGGCGCTCTACTGTGCCATCAACGATGCGTCTTGGCTGGAGGATGAGATGTGCGATTGGCCTACTGGCGATCAACCCGTGAGCGCAGAGGAAGGGATTTTTCTGGTTGTGGCTTTTGTGGTTTCGCTTATTTGGTGGCTTATTTGGCTGAAGTTCCAGAAGCCACCGACAAGCTAGTGTTCCAGGCCCTACGCTCGCCCAGGTTGAACGCACGCCACGAAGACGACTGTTTGCCCGTCCGCGTTGACGAACGCCCCAGGACGCGAATCTACAGCGGCGGGCGGGCCAGAGTGGAAGTTGCGGCCGGTTGCCCGTGGTGGCGTTGGTGCCGTGCATCTTGGCGAGCTTGGCACGGGCTTGCGGGGCGCGTTTGCTTTGAGAAACTTTTTTCTCAGAGCTATCGCCCGTCTTCTTCCTGCCACGTCCCGCCGTCTTTCCGCCCTTGCTCCGTCCAGCCGTCGCGTTTTCCTTAGCTTCTTCCACCAGGGGCTCGACAACGGCCCGCATGAAATCCGGGTCCAGCTTCTTCCGCAAGGGGCTCGACAACGGCCGGCGCAAGAGCCCGCTCCAAGTCTTTCTCGCTCGTGACGAATAGGGCCGGAGGGGCGGCTGGCTTTTTCTTCGCGGGTTGCGAACGCCCGATGGTATCCGTTCGGGTTTCGACGTGGGCAATCTGCCCACATGTTTCCAAGTCTTCCCTGACGCCCGCTACCGTGTGATGAGAAACCCCGATGTCCGCGGCGATTTGCCGATCGCTCTTGGCCGGCTGTTCTTTCAGAGCCTCGGCGACGACTTGGCGAGCCGTTCCACCCGTTCCACCGTGGCGGCCGAGACGCCGCACAGCTGCGCTATCTGCTCCGATGCCGATGGGCCACGCGGCAAACCTTTACCGTCATGTGACGGTAAAGGTTTCTTCTTCCCACGTCCGCCCTTTGGCCCGCCAGCCTTTTGCCCTTCCTTCTGCCGCTGCTTGGCATTTTCTTTGATGCCGTCGAAGAGTTGGCCGGCTTCGGCGGCGGCGGCGCGGATGTCGGCAACTGGCCGTCAGAACTTGAGGCTTTTTCCAAGAATTAATGCGTATCGCGCCTTCGTTTTGCGGATGATATAGGCATGGAGTGGCATGTACCTACACAAGACAACGAAAGGGGTTCACGAATGACCATCCACGAGGTTTCACTGTCTCAATTCTGTTCCATCGGCGAAATTGCTCGACAACTCGGCGTCGAGATTCATCGCGTTGGCTATGTGCTCCGGAAGCTGAACATCAGGCCAGTGGGCAAAGTTGGCGGCCGTTGCCTTTACAGCCAAGCTGCCGTCCAGCTGATCGAAGCGGAGTTACGCGCCATCGAGGCTCGCAAGGCAAAACAGGAGTGGACGCATGACTGAGGCCACAACGGCGGCGCCCGACATCGCGCCCGAGTTGCTGACCGAGCGCGAGGCGGCGGCTTTGTTGGGCATCGGCACGCGCACGCTTTGGGGGTGGGCACGAAGCGGCGTTTGCCCGGCACCTCGCAAGCTCGGCCGAGGACTGCGGCCCAGTGTTCGGTATTCTCGACGCGAGCTACTGCGGTGGATCGAGGCCGGATGTCAGCCCCTCGACTGCCGGAACGGGGCAAGGGGCGGACTGTGACGAAGCGGCGATTGTCGCTACCCGAGGCGGCGGCTTTTCTCGACATCACCGAGCGAAAGCTTCGCGGCCTGGCTGCCGGCGAACGTATCCCGTTCAAGAAGAGCAAGGCGGATGGCGTGGTGCGCTTCCAGCGGCGAGACCTCGACGCGTGGCGGCGATCGACCGGCCGAAAGCAGCGGCCGCGGTTCGTCCAGGTTGAGGCGGCTTGTCCGGAATGCAGCGCGGCCAATACCATCCGGCGCGACACGTGGCGACGAGGCCCACAACCTTGGCCCAAGTGCAGCGGTTGCGGATCCCCGATTCCTGATGTGAACGACTGAAAACGAAAAAAGCCGCGCTGGCAGGCGCGGCTGAGGTACGGCAACAATGCAAGATCTTACCATTGATGAGGCAGCTTGGCAACGATCGGAAGAACCTTTTCCCGTCACGAGGGCGGAGGGGCGTGCAGACTTGCCAACGCGAGCCCGGCCCGCTTCGGTTCTGCGCCACCTGGTTCGCTGGGTTCCTGAAACGATGTCAGTGGAAAGGCGGGCGGAACGATGAGCGACACTGTCAGCCCAATGTTGGAACACGCCATTGCCTACCATCGGCTCGGATTCTCGGTTGTACCTGCGCATCCGACGATAAAGAAACCGGCCACAATGTGGAAAGGCAAACAGAACGAGCGAATGGCAGAGGATGATTTGCGGAAGTGGTTCGCGAATCCAGAAAACAGCCCCTACCGGATTGGCTTAGTCTGCGGCAAGGTGTCTGATCGCCTTGCCGTTCGCGACTTCGACAGCATGGATGCCTACAACCGATGGGCCAGTGAATACCCGGACTTCGCCCAAAAGCTCCCCACCGTGGCAACAGGACGCCCGGGACGGCACGTCTACTTGCGGTCTACTGGGAGCTTGAAGACGCGAGACTTTGGCGACGGCGAGTTCCGAGGCGACGGGGCGTTCATCATGGCGCCACCAAGCCGATATGCGACGGGGATTGCCTACCAGTGGAGCGGCGGCATACCGAACGAGATACCCGACATCGACCCGGAAACGGCCGGCTTGCTCCAACGATGGGCGCCGATCCGCGACGCATCGGGCGGAGCCGTTGTTACAGAGAGTACAGAGTGTACAGAGAGTACGGAGGACATTGTCTCTGTACTCTCTGTAACAGCGCGACCCGACGTTGCGAGCGCCATCCAGCAGACTCAACCGCTTGCCGAAGGCCAAAGGCATCATCGGCTGTTCGAGTTTGCGCGACGACTGAAGGCGATACCCGAACTGGCCGACTCGCAGGCAGCGGACTTGCGCGACGTGGTGAAGGCATGGCATCGGGCGGCACTGCCGACCATCACGACGAAAGACTTCGAATCGACGTTCTGGGACTTCGCAGAGTCTTGGGGCAAGGTACGCTATCCGGCCGGTTCAGATCCGGTGCAAATCGAGTTTGAACTGGCAATGAAGGACGACACGCCGGAATGCGCGAAGCGCTACGAAAATCCGAAGGTGCGGCTATTGGTGAAGTTGTGTCGCCGTTTGCAGCGGGCCGCGGGAAACGACCCGTTCTTCCTCGCATGTCGCAAAGCTGGCGACGCATTGAAGGAACCGCACCCGACAGTGAACAAATGGCTGCGGGGGCTGGTTTTCGACGGGGTGTTGGAACAAGCGGGGAAAGTGAGCCAATGGAAAGCGTTTCGCTACCGTTACCGCGGCGACCAGTGAGGCGAGCAGCCCGGTTCCTGACATCGTGTCAGGAATTGGACGTTTGTATCCGGTATTCGTTTTTTATTCCGCAGTTGGACGAAGGCTACACGGTATCATTCCCGTAGACATGGGGGGGTGGGTGTGGAAACATCTGCCAGCGCAACGGAACCCGCCATGCAAAACGCGTCCCACGGTCCGGCCGGACGGTCGAGCGGCGGCCGATGGCGGGCGGTTCCGAGCGGTTCCCGTCGATGGGACGCACGACTTTTGAGAATCCGGCGAGAATGCCGGCGGGGCGATGGCGCGACGAGCGTATACACTGGTGGGCAGCTTCATAAACTCGCACAGAGGCGATGACATGGCGAGCATCTTTCGACGAACCCGCAGCCGTCCGATTCCCGATGGCGCGGAGTTGGTGACGAACCGAAGCGGGCAGCGGTTCGCCAAATGGACGGACAAGAAGACAGGACGGGCACGCAAGGAACCGCTGAACGATGCCGGCGACCGCGTCGTCATTGAGGCGGGCAGCTACTTGATTGCCTACGTCGATGCCAGCGGAAAGCGGGTAGAAGTCAACAGCGAGACGCCCGAGCGAGCGACGGCAGAGCAGATAGCCGCAAAGCTGGAATCCGAAGCCGCCCTGAGACGGCGCGGTATCATCGACGCTGACCAAGAGGCAATGGCCGACGCTGGACGTAGGCCCCTCGCCCAGCACTTGGCCGACTTCCAAGCGGGCATGATGGCTGCGGGCAGGACAGACGATCACGTATCGCGGACGGTGGGGTTTATTCGCGAGATCCTGGACGCGGCCGGCTACGTCAACCTGGCCGACATCAAGGCCGATGGCATCAACCGGTTCGCCAGCGACTTGACGACCGAGGGCAAGGCGGCGCGGACCATTCAGGCCCGGCTGACCGCCGTCAAGAGCTTTACCAAGTGGCTGGCCATGCACAACAAGCTGAACCGCGATCCACTGGCATCGGTCAAGAAACCGAACCCGGCAGCGGACAGACGACACGAACGCCGGATGTTGCTGCACGAAGAATGGGATTGGCTGCGGGCGACCACGGAACAAGGCCCCGAGCGGTACGGGATGACCGGACACGAACGGATGCTACTTTACGCGGTGGCGATCCAAAGCGGGTTGCGGTCGGGTGAATGTCGAAGCCTGACCCGCGGCCGGTTGATGTTGGACGATGGCCAGCCCTACATCGTCTGCAAGGCCCGATCAACCAAGAACAAAAAGGACGCCCGGCAGTACATCCAGCCCGGCTTGGCGGCCGAACTGGCCCAGCACATCGGCACAAAGGCGCCGGCGGCCCCCGTGTTCTCGATGCCCGAGGAAACGAACGTTGCCCGCATGTTCCGTAAAGACTTGGCCGACGCCCGGCGAGCATGGCTCGGTTCAACCCAGGATCCGGCCGAACGCTTACGGCGGGAACAAAGCGACTTCCTACAGCCAGCGAACCACGACGGCGAGAAGGCCGACTTCCACAGCTTGCGGCATACCACGGGGGCATGGTTGGCCCTGGCGGGTGTTCATCCGAAGGTGGTTCAAACGGTGATGCGGCATTCGTCCATCACGTTGACGATGGACACCTACGGCCACTTGTTCCCAGGACAGGACGCCCAGGCGGTGGCCAGCTTGCCAGACATCATGGGCGATGATAGCGACCAAGACGCCAAGCGGGCGACGGGGACGGACGGACGCTTGCACGGTGTCAGCAAATGGCCAGCAAATGGCCAGCACTCAAGCCGCGATACCGCGCAGAACGTGGCGGGAAGCTGCGAACCCGACAAGGATAGCCAAAACGGCGACGGTCAACCGAACGTGTTGCCATACAATGCTTTAAGCAGCAAGGGGCGGAATGTTGCGGAACGTGGCGGTAATAGGCCCGGAGGGATTCGAACCCCCGACCAAGGGATTATGAGTCCCCTGCTCTCACCGCTGAGCTACGGGCCCTTTCACGGGTTTTCTTGGTTTCTATTGTTGCATCGTACAGAATTATCGTACAGAATGAAATCGGTGGAGGAACTTTTCAAGCACTACTTTAGCGAGGTACAGAACCGATGGCCAGACCCCCCAAGCCGTGGTGGCACAGCGAGAGCGGCGAGTACCGAGTTATGATCCGTGGCCAAAGGCATCATTTGGGAGCGGATAAGGACGAAGCAGAACGGAAGTTCCACGAGCTGATGGCCCAACCCCAAGAGAAGCCGGTTCGCGCGGATTCGGTTGTGGCCTTGATCGACGAGTTTCTGGAGTGGACGGAACGGAATCGGGACGTGAAAACGTACGCTTGGTATCGCAAGCACCTGCAGTCCTTCGCAACCTACCTCTCCAAGAACGGGCTGAAGGCCGTCACCACCTACTCGATCCGCGGCTTCCACGTGCAGAAGTGGCTGGACGAGATGACTTGCGGGAACTCGTACAAGAACGGGGCGGCTCGGGCGATTGCTCGGTGTTTCAATTGGGCGGTGAAGCAGGGTTACCTGAACGCCAATCCAATACGAGGGGTCGAGAAGCCGAAGGCGGAACGACGCGAGAACATCATCACGCCAGCGGAGTACATCAGCCTGCTGGCCCTCATCAAAGACGTGGACTTTCGCGACCTGGTGACCGTGGCATGGGAGACGGGAGCCAGACCGCAAGAAATGACAGGAATGGAGGCGAGGCATATCGAGGTCAGGAACCAGCGGGCCGTGATTCCGATGAAAGAGGCCAAAGGGAAGAAGCGGATTCGCGTCGTCTACTTCACGGACAACGCGCTGGCAATCGTCACGCGGAGGATGGAGCAGTATCCCGAAGGGGCGATCTTTCGGAATACGCGGGGAAGAAGGTGGACGGCGTTTTCCGTCGACTGTCGCTTCAAGCGGCTTGTGGAGAAATTCGACAGAAAGATCGCCCTGTACGACCTGAGGCATTCGTTCTCGACGCGTCTCTTGGAAGCGGGCGTTGATCCGTTAACGGTCTCGATTCTGCTCGGCCACGTGGACACGACCGTACTCACAAAGGTGTATGCGCATACGGCACAGAACGCCGAGCACTTGCTCAAGGCGCTCAAATCGTGATGTGCCTGAGGCGCGGACTGGGTACACGCCGCCGCTCTTCGGGCTCCACGCGGCATGACTCGAGGTATGCCTCCACGTCGGACTCCTCAAATCGGATTGCCCCGCGACGAGGTCCGATGCGGTAACAGGCCAGCCGCCCTTGGGTGACCAGCTGGTAGACGAGGGCAGGCGATACCCCCAAGCGTTGCGCAACTTGTGGTACCGTCAGCAGGTGACTTCTTCTCGGCTGCTTGTCGGGGCAGTCAACTGCGCATTCGCCATGTGGTATGGTAGCGCGGTTCCTTCCGGGCTCCGAAAGGAATCGACCTGTTGACTTTTCGAGTCTGTTGACCTGGAACCTGGGCGGGAAATCTCAAGGCATTGGCGGCCCATCCAGACGCGTGCGTAGCATGGCGTGTTTCCGCTCCTTCATCACGTCGAAGCGGTATGCCAAGGGCCCCGCAAACAGCATCGGATCGGGGCGTGCGGACACACTGACTGGTTCCAGCGAAGTTCGAGAGCGGTTCCTTTCGACCCCCGAAAGGAACCGCCCTGTTAACATTTGGGGGTCTGTTAATCAGAGATTCCGAGAGTTTGGGCCGAGATTCCGGGGTGCGAAGGGAACCCCTGGGGTTCTTTTCGAAGCCTACCCGATCTCTGTCGAAACGGAGATCCTCGGACGGGTGGATGAATCGACGTAAACCCTTGCAATATAACGGGATAAACGCAAAACGCCCGGTGGCCGATCTCTCGGCACCGGGCGTTAACGGATATGTTGGTTTGACTCGTTGAAAATCAAAAGGCTCCCCCGGTAGGACTCGAACCTACGACCCGGCGGTTAACAGCCGCCTGCTCTACCAACTGAGCTACAGGGGATCAGCAGTTGACGCGTAATGCTAACTAATCGGCGTTTTGTCGGCAAGGGTTCAGTCGGGTTCGGGGAAGAGATTTCTTTGGGCTGTAAGTTACGGCCATTTTGGTTCGCGTTTTTCCAAGAACGCGGCCACGCCTTCCGCGGCGGCTTCGGTGGTGCGGGCGGTCGCGGTGGCGGCGGCACCGGCGGCCAGCATGGTGTTCAGGTGCTCACCGATCGTTTCATTCAACATTTTCTTGGTCAGTTGCACCGATTCCGCGGCATTCAAGGCACATTGCTCGGCCAATTGGTGCGCGCGAGCCCAAATCATGTCGAAAGTCGTGATTTCGTGGTAAATCCCCAAACGATGCGCTTCGCTCGCCTCGGCCAATCGCGCTGTGAGCAACAGATTCGCGGCCGCGCCGCCACCGATGCGGAAGGCAAGTAGGGGGGCAACGAGCCCTGCTACCAGTCCGCGCCGAGGTTCCGGGAGGCCAAACCGGGCTTCCGGTGTGGCCAAGGTGATGTCGGATGCCAGAACCAGGCCGGCGCCACTGGCCACTGCCGGGCCATTGACCGCCGCGATAATCGGCTTGGGGAACATCAACATGGCTTCCAGCAATTCCTTGTACTGAACCGCATCAAAATGCCATTGTTCCCAGGCGTTCTTTTGGCGACTGCTGTCCTGGACCTCTTGCAGATCGGCGCCCGAACAGAACGCCAAGCCGGCCCCCGTCAGGATCACCGCCCGGACAGACCGCTCGCGGTGAAAATCTTCCAACGCCTGCAGCAGCTGGTCGATCATCTCCCGCGACAACGGATTTCGCTTGTCCGGCCGATTCAGGATGATGGTGCCGGACGGAACGTGCTTTTTGAGTCGAAGCAATGGTTCCATGATTCTTCCTTGGGATGGTAAAATCGTCGCACATTCCCCGACGGGCGCGTGCGGGTTCGCGATGCTAAGCAGGTCGGCAGGTATATTTCTACCAAATTGAACAAGAGGCAACGGAGGAAACGGAGAAGATCAATCTCGGTTATCTCTGTTATCTCCTGTTCATTCAATCCGCCTGCGGCGGTTTTTCACGTCATCCGAGCCAAGGAGATGGCGATTCTGGCGACCCACCCGACCGAATCTGGCAGTGGGCTCGCGAAAGCCGCCGGGAAGGCCATCCTCGGCTGGCGAGCTATTGATTTTCCCGCCTGCGGCCCGAAAAAGACGGCTCGAATTCCGCTTGCGAGCCGATAGTAATGGGGGGCTCCGTTCCTTTTTCGGTTCGACCATCTCATCTTCTCCAAGGAGGCTAGCGGTGCCAGCATCCCAGCACATCCATGCGGCACATTATTTCGATCTGGCGACTGCCCTGCATTTGGCATCTGCTGCGGAGCTGATCTACGCGGATCCCGGCGTGGTGGAACGAACGGCGGTCGCAGCCTGGAAATATCCGCATTTTCGCTTCTTCGACGTCGAGACGACTCAATGTCTTGTCGCTGCCGACTCGCGGTCGATTGTGGTCTGTTTTCGGGGGACGGAGGGGAATCGCGTCGAGGATTGGATTGCGAACATCGGCCTCGACCTGATCGACGGCCCGTTGGCGGGTCGCGTCCACAAGGGTTTTTACGACGCCTTGAGCTGTGTGTGGCATCTGTTGGACAAGGAGGTCGAGCGTCTGCAGAGCGTTGGCAAACGGGAATTGTGGGTCACGGGACACAGCTTGGGAGCCGCTTTGGCCACGTTGGCCGTCGCTCGCTGGTGTGAAGCGGGCCGCCCTATCTCGGGACTATACACCTTTGGCCAGCCGCGGACCGGCGATCAAACGTTCGCCCGCAACTTTGATTTTCGGTTTCGGCCGCACGCGTTTCGAATCGTCAACGACTTGGATGTTGTCACGCGAGTGCCGCCCCGCGTCTTGGGTTATCAGCACCTGGGGACGTTCATCTACTTTACCGACTCCGGCGCGCTGTCCGACGATATTCTTTGGTGGCGGCGGTTTCTGAACGGCTGGCAAGGCACCGTCGAAAAGGTACTGGTTTGGGGCCGGGAAGGGATCGACGACCATCGCATGATGCATTACCGCCAGCAGATCGCGGGAGCATTGCAGCGCCAGGGCAGTGAGCGGGACATTTGCGAATCGGCAGCAGCTGTGTTGCGGCACGAGGCGACGCAACGGATCAAGCCGCGTCGCCGCGCGGCTTAGAACGGGAACCGCTCGTCAAGTTGGGCGTCGGACAGTTCGACCAAGAACGTCGCCAGGCGGTCGACCAGCACTTGCATCAGACGGTGTCCCTTCTCGGCTGTGGCCGCGTGAGGATCGCCCGAGCCCGCATTGGTCGTCAACAGATGCCACGGGCGCGTGATGGATACCCAGCCCTCGTTGACGGCTGAAAACCGCGTCGGGGCGGCGCGGCCTTCGTCCGCGGCCAAGCTTCCGTCGTCGTTGCGGAGGACCAACTCGGAAAAATAGGCCAATCCGATAGACGTTTCCATTTCTCCGGCGTGATCGTCGGGCTGGGCGAAGATCTTGCTGTATTGGTCCGTCAGCGCTTTGTACCAGTTACAGAGAAACAGGTGCGCAGGAGTCTTGCCGCTCAATTCTTGCAACAGCGGCTTCATCTCGTTGCCGCCGTGGCTGTTCAGCAGCAGGATCTTCCGAATGCCGCTGTCGTTCAACGACTCGATCAGATCGGTGACGAAGCGGTACAGTGTGGAGGGGTTCACGTTCAGTGCCAGCGGCAGGTGCCGCATGTTGGTCTGGGTGCCGTAGGGTACGGTGGGCAGGAGAACCACTTTCGCGCCCCGCTGGTGTGCGGCGGCGCAGATTTCGCGGCCGACGATGTCGCCCTCCAGCGTGTCCGTCCCGTACGGCAGGTGCAGATTATGAGGTTCGGTGGCGCCCAGCGGCAACACGGCCACCTCGTAGCGGTTGGCTCGGGTATGAGCGTACGTTGTCTCGGCCAAAATCCACGGGTGCATCGGTACCTTGCTGGTTTCCCAGTCAAGCCGCATCGGTCAGGGCATGTAAGTCAAATTGAAAATTGTGGTCGACACCTTTATAATCTGTGCGGCGGCAAGAAATCCAGCCAAGGCGACTCAATCGGTTCCAATCTTGACCATTCATCGCGTCATCCCCGTTTGCCTGATCGTTGTGGTGGCAGCGCCCCAGCTGGGGTGGGGCAAGTGCCTGTGCCGGGTATCGGTTGCGGAGAGCGACTTGCCGCCCTGCTGCCGTGCCCCGGCTCAGAAACAAGCGGAATCGCAATACTCGTGCTGTGCTTGTCATCGGCCGAATCGAGGCGAGTTGCGCTGGACGGCCGATGCCCGGGGAGCCTGCACGGCCACAATCAGCAGTGATTGTGAATGCGGGCGAGTCCGATTGCTTCAGGCGCCGTGGCGATGGTCGCCGCGCCGGGACGTGTCCCCGCAGCATGAATTTGAAGTGCTCGCCGGTGCTGTCGTCGAGTTGCGATGGACCGAGGCACGCGTTCGATCTGACTTTGCACCGCAGACTTTTCACCATGCTACAGGGCCTCCGATTCACGTCTGGAATTGTGTCTGGCTGAATTGATCGTTGCTCACTCCTTCGGCTGATCTTCGTTCGATTTTCCATTTATGTTCGATCTGAGCACGTTCAAGAAGAACAAAGGTATTGCCATGTTGAAAAAGATGTTTGCAGCGTCGGTTGCGGTGTTGATTGTTTCCGCCGGCTTGATCGCCGCCGAGAAGAAAGAGTTTAAGGCCAAGTGTCCGGTTTCCGGCCGGGCGGCGAGCGAATCGACGTCGGTCGAGTACAAGGGCGGCAAGGTTTACATGTGCTGCCCAGGTTGCGTCGAACCGTTCAAGACGGACACGGCCAAGTTCGCCGCAAAGGCCAATCATCAGCTGGTGGGCACGAAGCAAGCCAAGCAGGTGAAGTGCCCGTTCACCGGCGGCAAGTTGAATCCTGAGACCGCCGTCGAGGTCGGGGGTGTGAAGGTCTGCTTCTGCTGCAATGGCTGCAAGGGCAAGGTCACCAAGGCCAGCGCCGACGAGCAACTTCAGCTGATTTTCAGCGACGAAGCGTTTGCCAAGGCCTTTGAGGTCGAGGCGAAGTAGTTCCGGCAGCGGAGTTGCGGAGTTACTGGAGCTGATTTCCGAGGGGGCGTCCCGCAAGGGGCGCCCTTTTTCGTGAAGTGAGGGGGTCGGGCGTTCAAATTTCAAAATTGGCCGGGCAACGGTGAACAAACATCGAAAAGGACTCGACCG
>Ga0351889_10115_pt1 | contig 30838 bp, 29 predicted proteins | sample TotcelFGM3001M14_FD_206767 | JGI IMG/M metagenome (GOLD analysis project Ga0351889, IMG submission 206767) | Enriched cells from coal bed in the Powder River Basin, Montana, United States - Total cells FGM rep3 HSBNCT.FGM.300.1.M14 ...
ACATCCAAGGCGTTGTCGTCGACGTAGCCGTTGGCCAGGCTATAGATCGCGGCGTTGCGCAGCGGGCCCGAGGCCAGCTCGGTGGGCAGCAGCACGTTGCCCGGGAACGGCAGGCCGTAGTTCAGGCAGTAGCCATGCACGGCGATCTCGGTGCTTGCGCCGGGCTGCAAGGTGACGATGTGGGGGCCGATGGCCGTTCCGCTCTCCTGGGCGAATGCCGTCAGCGGCAGGGCGGACAGAAGCAGTGCGAGGACTAGCGCCAGGGCGACGGATCGCCGTAGCGCAGGGGAGTGTGGGACTCTGGTTGTTGACATGATGCTCTTTCCTTCAATCATAGATGATGTGAAATTGACGTGATGCTTGGCGGGCGCACAGTGTCGCCCGGCTCAGCCGCAGGCTTCGGAAATCTTCCGTGTTGACTGGATCAGTTTATCGGCGCCTCCTCTAGCGGCTATGGTCGTTCAGCTTCAGAAACGACAAAAGCCGTTACTGCGAATCACCGGACTACTTGCCTTGGACTGCGTTTCTTTCCGGCCTCGACGGCTGTGGACAGATGGTCTTTCTGCTCGTCGAACACCGTCTGGCCTCGTTGCTCCATCTTGCCAGCCTGCTTAAGCACGTCGTGCGTGATCTGCTCTGCTGCTCATTCTGGCCTCCTCACAAGATCAGCAGCACAGGTGATCTACTTCTTCGAGCCTATCACAGCGTGCTCGCGTGCACACCATGCGGATGAATGGTTCTCTCTCATACAATAGGGGACTCTTGTTGTCGGCCGAAAGGTGTCATTGATCGGCCTACTATTTACCAGGCATAGTCGCCTGGTTTTTACCAGGGCTGATCGGAAGGTGTTTACCACCCATGATCGCCTGGTGTTTACCAGGGGCGCAGTGCGGCTACACTCTCCTCCACCTCATACTGGCTGGAGGAGTCATCTGTGGAGCGACTACACATGAACTATCTGCGTGATCTCATCTATCGTCTGCGCGCCGGGGAGAGCGAGCGGCGTATCGCCGCCGACCTGGGGCTGTCGCGTCCAACGGTCCACAAGTACCACCTCTTGGCCGAAGGCCGACGGTACCTAACAAGCGATAGCGCCTTGCCCGACGATGCCGCCTTGCAGGCCGTCCTGGGCGCGGCGCCCGAACCACAGCGCCAACCCTCGACCGTGGCAGCGTATACGGCCACCGTCGAGCAGTTGCGGGAGCAAGGGTGCGAGATGACCGCCATGTTTGCTCGCTTGCGCGAGGATTATGACTACAGAAACGTGGACAATCTAGTAGGCCGTATCCTGTTAACAAACCGCGAGGCGCTTGCAGCTTAGGAGGCCTACTCACCACGCTTCTTGACGTAGAACCGTACAGTCTCGCCCATTGACACCGATGCCGCCCTTGGGCTAGGATATCAGTAGAGTTGTTGCGGCACCCTATTTGGGTTCTCATGAACGCACGCCCCGGCTGGGTGTTCGCTTTCTGACCAAAGGAACCTGACATGAAGGGCACCGGTGCTCAACTGGTCGTGCGATGCCTCGAACAGGAAGGCGTCGAGCATATCTTTGGCGTTCCTGGCGGTCACCTCTTGGCCCTCTACGATGCTTTGTACGACAGCGATTACATCAAGGCGATTCTTACCAAACACGAAGGCGGCGCGGCCTTTATGGCTGCCGGCTATGCGCTTGCCGGTGATCGGCTGGGCGTGTGCTGCGCAACCGTTGGACCAGGGGCAACCAACCTCGTCTCTGGCGTAGCCTGCGCGTACATGGCGTCTCTACCCCTTTTGGTGTTGACTGCCCAGGTCGGCACGGGGAGTCTGGGACGCGGTGCGTTGCAGGAGGCTGGCGGCATTGGCCTGCGCACGCCTTCGCATACCGCTATATTTTCCAGCATCACCAAGCACACTGAGATGGTGTTGCGCTCGGATATGCTAGGCGAGGCTCTGCGCCGCTCCTTGCGGATCGCCCAAACAGGCCGGCCGGGGCCGGTGCATCTAGACCTACCTGCGGATGTGATGCGAGGCACTGTGGACGAGCCAATCGTGCCGGTGGGGCAGTATCGGCCGCGACTGCACTGTCTGCCCGACCCGGATGCAGTCAAAGAGGCGGCAAGACTGCTCGCCCATGCCCATACACCCGCCATTCTTGCTGGCGCTGGTGCGCGCCGTGGTCAAGGGCCGGCGGCCCTTCTCGCTCTGGCAGAGATGCTAGAATGCCCGGTAGCCACGACGCTGCTGGGTAAGGGTGCCCTATCCGAGCACCATCAGCTGGCCCTCGGACCCGTGGGTCTCTATGGCACGCGAGCAGCCAACGAATATCTCCGCGGCGGAGTGGACGTTTTGCTGGCCGTGGGCACGAGTCTTCACGAGTTTACGACCCATGTGTGGGATCCCGCTATGCGGCCCAGTCAAGCGTTGATCCACATAGATATTGATCCGGAACAGATCGGTCGCAACTATGCCACCGAGGTTGGCCTGGTGGGCGATGCCGGGGTCGTGCTCAGTGCGATCAGAGATGCGGTCACTTTGCTAGGCGGGGTTCAGAGGCCAAAAGAACAGCTCATCGTGCGGCTCAAGGAGCAGACAGAGTATTTTGACGAGCCGGCTATGCATTCTTCCACGACGCCGCTCAAGCCTCAGCGCGTGATGGCTGAGCTAGAACAGGCTCTTCCAGATTCAGCGATGATCTTTACTGACATTGGCAACAGCTTAGCGTGGGTGGAGCGAAACCTGCGAGTCTCACGCGCCGACCAGGTCATGTCTCTGGCCGGGCTGGCGGCGATGGGTTCGGGAGTAGCAGCCGTGATCGGTGGCAAGCTGGCGCGGCCAGATCGGCCCGCCATCTGTGTCTGTGGCGACGGCGACCTGCAGATGCACGGCATGGAGATTGCCACGGCCACAAGCTATGGGCTGCCCGTGATCTGGTTGGTGCTGGAAAACGGCATGTTGGGCATGATTAAAGACGTGCAGGTTAGCAGCTATCGCAACCGTCGGATCGCCCACACGTTCTTTCAGCCCGATCTGGTGAAGTTGGCCGAGGCCCTCGGCGGCATCGGTCTCCGCGCCGTGGCACCGGGCGAGGTGCGGGCGGCGGTCGAGGCGGCGTTGTCGGCCACCGGCCCGGTTGTCATCGCCGTGCCAATTGACCCCGACGAGATGCCACCAACCAAGCCGCGCATGTTAGCTATCGAGCGCTCGATGGGTCTGCCGCCCGTGTCAGAATCGCTCAGCCTCGGTGGCATCCGAGCCCTGTGGACAATGTTCCACGAGAGCGGTGGCTTGAGGCGGTGGCTCTCTCGGCGACGGCGGCGCTAGGGTCGGTTCCCTCATGTAATGGTTCAGCGCAAAATGGACAATCGCGTGCAAGCCCACTCTAGGCCCTGCAAGAGGGCGTCGCCCCCTCGCCGAACGCCTCGGGGCTGAGGCCATAGATCCCTCCCCCACTGTCCCGCGTCAGCTCGTAGCCGCCTCGCCGCTCTGAGCCTGGACGCAAGGGGGGCGATGACCAGCCCCCAGGGCTTGTACTACTCGCTATGTTAGTCCCAGGGCGCCGACCGGCTGTGCAGTCAGCAGCCAGGCGTGTTGCGCCGGTGGGCGATAGCCTAGCGCCCTGCACGACTCGGTTTGACTGCTCGGTGCAGGGCCCTTCCCCCGCGCCCTGCTGTCGCTCCGTGAACCAATCCTGGCACAAAGGTTGGATCAGTTTCTGCGGCGCAGGTCATCGCGGGAGAGCGGCCGTGATCGCGAGGCGGTCAGAGGCCATTAACGTAGCTAGTCCGCTGCATCGCTTCTGTAGCATACGTGCTGACTACAGTGCTTCTGTACGGCTGATGTCGGCCAAACCACAACCAAATACCCCTTGCATTATGCGAACGGTTGTTCTATACTGGCAACATAGTCCGCAGCGCAACCCGGACTGCGGTGTGTGGAAAGGCGACGCAGTCGACTCGAGTGGACGTGGCAGGCGAGCATGGCGCCATCATGCCTACGTCTCCCGCCGGCCACTGCGCTGAGCGCCAGGCGCACGACGCGTCAGTCTGAACGCCGGCCTGAGGGTAGCGCATGCTGAATCAACGCCGAGGGGACCGTAGGCAGATGCCATAAGAGCAGTGCGAACAACCACATAGCCTTACATCATCGGTTGATAAATCGGCGGTGTCTGACCAGCGCAGGCTGGCGGACGCCGCCGTTTCCATTTGAGGCACAGGAAGGAGGCATGGGGTGGCACAGGGAGCGGGCCTTGGGGGAGTCAGGATTACTTATGTCCTGCTCATGGGCGAGGGCAACGACCGCGGCCGGTGACCTGTACCGTCATCTAGCGGCCGCAGCCGCTTTGGCGCCGGGGGATAATGACGCGCTGGACGCAGAGTTCGTGGATCAGGACGCTGACGCGGATGAACAGCGGCGGACTACGGGGCAGGCGCGGGATGCTACGCGGACGCACGCCATAGTCCACGAGGGCGACGAGCGACCGGCCGACCAGCGCCCGCAGGGCGCCGTGCCCAGCGCGGTTATCAAGCCTGATCTTGGTGGCGAGCGGCCCAGCGCTCGCTGCACGGATCCCCTTGCTGGGGCTGTAGGCCCCCGGTCACACGCCGAGTTGCTCACGCCGCAGCAGTTGGGCGTTGAGCGCCACGATGATCGTGCTGAGCGACATGAACAGCGCGCCAACGGCTGGCGAGAGCACGATGCCGACCGGCGCCAGAACGCCAGCCGCCAACGGCAGCGCGATGACGTTGTACCCCGTGGCCCACACCAGATTCTGGATCATCTTTCGATAGCTGGCCCGGCTCAGGGCGATGGCCCGCACCACATCCTGAGGGTTGCTCTTGACCAGGATGATGCCGGCCGATTCGATAGCCACGTCGGTGCCGCTGCCGATGGCGATGCCCACATCGGCTCGTGTGAGTGCCGGAGCGTCGTTCACGCCGTCACCCACCATCGCCACGCGCCGACCCTCGCTTTGGAGCTGGGCCACCTTGCCATCCTTGTCCTCGGGTAGCACCTCGCTAAAGTACTGGTCGATGCCCAGTTCGTCGGCCACGGCCTTGGCCACGGCCTCGCTATCTCCGGTGAGCATGGCCACCCGGATGCCCATGTCGTGCAGACCGGCCACCGCCTTGCGGCTCTCTGCGCGGATCACGTCTGCGAGGGCCAACCCCGCGACGATCTCTTTATCCTGGATCAGGTAGATCACGCTCTGGCCTTGAGCACTGGCCCGTGCAGTGAACTCGGCTAGTTCGGGTGTGAGGTCGAGAGCCAGCGCCTCGAGCAGACGAGGCCCCCCTACGTACACGGTGTGTCCATCAGTCTGCGCCTGCACCCCCCGGCCCTTGATGGCCTCAAAGGAGGTTACGGGGGGCAGGGGCAGGCTGCGGTCCTGGGCCGCCCGCACGATGGCGCGCGCCATGGTATGCTCTGAATCGCCCTCAATCGCCGCGGTGAGGGCCAAGGCACGGTCTTGCTCCCAGCCATCCGTGGTGATCATTTGCACGACGCCAAACTCGCCCCGGGTGAGGGTGCCCGTTTTGTCAAAGATGACCGTGTCGATCAACCGCGCTGTCTCCAGCGCTCGACGATCACGCACCAGGATACCGTTGCGCGCCCCCAGGGCCGTGGTGATGGCCACCACCAAAGGGACAGCCAAACCAAGGGCGTGCGGGCAAGCAATGACCAGGACTGTGGCCACGCGCTCAATGACCTGCACGTTGAACCCGATGGCGATGGTCCAGGCGATGGCAGTGAGCACGGCTGCGCCCAGGGCGATATAAAACAGCCAGCCTGCCGCGCGATCAGCCAACACCTGCGTGCGCGATTTGGACTGCTGCGCGTCCTCGACGAGGCGCATGATGCCCGCCAGCGCGGTGCGGTCGCCAACAGCCGTCACCCGCACCCTCAGGCTGCCCGTGTCATTAATCGTGCCCGCGATCACCTCGGCGCCCGGCTCTTTGCTCACCGGGCGAGACTCGCCCGTGATCATCGCTTCGTTGACCTCGGATTCGCCTTCCTCCACCCGACCATCGGCCGGCACGCCGGCGCCCGGGCGAATGAGCAGCAGATCGCCTTCGCGCAGCGCCTGGACGGAGACTTGCTCAGAGCTGCCATCTGGCCGCAGGCGTTCGGCCGTGTCGGGCATGAGCCTGGCAAGCTCGTCCAGCGCCCCCGACGCCTGGCGGACGCTACGCATCTCGATCCAGTGCCCCAGGAGCATGATGTCGATCAGGGTGACCAACTCCCAGAAAAAGGGCTCGGTCGAGGGGATCATCAGGGTAGCCAGGCTGTACACCAGGGCGACCGTGATGGCCAGCGAGATCAGCGTCATCATGCCTGGCTGGCGGCTGCGTAACTCGGGAATGGCCATGCGGACAAAGGGCACGCCACCATAGGCAAAGACGATCAACGAGAAGAGCGGGCCAATCCACTGGCTAGCCGCGAACGCGGGCATGGTAAAGCCCAGGTAGTGCTGCAGCATCTCGCTGTACAGCAAGACGGGAATCGATAGCACCAGGCTAACCCAAAAGCGGCGGCGAAACAGCTGTTCGTGGCCCACGTGGCTGACGTTCGCGCCGTGCCCGGCGTGTTCCTCGTCGCCCGTGTGATCCATGAGCGCGCCGTGCCCGGCGTGATCCTCGTGGCCCGTCTGGTCCATAGGCGCGCCATGCCCGGCGTGCTCAGCGTGGCCCGTGTGATCCATGGGCGCGGCGTGCCCGGCGTGATCCTCGTGGCCCGTCTGGTCCATAGGCGCGCCATGCCCGCCATGCTCAGCGTGGCCTTCATGGGCAGCGCGCCGGGGCTCTTTGCGCTCTTGCGGCGTGTTCTCTGGCATCACTGGGTACCTCCAGCCTGGCCGTTGTGGCCAGATCGCGTGCGACGCCCGTCTGGGCCTGGTCCATAGCGTGAACAGGCGCTCACCGGCCATCTGGTCCGCGTTGTCTGCTGTGCTGGCGAGTCTCGCGCGACGGGCCCGTGATATGTAAGGCCCTGCTCCAGATTATAGCATGACCCCTGCACGCAGGACACCGCAGTCTCGGTCCCCATCACCCCACGCCAGTGACTGGCGGGGCGGGGGCAACATCGTCCGGCGACCTTCTTGGGTGACGACCATCCTGGGCAGGCGCGCCTCTGCAGGCGTTACGGCTGCGCGTTGGCAGCAGACCCCAAGCACGAACGGGAGTGAGCAGAGGGGCTGGCTCTCAAGAGCCAGCCCCTCTCTGTGGACTGCTGGTGGCTGATCGTCTTGTTGGCCACCTCGAGCCGCTTGCGGCACCGCTGCGCTACGAGTGCATGCCGTCCATCCGATAGTCGAGAGCATCTTCTGTCGCGCCAAGATAGCGCTCGGGGCCTCATTCAAGGGCTGCCTGACAGCCCCGTGAGCAGAAATCGCAGGTTTGTGTGGATGCTCGCCGCTAGCCGCGGCCGTCTTGGCTGACGCGCAGACACATACCGGAGGCCTCGCCATGCTCTCATTCCTTTCCATTGCCGGCTCACTTCGTTCTGCTGTGAGAGACGAGTTCAGTCCTCATGCTCTGTCATTTCGACGAACGCCCCATGCCAGGAGTGTTGCCACACCTGACCGGTGCTCGCATTGACGCTCAGCATGCCGTCGATCTGCCCATCCCGCAGGTAATGCAGGGTATAGTAGCCGTAGAAGGCATCCGCTGTCCCGGCGTGCCGGCCTGGGAGGTTCTCATCGAGCCAGGCCTGGGCCACCAGCACGGCTTGCTCGGCATCGACGGCCCCGAGGCCATCGTTGGCCAAAGAGCGCCACATACCCATGCCGCGCCTGCCCGCTGAGCCGCCGTGCATGCCGTATTTGGTGTTCCACATCATGTTAGGGCCAGGCTCAGGCCCGACTACGCCCGTGGCCGGGTCCAACAGCAACTCGAACGCACCAATGCCGGTGCTGCGCTCGGCGACGATGGCATAGTCGTTGCGCTCAAACCGCATGACTTCAGTCACCACCAGATCGTCATTGCCCCCATCCCGGACGTAAGCTGCAAAGGCTTGCTCGGCCTTCTCCAACGTCTCCGCCGGGCCCGAGGTGGCGCCGACGCCACTGCCGCACGCGCCCCAATACCCGCCACCGCGCATCATGGGCCCCATGCGGTTCAGGCCAAAAGGGGTAGGTCCGCTCGCCGTCACGGCGACGGCGGCGATCGTGCCAATGGCGATCAGTCCGGCGACGATTGCCAGTACTATCAATCCGCGCTTCATTTTAGTATGTCTCCTGGTTGGATAACTCGTGTTTGATTAGCTCGTACTCCTCACGGCCGATCTCGCTCCTGGCGTAGCGGCCGTTGAGAATGTCGAGCGGCGTTTGAACGCGCTGAGGCGACCTGTCGCCTCTCGTAGTAGGGAAGAGGGTCGTCAAGGCCCATAAGGCCAGCGCCACGACCGCGCCCCATCCAAGAATCATGCCGAACATCATGGTGTGCCCCCCTTGCCGTGTGCGAGCGCTGCCGCTCAGGACAGGTCTCTTTTGATGCTCAAGTACTCGTCGCGAGTGATCTCGCCCGCGGCATAGCGACGTTGCGCCGCCTCGTACGCGGATTCGACCCGACGCGGCGCTCTGGCACCCCCGGTGCGGCTGACGGCCCAGATAACGACCGCCACCACGGCGAGGAGCGTGATAAACCCGAACAGCCCGGCCAATAGCCACCAGCCGCCGCCACCGAACCAACCCCAGTGCATCATCGTGCTCACCTTTCATGGCGCGACCGCCAAGGTCGCTTTGCTGCTGCTACACACTCATCCTACGCGAAGCATGCAAAGCTACGGACACGCGCGTATCAAGGTTGTATTAAGAACCGGGGCATGGTTGGTGCGTTAGGGGTGGCCAGAGCGAAGGCGCATCCGAAGGAGGATGCCGTGCATGGGCGGCGTGAGGGGCGCTGTCAAGCGATCGGAATGGTGAACGAAAAGGTGCTGCCCTGCCCCAGACCTGGGCTGGCGGCACTGATCTGCCCGCCGTGAGCCTCTACCAGCAGGCGTGCAATGGTCAGGCCGATACCGGTGCCGCCACCGGCCCTGGCGCGTGAGCGGTCTACGCGATAAAAGCGCTCGAACAGATGCGGCAGGTGCTCAGCGGCGATGCCGGCGCCTTCGTCGGAAACGGTGATGCGCACCATCCTGGCCTCGCGCCGGGCAGACAGGGTGACCTGCCTGTTGGCGGGCGTGTGTTGCAGGGCGTTGCCCAGAAGATTGAGCAGCACCTGCGACAAGCGGGCCTCGTCACCGAGCATGGGGGGCAGGCCGTCATCGAGAGCCAACGCGAGTCGCACGCCCTGAGCCTCATATTGCGCCTGCAGCCTGGCAATTGCGGCGCGGCAGAGCTCCTCAACGTTGAGGGGGCGGCGGTCGAGGGTGTAGGCGCCCTCTTCTAGCCGACTCATCTCCTGCAGGTCAGCGACCAGGCGCTGCATGCGGTTTGCCTCTCTGGCGACCCGCTCGAACGTGGCCAGATCGCTCGGCAACACGCCGTCAATGAGCCCTTCCATGCTGCCGAGGATGCTCGTCAGGGGCGTGCGCAACTCGTGAGCCACATTGCCCATGAGCTCGGTGCGCATACGCTCCACCTGCTGCAAACGGGAGGCCATCCGGTCGAAATTCACGGCCAGCAGATCGAGCTCATCGAGGGCCTCGGGCCTTGTGCCCGCCCCGTTCAGGGGGGGGCGGTCGCCATAGTGGCCATCGGCAATGCGCTGTGTGGCCTTTGACAGCCTCTCGACGGGGAGTGCAATGCGGCGGCTCACGTAGAGACCAAGCAGGATGGCCAGGGGCGTCGAGATGGCCAGGGCCACAAAGAGCGACTCGACCAGCGCCCGTCGGAAACTGTCATAGAGATCATCCGCCAGCGTCGCAGAGCCCTGCATTTCAGCGGCCATTGCGGCGAGGTGCCGCTCAAAGGCTCCTGGCATGAGCACCTCAGCCGCCGACAGCAGCACGATGGCCGTGACGGCGATGATGATCACATATGTCAGGAACACCTTGGCGCTGAGGCTGCGCCGAACGAAGGCGACGAGTCTCATAGTGGCTCGTCCTCAAAGCGGTAGCCCACGCCTCGCACGGTCTGAATACTGTGGGCGTCACCGAGCTTTTGCCTGAGGTGTGCGATGTGCACATCCACCACGCGCTCTTCGCCATAGTAGTCATAGCCCCAGACCTTTTCGATCAACTGTGAGCGGCTCACCACGAGGCCTCGTCGCTCGACGAGGGCGAGCAGCAGATCGAACTCGATCGTGGTCAGCTCGACAAGTTGCTCGTCCGCCCAGACAAGGCGTGCGCCGGGATCGATGCGCAAGTGGCGAAACAGCAGGGCCGTGGACGCGTGACCGTCGGTGTGGGCGCCAAAACGTCGCAGGGCGGCCTTGATCCGGGCGACGACCTCGCGCGGGCTAAAGGGCTTGGTGACATAATCATCGGCGCCCACGGACAGGCCGACGATGCGGTCCGTCTCCTCGGTGCGAGCCGACAGCAGGATGACATAGGCGTCGGACTGGCGGCGGATCTGGGCCAACACTTCGAGGCCATCCATTCCTGGCAGCATGATGTCAAGCACGACGATGTCTGGCCTGATGGTCTGCGTCATCCTCAGGGCCGTCGGGCCGTCGGGGGCGGTGTGGACTTGATAGTGTTCCCGGAGCAGATAGCCAGAGAGCAGGTCAAGGACAGTCTGTTCATCATCGACCAGGAGGATGCGGGGAGTCGACATGGCTGCGCTCCAGTGTGAGGAAGAGTGCACGGGATGGTCAGGTCTACCAAAGTGTACCTCGCCACCAGTTGGCCTGCCAGCCTGTGTGTTCACTCATCTCACGTGTCATCGGCGGAGTATGGTTCACTCATTTGAACGTGTTACCGAGGGAACCATGCCCAGGGAAAAGATGGACATTGACGAGCGCTATGTGTATCAGAGTGTGCAGTATGAACGTTACCGAGTCGCTAACCGGCGTGAGAAGAGCGCATTATTGGCAAAGATGGCGGCCGTGACCGGCAAGCGCGTCAAGTCTTTGACGCGCGCGATGCGCCGCCCGCCTGGTCGGAATCCAGGGATAAAAAGCAGTTCCGTGCGTATGGTCTCGAGGTGGGCGACCTCATCAGGCGCATCGATCGCGCCTTGGATCACCGGTGATGCGAACGATTGCAGCCGATTCTGGGCTTTGGTCGATCACTTGCAGGCGCTGGGCCGGCTGACCTGCACGCCCGAAAGACGCCAACAGATCGCCGCTGCCAGTGTGAGTAGGGTGGGGCGCATCCTGACGCGCATACGACAGGATGCGCCCCGCCTGGACTCAAGTACGGCCTCCATCAGTCAAATCCAGTGGCCGGCGCCCGCCCAGAAGGTCGCCTGAGATGAGCGCGTCCCGGGGCACTTTTTGCCGATCTGGTCTTCCTTAGCGGCCCCAGGGCCTCCGGTGACTCGCCTACACCTCGCGGATGCTCGATCTGCGGCAGCAACTGGCTCCTCGACTGCACGCTACACCGGCAGGTCGCACATGTCGGACTGCCGGGCGGCTCGAGGGGCAGCAGTGGTTCGATCTTTGGGCCAAAGGCAGCCGCCACGCGAGAGATCAATCAGTACCCCGGTGTGCGGATCCATCAACCGTCCCTCTCCCTTGGCCTCCGCATGGCATGCCGCTGCGGCCCCGTGCCACCGCACAAACTTGCGAGAAACAAGGGCGCGGCTAGCTGCTGGCATCCGCCGCGAGTTGTGTCACGACTGCTCGTGCAATGAACTCTGCGTCTTCCTCAATGCCGGCGATAATGCCCGACTTGGCTTTGCGCAGCCAGGGAGCCCCGATAAAGTACAGGCCGCGCACGGGTGAGATCCCTTCCTGGTGCACCGGATCTCCCTCGACGCCAAACGCTGGCAGGTGCACCCAGCCCAAATCCGACCGAAAGCCAGTGGCCCAAATCACCGTGCTCACTCTCGCCTCCCGAAGCGATAGGCTTCGAATCGGCGAGGCACACGCGGCCTCGGGGTCGGGTGCGTCGGCCCGGTCGTCTTCGAGGGGTGGCAACGCAAGACCAGCCCTGACCAAATGGGCATCGATTGTGTCTTTCAGTTGCTGAGAGAACTGATCGGCAAAGCGCACGTTGCTGGCGGCGTCATCGCCCAGACCCAACGTGTCCGCTGCAACATCCTGCAGGCGTCCCAGAATAACCGCACCTTGCCTCGCCAATTGCTGCAGGCTTACTGTGTGGCCTCGGGGCCCCAGGCCCGAAACTTGCGGTTGCTTCTCACGGCTAGCCGTCTTGTCGGGCAGGCTGGCGTAGGTCATATCAAAGAGACCGATATCACGCATCCAACCGGTCGTGTCCCGACCCCGATAGCGGCGACGGGCGCGACCGACTCGACTTGAGCAGAGATAGACCTTCCGACCTGCAGCGAGAAGGTCCTCGGCGATCTGGCAGCCTGTCTGCCCGCTGCCAGCGATGACCACTGCTCCCGGCGGCAGAGCGACCGCGCGGCGGTAGCTGGCTGCGTGCAGTTGGCAGATGTCTCCTGGTATCCGGTCTCCGATTGCCGGAATCACGGGCCTGCACTGGAAGCCTGAAGCGACAACGATGGCGCGGGCATGCACGGCGTCTCGCGGCAGTTCCGTTCTGACGGTCCTAACAACGAATTGATCTGCAGGTTCAGCTGGCCCGACCGACACAACCTGAACACCCGTTTGTACCGGCAGTCCAAACCGGTCAACATATCGACGCATAAAGCCCGCAAACTCTACGGGCGACGCAAAGCCCTCAGCGTCAGCGCCATCATAGGGCAGCCCTGGTAAGCCGTTCATCTCGTTTGGAGTGTTGAGTCTGAACGAATCCCAGCGCTGCGAAAGCCAGGCCTCGCCGATTCGGCCACGCTCAAACACCACATGGTCAAGTCCTGCGCGCTGCAGATAGTAGCTCACGCCGAGCCCGGCCTGACCAGCGCCCACCACCACGACGTCTACGATTGCCATCTCGCTCCAGTCTCTAGCCAACCGTCACAGCGAAGCCATCGAATCCTAGACCCACGGCCAAGCGGCGTCAAGAGCGCGCCCTCATTCACCTAGAATCGTGCCGAAGGGTTACTGCTGCCATGATTCAGCTCAAGTTGACAAGGCGCCCCTGTCTGCCAGGCCGCAATCCGCAGGGCGACTACCCTTTGGGCCGCGGCCAACGACGCCCTGCCATGGGCCCGCAAGGGCGCTGACATGACGAACGCCCGCCTCACGCGAGTCGCCGTCGGGGCGCTGGCTGCCCATGCATTACAGGAAGGCGGGCCGCACCTGAGCATTGTAGGCCAGTGCACCAACCGGCCAGATACCATACACCCAGGCTCGTGGCAAGGGGGGCGATAGCCTAAAGCGCTGGGCGGCCTGACCTGATTGTACTGCTCTCTCCAACGCCCGAGCAAGGTCTGAGCTCCCGCCAGGGTATACTTGATCTCTCGCCGTCTTCGGACTCGAAATAGCCGTTCTCACAGCCCCCGCCAGGTTCGAGAAACGAGGGCTTGGCTTTATGCTCGAGGGGCGCAGATCCTGTCGCCCGGAAGGGGCAGCTTCTCAGCCCGCTATCATTGGCTGCGCGCGCGCCGCCGTTTGCCAGCGCCTGGCCGAGCTGGTCAGTTACACCGCCGCCTCACGTAGGATGGGGCTGTCCAGCGAAAGGCCTGGCACCAGCGTCTTCAGCCGAACGGTTTCTTTCCCCCATTGCTTCTGCCGACGTGCTTTTTCGGTCCGGAGCCTGCGGTAGTAGGTCTGTTCGGTGGTGTGCCTCTCTCTTGGCATTCTGCCGTCCTTCCCTGTCCCAATCCTACCATAAGAGTTGGATTAGGTCTTGGGGGGCAGGTCAATCCGTCGGGCCGATTTCATCGAGCACTAGTGTCTGCCACGAATCGCCAGAGGATGGCACGGGGCTCGCATCACGGCTGATCTGGCGCTGGCCTTGGCCGAGCAAGAGAGCGCCCAGCGCCAGATCAGCCGTCATGTGCGACTGATCAAGGCAGCTCGATTCGCCGTTCTCAAAAAACTGGCTGACTTTGCCTGCGTGCCCAGTCTCAACGAATAGCGCGTGCTCGAGCTGGCCCAGGGGGCCTACATCCGCCAGGTGAAGCCGCTTCTGATGGTGGGCAATCCGGGGCTGGGCAAGACCCATCTCGCTCTTGGCTTGGCCCTCGCCGCCTGTCGTCAAGACTACAGGGTGCGCTTCTACAACGCTGCTGTCCTGGTCAACGAACTGGTGCAGGCGGAGGATGAGCACCGCGTGCCCAAGCTACTCAATGGCGCCCTCAGACAGCAACTGATCGTCCTGGATGAGTTGGGGTTCATCCCCTTCTCGACTACCGGCGCCCATCTGATCTTTCAGTTCTGCTCGGCCCGCTATCAAAGGGTGTCCTTGATCATCACCACCAACCTGCGCTGTGCCGCCTGGACCCAGGTCTTTGGAGATGAGCGCCTCACCGCTGCGTTTCTCGACCGTTTGACCCACAAGGCCCACATCCTGGAGTTCAGTGGCGCCGAGTCCTATCGCTTTCGTGAGCGACTGCAGCGTGAACGAGAGGAGGGTATCTAGGCCTGACTGCATTGCCGGAGCTGGTCAGCCTTAGGGCTGCTGTCAGGTGGTTCCCTCTTCGATTGACAAAAACACCTGACCAGCCCTGTTCGCAACGATGGCTTGCACAAGTTCCAGCGCATTCGGCTGGTGGCCTGGCCTAGGCGGCGCTGGGTGGGGTGGCGGTGTGTCTGGATCAGTCCTGGATGGCGTGCTGGCCGTAACGCTACCGGGTCTGGGCAGCGCAACCGAAAGGCGCCGCGTAGCCAACGCTCTGCCAAGGTGCTTGACATTGCTGCCCCTATCTGCTAACATCTATTTGCAATACACAATTAGGTATAAGCGAGGAGCACGTGCATGCGTGGTTGGGGGCGGGGCGGAGGGCGAGGAGGAGGTCGCGGCGGCGCTGGGCGGCCGCGGCAAATACGGCGATTTGTGGAGCCTGCTGTCTTGTTGATGCTGCATGCTGGCCCGAATCATGGCTATGGCATCGCCGCGGGCCTGGGCGAACTGGGGATGGAGGACTATGCGGTCGATCCCAGCGTCATCTACCGCGTGCTCTATTCTCTAGAAGAGCAGGGCATGCTCAGCTCTACTCGCGATGCGGAGGAGAGCGCCGGCCCGCCACGGCGGGTGTATGAGCTAACGCGAGCAGGCGACGCTTATCTGAGCGCCTGGGTTGACGACCTGCACGAAACAGAGCGCATGCTTCGGGCCTTTTTAGATGTCTACGATCGGGTTCATGATGAGGGGACGCCTGCAGAGACAGGCGACATCGGTTCAAGTGGGTCAGGTGTTGAAGGGGAGGAGCAAGAATGAAGATCGCGTGTGTATCCGACGACGGCCAGACCATCAGCGCGCACTTTGGGCGCGCCCAGCACTATGCGGTGCTGACGGTGGAGGAGGGGCAGATCGTGGCCCGCGAACTGCGTCCCAAGATGGGACATCAGCAGTATGCGCATGTGGAGCATGTGGATGCGCAAGGATTGCGGGGCACTGACGCCAGCAGCCATGACAAGCATGTCAGCATGGCGGAGGTGATCAGCGACTGTGAGGCGCTGCTGTGCGGTGGCATGGGCTATGGGGCCTACCAGAGCATGGCGCAGGTGGGCATCAAGCCGGTGGTGACGGACCTGACAGCGGTGGACGCGGCCGTGCTGGCCTATGCCGCCGGCACGTTGGTGGATCACACTGAGCGGCTGCACTAGCGGTGCTACCGTCGTTTTGAAAAGGTGACTAGAGCAAGAAAGGCGGTGTGAGATGGGTCGCGGACGAGGAGGTGCAGGACTGGGGCGCGGCACGGGCGCTGGTGCGGGGCGCGGTGGCGGCCAGGCGGCGGGTCCGGGAGGTTTCTGCGTGTGCCCGAGCTGTGGGCACCGCGAGCCACACGAGCGCATCAGGCCGTGCTTGATGAAAAAGTGTCCCAAGTGTGGCGCCCGGCTGGTGCGGGAAGCCTAGCGCGCGGATTTCAGGAAGATCGGCATGGACAGGAGGACAGATGAAGGTCGCAGTAAGTAGCACAGCGTCGGGGCTGGAAGCGCAGGTCAGCCCCATATTCGGGCGGTGCAACTGTTTCGTCATCGTGGATACGGCCACGGAGGAGGTCACAACTCTGGAGAACCCGGCCATCGGCGCTTCCGGAGGCGCGGGTATTCAGTCAGCGCAATACATCGTGCGCCAGGGCGTTGAAGCGGTAATCAGCGGCAACGTGGGGCCCAATGCCATGCAGGTGCTGGCCGCGGCCGGCGTGGACGTGTATGGGGTCAGCAGTGGCACCATCGCCGCAGCGGTGGCCGCGCTGGAGGCGGGCCAGCTCGAGGCGCTTGCCGGGCCCTCGGTGAGCAAAGACTTTGGCAAGGGCGGGTCGCCAGGCGGCGGAGGCGGTATGGGACGCGGCATGGGTGGCGGCCTGGGCCGGGGCCTGTGAGACTGGTCGTTGCCAGCGGCAAGGGAGGAACCGGCAAGACGCTGGTGGCCACGAGTCTGGCGCTGATGGCGCGCGAGCGCGCCCAGAGCCTGCAAGCGCCCACAGCCCTGCTGGATGCCGATGTGGAGGCGCCCAACGTGGCGCTGTTTCTGCGGGCCGAGCTGGAAGAGGCGGTCGCGGTCGAGCGGCTGGTGCCGCGGGTGGACCAGGCGCTCTGCACCCACTGCGGGCGCTGCGCCGAGGTCTGTCAGTTCCACGCCATCGCCTCGCTCCCGCTCAAGACGCTGGTATTTGACGCGCTGTGCCACGGCTGTGGCAGTTGCGCGCTCGAGTGCCCGGCAGGGGCCATCAGCGAGGAGCCGCAGCCCATGGGACAGGTGAGATTCGGCCAGGCCGAGGGCCTGCGCTACGGGGAAGGCGAGTTACAGGTGGGCGAGGCGATGGCCACGCCGGTGATCCGCGCGCTCAAGCATGAGGCGCGGTCGCGGGGCTGGGACAGCGACGCATTGACGATCATCGACTCGCCGCCCGGCACCGCTTGCCCCGTCATCGAGGCGCTGCGCGGGGCCGATGTGGCGTTGCTGGTCACCGAGCCAACGCCCTTTGGGCTGCATGACCTGCGGCTGGCCGTGCAGGTGGCCCGCGACGTGCTGGGCCTGCCCGTGGCCGTGGCCATCAACCGCGATGACGGCCAGGATGGGGCGGTGGACGCCTATTGTGAGGCGGAACACCTGCCGGTGCTGCTACGGCTACCCCTGGCCCGCGAGATCGCGTCAAGCTACTCGAACGGGGAGCCGTTGGTGACAGCGCTGCCCCAGTATCGCGCCACCTTTGCCGTGGCGCTGGACGCGCTGCTGGCCCTGGCCACGGAGGCAAGGCCATGAAGCAGATCGTGGTGTTAGGTGGCAAGGGGGGCACCGGCAAGACCACGGTGGTGGCGGCGCTGGCCCACTTGATGGCCGCCGAGCAGCGGTTGGTTTTGGCCGATGCCGACGTGGACGCGCCGAATCTAGGGCTGTTGTTGGCGCCCAAGGTGCTCACCAGCGAACAGTTTGTGGGCGGCAGCGAGGCGGTGATCGATGCCGCGCTCTGCACGGGCTGCTGGCGCTGTCAGGAGGTCTGTCGCTATGAGGCGGTGGCGGCGCAGAATGGTGTTTACGTGGTGGACCCGATAGCCTGCGAAGGGTGCGCGGCCTGCGCCTACGCCTGCCCGGCGGCGTGCATCCAGATGGTGCCCGCGGTCAACGGCGAGTGGCACCGGTCGGAAACACGCTTTGGACCCTTTGTGCACGCGCGGTTGTTCGCCGGCCAGGAGAACTCGGGCAAGCTGGTGAGCCTGGTGCGCCAGCAGGCGCAGCTGGTGGCCGAGGACCAGGACGCTGACCTGATTCTGATCGACGGCTCGCCTGGCATCGGCTGCCCGGTGATCGCGGCGGTGACGGGGGTCGACCTGGCGCTGATGGTCACCGAGCCGACGATCTCGGGCCAGCACGATCTCGATCGCGTGCTGGGGGTGGCGGCGCATTTTGGCGTGCCTGCGGCGGTGTGCATCAACAAGGGGGACATCAACCCCGGGCGCACGGCCGAAATCGAGGCGTATTGCCGGGCGCATGATCTGCCCATGCTGGGTGTGCTGCCCTATGACGACGCTGCCATGGCGACGATGCGCCGTGGCCAGGCCGTGACCGAGGCGTCGACCGGGCCGCTGGCCCTGGCCCTGCAGGCGCTGTGGGCAGGCTTGAGGGAGCTGATTGCCGGCCCATGATCGCGGTCAGCCCTGGGACAATCGGTTGCGGTGGTGGTCACCGCAACCGCAGTAGTGAGTCAGCATACGTCAAGGGAGGTATATCATGCCACGCGGAGATCGCACGGGGCCCTGGGGTGCAGGGCCGATGACAGGTAGAGGTTTGGGCACTTGCGCGGGCTATGAGGGCCCTGGCTTTGCCCAGGGCGGCCTGGGCGCACGCTTTGGCGGGCGCGGGTTCTTTGGCCGTGGTAGCTTTGGAGGCGGCGGCTTTGGCCATCGCCACTGGTACTATGCCACCGGCCTGCCCCGCTGGGCGCGGTTTGGCGGCGCCTGGGGTCCTGGGGGCTACCCGCCGGCGCCTACGGCCGCGGAGCGCACCGAAACGCTCAGGGCGCAGGCCCAGGCGCTGCGCAACGAGTTGGCCGCGGTTGAGGAGGACCTGGCTGGAATCGAGAGGCAGAATGAGACACAGGGCGAGTAGAGGTTGCACCCTGACCCTCGCCCTGTGAATGCCGGCGGGGAGGGCCGTTGGAAGCCCTCTCCGCCATCAGTGAGCAGTATAGTCGCAGAGATCGGGACAGGCACCCCTCGAGGGCTAGCGGAAGGGGACGCACGATGATGATTTATGTTGATGTGGCGCGTTGCACCGGCTGCGGGCGCTGTGTGTCCGTTTGCCCAACAGGGGCCATTAGCCTGGTGGATGGGCGCGCACAGATCTCGCAGGAATTGCGCACCGCCTGCGAGGCCTGTCTGTCCGTGTGCCCAGAGACCGCCATCCTGTCGATCACCGAGCGAGGCGAGCGCTCTTTGCGTGCGGTCGAGCCCACATCGCGCGCCGTGGAGACGACTGGCAGGCGCACCGCTCTGGCCCCGACGTTGCGACAGAGGACGGCCCTGGCGGTGGTCGGCGGCGCGCTGGTGACCGTAGGGCGCGTGGTGCTTCCGCGGCTGCTTGATTGGGCCACCCTACGGCTGCTACACGAAAGGAACAGCACCAGCAGCGGCGCCGAGCAGGCGTCGGCCCCAAGGACAAACACTGGCTATGGCGGGGCTGGCCGCCGTCGGCGTCGTCGGGGTTCTGGCTAAGCATCGATTGCGGCGCACACACGGCTCTAGCGCGTGAGGGCGGATTGCGGAGCGACATTGTGACAGGAATCCCCGCAGCCGCCGCCATCGACCGTGTCGTCCATCACGGTCTGATCATCACGTTGGCAAGGAGGTGAGGAGCGTGTGTGCCGAAGTGGCGCGCCGCAACGGCATTTTGCTGCCGGTCGCCCCAGTGCCTGCTCCGTCGTAGTCTGAACAGTGGCGCTACGCCATGGGTATTTCCAGTCGTCGCTTGACACACAAATCTCACACCCTCCTCCTTCAGAAACATTTTAGGCGAGTGAACACAGCTCCTTGCATTCCGCCGCTCTGGGTATAAACTCTTGACAACGTCGCGCCTGTGCTGCGCTGCCAAGCCTGGCGCGCGGCAGGTGCGCCGAGCCCGGCCAACTGGCCCATAGGGAGACTGCGCCCATGAAACAAGCGTCCTACATCACGATCTATCGCCACCTGGCCAACCGTCGTGGACGCCAACTGCTGCACGGCTATCAGGATACGCTGTTGCGGCGCCAGATAGCTTACACCGCGCAGCATAGCCCCTACTATCGCGACAAGTTCGCGCAACTGGGCCTGCACGCGCGGGCCATCCGCACCGCCCGCGACCTGCCCGCCCTCGGCTTTTTCACTTTCCCCAGCGAGCTGCGGGCCGATCCCGCCCGCTTCTTGGCCGTGCCGCGCGAGCAGGTGGTGGCCGCCATCCCCTCCAGCGGCACCACGGGCCAGGCCAAGATCGTGTACTTTACCAAGCGCGACTGGGATTCAATTCAGGGCACCATCAGCGTGGGCATGGCCATCATGGGGGTGGGGCCGGCCGATGTGGCGCAGATCCTCTTTGCCTACGGACGGCCAGCGTGGCCCTCGGGCTATCTGACGCAGGCGGGCCTCGAACGCCTCGGCGTGCTGACCCTGCCGGCGGGCAATGCCTTGACGGTCGAGCAGCAGATCGAGATGATGCAGACCTTTGGCGCGACCCTGATCTTTAGCACGCCCAGCTATCTGCACCGCCTGACCGTAGAAGCGCGCGAGCGGTACGACCTGCGTTCGCTGGGCGTGCGCATCATCCGCCTGGGCGCCGAGCCCTGGTCTGAGCCGCTGCGCGCCTTGCTGCAAGACGCCTGGGGCGCCCAGGTGTATGACAGCTATGGCATGATCGAGCTGGGCGTGGCCGCCGCAGGCGAGTGCCGCGCGCTGGCCGGCCTGCACGTGAGCCCCTACGTGCTGGTGGAGGTGGTGGATCCGCAGACCGGCGAGGTGTTGCCGCGCGGCGAGCTGGGCGAGTTGGTCTATACCACCATCCTGCGCCAGGCCACGCCGCTGCTGCGCTATCGCTCGGGCGACCTGGGCCGCCTGCTGCCCGATGAGGTGTGCCCCTGCGGAGAGGTGGCCACCGACCGCATCAGCCGCATCGCCGGCCGCACCGATGATATGCTGATCCTCGGCACGGGCGAGAACACCTTCCCCGCGCAGTTTGAGGCCGCCCTCACCCCCATTCCGAGCCTGACGGGGTATCAGGTCATCGTCGACAAAGTCGAGTACCGCGACTGCCTGCGCGTGCGCGCTGAGATCGCCGGCCCCACTGATGGGCTCGAGGCGCGCATTTGCGAACGCCTGTACGACGCGCTCGACTTTTTGCATCACGACATCCACCAGTCGGGCGTCATCGCGCCGCTCGAGATCGAGTTCCTGACGCCGGGCACGTTGCAGGGCGAGACAGCCATCAAAGTTCGCCGCGTAGTGGACCGCCGTCCGCGCTGACGCTCTTGCGAGCAGGAATGGAGCACACATGGAGTTGTTCGAGCCTCACGCTGACCAGGCTGCCCTGCACCTTGCCCTGGGCGACCTTGTGGCCGCGACCGATCGCGAGCTGGCCGAGCGCGACCTCTACCGGCAGGCCGCCCGTTCGGCCCTCTACGGCCCGCGCTGGCGCGCTGCGGGCATCAAACCAGATCAGCTCCACGGGCGAGAGGCGCTGCGGCGCCTGCCATTCATAGAGGGCCAAGACCTGCTGGCGATGGCCGCCTCGCAAGCCAACCTGCGCAAGGCGTTGCTGGCCCGGCCGCGCGCCTGGGTAACCTCGCGGGGCTCGCCTGCGCCGGCCAAAAAGTGGCTGCCCCTGACGCTGGATGACTCGGCGCACTGGTTCAGTCGGGCGCGCCGCGCCCTGGAGCTGGTGACCGGGAGCGACGAGCAGGGGGGCGAGGCGCTCTTTTTGGCGATGAATGAGGCCATGCCCCACGTGAGCAACGCCCTGCCCTACCTGTGGGAGCGAGCTGACTATCTCGCCGGCCCCCGCCGCTTTGAGTTTCTGATCGCCGCCACGTCTATGCTGTGGCGCAACCACTGGGAGCGCTTTGCGCTGCAGAAACAGCCCGCCTGGCTGGCAGGCTCGGTGGCCGACGCGCGCTTGCTGGCTCGAGAGCTGGGCGACGACGTCGAGCTTCTGGTCTCGCCGCCGGGCCGTGGCCTGTTTTGGGGCGAACCGCTGGACAGCGCTGATCTGGCGGCCGGCGCGCCAGCGCCGGCAACGCGCCGTGAGCTGCAAGAGACTTTCGGGCTGGTGGAGACCTTTAGCCTCTACCTGAGCGCTGAGTGTCGCGAGATGTATGCCGAGTGCCCGGCCCATGACGGCCTGCACCTGTGGATGGACGGGGCCATCCACGAGATCGTGCCTGCTGGCGCCGACCGCGCCGAGGCGCTCTTTGTGGATCAGGCGCCCGCTGGCCTCGAGGGCGAGTACGTGTTCACTGGCTGGGGCGAAGCGCTGCCGCTGGTGCGCTATCGCACCGGCGACCGCATCCGCGTGGTGAGCGCCGAGCCGTGCCCCTGCGGCTGCACGCATCCGCGCGTCCAATTCCTGGGGCGCATGGCCGCAGCCAATGCCGGCTAGAGACTCGGCAGCCGAGCAAGAGTCCCTCTCGAGACCGCTCTGCCCGCGACTGCATCACGAGAAAGGAAAGCACGCTGTGGCCAAGCACTACTGGCAGCCTGAGGTGGAATGCGCGCCGATCACTGCATTGGCCGCTGGCCTGGAAGCGCGCCTGGCGAGCAGCGACTTACTGCTCAGAGCGGCGCGCTCGCCGCTGTACCAGAAACGCTGGCAGGCGGCAGGCATCGACCCCGCCACCATTCGCTCCTATGCCGATCTGCAGCGGGTGCCCTACACCAACTCGGCCGACCTACGCGAGGCGCAGGCCAGCCATCCCGCCGATGCGTTCGTGTGCAGCCCGCGTCGCCCGCGCTTGTGGGTCAGCACATCGGGCAGCACCGGCGTGCCCAAGTGGATCCCGATCGGCGGCGAGGATCTGGAGACGGCGCGCACAGTCGGCTTCCGCCTGGCCTACTTTGGAGACAGGCCCTCGAGCCGCGATGACGTGATCTTTGGCATCAATGCGCCGGCTCCGTTCATCAGCGATACGAGCTTTTGGCCCGGTCTGGTCAACGAGCTGCGTGGCGATGGCCCTCAGGATCAGGAATCGGGCGAGGCGATCATCTTTTCTTTCGACGGGGCGGTCGAGAGCATCAGCATGGCCCTCAAGCGGCGCATGACGGCCTTTGTGGCCTTCCCCAGCCTGGCCATGCGCATCGCCGAAGGGTTGAGCGAGGCCGCGCCCCAGGTGGCCGCGCAGGCATTGAAGGAAAAGCCCGGGCCATTGAGCCTGCTGGCCTACCTGATCACTCGGGTGCGCCGGGTGCGCCCGCGCGACATGGTGCGCGTGCACACGGGCCTCTTTGCCGGCGAGCCGCTGGCCCCTTATCGCCAGCCCATATACGACGCCTGGGGCCTCAAGCTCTCTTACAACCTGTACACCTTTTCAGAGTACCAGGTGATGCTGTGCGAGTGCAGCGCGCAGGACGGGCTGCACGTGTGGCTCGATGTTTCGCTACCAGAGATCATCTATCAGGCCGACCTGGACCGTGAACGCGAAGAAGAGGGCTATGTGCCGCCCGCGCACCCGCTGTGGGAGGCTGCAGCCGGCGACGAGGGCGAGTTGGTGCTCACGCACTGGGGCGAGGCCTTTCCGCTGGTGCGTTGGCGCACGTCAGACCTGATCCGCGTCGTCAGCACCGCCCCCTGCCCCTGCGGGCGCACGCTACCGCGCATTCAGATCTTGCAGCGCTCTGACGACCTGGTGAATTTGGGGGTGGTGCGCATCTCGGTGTTTGAGCTCAAGAAAGAGCTGGAGACCATCACGCGCCCGGCCGCGGTGGCGCGCTGGCAACTGCGCGTGAGTCGGCGCGGCTACAAGCCGTTGCTGCGGGTGCTGGTGCGGCCCGCTGAGGAGGTCGACGAAAAAGACATGGTGGCCGCCGTCAAGGCGGCGGTGGATCAGTTGCCCTCACTGCGGCTGGGCATCGACAACGGCCTGATCTGCGAGCCCGAGGTGACCCTGGACTATGCCCTCGAAGACCGCCTGTCCACGTCGGGCAAGTCGCGTCCGCTGGTGTACGAGGATAGCCCTAGCTGAGGGGCGACGCCGCTGACCTGCCCCGCCCAGGAACTGATCCAACCTATCTCAAGATTGGGGCAGGGTGGTACTGCAGGATGCCAAGAACAAGTCAGACCGCCGAGCAAACCAGCAGGGACGACGAACGCGGCATTGTCCTGGCCGCCCCCGCCCCGGCGCTGCCCGAGGAGGAACGAACCGCGGTGTTGCGGCAGGCACTGGAGACCGCCGGGAAGATCAAGGCGCGGGCTGACGCTTGAGACGGCGCCAACCAAGCCCTGCGGCCTCGGAGCCCACGCTCAGTGTGGGCTTGGCGCGACGTCTGCGCCGCAACCTTGGCGCTGGCCCAAGGCGCTCGCTTGCCCACTTTGCAGCCGCCCCTCTGCGCCCCATTTGACACCCCCCAGACCCGCTCGTATCATCCGCAAACCTTTTCATCACGCCGACCACCTGTGCGCGTTGTGGCACAAGGAGCAACTCGCCATGACTGACCAATGGTACCTCTCGCGCAAGCAGGAGCGCTATGGCCCCTACACCTGGCGCGAGCTCCAATCGTACGCTAGAGACGGGCGCATCGATGCCAACGACTTGATCTGGAATCCTGAAGCTGGCGAGTGGCTGTCCCCTGCCAAGACCCCTGGCTTGTTCGCTGAGCGACAGCTCCTCGAGGAGATACCGCAGCCAGAGTCAGCGCCTACCGTCGCGCCAGTGAGAGCGCCCGCCGACGCGGCGCCAGCACCCATAGCGGCCCCCAACCAGGCGGCCGCCGCACCCCGGCCCGCACGCCGACTGGCCCCCGGCCTTGTCGCTGCCCTGGTCACGCTGGGGCTGGTGGCGCTGGTGGGGGGCGTGTATGCGTTGTTTCTGCGCGACACGGACGAGACGGCCGCCCTCGCCAACCGCTCGCCTCAGGCGCCGACACCCGCCAAGACCGTGGCGGGGCCCGAGTTGGGTGTATTCTGGCAGTCCGCCGAGATCCAGACGGCCACTGCCGCGATGGATGGCGGCGACTGGCGTGATTATCCCGATGTGGCCGCCGAGCAGACGGCCATTGCAGAGACGCTAGCTGGCTTTGGGGACGCTATGCGCGCAGGCGATCTGGACGCCGCTGTGAACCACGTCGCGCCAGACCAGCAAGAGGCCTATCGCGAGCTGTTCGCTGCCAACCCCGACGGCATGGCCTCGTTTGGCGAGCTGCTGGCCGAGGCCGAGATGAGTTTCTTGAGCGCGCACACCGCCACCTCGCCCTACAACCGCACAGCCGAGTATGTTGTCGAGCTGGACGGCGTCACTTTTTACCTCGTGTTCATCAAGACGGAAAGTGGTTGGATGCTGTATGACTTTTAGACGACGCCAAGAACTCGCACGCAGAGTGCGCCTCCTAGCTCCTGTGCTCGCCCTTTTGATGCTGCTGCCCGTGGGCGCTGCGGGCGCCTGGAGCCAGCCCGCTCACCGGCAGATCAACACCGAAGCCGTCGACCTGTTCATGCGGCGCTATGGCGCGTCGGAGATGAGCAAATATCAGCTTGGCCCCATCGATCAGGCCGCCTATGGCATGCCGCTACGTGGGATTGCCGTCACCAGCCGCAGCCTGCTGATCGAGCCCTGGAGCCCGGCGGGCTGGATGGGATTCGGCGGATATGAGCTGGCCGATGCCCAGCTCACGCCAGCCGAGTGGGTCGTCGCCGGCGGAGACTGGGCCGACGAGCCTCATCTCTATGCCTCGGTGCGCCACTTTTTCGACCCCCTGGCGCTGTGGGGCCAGCGCTATCTGACCGATCAGTACGAGTATCATGGCTGGTATGACGCCCCCGGCATCGACGCCCGCACCTGGGCGCTGGACCATCCCGACAACCCCTACAGCTTTCGCGACGCGCTGCTGCAGTATCGCGCGGCACTACAGGTCAAAGAGCAGAACTGGGCGCCGGGCACGACCATCGGCGGCACGCATTTCAAGACCAACATCGATATGACGCCTGCCAGCGCCGAGGAGGAGCGGCAGCTGCATCTGGCGCGGGCCTACCGCGCCTTGGGCGAGACCATGCATCTGCTGGCCGATATGACCCAGCCCGCGCATGTGCGCAACGACTCGCACCCTTATGACGAACCCATCGAGGACAACACTTTCAGCACTACCGTCAGCGCCGTGGCCGGCTCGCCAGTGGATGCCCATGTCGCCCCCTACCTGCTCAGCGCCGGCGGCGCGCTGCAGGCGCCGGCCGAGCTATTCCAGCAGGTGGCGCTGTTCACCAACCAGCAGTTCTATTCGTCTGACACCATCTATGACGCCGCCGCAGGCGTCATCCCTGCCAATATCGCGCTGGAGGACTATATGAGCGGCCGCAAGGCGGCGTATGCCAGCCCCCAGTTCAGCGATCTGCTGGTGCAAGAGGATGTGGTCACGACCTGGCGCGGCGAGCGCACCGTCCGGCAGTTGAATGCGCCGCTGGTCAATGACGAGATCCCCCTGGCCAAAGAGCGCCTGAGCACCGTCTGGTTTGGGCCGCTTGATGCCGTGAACGCGGCTATCCACGCCGTCAGGCCCTATCAGGTGCCGCCGTCCTTTGCCTACAACCAGGCGCGGGTGCTCATCCCCGTCGCCACCCACGCCTGCGCCGATCTGATGCACCTCTTTTACCCGACGCTCGAGCTGGTGGTGACTTACCAGGCGGAGAGCGTGGGCGCTGCCGATGCGGGGCGCCAGGTTATTGTCATCACGCCGGAAATGGTGCACCACGTCGGCGATGACCCCGCCTGGGCGGCCTATGACCTGCAGATCGCCTACTCTGGCCCTGGACGGCTGGTAATTACGCCGGCCGAGGGACAGCCCGTCACGCGTCAGCTAGAGTTTGTGGGCGGCAAGCTGTCTCGCCTCGAGGCCCCGGGGGGGCGAGATGGTTGAGGCGCCTCTCAAGATCAACGTTGCCGCCCCCGCCGCCGAACTGACGGCCCTCGAGGCGCACTATGCCGCCGATCCCGGCACGCAGCTACACATAGAGATCGCGGCGGGCAGCCGCAAATTCACCAGCGCGGCGTATTTGATCAAGGCGCAAGAGATCACCGTCACTATCGCGCCACCGCGCCTGCTGCTGCTAGAGCTGCAGCAGGGCGCCACCTGGACCGAGGTCACGTTTGAGGCGCTGGCCACGCCTGCCGGCAGGCATCAATATGTGTGGGATTTTGACGATGGCGGCAAGATCAAGGACCGGCCCGATGGCGGCGCGCCGTCTATGGTGAGCCACAACTATACCTATCTCAAGGACGGCGACGTCTTTCATCCCAAGGTGAGCATCTTTGATGCGAATGACAAGCTGCTGGCCGAGGACACCATCACCATTGAGGTGACGGAGATCAAAGAGGTGCACACCTCAGACTATGACTGCGGCTGGGAAGTGGACTATAGCGAGCTGACCATGGTGGAAGGCGACACCTGGCAGCGTTGGACCGATGCCGATCGCAAGCTTCACGGCCCGCGTTTCAGCTGGTTTGATGCCACCAAGAGCCAGCTTTTCATGGCTGATTGCTGGGATCATGGCCAGGTGACCGGAAAAATCACTGTATGGCAAGAAGATGGCGCCAAGGTCAGCGAAACCTACCAGGTCAACGGCGTTCCTGAGGGCCCTGCAACCTACTGGTGGCCGAATGGCAACCTGAAGACTCAAAATACCATGCGCGCTGGCAAGGCACAGGGCCTGAGCACCGGGTGGTACGAGAACGGGCAGATGCACGCGCAGGGGCTCAAGGAGAACGCGGTCGCAACGGGCATCTGGCAGTATTGGGATGAAGACGGTTCGTGCAGCACACTATGGGACCAGGATGCGAATAAGGCGCTGCCCTGCCCGTAGGGTCGCCTCAGCCAGACTGTCTTGCGGGCGCGGAGCGCCTGCGACAAGCACCAGCTACTATGGCGGGGCGGTGATGCGTCGAGCCAGCTATGGCAGCGGCAACGGCGTGCTCTATGTGCGCTAGTCTTCTAGCGCCCTGGGCGACCATCTGGGCTCCACCAGCGCCATCGTGGATACGTCGGGCGCAGCGCAGGCCCAGCAGTACTACTATCCCTACGGAGCGAACCGTGGCGGGGCGCAGAGCGGTCTGACGGAGAAGCGCTATACCGGCCAATACCACGAGGGCGGCCTGGCGGGGGCCGAGGGGTTGTACTACTATAACGCCCGATGGTACGGGCCGGCATTGGCGAGGTTTGCGCAGGCAGATATCCTGGTGCCCGAACCAGGCAACCCGCAGAGCCTGAACCGGTATGCGTACGTGTACAACAACCCGGTGCGGTATGCGGATCCAAGTGGGCGCTATACTAATGAGTAAGGGCCCAGTGACTATTGGATCTACTCAAACGGCCAGCTACGCTCGCAGTATTGGTACACGCATCCGGAAAGTGGGACATCCACCCCGATTTCTGATCGTGAGCTTCTAGTCACCATGACATCGCCCTTCTGGGCGGGGGGGCAGTATTGGCCGGCGGTGTGGCAGTCGAGGCAGGTACAGCCTCGCTGGCGGCTGCTGCGCCTGCGGTGAAGTCTGCGATTGGGAGCTTGTTCGGGCTTGCCAACGCGATGGTGGCCCGACCAATGAAGTGCGCACTATCGGCAATACGATTTCGGCCGAGAGCAGCAAGGCAGCGCAGAACAGCATAGGCTGGACCGGCAAGCTAGGCGAAGCAGCTTGCGAGATTGGGTCACCCAACAACGGAGCCGCCGATGAGTAATCGTCCGTCACCATATCTCGACGATGAACTCCGCCTGCCGCACCAGTCGCTCTTGTTGGCGACTGCAGTTCTTGGGCTAGCCCTGGTGGCGGTCGACCCTCTGTTGCCCACCGGGCGAGAGGCCATCGCCCTCGCCGGCATTCTACTGACGGCTGCCGTGGCTGCCTGGCTATTGGGGCGCTGGTTACCCGACATCGCTCCGTGGTTTTCTGCCCTGGTAGTTGTCTTTGCCGTTATAGCTTTGCGCTTTTACTGTGGATGGCCAGGGTTGTTGACGCTGCTGATCTTGCCGACGGCGCTGATGGGCGCCATGGTCACGCCCAGGGCAGCCGCGACCCTGGCAGCGCTCGAGACGGGCGCCTTGCTGCTGCTGCGCAACGGGGCCATTGAGCGTGCCGAGTTCACTCTGGCGATCATTGCCGTCTGGGCGGGCGCTGTGCTAATTGTCGCTCTCCATTACCCCGTCCAGCAACTCGCTCTGTGGTCGTGGACGCAGTTCGAGCAGGGGCAAAAATCGCTGGACGAAGCGCGCGAAAGGCAATCGCAGCTCAAGGACACCCTGGATGCCCTGGGACACGCGAACCAACAGCTCAACCTGGCCAATCAGCGCATGGGTGCGCTAAGGGCCATCGCCGAAGAGGCCGAGCGCAGCAAGGCTTCGTTCGTCGCCAATGTCAGCCACGAGTTTCGCACTCCCCTGAATATCATCATCGGCTTGACCGAGCTGCTGGTGGACGCCCGCAGCTTTTACCGGCAGGAGCTGCCCCCCGCTGTCGCGCGTGATATCGAAGTCATCCACCGTAACAGCGAGCACCTGGCGAGCATGGTGAACGACGTCCTTGACCTGAGCCAGGTCGAGGCGGGAGAGATGGCGTTGCAGCGCCGTTGGGTTGCCATGGGCGATCTCGTGCGCGCCGCTGTCGCGATTGTTGAGCCGCTTATTCTCGAAAAGGGCCTTGGCCTGGAGCTTGACCTGGACGAGCAGTTGCCGCCCATCTGGTGCGACCCGCGGCGCATCCGGCAGGTAGTGCTGAACCTGCTGAGCAACGCCGCGCGCTTTACCGAACGGGGCGGAATCCGCGTCGTGGTGACGGCGTTGGCGGATTCGCTGAGCGTAAGTGTGACCGATACAGGCCCGGGGCTGGCCGAGGGAGACGCCGATCGCATCTTTGAGCCCTTTCGACAAGGGTCCGCGCATAGCGCCGCTCGAGGCCAGGGCAGCGGTCTGGGCCTGGCCATCAGCAAGCAGTTCATCGCGATGCACCAGGGCAGCATCAGCGTCGAGAGTACACTCGGCTTGGGCAGCACCTTTTCGTTTCGGCTGCCGCTAACTCCCGCCGAAGGCCCGCACGCGCCGGTTGAGCGCTGGCTAACCGATGGCTGGGCCGCCCGCCGCACACGGGCCCGCGTCGCTGCGCCCGAACTCGGCAAGCGCCTGCTCTTTATCGACCCATCTGGCGCTATTCAGCCTGTGCTTGACCGATATGCCCACGATCTGACGCTTGTGCCCGCCACCAGTCTGGGCGACGCTCAGCGCAAAGTGGCCGCGTCGGCGGCCCAAGGCGTGCTGCTTAATGTGCCCGACGCTGCCACGCTGTGGCCCGCGCTCGAGGCGGCAATTGAGGCTCTGCCCGACTATCCCGTTCTGGCATGTGTGCTGCCCCCCGCCGAGGAGCGCGCCCTGGCTGCGGGCGCTCACGGCCATCTGCTCAAGCCCCTCGACCAGGAGATGCTGGCGGCGGCTCTGGGCACTGTGACGCCCTCGCCGCGCAAGGTGCTGATTGTGGATGATGAGCCAGATGCCCTTGACCTGCTGGCACGCCTGCTGCAGCGGTGCGACCCAGACCTGGAGATTGTCAAAGCGGCCTCAGGGCGCGAGACACTGGAACGCATGGCTGCCGACAGACCTGACCTGGTGCTGCTAGACTTGCTGATGCCCGACATTGACGGTTGGGAGGTGCTCCTGCGGGTCCAGGCCGATGCTCAACTTTGCCTCATGCCCATCGTTTTGGTCTCGGCGCAAGACCCACGCGAGAGGCCGTTGACGAGTCTGGCGATTGCTGGCGGGCGCGCGCGGGGGTTATCGCTCACCATGCTGTTACGCTGCGCCCAGGCGCTCTCGACACTCATGATGCAGCCCGACTAGTCGCGGCGTCGAGCGCCGCCAGCAGCTGGTGGCGGCGCACGGGCTTGTTGACGCACGCCGCAGCACCCAATGCCAACGCCAGCTCCTCTTCGCGCACCACTGAGCACACTATAATCGGAATGCCGCGCGAGGCCGGATGCTCGTGCAACTGAGCCAGCAGTTCCCAGCCATCGACGTCAGGCAGCATCAGGTCAAGCACGATGGCCTCGGGCTCATGGGCGGCAATTGA
>Ga0351889_10125_pt1 | contig 29293 bp, 28 predicted proteins | sample TotcelFGM3001M14_FD_206767 | JGI IMG/M metagenome (GOLD analysis project Ga0351889, IMG submission 206767) | Enriched cells from coal bed in the Powder River Basin, Montana, United States - Total cells FGM rep3 HSBNCT.FGM.300.1.M14 ...
CATCTCTCCCAGATCTGGAATACTTGCGTAGAAGAACTCAGGGATTTCAGTCGCGCGGTAGGCAAAGGCTTGGATACTACAACACGCGAAGCGTGGGAAGCGCTACCTACTGCATTGCGCAAAGACATAGACCATCCAGATGCTTCAAATTGGAACGCTATAGCAGCAACGCAAGCGCGTGAGGATGGATTCTCATTCACTTCAATATCAAAACTTGCGGAAATTCAGGGATTTCAGCCGCGAGAAAAACTGACGGCCACCCAAAGCCGGTCATTGGCACGGACCGCAGAAGATATCGGACTTGCCATCGTCCCGGATGCACGGATTACAGGACGAGCCTATGCCTGGTCGGATGAGGTAGTCCTCTTTCAACCAGAGGGCAGTGCCGCCTTGCAGCAGGAGAGCGGCTATCGTGCTGCATCATGTATGCTGGAATTGGGCATGGTTGTTGCAGGGGCAGATGGGACAGTCGATCCAGAGGAAACCGCCCGTATTGAGCAGTTTCTGAAAGATCAATTCCGTCTTTCGTCCGATGAATCTCGACGTTTGAAAGCCTATGGAATATTGTTGAGCAAGAAGCCGCGATCCATCTCTTCGCTTAGCAAGTCGTTGCGAGAGGCATTAACTTTGGATCAGCGTGCCATGATCGGCAAATACTTGATTGGAGTGGCTGCTGCTAATGGCATCATCGATCGCAAGGAAATTTCATCGCTGAAGAGCATTTACAAGGCACTTGAAATCGAGGCTCCTCTAGATGCATTATTAGCTGAGCTGCGCCAATCCGGCAGTCAGCCCGTGGAAGTTCAAACGATTCGACGTGAAGAGCGTGTTGGCGAAGCGATCCCTCAGCGCGAGCAGATGCCTGTTGACAAGCCAGCAGATATTACCATTAATACCGGAGTTTATAAGATCTTGAAAAAATAAGCCGCTGCGCTGTGGTTCTTGTAGGGCATAGCCAAAAATTAATTCAGGCAGGAATGTACTTTCCGAGCTGAAGTCTGCTGAATACCTCTGCGGTGCTCTTGTTCATGTCTTCGATAACGAAAATCGCCTTCTTCTGACCTTTTTCATTGCTTTCATTACCTTTGACTAAACCCAATCTCATTTGATCCAGATGCAGGGCGAGTTTTTTTATGGATAAAGATGAATCTCCATTTACATACAATAAATAATTATATAACAATAACCCAACTACGCACAAGAATACATGCGCCCTGATTTTGAGATCCTTCCGAACGTAAACCGGCTTCAATGGGATGAGAAGCTTCTCTTTGAGATACGCTATATCGGTTTCAATCTGATTTCGCGCATCATAAGTTTCGACAATCTGCCGCAAAGTCAACTCCTTTTGGTCGGTGAATATAACCGTCTTGCCCATCGCCGAGATGTGTTCCGTCTCGCGAACTTGATCCAATTCAAACTCAAGTTTTGGTTTTCCATCAACTTCCACGATTTTGTACTCGAATAGCCCTCGATATTGCTTTGGAATGGCATCAGCAATTCGATTTATGAGACCCTTTGAAGTAATTTTCCGGCCTTTTCCAGAACCTTCCAATTTTGATATGATCTCATTTATTTTAATAAAAATTTTAGTCTTATTTAATTCCCAATCATTGAGCTGTTTTTGCCGCGTAGCTTCATTGTATCTAACAACTCCATTAAAATCCTCTTCATACCATTTTCCTGCAACAGGATATGCCATTATTGTGTGCCCGCTTGCATTCACCCATTTTTCGCTAAACTCCGATACTGGGATCTTGAAGAACTCTTTGCACATCGAAGACGGCAGAGAGCCTACAATGTGCATCTGTTCTACTGCCTTCTTTATATTTTCAGCAGAGTTCATACCTCTGTCGAAGACGATTACGATATCCTGCGTTTGAATATCTACATCTTTGAGGCGTTTGCATATGCTATCAATCAAGTCTGAAAATAATTTTGCATCATTCTCATTTGCAGGGTACGTTATCGACTGGAAGGGAATGTTATGATCAGATGTTGTGAGACCAACACCGATAAGATTTTTATCGAATCTTTTCTCCTTTGAGTTCCCTTTTCGAGGCAAATCTTCCCCATGATCGATGTGAGTGTAAAAGTTGGTTGTGTCAAAGATTAATCGGGTTGGGCGAAGACCCAATTTGATCATAGTTCGCGACACATCCAGTTCGATATTCTGGATAGTCTCTTCATCAAGGTGAGCCATATAATTGAGAAAATTTTGGCTTGAAAGTTTATATTTGGGGTTCCAAAGGAATTTAAGAACGCTCTTATTAAAATAGCCACCGAGAACATTTCGACTAAGTTCATGCTCGGATCTACCAACGATTATCAGGAGGAGGTATTCAGCCGCCGTCAGCCCATCAATTTTCTTCCGATTGAAGTGCTTATTGATGCTTTCAATCAGACCAACTTCTTCTGCTGCCTTAATCAAAGCGGCGGGCTTACCGAAACTATACGAGGCAATACGAAAGGGCTTGTTAGAGGTAAGCATTTCATATAGGCTATCTGCCGTTCCAACATATTTTTGGATTGTTTGCACGACTTTCCCGTCAATGCGATCATTTTTAATGAGATACAAATATTTATGACCTTTGATATTTTTGACCTTGAAATGCATACTATTAATTAGACCCTCAAAGTAGATAAATCTTCCTATTATTAGTTTTGATTATCTATATAGAAAATAATTAGTTATAGATTTATTTTTGTGCAAAATTTTGATAAAAATTTATCAAAACTATAATTAATTTTTAGTTAGACCCTACAAAAAAGCAGGATGCAGAGACTTAAGTAGGTCAACATTTTATAAACTCCGGTTAGAGGTGAACTGCTTCATGCTCTGCGGCCAGATCAAGTCGGATGGCTCGGATCAGTTCTTGAATGGTCAGCTTTCTTTCTGGCACGCTGCCGCTGAATGGGTTAAGAAACTCTGGCATTATTTTATCTCCTCCCTTGCGCTGCCTGGATGTGGATTATTCATTGTAGGTTTATAAGGTGGAAGGAAAACGTGTTGTGTCCAATCAGCTTGATGCTCAAGCCATTCCCCGTTTTCCGCTACTTTATCTGCTCTATTTTGACCGAATTAATAAATCGTTCTGTGGGTTCTTGACTATAGGTGGATAGAATCAATCCTACTGCCGTGGATGACAGAACGCCTCCCGGTCGATCCATATGATATTCTACAGGATAGACCGCAACGTAGACCGGCTCACTCATTGGACACTTTAGGCCACTGGCAAATATCCCCGATTGACCGTCTATTACTCTCTCGGCCACATTGATCTCTTTGCATACTTTGGATTTGGTGAGGGTACCATTGGCAAGGGCTTTCAAGCTGGATTGGTTGATAAGAGATGCATCGTTTTTGGAGTACATTATGACCGAGACCTTCAAGATCTTGGCCTTATCAGATGCCGACGCCAGTGTCAAAGCATCTGTCGCGATGGCCACTTTTCCGGAGGCGCTGTCTCCATGCGACACGCTGCTTTTGTACTCGTCCATCTCCGACCAGTTGAAGCTTACCTTCCACTTGCCACAATCCTCAGAGACGGAGGTGACGGACAATTCATCCATCATAAAGCCAAGCCCCTGCATGGTAAGCAAGAGTGCCATGCCAAGTGCCAGACCGGGCACGAAAAGCTTTGAGCAATATTTGTCCCTCACCAATAACACCTACAGTGGAGCCATCCGGGGCAATATGTTGGGATTGATTCCCTTTGCCAGCTTTGTAACATCCTTGAATCTGCTCGCACTCTCTAAAACAGCGGTCGGCTCTTCCTTGGGAGGTGCCTCATTCTTCTGCTCAGTGCTAACTTGCTCCGTCTGGACTGCCGGCAAAGGAGCAGTTGTGACCACGGCTGGGGTGTAGCTGGATGTATCCGGGCTGATCATGATAGCGGTGAAATCGCCCCGGCTGGCTTTTCCGTTGCTGTCCGATCGGATGAAAAATCCCGTCATAGTGTCGTCTTCCAGGGTAGCGCTAATGTAGGTGGATGCCAGCACCTCGACCTCCATGGCTGCCAGGGAAAAGGAGACTGCATTTGCAGAAAGAGATCCCGCCAAAGCTGCATTCCAGGGATTGTCGCCCTCGAATTTGGCCAGGCCGAAGACGGATTGGGCAGATTGGTTCACGGCCATGATAATCTCCTTTTCTCCTAATGTGGCTTTCCAGATGCCCTGCACGCTGGCTGAAGCCGTGGCCGTGACCTCTTCGGTTGTCGCATTATTTTCCATTGATGAGGAATCCAAAGCCGGTGCCAAAGATATGGACGCAAAGAGTGTCAAAAGAAGAATTGCCATTAAACAAAAATTTCTGATCATCAAGCCCCAAACCTCCGTTATTGTCATTTGAGCCAGGTCTAATTGAGTCCTTATCATATTAATAGCGATCCCACAAGCTAAATATATGAATCGAACTTATAGATAGATGATGGATCCACTTCAAGCCCAGATAGGCGGAGAATTCACCAGTGTTCTGATCAACAATATCTGGTTTCTCTTATTCATATTCCTCTTTCTGGTTCCCATGGTGCAGAGGTACTACCTGCAGACGGCGAGAAAGAGCGTCCTGGCAAAGTTGGGCAAGACGCGGAGCACGCAGGTCATAACGCTAATTCATCGCCAGGAGACCATCAGCTTTCTTGGCATCCCTTTAGCCCGCTACATTGATATCGATGACAGCGAGCGGGTAATGCGGGCCATTCGCGCAGCCCAGAAGGATGTGCCCATCGACATCATTTTGCATACACCGGGAGGGCTGGCTCTGGCAGCCACGCAAATCGCCATGGCGCTAAAGGCCCATCCCGCCAAGAAGACGGTAATTGTGCCCCATTACGCCATGAGCGGCGGAACTCTCATCGCTTTTGCCGCCGACAAGATAATTATGGACCCCCACGCCGCCCTGGGTCCGGTGGACCCGCAACTGGGAGATATGCAGGGCAGTTATCCGGCGACATCGCTCATCGCAGTCGTAGGCAAGAAGAAGATCGATGAGATAGACGACAAGACCCTCATCTACGCTGAGGAGGCAAGGAAGGCCATGAGCCAGATGAGGAATCTCTTGAAAAAGATACTGGAGGGGAAGTGCGGTGGAGAGAAGATGGATGGCATCATCGAGGAGTTTGTCTCGGGAAAATACACTCACGACCATCCCTTTATGGCTGAGCAGGCCCAGTCTCTCCTGGGCGAATGCGTACAGACCGATGTCCCGGAAGAGGTCTATGCTCTGATGGACCTATATCGCATGGAAGCTGGAAGGAGCCGCCCGGGCGTGGAGTATGTGCCCCTGATAAAGCATTAATTCGCGATGATATTCGCCGACTGGGACATGATATCCACATCGGCGAGGCGTCCTTCTACTTCCATAGAATCGCCGAAGATGCCTTCCATGAGCACCTTGCCGTTGTGGGCCATTAGCCTGACTACGCCTTCCATTGCCTTTTCGCGGGCATTGCCTTTCAAAATGTAAACTGTAAGTTCGCACATAGTCCCTCTTAAAATGATAATTATAATAATAAGGCGGGCCCGGCGGGATTCGAACCCGCGACCCCCGGGTTAGAAGCCCGGTGCTATATCCTGGCTAAGCCACGGGCCCGCAAATGGATTTTAGCCGCCCTTGGGCGGCATCTGACCTAATGACATTTTGAGCTGCTCTTGAAGCTGAGTGAACCGGCCCTGAATGCGCTCTTCTTGCTTGGCCATGGTCTTCAGCCGGATATCCATCATATCCTTTCTCTCTTTAAGCTCCTCTGTCAGCTTGGGCTTATCAGCTTTAAAGAAGAGTTCCCCGACGCTCTTGTATATAACAGCGTCGTCTGCGCTCTTCTCCAGTTCTTTAAGCGCCGCCTCAGTCTCCCTGATCAGACCCTCGATCTGACCCTTCTGAGTCATAACGGCCTGCGCCTGCTGCTGAAGCTGCTGGAGCTGAGCCAACTGATTTTGTATCTGCGGAGGCAATTCGCCACTCATAAACTCACCATCTCAAACGCGATCTTAACCAACCTTATCCAGGTATTTAAGGCTGCCCGGAGAGAGACTGTATCCTCGCCCCGGATCTTCAATCGAATAGAACCGTCTTCCAGGCCCAGCAATACATTGGACCGATGCAGCTCGTCTTCAAGTTCGGGTGCAAGAGCCTGGTAGATTACTCCGGCATGCTTGCTTTCAAACACGAACTCTGCATAGCCCTTCATATCTTTAGCCTGAATTTGGCCTGGCCCTCATCGATGAAATCGATATTACTAGATGCAACCCAGATTATGCGCCCCTGAGCCGGGACGGCTTCGCCGAGCCACTCCAGCTCAAAGAACTGTGCAAGCGGAAGAGCAACCATGCCCTCTCCGGCAACCTTCGGCACGCTCCTCTTGAGCCGTCTTGCTTCCGTTTCTCCAGAGAGCCGGAAGCTCAATTGCTCCTCTTTTTCCGAGGAGCGCTTGACCAGACCAGCCGGATTGCCGTGATCCTCTATCACCACCAGCCAGGTTTCATCCCCTCCCGGACTTTGCTTTCCTCGATTCACATAAGGCAGAGACAGGAACGAGGCCAGAGCCCTGGCAAAGCGCCTTGCCTTCGCAGACGGGTCTCGCGAGGTAGTGACGATCATCAGACGGCTTTCATCTTCTTGACCGTGGTGGGCCGCTCCTTCATCAGGATCCTATGCCCGCAATAAGGACAGCGTATGCCACTGTACTCGTAATCAATCTCCACGGTCTTCTTGCATCTGGTGCACTTATAAGCCATCTTCTAATCAGCCTCAAGAGTCTTCTTGAGAGACCTTAGCACTGAGCGGCCCAAAGACGTTTCAGGCAGGAAAGAGCCGCCGGCAAAGGTGTAGCCGCATTTGCTGCAGCTCCAGATGGCTGTACTTGTCCTTCTTACTCTATTCCGATTGCACGAAGGGCAGTCATACGAAGCCTTGCTCTTATCCTCCAAATCTGCCACGAGCTTTCGCGATTTGCGGCCGTACCTGGGACCAAACCGGGCTGCGGACCTGCTCTTCCTTCCTTTTGTAGTCTGCTTTGCCATGATAGTAACTTCCGTTTATGCTTCCAGAAACTTTTCCCGGATTTCTTTCGCCTTCTCACATGCTATATCAATGATGCGGTAGACCTGCTCAGGTTTGAGCATTCCCGTGCCGCTCTTCTGCGAGCCGCAGATATTGCCGTTCATCGTAGATATAATTGTGAGACGGGTGTTGGCAATGACCTCTTCATCCACACCGGGATCAAACATCAAGACGTCATTAAACTCAATGGCCGTCGTAGCTATGGGAATATCCCTTATGGGCAATATGTAGTCCTCGCCCAGGCCAAACCGAGCTGCCGGCACCTTGGTGGACAGCAGCGCGGCGATAGCGCCCAGCGACGCGGCATCGAGTATATTTCCGCAGTCATCCAAGACATGCACATCGATGAATATAATCCAGACCTGCTTGCCGGGCACAATGCAAAGCGCCTCCAGATCCACTGCCTTGGATTCGCGCACGCCGCGATCCACGAGGCGCGCCAGCTCAATTCCCACCTCATTGGGCGGACCCGGCTCAAAGGAGGGTGAGGCAAGCGGCACCAGCTCGGCATTGGTGATGATAACACCCTTATTGGGCGTATCCTGGAAAGGCTCTCCGGGCTGCATCTTCACGCCCACCAGCACCTGGCTGGAGCCCAATTTTACAAGCGCACTGCCTTCCGCCTTGCGGATCACATCCCTCTGGATGGATATCTCTCTGTACTGATCAAAGGTACGGCCATCGATCCTCTCTCCTTTGAGCAGCAGATTGTAAATAAAGTCCTTTTTTATCTCGGAGATGACGTTAGTCACAGACATGCACCTCCTCTCGCCCGGGCTGTTCTGCCATCTGGCTGTATTTCTTCACCAGGGCATCTCTTTGCAGCTCGTAGATGTCTCTCGCTCCCTTCATGGCCATCTCCACTGCCCTCTGAAACTCGTCCGGGGTGAGGCCGCCGTCCATTTGCAGCAAGGTGATGTCTCCGCCCGGAGTCATGGCAATGGGCAGGTCTGCCTGGCCGAAGTTGTCTTCCTCTTTCATGGGATCAAGAATTATGGTATCTGCCACTTTCCCTGCAGCACAGGACGATATCATGCTCTTCATGGGAATTCCCGCATCAGCCAGAGCCACTGCGGCTGCATTTATTCCGGCAGTCCTGGTTCCCGCATCGGCCTGAAGCACCTCTACAAAGACGTCTATGACCGATCGGGGGAAGAAGCTGGTCAGAATCACGGGCTCCAGTGCCTCCCGGCTGACCTTGGAAAGCTCTTGTGACCTTCGGTCCGGCCCCGGTCGTTTTCGGTCCTCAACGGAGAAGGAGGCCATATTGTACCGGAAGCGCACAATGGCCCTGGTTGATTCCTGCAAGTGTCTGGGATGTACCTCCCTGGGCCCGTATACTGCCGCAATGACCTTATTTCCACCCATCTCGATGTAGCATGAGCCGTCTGCTCTGGCCAGGACTCCCACCTCTATTTTCACAGGTCGGAGCTGATCTGCCCTTCGGCCATCCAGGCGCAGTCCATCTTTGAAAAATGATATATCAGTCTCATCCATAGCGATCAACTTCTGGCCCCTTTCTCCGTCTTTAGGAAGTCCACAACCCTGTCAGTGAGACCATTGGTATGGGCTTCTCTCTCAATCAGAGTTATGGTCTTCAGAGCCAGATCCATATCCTCTGCACCCCCGTAGATCCAGATTCTGCCGTTCTGGCCAACGAAGATGTTGCAGTTTACCTCTTTCTTCAGCATGCTGATCATGGAGCCGCCCTTGCCGATGAGTCTGGGGACTCTAGTATGACTTATTTCGATGACCTGGCCGGCTTTGATCTCGCCGAGCTTTTTGTCATTCAAAGTAAGCTCCACCTTCATTGTGGGATCTACATCAGACACCCGTGTCATGATAGAGCTGCCGATGCGCAAATGCTTGGACATCTCATCCGATTCGATCCTTTTCGGGAACTCAGAGATGTGCAGCAGCCCGTCGTAGGGCGAATTTATATCCACGATCCAATTGGAGAAGGTTATATCCTTCACCACACCTATGACGTTGTCCCCCGGTCCGGGTACATACTTTCCCGCCAGGGGTATGACATTTATCTTATCCCTAAAGTTCGCAAGACCATATAGCAAGGAGTAGACGCTTCCATCCTTTACATACGTCCCCTCGCCCGACCTCTTGGCATCCTCAGAGAGAAGATCACCTGGTACTACCACCTTGCGATCCATGCGCTTTTAACTCCCATCTTCAATGCTTAAGAAGCTTCGTCTCAGCTTCGCCTTTGGTCAGCCGGTTGATAAGGGCGTAAAATTCAGTCTGCATGCCCGCCGGTATCTCGACCACGCCGATCCAAGAGCCATCGTTCTGCCATGCCTCCCGACTGAGCTTGCCAAAGGCTGCAACTTCGCCGTAAGCCTTGGGAGCATACGAGGGAGGGATTTTTACCGCCACATCTACCACCTCGAATCTTATGGGTATGAGGGGGCGGATGGCCTTCATGGCGATCTTGACCAGCTCATCGGTGGATTTCGTGGGATCGATATTGACGCGAGCCTCGGTCATGGCCTGCTCGATCCTCGTCGGCGGGTGAGGTGTTTTGGTCTGGGGATTGATAGCATTTCTGGCTATAACCTCGATGACCTGGCGACGTTTATTCTCGATGAACTGCTTTCTCTGCTCAGCTGTCAGGCTGATATCGCCCTTTTTAATAATGATCTCGGCAATGGGCAGGACTTCCAACGTGCCGAAGGCCTTTTGCAGATCTTCTTCCGGGCTTCTGTCTCCGCGGGAGGCATTTTCGAAGATATCTTCTACTGCCAGGATATCTTCCAGGTTGACGCGCTCTCCCCTCTTCAGGGCCAGGGCCCCATCGGGATCCACCAAAACCTCAAATGTGGTGCCGTGGGTCTTGAGTCTGGCAGGAACGGCGTCATCCAGTCTGACCATTCCTATGCCTCTCCTTTTTCTCCCTTCTCAACTTTGCCGGCGGCGACGGCAGCCTTCATCCTTTCAACGTAAGAGGCTACTTCTTTCTCAGTCAGCTTGTAAAACTTCTTGTCGCCAAGCTTGATGATGCCAATCTCTGTTGTGGCCGCTTCTACCTTGCCTTCCGCAGCCTTGTAGAGCGCCTCCAGGCCCATGAGCACGGCTTCATCCATGTTCAGGTCTTCTCTGTACTTCTCCTCGAAGAGCTCCATCACGGCCGATCTGCCGGCTCCAATGCCCGTAGCCTTGTATTCCAATAAAGCGCCGGACGGGTCGGTCTCAAAGAGGCGAGTTCTATCCTCCTCTGCGCCAATGATGAGCAGCGCCGTTCCAAAGGGCCGAACTCCGCCGTACTGAGTATATTGCTGCTTGAAGTCGCAGATCTTCTTAGCCAGAGCCTCTACACCAATGGGCTCGTCGTAGACCAGTCGGTTAATCTGGCTCTCTACCCTGGCTCTGTCGATCAGGACTCTGGCATCTGCTACCAGGCCTGAAGTGGCGGCGCCGATGTGCGTGTCTATCTGAAAGATCTTTTCAATGGACTTGGGCTCCATGAGCCTGCTGGTGATCCTCTTGTCTACCAGCACAGCCACGCCGTCTTTTCCCTTGATGCCCACAGCCGTCGTTCCTCTTCGCACGGCCTCGCGGGCATATTCAACTTGAAATAATCTGCCGTCAGGGCTGAATACGGTAATAGCCCTGTCATAACCCATCTGCGGTGCCATCTGCATCCTCGTGTCCTCCACTTAAATCAAAAGAGGTCAGCCCCAGGTATTGGGTGTCTGATCCTGTGCACTTATTGCGGTCGTCCGGGCAGAGATCGACTTTTACACCATGGGTGCGGATAATACACCCGGAAACGTCTTTGCGCTCGATTCTTCTTCCGTCGCTTTCAGCACATATTTTACTCAGTCTTGGTAAATACTTTTCTGTAGCGGATTTGATTGTTCCAGAGACGCCTTTTGTATGGAGAGCGACTCGAATCCCGTGAATGGAATGAACCACGGCCAATGTCGCCCGCGTCTCCTGCACATGAATATGGGAAAAACGGATCAGGCCATAGCGGCCATTGAAAGCGATCATTTTGAGCCGGTTTTTCGCCGCCCCCTCATCTCCAAAAAGGGAAAACTGAGTCGAGTAAATCTCGTTCATCAGATCTTTGGGTGAAATTTCGCCTTCAGACTGCAGCTCGAATATCATGTACCGTCTTCTGCCCCGCAGCACGGGAAGTCTGCTTCTCATAGAAGCTCTACTCCCGGGCCCACCCATTTTCTGCGATTGAGTGCCAGCAGTATTCCCGGCCGACGGAGAGCTTCTTGTGCCTCATCCTGCTCAAAGCCTGCTACCTGTGCCATAGCGACCAGGTCGCGGGGAGGGTGCAGGTCAAGGTGAGAATTCGCGCTTGCGGTGATAACCGGGTGTAGCTCGAACTTTCTTACCAGCTGCAGATTGCGCCGAACAGCTTCCAGCCAGCGAGCACGCGGGTTGCCGCGAAGACGCACCAGGGGACTGAGGTCAAAGCCGATAGAGACCTGATTCAGCTTAGCCGCCCGCGCTGTGGCAATGCCCAAAGGGCGCCGTACTTCGCAGGGGTGTATGAGAAGGTCCACATTGGGGTCTTCAGAGGCTACCCGGATTGTCTCCTCTGTCGCGGCCCGAACCACGAGAAATGGATATCTGGCCCGCAGAGCCGAGATGCGGCTTTTGAGCGCCTTGCTGCCGGAGGCGGTCACCTCTACGCCGAAGGCCACTTCAATTCCCTTGATCATCTCGGTTGCCTGGGGCATGAAGATCCTGCCCGGTTCGCAGTTGCAGATGATTATGCCCTGATAGCCCAGCCCCTTTGCAGTCAGGGCCATTCGGCTGGCAGAGGCTGCACCTTCGGGAAAGGCTCTAAGGCATTCGTAAAAGCTCATATGAGCTCGCTGATGATCTTCAAGGCAGACTCGCGCCTGGCCGGATAGGTCTTGACGAGAATTGTTGTGTCCAGGGCGTCCTTGGAGTCGGTCAGGCGCAGCAGCCCTTTGTAGGCGGCCTGTTTGTCCAGGCGCAGGTGGAAGTGGCTTTCGCCCTCCAGCCTGTCCGGGATCTCCCGGCGCAGCCTCTGCAGGTCTTCGGCGGGGAGCTGCTCGCGAAGAATTTGAAAGAAGGCGGCAGCCTCACGCTTTCGCAGCGCCGCCTCCAGTATTTTTATCTCGTTTCCGAAATGGCCCTCCGCGGTGACTGCGGATATCCTGTCCAGAGGGACGAAGACGGCGAGCGCATCGCGCACGCGGCCCTCGTCTTCCGTTGCTGCCACAAAGGCCCGGAAAGAGACCTTGTCAATCACTTACTTTCCTTTTCCGTCGTGGGCTCTGATGCCGGGCCTGGTCTTCTCAGTGCCGAAGCCCTTGTGCCTCTGGCCTCTGCCCTTGCGACCGGCTGAGGTTTTGCCGCGTACTGCTCTACCGCGATGAACATCATTGCAGACCCAGTTAAGGTTCTTATCATTCATGATGGAGGGAGCGCACGGGTCCACCAAAATGACCTCGTAGAACTTCTGCTTGCCGTCCTCTGCCACCCAGTAAGAGTTGAGAACTTCCATGTTGCGGTACCGCCTTCCGGCTCTTTCCTCGGCGATCCTCTGAATGGACTTGCCCATGCTGATGGCGTTCACGCCCATCTTGCTGGTCTTTCTGTTTCTCTCGTAACGGGACTTCTTGCGGCCACCGCGTCTTACCTTGACACGTGCCACGATAATGCCCTGCTTGGCCTTGTAGCCGAGAGCGCGCGCTCTGTCCAGGCGAGTGGGCCTCTCGATCCTCTGCACGGTGCTTTCCTGGCGCCAGGCCTTGAGCCTTTCCTGCCGCAGTGCGCCCACGTATCCCTCTCGGGGAGAGGACCAGGCATCACTGATATAACCGTAAAAAGACTTCATTTCTTTTCACCTTTACCGGTTCGACCAAATGGTCACATTCCGGAACTAGAGGGGGGAAGTGGTGATAGGAGATAAAGGTTTGCCAGGAGAGGAGGGATTGGGGCTCAATAGGGGCCTGTCCAAAAATGACCACTTTTATCATTCTTTCAAAGACTTTTTGCAGGCAAGGGTTTCGATTGATTTTTTCAAAACCCATTAAGTGTTTTTATTTCGTCTCTCTTTATTATATTATCATCTGATATCACATCAGATGCCCAAAATAGGTATGCCATTATTGCATATTTCCTCCCTTCTTCCAACTGATCTGCCCACGTGAAGATCGTTTTTAGTTCTAGTGTTATTTCTCCACATGGATTAGGCACCGGCGTTATGTATTTGCTCATTTCTCTCAAAGCCTGCATGGAATTGACCATATATGGACGATTTTGATAGTCGGAGCACGATAATTTATTAAATATATTTATCATTTCTGCACCAGAATCTAATACGATTTGAGCTACTGTGCTAATATCGTCCATTAACTTTTGAACATAGACCTTGAGTTGACTGATTCCTAGATCGTCTAATTCAGGTAGTCGTTCTAGATCTTTGATGCTTGCAAGCTGTAGCGACAGCTTATATGTATTTTGAGCAAATCTAGCTGCAACTTCTAGCTTTGGTGTATCCCATATCTTAATATTTAATCCAGTTAGAGCATTCTTAGGAATCGAGTATTGGGCAATAAAATTCCACCAACTCAATTTGCCCTCGTTGGTCCCAAATAGAAGTGTAGAATCTATTCTCCATGCTTTATCTGTCAAGCACTTGCCTTGGATCTTCGGCACTATAACTATTAATGGCCACATTATCCCGAAAATAAGTTGGGCCAATTCTTTATCCTTAAAAATGTAGATAGATTTGAAAATTTCGGGAAAAATTTTTTCGACATAATTATATACATCAATTCCATTTTTACCATCAATTGAGATCCAAAGGGCAGGCTTATCTTCCCAAAATAGTTCGTAGTTGACTACAGATATATGAAGATCGTCAGAAGAAATATTGGATAAGCATTTTTGAATGTTTTCCTTCATATTATTTATTATTCTATCCATATTCTTTACATATTCCTTTTCGGGTTTTCTATGTGTCAAATCTGGTCTAACGCTAAAGAAGTACCACATGCCCCACACTCGATGAAATGTGATTAGCTCTTGTTCCTCCAAGTCATTTAGCTCTGATATCTCAAAGAATTGACAAAATGTCTGCCTGAATTTCCTTTGAAATGTGGGCGTTATTTTAATGAAATCAGATAAATTTATTCTGGATAATCTGATGAATCCTGGTTTTAGTCCACTTTCGATCGCGTTTTGTTCAGATCCACGTTTCTTAGATTCATCTCCTATCCCTTTTCCACGGATCGAATTAAGCACCATTGCGTGAATCGATTGATTGAAAAAATTTGATAGATATTGATTATATTTTCCAAAATAGGTCAAGAAGAGTTTATGCTTTTGAAGAGCCAAACCTCTAATAATTACATGTTCTTCTGTTGGCAATAAGCCAAATTCATCGATAAAGCCCCATTCGTCGACAGCACAAGAAGGTATCAATGGCGATTTTGACAGCATTTGTTGATATTGATACCACTGCTCAGCATTAACGAGTTTACCAAATAATTGATCTGGCTTTTGTTTTTGGAAATAGATTTTCAAACCACGTTCAAGATGTTTCATTGCACTTATATTTTGTTTTCTCAATTCAAAGATAGATTTTGCATATTCTTCCCACGTACTAGGTCTATAAGGTCGTTCCGCCAACCCTCTAAATGTTGAATTAATCGAAGTCAGCCATCTTGGTAGAAGTTGTAATCTCGGAATCCCTGTTTTCTGCGTTTCATCTAATGGAAGCTCATCACTAAATAATTTATGACCGTAGCCTTGACAAGCATAAGAATCTCGATCGGGCAGTATACCTCTTAGTAATTTGACTCGTCTCATTGCTTCGTCATGTAGGTAATTACTTGATTCTTCAACAGCATAATCAGCAATTTTCGGATCATTTAATTTTTCGAAATCTATTATAAAATGCGCATTTACTTTAGGACCATCATCCTGAAGGCTAACTGTTAGAGTCTCTTCTCTGAAGCGATTTATAAGCCTAGAACGATTTAATGCCAACCAAGCTGCAAAGCCATTTTCATTTCCATAACTCAATCCTAATATCAGATCTGCCAGAATCTCCAGAGGTAAATATTCGATCGCTCTTTCGAGTTCTAAATAGGATGTTCGCTCGGAAAAAGGCCAAGATATTCCAAAATGACCTAACCAGAAACTTGTTTCAGCCAATCCAGACCAATCTTCGTTGCACTGAGGTACTGCAGGCCGACCACTTCTGCTTGATAGCCATGCTCTAGCTCGCAAAAAAATAAGCGACTTGTCGGTCTGACGGGCTCTACATGATGCTATCCTCTGGCGATTTTCCTCATTAATAAGACCCAAACTGCAGAATGAATTCAAGCTAGAAGTTGCTATGCCTGGCATGACATTAGAGATATCGGAGTCAATTAACCATACGAAGCCCGTTCCAGCGTCATTGAATGTATCTCGAATTAGTTCTCGATTCTTCTCAGCATATTCCAATATTCCTAGCCAAATTAGTGCTCTAGTAACTCCTCCTATCGCAATCCATCGATCTGGCTGCAAAAAATTAAGAGCTGCCAAAAGCAATTCTGTATCCTTTTTGCGACGTGAAAATGCATGAAGGAGGAAGCTTTCAATGTCTGCTTCGTGTATTAAGGATAGGCTATAAATAGCGCATTCTGACCAGGGGGATATTGTAGGATCTGTTAGCAAATCAGCCAGTATTTCTGACCTTATTGGATGTAGTCCTCTCACTAAAGATCCATTCGCACTGATTCTAAGAAGAAATTCCTTCTCAAATAGTTCGAATGTCCTCAGTGGCGCCGCCAATTTTAAGTGATCTATAAGAGGCTTGACTTTGAGTTGAGCATCAAAAGCTGAAGAAACTGAAACCAATCTAAGAAGCTCTATTTCACCTGGCTCTATCTTTCTTTGTCTTGCTTCGTCTTCTAGACGAGTTACTTGTTCTTTTAATCTTTTTCGGAGGGTTTCTCCTTGAGTTACAAGATGGATAAATTCCATAAGTGGTCCTTCACCCCCGAACTTATCCCATGCATCTTGGAAACTCAAGAATTGCGGAGGCATTTTAGTCTTTTCAAGTGATTGGTATATCTCTAGTGCCTCCATTCTATCGAAAGTGAGATCTACATCTTTAAATTGAATCTCAAAATCTTGAATGCTAGCTCTGTTATAGTCTTCCTCACGAATTGAGATAAGAACTCGAATATTTTGATGAAAAGCCAACTGCTTAATCAAATCAGGCCAATCAAGATCTTTTGATGAAACATCCAGATAAATAGCGACAGGCATATCGATTGCATCAGCATGACCTACTATTGCTCTTGCAATATTAAGCGCATGCTTTCTGTTCTCAATCAATTCAATTTTAAACCGCCACATGTTGGGAAAATGATCATGAAGGTAACGATAGGCCAAGGTAGTCTTTCCTTGCCCTGAAGCCCCATGAATAATAACCACACGGCTCTCGTTAAACTTTGCCTTAATTTCTTGAATTTTATTTGGCCTATATATATCTATATTCGCTAATATATGGTCGTATCTTGCCGAGATTCCTTGATAAAACTCCTTATACAATTCATTATATAATTTGCCTGATTCTTCGGGATTTATTTGTTGGCCATCTATCGGTTTAATTGACCTGAACCATTCTTCATGATTGGCATTTCTATCAGCAAGAAACTTTCCTATATTTCCAATCTTCTTAATAATATCGCTTCTTGTTATCGAATTCTTTTTCTCTGAACAAACGTATAGCCAAAAGTTCAATAAATCAAAAGCACTATCTGGATCAATGCCTGTTAAAGTATTCCTAAGATGGCTATACACTTTTTCAGTCAATTCTAGCTCATCTAAGGAAACTAATTTTAAATTGTCCAATATGATCTTTGCTTCTTCATACGAATGTACGGGATCTCCGCACTTATCTTTGAGTTTCTTGGCCACATGTTCCCGTTCAGGACCGTCTTTCTCAATGGCTTGATGCAATTCAGGTCCAACTTTGCCAAAACTAGCAATAATTATTTGGGGGGCATTTTGGCGCTTAATTAATGAATAAATTCTTATAAAAAATGATTTTTTGAAAGATGATAAATCAAGATCGCTGCTTTTAACCTGAATTACTTCTAGCAAATTGCCTTTTTCGTCTTGAATAGAGAGGTCTTCCAAAACTTCCGGCTGAAAAACTAAGTGATTATTACCTTCCTGACCGAGTATGCGAAAGAGGGCATACAACGTCTGAAGACGATAGCCTCGATATGCTGGCGTTGCACCATTCGATTGTGGCATGATTAGTTATCCTCGGCTTTCTAACTATCCAAACAAGCACTTAAACTTGCCAGTAGATGTTCCCCAACATGATAAGCTTTTTCTCGCCATTGATATGTGAATGCACGATGGCCTAGTTGCCGGGCGCCGCTTCCGGTAGCTTGCAAGGATCGCAAAGATGGAGACAGCTTTGAAGTCTGTCAAAACGTCTCTGCGCGCTCTCGTGCGTCTGCGTCTTTCTTCTCGTAATCCCATGTTTTAATTCTCCCGCTACGATTATTAACCGCAGAGTCGCAGAGTTCGCAGAACCATTCAATCAACTTATTTGTCAACACTTGAAAAAAAGTGCTCTGCTTCTAAGCAATAGTCGTCTCCGTCCGTTCGTCCTCCGCGTGCTCTGTGCCTCTGTGGTGAGATCGTTAGTTGTTCGGTTATAATTATAAGTTAATAGTAATAGCGAGATGCAGCATCTTCCAAAATCCCGCGCCCGGAAAAAAGCCCAGCCAAGCCCACAAGCGGCGGCCCGCGCGGGCAGCAGCGCCCCCGCCCGAGCGCACGCATGCGGGCCGAAACCTGACTGAGAAATAATTCTCTGCCCAAGGGTTAAGCACGTGAACTACCTCGCCGTGTTGGGCATGACCTGCAAAAGTGATCCGCAACTTTCCTGAAAGCGCCTCATGATACTGGCCCGCTCGGTCTATTGACCACGAAGAGAAAGTCGCTTGCTTTCCGACCCTCGCCCATCTCCAAATAAGTCTGAAGGAAGCTTAATATGCAAATATCTCCGATTAGGGCTTATATGAAATTTCATATTACTATTGAGCGGGACGAGGACGGAAGATATGTTGCGGAGTGCACCGATTTGCCGGGGTGTCTCTCAGAGGGAGATAGCCCGGATGAGGCCATGGAAAACATAAGCGAAGCTATCATCGGATGCCTGAAATCCCGGCTTAAGAAGACAGGAGAGAAGCTCAAGCTCCCATCCATCGATGGAAAGCTCGATATATCTATCGATGTCACTGAGCCAAAATATGCAAAAGCTTCCTAGAGTGTGTGGCGACAAACACGTAGATGCTCTTAAAAAAGCAGGCTGGAAGCTTAATCATGTAGAAGGCAGTCACCACATTTTAACCAAAGAAGGAACAGATGTTCATCTCTCAATACCCGTGCATAAAGGCAGAGACCTTGGCATTGGGCTTCTCAAGAAGCTGATCGCCAGGGCTGGTCTTACTAACGAAGAATATCTCGATATTTTCTATGATAAATGATGGCTATTGTAAGCTGATAATAACAAACACCTAATCGCGCTCCCAGATCCATCGCCCGCAAAATTGCCCGCCCACCGTCAGCTGCCCGAGCGCACGCATGCGCATGGACTGCGGCCCGGCAACAGCCCCGGCATCAGCTTCTTTTTCAGCTCCGATGTGCTTCAACAGGCAATGGCGCAAGATATATTTCCTTTACCTCACGATATAAGCTCAATATGTTCGCCGAGTATATTGAGGCGGCTCTGGAAAGGGCTGTTTACAAAACCATCGATGATGAGGACCCGATCTTTGTTTCAGTGCCCGAGCTTCAGGGGGCCTAGGCTGCGGGCAAAACGGTTGAAGAGGCCCGCAAAGAGCTTATCTCGGTTATTGAAGGCTGGATAGCTCTTAGGCTTCGCATGGGACGGTCCATACCAACAATTGGCGGCCACTGAAAACCTCGTCGGTTGGCTTGCCTTCGTTCTTGCAGCACAAAACACGGCAAACTGTTTATATAATCGTTATAGATAAGGGCCAGTTGGAGGGAAAGGCTATTAGTGCATCATCCACTATTCTGAGAAAGCTCGGCCAAAGACGCCTGTCCTGGCCGATGGAGCTCTGAAAGAATTGGCTAAGAAAGCGAAGCATAGTGATGCCATCATGACCGGCATTCTCGTTACCAAGTTCAAGATGGGCCAGATCGATGTCGAGGATCTGGTGCAGATGGCAGCCGATGCCACCAAGGTGGAGAGGTGCTCGGCAGCAAAGAAGGTGCTGGAGGCGGTGAGGGATTCGCCCGACTTTCTGCGCCAAGAAGCTTTGCTGGCAAACAGCAATGACATCATATCACAGAATCGAAAATAGAGTAATTAGCCTAAAATTGGGGGAATTAATTTGAAAAAAACGATAGGCGGAGAAATAGTGGAGTTTAACTTGACCAAGCTATTGCCATTGCTGGTGATTTTAGGAATTGTTATAGTTGTGTTCTTTGGGCCAATTTATACGATTGATGCACAAGAACGTGGTGTGCTTCTGACCTGGGGAAAAGCCAGTGACAAAGCCATTGATCCAGGAATACATTTCCGAATTCCAGTCATGCAGACCGTTGAGCGTTTCAATGTGAAGACCCAGAAGTATGAAGCAGAAGGGACCGCGGCTTCCAAGGATCTGCAGACGGTCAATACCAAGGTGGCGGTAATTTACCGTCTGAGGCCGGAAAGCGTGCCCAAGATCTATGCAGGCCTGGGACAGCATTACGGTGAGAGCGTCATCCAGCCAACCGTGCAGGAGGTGCTCAAAGCAAGCGCTGCCAGGTTTAGCGCAGAACAATTGATCACAAACCGGTCGACAGTGGCCAGCACCATTCAGGATTTATTATACCAGAGACTTCTGCCTTATGGAATTATTGTGGAGTCAACGGCCATTACTGACTTTAAGTTCAGCGAATCTTTTACACAGGCCATTGAAGCCAAAGTTACTGCCTCGCAACAAATGCTCAAGTCGGAAACTGATCTAAAGCGCATTCAGGTGGAGGCCCAGCAAAAGGTCACTCAGGCACAAGCAGAAGCAGACGCATTAAATTTGCAGAAGCAGGCCATTACTCTAGAACTGATTGAACTGCGCAAAGTTGAGATGCAAACCAAAGCCGTTGAGAAGTGGGATGGCAAATTGCCCATGTACACTGGTGGAGCTATCCCCTTTGTGGATATAGCATCGATAACATCAGCGGCTAAAACAGTGTAGCTGATTGTTGCCATCATATATGAAAATCGAAAAAAAAATCCGGGCATTAAAGCCATGTGTTTGAGTCCGGATCGAATCTGAAGAAGGCATCGGCAGCCAGAAGGAGGGCCTCCGGCTACTCTAATCTCCGCAATGAGAGTGTAGCTGGAGGGTGGCCCATTTTTTGATTTGCGACATATCGCGAGCCCTCCAAGAGTTGCTTAGCTATGGATGGCGATTCATTGAGGAACTCCCCTCCTCTTAACAACTAAAAAGTATTTTCAATGGACTTGGAATGTTTAATTTACAGAAATTTCGGCACACTATCCTATTGGCTCTAACGGTACCATCAATTGCACGGTTGAATTTAAGAGAAAATAGAACGGAAAGCTTAAACAATATGGACCTGTATCTACCCTTTCGTAGGAGATGAATCTAAATGGCTGATTGCGAACTATGTACCCGTGCACGACCGTTGCTCTTTCCCATAAAGGCCCCCGTCCACAACCTCACCTACCCCGAGGGCGCATACAAGGGCGTATGCGACATCTGCCTGGAGCACCTGGAGAAAGGCTGGCAGGAGCGCTTCGGGCCAAAGCCTGAAGAAAAGAAATAAGATAATAATCCCCAATCATTTTTCTTATTCTCGCGCAGAGCTGGAAGCATAACCTGGACCTTGGGGCAGGATAGAGACCATGAGGATGCAAAAGGAGGAGAAGATAGTCGTGGTTCTCCTCTTCATGGCGCTTGGATCCTTGGCGGTGGCCTTCTGGGCCTTCGGTCCGGAAGAGGGCAATGCAAATGGCTCTTCTGCTGTGAAGAAGGCTGCGAGCATTTCTGTGGAGGGCCAGGTGCTGGAGATGAAGCCAACAAAAAGCGGAGGCAATTTGATTCTCCGATTGGATTCAACGCCGCTTCCGATCTTCATTCCGGCAAGATCTGGAGCTGCAAAGGTTCAGGAGATGATTCATCTTGGAGATCGGATCGGCATTAAGGCGATTCTATCTGAATTCAATGGCCAAGAGGAGCTGGAGATTGTATCCAGCAACGATATAGACATATTGAAGAAAATGAATGAATAATATATCGCGATATAGCTGCGAAGACTCTGCAAATAAGTTGATATACTAATAAGTATTACATTTCTTAGAGGATACGGCTATGGCCCCTAATGGGTTTGATAGGAGGCTGTTCGGCTGGATTGGGCGCGATTGGATGAGCTTAACTGTGTTTTTTTTTACAGCTTTTATCATAGAATATATTTTTAATACGCCTTGGCATGCAGCATTGTTCATTTCAGCAATCATAATTTTGATCCTCTATGTGTTAGATCTATGGGATATAGTCATTTTGAAACTATACTTTTTTGCGGAAGGGCCTTTCCGTTGGCTGGGACGGAGAATTAGATGGCTCAAAAGCGATTGGAGGCCTGCTGCACTCATTCTTATTCTTGTCTCCATTCTGACGTCCATATTCAGCGGTATGTATCAATTAGAGACATATGGCAAGATCAACGAAAACTGCTCTCCTGTATATAATGGCACAGTCAAACTGGGAGATTGGTGGTCAAAGAATCAATCCGATCCTGTGCGAACATATTCAAATCTGGTTTTTGACAAGATGGTCTTTCGGGGCGGGCAAATTCATAATTCATCCCCCCTCTTTCGGAGAGGAGACAACAATACCTCAGGAAGTATGACTGACCTGAGTCTAAAGAATATTTCCCTATGGAATGAGACATTTTCTGAGGCGATCATCCGCATTGCATTCTTACAGAATAATACTGCACCAAGCGAAGGTGCCAGTGGCGCAGAGGCCTTCAACCTCTCCATCAGGAATGCCACACTCAAGGAAGGTTTTGTCGAAGATGCCAGCGTCTTCAATGCAACCCTGATAGATGCAACTCTGCTAAATGAAAATCCAAAAGATGCAAAGACGACTAATCTCATGATAGCAAACGCCTCATTGAAAGAGGCGATCATCAGGAATGCCTCTCTGCATAATGCTACACTGGAAAATGTGCTCATGCAGAGAGATGTGTCCATGCAGAATGAGAAAAATGATACTTCCTTCAATAACACTGCATTCAATAATATTACAACAAATCATTTAGGGTCCACAAATAATGCCCAGATAAATGCAACAGCATATAACGCAACAATAAATATAATAAAATTAAAAAACATTATAATTTCAAGTGCAAGAATACGAGAAGTTCGTTTTGAAAATATAACCGCCATTAATCTGAATTCAATTGGCTCCAATACGACTGCAGACAATGCTGTGCTGCTAAAAGCAACAATCCAGGACTTCATCCTCCCCAGTGAACCATCGACCGCCGAGGAGTCTTCCTTGATCTGGACCCTGCTGCTATATGCGGCAAGATTTTTTGACTATTACCTTTCAATCCTCTTCACCCAATGGCCAGCCATCTTGCTTTTCTGGAGTCTTTTCTTTTTGCTGGGTCGAGCATGGAATGTTCATAAGAGAATTCTGATAGGGGCAATTGAGGATAAATCGGGACAAGGGCAGGATGGAAATGTCATTGCAAATCTGCTGGCAATGAGGCTTTCAGATCTGAATGACATCTACAGCAGAGCCAATGAGGCTCGTTCCATCCCCACCTCAACCGGGACCGACCAACCACTGCAGGCCAGCATATCAATACCAGAGATGGAATTCTTGCCCAAGCTCCAAAACCTGGTGACCAAGGGCGCCCCTGCGATGTTATGGCTTCAACCACTATCAGATGTTGTCTCGCAGATTATCTCCTTGGCATACGATGCGATCCTCAGTCCTCAAAAAATAGATGGAGTATTGTATAAAAGTAAAGACACAGATAACAATGACATATTGATCTTGACGGCGCGCCTATCTGGAGGTGAACAGGAGCACAGCTGGAAGGTGAGCAAAAAACAGGCATCCCAGCCAGTTGACTCCCAGGCGAGAGAAGAAAGAAAAACTGACAAGCCCGCCTCTGCGGCGAATGGGCAAAATCCCCAGACCGCCAATAATCCCCAACGTACGCAAAGCTCCCAAAATCCCCAGAGCACGCAAGGCACGCAAGGCACCCAAAGCTCCCAGAGTGCCAAGGATCCTAACGAGGAAAAGTCTCTGCACCTGGACAGTCAGATAGATGAGCTTGCCTGTCGCATATTCACGGACCTGGTGTTCAATCCTCATCGCAGGGAGCTGGTGAGGTGGTCAGCAACATTGAGCTTCAGTGAAGGCCTGAGAGCATACAGGTCATCTCTGCGCAGTCGTTTGGACAAGAAGATAAAATTGATGGAGGCAGAGAAGAGATTTCTGGAGACACTAGTGGTAGATGAGAGGTTCAACAAGGTCTACTATAACCTGGGAGTGGTCTACAATGAGCTGGACAGAAGAGAGGCCGCACGTATAGCCTTCCAAAGGTCAATTGAAAGATCGCCCGATGACTGGGAGCCATACTACGCATTGGCCTTGAATTATTATGAGAGCCTGGAAAAAGAATTAAGAGAAGCAGCAGAAGGGAAGAAAGAGAAGGAAGCCTGGTTGACGGAGCTCTGCACCTGGAAAATATCACTGAGAGAGGCAACAGAAGGGAAAAAAGGGGGGACAGAAGAAGCCCTTCTATTTCAATGCAATGAGATCATAGAATTGTGCAATCATGCTCTAGATCTAGGAGATAAACCGAGAGAGCAGGAAGCAAAGATCTACGATCTTATAGGGCTGGTCCAACGTGTCCCTGAAATGATACGTGAAGGCCTTTATGATCTCAATGAATTGAAGCCACAGAGAGTAGAACTGTACGAAGCAATAAAAAGCCACAAGAAAGCTGTGAGACTGTCTTATGAAGCCCTCTATGAGTGCGAGTTGAAAGGGGGGGAAAATAAAGAAATAAGGATAATAATATCTAAATGTCTCTTGAATCTTGCAATAGATTATAGCTACAACGATTTTGCAGAAGGTACGTTCTATCTTGGGGAGATGCTATTGCTGAAGGCAATGCATCTATCACCCTCTTTGCAGCCTCTCTATGTTCGATTAGGCCAGGTTTATCAGACGCATAGCTTGCCTCAGGAAGCCATGAAGATGATGGCGAGAGCGAGGGCTATGAATCCAGATAGCCTTGATGTGCTTTCCAGGATGCTTGCGATCTCAAAAGAAGCGGTAGAGACATCTGAATCCGATTATCTTAAAGAGATATTTGCGGAATCTTCATCCAGGGCGTCTGAGCAAGATTTGGAGAGAATAAATTATCCGGAAAAGTCGTATGGGTATCGCCTCTTGAAGAGAAAGAAGTGTTACGATAAATTAAATGACGCTCTTGAGAAGAAAAAGATCAGGTTAAGGGATTTAGATAGAAAGCTTGAAGATTCTGGTTTTGATGATCCTGTCCTCTTTGGAAGAGCAACAATTTTATTAAGTAAGTATTATTCTAAGCAGGATCCGGCCAAGAGCAGTAGATCTACAAAGCATTGCGAGCACGCAATAGATATTCTAAAGCTAAAGCCTGAAGAGATGAGGTTCTCAATCTTGGAAGGTTTAAGACTTATAGATCTTGATCTAGGAAGTGACAAAAGAAATCGCGATCGGTTTGAAAGAGTCTTTTCGACTATTTTACAAGACCAAAAAGAGGCAAACCTAATTCTGAATAAAAAAATAAAATCAAATGGAGATAAATTAATACAGAATATTTATTCAAATGACGTAACTCTTGACCTTGAAAAAGCCAAAGAGCGAATTGGCCTTGCAAAGAGGATCACATCTCTTGTCACAAAATCTCTAGCCACTAAGTCGTCAGCTGAAACCATAAGAAAAGATATGATGTATTTTTATATAAATGATGCTAGTGAAAGCATCAAACAAACATCAGAATATCTCGATAAGATCAATGAAAATATTAGCCGCCTAGATAAGAATTTCAAAGCCACGCAGAACTATAGGGAAGTAATGCCTGCTGCCTATCGGCGCTTGCCCGACACAGCAGAAATAAAAGAAATTAGGGACAAATTGGAGGAATCAAGAAAGAAGCTTGAAGGAGTAGATCATACTCAGGTCAGTCCTTCTAGAATTGATGAAATTAGAGACCTCTTGAAGGAAGTAGTAAGTATTTTAAAGAAAGTAGAGGATGCCGAGAGTTCTTGCGATGGCCTGGGATCTACGAAAAACGAGGAAGCAAGAAGGATGTATGAGGGGGCATATGAGGTCAAGAAGGCCATATGTGGAATTGAATATATAGGATGTTGTCTGGATCTATTGAATCATGCATCCATCGACGACCCCTGGTCCACTGAACTAATTGAACAAATTCGATACCTCTTTGAAAGCTCCTTAAAGACACTTAATGGGATAAAGAAAGAAGAACCTGAATTCAGCGACGTTTGTACAACCTTGGGCAGTCTATATCTTGAATTGGGGTCAAGCGATAACGCAAAGAAGGCCGAACATTATTATAAAGCAGCCATCGATGCCCTAAGGGCTTCCCCGCTCAGAGCCACGGAGATGAAGCTGCAGAACAAACTATCCCGGGCGATTAGATATCAGTCCAGGTTGATCGATGCTCAGATCGAAGCTGAAGATTCGATAACCTTGAATCCCTTTGACTATCAAAATAGAGATGATCTGGCAAAGTCCCTTTGGGTATTGAAAGATTACAGTGAATCGAGAGCCGAATGGGAAAATGCCATGCTCCTAAATCCTGATGAGCCCAAATTTAGAATCAATATGGCCATCAATTATATTAAAGAGGTACAAGAAGATCCATTTAGCCATGATGATGAGCGATTGGAGAAAGCTTTGGCGTCACTTCTTCAATCCCTCAAACTTATTGATAGCGGGAACTCCGTCTTGAGAATGCTGGCGCATTACTGGCTAGGCATATTATATAGAGAGAGAAATAAACCTGATAAAGCCATATACCATCTAAGTATCTCTAAATCATTGGCGGGAAGAGATGAGCCAAAACCAGATGGCTTGATGATTAGCTATACTCTTGCTAAATTATATATTAACAAAAAAATGTATGATTCAGGCGAAAAAGAGCTTGAAAAGATTATATCAAGGGGCAAAGAATTATTAGGATCATCGAATATTGGCGAGAAATCGTCAGATATTAGCGATCTTTGCGGAAAGGCTTTATTATTGCAGGGCTTGACCATAGGCTACATAATGGCAAAAGCCCATTTAAAACTTAGTTCTCTTCATACATCACAATCGGTGGCCTATATAGAAGATGTAGAAAATAATAAAGAAAATAACCATGATAAAGCTTCGTTTGGAAATAAGCTAGAGAAATCTTTGGTTGAAGAGTTGAAGAAAGCTCAGTCCGAAAAGCCGGAGAAAGCTTTGCCTAAAAACATGCTGGACGAAGCTTTGTTTTGTGCCAAGGAAGCCGATAAATATATCGATGAACTAAGAGTGAAAATTGATGAGCTTAAAAAAAAGAAAAAAGGCACCAAATTCCTGGAAGATGAAGTGGCTAGATGTGAGGGTGACCTTTGGAATTGCTATGGCAGTATCGCTTATAAGTATGGCATTATAGCCTATAAGCAGGGCAGTGAAGCCGACAAGAATGCAGCTAAAGGTGACTCTGCTGCGAAGAGCCCTGCAGAGGAACAAATAGATAACGCTATTCGCTTTTTTGAAGCATCTGTCTCCAGATATCCCAAGGTTCGGAACTACGTTTATTTGGCCATGGCCTGCAGAAAGAAGATAGAATTGTTGGACAGAGAGATAAGCGAGATAAGAATACCTCAAGGAAATGAAGGAAATCCCACGAATGAATCCAAGAAAAAAGTTATAAAGAAGCAACCAAACCCCTCCCCTCCTGCGAATCAGGGCCAGAAGCCCTCCAATCTTCAGCAAGATCCAAAGGAGCGGCTCTCACGAGAGAGGCGGCAAAAGGATTATTGCATCAGAGAGTGCTACAAATATATTAAAACTATTGAAAATACAGGGCAATATGACGAAGATGATCCAGAGGAATACTCAGCTGAGCTCTTGGAGCTGAAAAATTACATAGAAGGCTCGGCTTCCGCACAAAAAACAATAAAACCAGAGCAAGAGGCAAAGGAGCCAGAAAAGCGAGGAGCAACAGGTTCAAACCAGAAACAAGAGAAGGGTGGAAAATAGGAATTCTCCATAATGCATACCCTCTCCCTATTTTAAGGGATATGCTTTTTATTTTATCTGCGGCGAACTGATCGCATCATAAACTTTCTCGTCTTCGGTGGCACAGGCAGGATCGGCTCGGCCGCCGCCTGGGATCTGGCCAGGTTTGGCGGAGCCGATACAGTAGGCATCGTGGGCCTGAGCCAGGACTCACCGCAGAAGACCCGTGACTGGGTCGGCAGCGAAAAGGTCACATGCCATCTCCTGGACATCAATGATGCCCGCACAGCTCGGACCCTGATGAGGAGTACGATGTGGGCATCATCACCCTGCCCGACCGGAGGAGCAGCTACAAGACCATCGAGACCGCCATCGGCTCCAGCCTGGGCGTGGTGAATATCCTGGAGGAGTACCACCGCCGACCAGACCCTTACGAGAAAGAAGGCCTGGTGACTCTGCTGGATGGCATCGCCTTTGCTCCGGGTCTCTCCAATGTGACTTTAGGTGAAGGGATCAGGAAGGTGCAGGCTACCTCGGCGGTGGCCCGTGTGGGCGGCATCCCCGGCTGAGAGGCGGCAGCACGCCACCACTGCAATATATGATAACATGGTCCTTCGAGCACGTGCTGCGCGAGTACATGGTTAACGTGCGAATCATATGGGATTGAGGTGAAAGCCACCTCAGACCGGGAGAGCTTTCGCTTTTCAGAGTGCGGAAGGGATGAAGAGCTGGATTGCGCCATCACTCCCGGTATGCCCAGCTTCCTTTTTTCGGAGAATACAATTCGCTGGCGTTGCCTTTCGGCCCAGAGACTTCTTCCTCCGCCTCGTCGAGCCGCGGCTGAAGCCTCCTCCGGGCGATGAGGACGTCTGTGTCATGTGGAATACTGCCTGGGGTGAGAAGAAGCAGACCGACAGCTTCATGTGGACGGGTGCAAATAGTGCGAACGGCATCTCCATCATCGCCAGAGTGACCGTCTCCTCTGCAGCCATAGCGGCCAGGCTGCTGGCGAAGGGAGATATAAAAGAAAAAGGCATTGTAGCTCCGGAAGACGCCATCAAAGGTGAAGCCTATCGCCTTTTCATGCAGGAGCTGGAGAAGAGAGGGATAGTAGTAGCGGAAACGATAAAATGAGGATCATAACGCTGCTCACAGACTTTGGCTCCTTTTACCCCGCCCAGATGAAGGGCGTGATCCTCTCCCGCCTCGCGGATAAAACCCAGGACGTAACCTTCGTGGACATCGCCCATGACATCCCGCCACAGGATGTGCGCGCCGGTGCCTTTGCTCTTCTCTCCAGTGCCCGCTACTTTCCCTCCGGCACCATTCACATCGGCGTGGTCGATCCCGGCGTGGGCACGGAAAGGCTTTGCCTGGTGGTCGAGAGCGGCGGACAGCTCTTCGTGGGTCCGGACAACGGCCTGCTCCTGCCTGCAGCACGCAGTCTGGGCACGCCAGGCAATCCACTCCAAGCCTACAAGATCGCTTCTTTTGAGGCCCTGGGCCTGGGTTCGGGCTATGGCCCCGTTTCCAACACATTCCACGGCCGGGACATCTTCGCTCCGGTCGCAGCCCTGCTGGCCTCGGGCAAGAGTCCGGCCAGTATCGGCCCCAGGGTGAGGCCCAAAGACCTGAATTTCGGAGAGGCAAAGAAGACGGATCGGGGAATTGAGGCCACGGTCATCTACGTGGACCGCTTCGGCAACCTCATATTAAATATGCGAAAGCTTCCGGCCTTCCAGGTGAGCTTGAAGGGAATAAAGCTGAAACGGGTCAGGACCTATGCCCAGGCACGCAGGATCGAACCGCTTATAACCTTTGGAAGCCATGGCTTTGCAGAAATTGCGGTCAACCAGGGAAATGCAGCCGAGGCGTTCTGCCTCAAGGCCGGGGACCGCATCGAGCTGGAGGAGATTTG